>CDZB01000004.1_pt1 | contig 69557 bp, 67 predicted proteins | sample 554961 | NCBI WGS metagenome assembly CDZB01 (sample SAMEA3182106, study PRJEB8094) | gut metagenome | biome: human; feature: gut; material: Stool; isolation source: human stools | place: Canada | collected 2013-02-26 | reverse complement strand
GGTAACAATATTCGCAATGATAATTGCAATTAAAATCAAGCACAAACGTGGGGTTGATTAGTTTGCACATTTCTACATTTATACTACTCTCAGTATGTATTGGCTCGCTTATTTCTTCGATTTTCTTGTTTAATTTACCATTAATAAAAATTTGGCTGCGGTGTACTCTTACATCCCTAAACGATTCTATATTTAAAAATATATAATATTCGCCTTCTTGTAACGCAAAAATATTTTCACTTGCCATTTGACACCTTCCAACAATTAGGTTCTTCATGGTAAAAGTCGCCCGTTGCGGCGTATTTTATAGCAGGACAACCTCTACATACTTTAAACAAATCACAAGATAAACATCCCTTATAGTTTTGATATTGTCTAAATAGTCGTGTAACCGGATTGTTAATATACAAATCCACAAATGACCGTTCAGGGTATTTTCCCCCTTTCATTTCTAACCGTCTACAAGGAAACATTGTTCCATCAGCAAGAATAGACACCGTTCCCGTTCCACACATACACCCTGAAATGCAAGTACCATTTTGTTCTATCAAAAAAGGATCAGCTAAACCCATATCATAAAAGAACGGTCTCCACATTTGATCATCAAAAGACATCGTTAATTTTCTTTTTTCTATTAACACATGCTGATAAACGTTAAACAGTATCTGTCTCAATTCGTTTGCTGTAAACATTGAGTCCTTTAATTCTTTGCCATTTCCAGTCGGGACCAAACGTCCAAATCCAAAAGCATCTACACAGCCAAAATCATCCAACATATCAAATAACGGAAGAAGCTCTTGCTGATTTAATTTTGACAATGTAAAAGAAACCGTTGTACCAATACCTGCTTCGTGTAAAATTTTTAATGCTCTTAAGGATTCTTTAAAGCTGCCTTCTTTTCTAAAGTAATCATGCGTTTTCTCTAACCCATCAATACTAATTTGATAAAATCGGATATTTTTTTCCTTTAATCTTTTTGCAACGTCTACAGTGATATGATAAGGGTTTCCTAATATAGATACCGCGCACATATTAGAATATTTTTCATTCAAATACTCCAGTAAATCCCAAAAATAAGGACTTAAAATCGGATCTCCTCCAGATAATGCAATATGCCCCTTACAACCATAATTACTCAAAAAGCCGCAATATTCATCGACCAAAGCAAACACTTCTTTTTTCGACAATGGATTTTTTATTTGATTCTCATAATATTTAGATTCATACATATAGCAATGTTTGCATCTTTGGTCGCATTTCGCCGTCAAATGAAATTGTAGAGAGATTCCATGGATTACATTCTTACAACGGGAAAAATCAGCACCATAAAAACCATTTATTAATAAATTCGCCATAGTCACAACACTCCTAAATAAAAAGAGAGGGCAGTAGCAGGTTTGTTTAAATTACAAGCATTGAGTGCCGAATGCGCACGGCGTTGGATCCGGCATATTGCAAACGATAACACAACACATAATGATACATTCGATCGTGATTGCGTTCGGGTCTACAGATGCATCAGGGGGTAAAGAAGGATCGTTATTTTTTTCGTCCCATATAACTTCGCCTAAAGTTTTCATTTTTTGCCTCCTAAAGTGAATTTTTATTTATTAAGTAGTTATTAGCTACTGCCCTCACCATATAAAAGTGATTACTTGATCACTTGTACTCAACTATATCCGATATGTCACAATCCAAATAATTACATATTTTGAGAATTACTTCCATTGATACAACTTCTTCTTTCCTTAGCTTTGTTAAAGTGTTTGGAGAAATCTCTATCGCTTTCCTCAATGCAGCCTTACTCATTTTTTTATCAACCAATAATTTCCACAATTTTGAATAGTCTAATTTTCTTTCCATTCTTATAAATCTCGATTCAAACATACATTCTATTGTAATTATAACATATAAATTTTCAAATTTCAAGAGTTTTTTCATTTTTTTGCGAAACTTTTTTCCTCCATAACGAAACACTTTTATTTAGACAATAGAGTCTCTCATTATCTTGCGAATTTAGAACATTTCAAAAATGTCTTATTGGTAAATTTAAGTTTCATTTTATCAATCGATATCTTATTTTCGTTCATTTATCTTTTCCTTGGTCCAATTTTCTATAATAAGAAAGGAAAATTAAGATTATTCACGTTTATCATTCTACCAATTTTGCTTATTGCCTCAATCGTCTGCATATCATTATTCATGTAAAAACAGATAGAATAAAAAATTAATTGATATAAACCATAGATATTTTTGAGCTTATTTTTTGTTTATTAACTGTTACATAATTCACCTTAATATATAAGTCGGATATTCTTTGCGAATATCCGACTTTAAGCTATCATTTGAAGGCTGTTTTCTATGTTATTTGGTATTTTTGGGTGTATTTTTCGGAAATCCCTTTCTCTATTGATTGCAGAACCGCCGATACTCGTCACGCTGTCCGGAATTGTGACGGAGGTCAGGGAAGAACACCCCCAAAATGCTCCGTCTTCAATACTCGTTACGCCGTCCGGAATGCAAAGAACGCTCTGCTCTTTTCCTGCCGCAGTAACTCCCGTCACCTGTGTGCCGGAAAGAACAAAGAATTTCGCATTCTCCGCCTCGGAGATAAACCATGCAGTGTAGGTAACGTCCTGAATCACGGCAGTCACCGAAGGAGACCAGCCAAGGAACAGGTATCTGCCTCCCTCGTTTGCCGGCCTTTCGGGGACTGTGCCGGTGTAGCTCGGCGTCGCACCATACTCCATACTGTCCGTCGCAAGGACAGTTCCGTCGTAGTTTTTCCATGTTACCGTATACTTGTTGGAAGTTTTGCTGAATTGTGCAGTATAGGTCGTATCGCCGGTTACAGCCTCCGCTTCTCTGTCCCACCTGCTGAATGAATAAGTGTACTTTTTTGTCGTGGCTCTGGTGGGCGTTGCGCCGGTATAGGTCGGCGTTTTGCCGTATTCCACGCTGGCTGTTTCAAGAACTGTGCCGTCGTAATTCTTCCATGTGACGGTATATATCCGGGCAGCTGTGCCTGTTTCCGCCATCTCCCCGTCAGTGGACGGCTCGCCGGTTGTTTCGTGATCGGGCAACTTTTCACCGGTAGTTTCCGCCACTGTCACATCAACTTCGGTTGACCCTTCCGCATCAGTCTCTTTGCCGGTCTCCACCGTTCCGTTCGCAGCCGAAGTTACATTCGTTCCGGTCTCTTCCGGTTTATTCACTGTCGATTTGCAGGAGATAGCCACAAACGTCAGAAGAAGCGTCAGCAAAAGACTGACTCGTAATAAAATCCGTCTTGTCATAGTCCCGTCCTTCCCTTATGTTCCAAATGTCGTGGAGCGTGATCATGGGTATTATATCATTTTTGACCAAGCTTGTCAACAGGAAGAGACGACGCAAAAATCTACAGAATGCTCAGATCAGCCGCAGACGCAACAGCCGTGCGTGCCCTATGGCACGCACGGCTGAAACATATCGGGATAGATTTCGGTCTCAGAAAGCGATGGCCTTTTCGATATACGCCTTCAACTCGCTGACGGGCAGGCGCACCTGCTGCATACTGTCGCGGTCGCGGACAGTCACGCAACCGTCTGTCTCCGAGTCGAAATCGTAGGTCACGCATAGAGGCGTGCCGATCTCGTCCTGGCGGCGGTAGCGCTTGCCGATAGATCCGGTTTCGTCAAAGTCCACATTGAAATACTTGGACAATTCCGTATAAATCTCAGCCGCCTTATCCGACAGCTTCTTGGACAGGGGCAGAATGGCGGCTTTGACGGGTGCCAGCGCCGGGTGCAGGTGCAGGACAACACGGAAGTCGTTCTTTTCCGGATCGACAACCTCCTCATCATAGGCATCACACAGAACGGCAAGCACGCTGCGCTCCACGCCGAGCGAAGGCTCGATGACATACGGGATGTACTCCACCATATCCTTGCCTTCCCCTTCGCGGTAGACCATTTTCTCACCGGACGTGTTCTGATGCTGGGTAAGGTCGTAATCGGTACGGTCGGCAACGCCCCACAGCTCGCCCCAACCGAACGGGAACAGGAACTCAAAGTCCGTGGTCGCCTTGGAGTAGAAGCACAGCTCCTCCGGATCGTGGTCACGCAGGCGCAGGTTTTCGTCCTTAAGTCCGATGGAGAGCAACCAGTTATGGCAGAAGCTGCGCCAATACTGGAACCATTCCAGGTCGGTGCCGGGCTTGCAGAAGAACTCCAGCTCCATCTGCTCAAACTCGCGCACGCGGAAAATGAAGTTTCCGGGGGTGATTTCGTTCCGGAAGCTCTTGCCGATCTGACCAATGCCAAAAGGCAGCTTCTTGCGCGTGGTGCGCTGGACGTTGTTGAAATTTACAAAAATGCCCTGAGCGGTCTCGGGACGGAGATACACCGTGTTTTTGGCATCCTCGGTCACGCCCTGAAACGTCTTGAACATCAGGTTGAACTGGCGGATATCGGTGAAATTATGCTTGCCGCAGGTCGGGCACGGGATAGTATGCTCCTCCACAAAGTCCTTCATTTCTGTCTGGGTGAATGCATCAATGGGCTTGGGGAGTGTGAAACCGGTCTCCGCACACCAATCCTCGATTACCTTATCGGCGCGGAAGCGTTCATGGCATTCGCGGCAGTCCATCAGGGGATCCGAAAAACCGCCCAGGTGACCGGACGCCACCCACGTCTGCGGATTCATGAGGATCGCGGCGTCCAGCCCGACGTTATAGGGATTTTCCTGCACAAACTTCTTCCACCACGCGCGCTTGACGTTGTTTTTCAGTTCCACGCCGAGAGGACCGTAATCCCACGTGTTGGCAAGCCCGCCGTATATTTCAGATCCGGGGAAAATAAAGCCCCTCGTCTTGCACAACGCAACGATCTTGTCCATTGTCTTAGCCGTATTGTCCATTTGAATCAACCAACCTTTCCGGGCGGCGACTGGCTGCCGCCGCCGTTTATGATAGTGTAATTGTAGCATATATGCCGGATTTTGTCAAGGATAATTTCGGAAGCGACGGCGCAAAGCTACAGCCACGTACAATTCAATGCCGGGGGCAGGAGCCCCCGGCAAGAATCATTTCACTGCGTTGCTTTTTTCCTTTTGAATAACATCATGTGCGCCGCCTTCTACAATACTGGTGGCGGAAACCAGCGTCAGGACAGCTTTCTCCTGCAGCTCCGGAATGGTCAGCGCGCCGCAGTTGCACATGGTGGAACGCACCTTGGCAAGCGTCATGGCAACGTTATCTTTCAGACTGCCGGCGTAGGGAACATAGGAATCCACGCCCTCCTCAAAGGACAGCTTTTTGTCGCCGCCGAGGTCGTAGCGCTGCCAGTTCCGTGCGCGGGCAGAGCCTTCTCCCCAATACTCCTTATAGTAAGTGCCGCCGATGCTGACCTTGTTGGACGGGGACTCGTCAAAGCGGGCAAAGTACCGACCAAGCATAACGAAATCTGCCCCCATGGCGAGCGCCAGCGTGATGTGGTGGTCATACACGATGCCGCCGTCCGAGCAAACCGGCACATAGACACCGGTCTCCTCAAAGTAGCGATCACGCTCACGGCAGACGTCGATCAGTGCAGTCGCCTGTCCGCGTCCGATGCCCTTTGTCTCACGGGTGATGCAGATGGAACCGCCACCGATTCCGACCTTGACAAAGTCCGCCCCGCACTCTGCCAGGAAGCGGAAGCCCTTTGCGTCCACCACGTTGCCCGCACCGACCTTGACACTGTCACCGTACTGCTCGCGTATCCACGCCAGCGTAAATTTCTGCCAATCCGAGAAGCCCTCCGAGGAATCAATGCACAGCACATCGGCTCCCGCCTCAATCAGAGCGGGAACACGCTCCTTATAATCGCGCGTATTGATGCCTGCCCCCACGACATACCGCTTGGATGCATCCAGCAGTTCATTGGGGTTCTGCTTGTGGCTGTCATAGTCCTTGCGGAAGACAAGGTAGCACAAGTGCTGCTGCTCATCAATGATGGGGAGCGAGTTGAGCTTATTGTCCCAGATGATGTCGTTGGCAACCTTCAGCGTCGTGCCTTCCGGCGCGGTGATAAGCCGATCAAATGGAGTCATAAAGGAGGAGACGGGAGTCGTCGGATCCATGCGGCTGGGGCGGTAATCCCGTCCGGTCACAATTCCCAACAGCTTGCCCTCCGGGGTACCGTCCTCTGTCACGGCGACCGTGTTATGCCCGGTGCGTCTGACCAGCTCCACCACGTCCGCCATGGTGGCATCCGGGGTGATGTTGGAATCCGAACGGACAAAGCCTGCCTTGTGGCTCTTGGCGCGCTTGACCATGGCGGCTTCATTCTCAATGCTCTGTGCGCCGTAGATGAACGATACACCGCCCTCTATGGCAAGCGCGACCGCCAGCCGGTCGCCGGACACTGCCTGCATGATCGCGGACACCATGGGGATATTCATCGTGATGGACGGTGTTTCCCCCCTGCGGTACTTCACAAGCGGTGTACGCAGGCTTACATTGGCGGGTACGCACTGATCCGAAGAATAACCGGGGATCAGCAGGTACTCATTAAAAGTATGAGAAGGTTCATTGATAAAGGTTGCCATGATAACATCTCCTCTTCCGTTTCATTTTACCGGGTGCGTGCAGGCGGAAAGCCACCGGTCGTATTTTTGCTATTATACCATGACTTGCGCGGGAAGTCAATCGGCAAAGGGCGCATTTTTCGGCATGAAATCAATAAAAAAAGCACGGTTCTGCCGATGTGTACGTCGGGAAGGCGCATCCGGCAGTCCCCTGCCCTTCCTCCCTGCCCTTTGTAAGGCGGTGCAGAACCGAAAGCAGGGGAACTGCACGTACTGTGCAATTCCCCTGCGAACATCACAAAACCTCGATATGCCGGTTTGCGACCGGATCATTCTGATACGCCCGGAACGCCTCCCAAATAATGTCCACGATCTCCTCCGGCGTGCGCGCGGAAGAATCCACGACAAGATTGTAGTTTCCATAATCGCAGTAATCCACGCCGTACAGTTCCCTGAACCGCGACTGCTCGACCCGGCTACGCTCTACAAGTTTGTCCCGCGCCTCCTCGACCGAGCGGTAACGCTCCTCGGAATCGCGCGGATTCGCCATGACGCGCTGAGCGGCAACGGTCGGATCAACAGTCAGGAATATCTTGAAGGTATCCTCGGCAAAATGCCATGCCATGCGTGAATCAAAAATCAGTCTGCAGTCCCGACGCTCACGGGAAAGCCGCGTAGTCGCCTCGTCGATTCTTGTGTCCAACGAATGATCCTGCTTCATGCGCTTATTCAGCTCCAGCGTGCTGATGCCCATCTCACGTGCAACTTCGCGCTGGATGGCGCCGGTAGAAAAAATTTCGTAATCATAGCGGTCACGGATCATTTTGCACACGGTGGATTTGCCGCTTCCGAGTTTACCGGTAATGGATATCTGCATAAATCTGATTCTCCTGCTTCAATATAGTCGGTCTGTGGAATGGGAAAACGTTGTCAGTTCAGTTCGACCCGGATCGAGCCGATGCGCCGCTTCATCCGGCGCAGGTCACGCAACATCTTGAAGGTGTCCGAAAAGACGTGTACCTTGGATTCACGGTGGTTGATGATCTTGACGGGGATCTCCTTGATCTTCATGCCCAGCTTGGTCGCCCACAGGATCGCCTCAAAGTCAAAGGCAAATCCGTTGACTTGGCACCGGGGGAATATGCGCTGAACAGCATCATGCGTCCACGCCTTGCAGCCGCACTGCGAGTCCGACAGCCGGAAGCCGCCCACAAAGCACAGCACCTTGATATAGATTTTGGATGCAAGCCGACGGATGAAGGTATACCCCTCATAGCCGTCCTCGGACAGATTGCGCGAGCCGATAATCATATCCGGGTACCTGCCGTTCTTCTCCGCCTCGCTGAGGAAGGCGTCGTAAACCCGCCTGATAACATCGGTGCCGTAGGCAAGATCGGCGTCGGTAAACATCACAAAATCGCCCTCCGCCGCCAGCAACGCCGTTCGGACGGCACAGCCCTTGCCCTGATTATGGGGGTAACCTACCACGCGGACGTGCGGCAGACTCAACTCCGCAACCGTCCGGTCGCACCCGTCTGTACTGCCGTCGTTGGAAAAAATGATCTCATAATCATCGAAATTTGCCGCCATATAGTCGGACAGTGTCCTTGCCGTGTCGGCAATGATGCTGTTTTCGTTATACATGGGGATACACAGGGACATTTTCATGATCCGTTCCACTCCTCTTACTCATCCACGGTTTTCGTATACACAAAGAAATCAAAAGAAACCGATGTCTCCAGTCTGTCCGCCGCCGCCAGTCTTCCCTGCCCGTCCCGGCTGGTACGCCAGTAGTAGGGCGTCATGGAAAACAACGCATCCAGGTTCTCGCGCCCCTCGACCGTCATGGAAAAGCTGACCGTGCGGCGCTCGCTGAGCGTCAGGGGCACGTCCGCCCCCGGCAGATCCCGGCGGGAATCATTGACATGTGTCTCGTCATACAGGAGCCGCTTCAGCCCCATGAGGTGCTCCTCTCCGGCTCCCGCAACGATCAGCTTACCGCCCGGCTTCAGTACGCGGGCAAACTCGGCAGGCGCGCAGGGCGCGAACACATTGACCACGCCGTCCACGCAGGCATCACGCACCGGCAGTTCAAACACACTGCCGACCGCGAACAGGGTATGCGATCCGTCCTGCGGCGCTTTCCGCAGGCGCTCTGCCCGCGCCCGCCGCGCGGCGGCGTCCACCGCGTACTTGGACAGATCAAAGCCCATGACCGCAAAGCCCGAAGCGGCGAGTCCGATGCTGTAGTACCCCTCTCCGCAACCGGCATCCAGCAGGCATCCCCCGGGAGGAAAATGCTCCGCCGCCAGCCGGCACAGCGCCGCGCGGGCAGGCTCATAATATCCGCTGTTCAGAAAATGCGACCGCGCCCGGACGGCATCGCGGGCATCGCCGCCGCCGGGATGACGCGGTGCCAACGGAAGATACCCGCCGCCGCCCCCGTCAAAGCAGTGCGTCCGTGCGCCGTCACAGACCAGCGAGCGCCTGTCGTCCGATGTATGCAGGACGCAACCGCATACCGAACAGGTCAGGCTGGCGATCAACGACTGATCCAGTTCTGCCGAAAGATCGGGCACAAACGACACCTCCTTACCCGGATTGAATGGAATATGACCCGTATTATACACCACTTTGCGAAAAAAAGCAATAGTTTTTTCAGGACTCGAAGAATTCCGTCACCCGCGCGGCTGTCCGCACGGGTACAGGCACTCAGACCGAACCGGGCGTATTCCCACGTCCGTCACGCACGATGTTCATTTCAAACCAGAACGTGGAGCCCTTCCCCTGCTTGGATTCAACACCGTAGGTCGCCTGATGTGCCTCCAGTATCTGCTTGACAATGGACAGCCCCAGCCCGGTGCCTATCATGGCGCGGCGGTGTACCTTGTCCACCTTGTAGTAGCGATCCCAGATCAGCGGTATCTGGTCAGGCGCAATACCCTCCCCGCTGTCGGTGACAGAAATGCGCACCTTGCCGCTGTCACGGAGCGTACGCTGTGTTACGCGCACGAGCTTATCCTCGCCGGTGTAGTTGACGGCGTTGTTGATGAGATTATAAATAACCTGCAGGAGCATGGTGCGGTCGGCGCGGACATCCACATCCTGGTCGATATCTATCTCAATGCGGTAGCCGTCCCGTTCGGTCAGCTTGCTGTAACGGGACATGACGGAGCGCACCGTGTCGGACAGACTGAACACCTCCGGCTTGGGCTTGCGCGTCCCCGCCTGCAGTTTGGACAGATCCAGCAAATCGTTGACGAGATCGGACAGTCGCTTGGTTTCGTCTATGATAACCTGCACGTTCTCCGGCGTGTTCTCGCCCGGAATATCCCGCATGACCTCACTGTAACCCACGATCATGGTAAGCGGCGTGCGCAGATCGTGCGAAATGTTGGCAATCAGCTCTTTCTGCAGTGTGTCGTTCTGCGAGAGTGCATCCGCCGCCTGCGTCAGGGAATCCGACAGCTCCATGACTTCCCGGTAGCCGTTCACGGCAAAATCAGCATTATAGTCGCCCTTTGCCAACCGCTTGGCGGCGGTGTTCATCTTTTCAATCGGCACCGAGATATTTCTGGAGATAAGAATCGCCAGTGTGACGGCACCGCAAAGCAGGATTACTGCAATGACCCAAAATTGCGTCTTGAGCGTCTGCACGGTAGCATTGAGCGGCACCATCTCGGCGTTTATCAGAATCATATACACCGTGCCGCCGGAATCGCCCCCGGTCGTGATGACATTCGCCCGAAGGACAGTCTCGCTGTTCAGCAGCCGCCGCCAGGTCGGCACACCGGGAAGAGACGGACGCGATGGCAACGTATACGCATTGCTGCTATTACTGCTACTGCTGTCGTCCTGGTCATCGCGGGACACCAGAACCGTATATTCGCCGCCGTTCCCGACCGCCTGCTTGTACAGGTAGGTCAGGTAAGTCTCGTTCATGCTACTGTGGATCAGACAGCCGGACGATACGTCCGGACTGGTCGCCAGCGTTTCCGCGTACCCGCGGCTGCCGGTCCAGCGCAGCCGGTAGACCCGAATGCAGGCAACGTACTTGTCTGACAGCTGTCCGATCCTCTCCTCCAGCTGATCCGGATTCTGCTCCAGCACCTGACTGAGAGATTTTTCCGCGTCGTCCAGTTCCCGGTACTTGCTCTGCCGGTAGAAGTAGTTCAGCAGACCAATCTGGAACACCCAGACCACGATAAGAATAAAGGTCGTGAACAGCGTCAGGTATGCAAACAGCTTCCAGGATATGCTGATACGCGGACGTCGGCAGTGCGACGTCTCAGGCGACGGTCTGTGCATCCCGTTCCCTCCCTCCTCGGCGGAATCCGCCCGATATACAGGAAACCTCCAAAATTCCGCGCGCGGCTGAGCCGACATAAAGCCGCCAGCCGCTCACGGAATATTCAGAGGTTCCGCAAAGCACGGCAACACCTGCCCGGTCGCTTCGTCGCAACCGGGCAGGGTGCTACCGTTCACGGCCGGCGCGGTCAGTTCTCCTCAAACCGGTAGCCGACCCCCCGGAGCGTCACAATGTAGGAGGCATACTTGCCGAGGCTTTTGCGCAACAGCTTGATATGTGTATCCAGCGTGCGGGCATCACCGTAAAAATCGTACCCCCACACTTCACTGATGAGCTTTTCCCGCGAGAGCGCGATGTTCCGGTTCTCCAGCATATAGAAGAACAGGTCGTACTCCTTGGGTGACATATCCACGCGCTGACCGTCCACATAGACAATGCGCGCCGTTACGTCTGCCTTCAGTCCGCCGCCGTCCAGTTCAATAATCTGGTTCGGCGCCTTGCCGGTATCCGCCACCGGGCGCTTGACGCGCTTCATGACGGCGTCCACCCGGAGCATCAGCTCCTTCGGCGAGAACGGTTTGACAACATAGTCGTCAATCCCCAGTTCAAAGCCGTTGATCTTGTCATACTCCTCCCCGCGTGCCGACAGCATGATGATGGGCGTCTGGCTGATCTTCCGGATCTCCCGGCAAGCCGAAAAGCCGTCCAGCTCCGGCATCATGATGTCCATGATGATCAGGTCAAAGGTCTGCGTGCGGCACAGATGGACTGCCTCCATGCCGTCGCCTGCCTCGGTGACCGTGTGTCCCTCGAACTCAGCGTACTTGCGGATGAGCGCCCGTATGCGGCTCTCATCGTCCACAACCAAAATGTGATACATAGCGGTCCTTTCCGTGCCGCGTCCCACCGCGTGAGTGGGACAGGCACTTTGTTTTATTTTAGGTTAGGGAATCCTTGGAACACAGAGGGGGGGGACGGCAACTCAAGCCGCCTTGCCGGATTGCGTGCCGGATTGTTTCTCTCCCAGCGTCAGGCTGACATTGACCTGCTCCCAGCGACGCCCGTTGTTGCGGTAGACAACCACCTCAACCGTATCGCCGACCTTCTTGCCCTCCAGCAGGATTTTGATCTGCGAGGATGCCGTGATTTCCGTCCCGTCAAACTGCAGGATGAGGTCGCCGGACTTCAGGTCATCCGTGAGGCTGGATTCGTACACATACACACCGGTGTAGGTGGAACTGAAGTAACGGAGCGCCAGGTTCACGGAGCTGACATCAACCAGCGTCAGTCCGGTGGTGACGCGCCCGCGCACATACCCGTAGCGGTACAGCTCGCAGATAATGTCATACGCGGTATCAATCGGGATGGCAAAGCCCAAGCCCTCGACGTCATCGCTGGAGCATTTTGCATTGACGATGCCGATCAGCTCCCCTGCCATATTGAACAGCCCACCGCCGGAATTTCCGGGGTTGATGGGTGCGGAAATCTGGAGCAGAGTCATGTCGGTGCCCTCAATGCTAATCTGTCGTGCGGTGGCGCTGATAATGCCCTCGGTCACAGTGCCGCCCAACGAACCGAGTGGGTTACCGATAGCAAGCACATCCTCGCCGACTACCAGGTCGAAGCTCGCGCCCATGGTAGCGACCGTCAGCTGCTTACTGCCCGCATCAATCCACAGAAGCGCGATATCCGACTGCTCATCGGTACCGATAAGCGTAGCAGCGTACTTGGTCCCGTCTGTCAGCGTCACGACAATGCTGTCCGCACCGCTGATAACGTGATTATTGGTAATGATGAAGCCTTCCGCCGAAACGATAACTCCGCTTCCCGCACCGGACGTGACGTACTGCCCGATTCTGCCGGACTTAACGATGGTCTCCGTGGTAATCTCCACCACGGAATCCGCCACACGGTATACCACGGTTGCCACGGGCAGTCTGCCCGAGTCGGCGGATGTCAGGATATTGCCGTCAGCATCCAGAACAGCGTCCGGCTTGCCGTCTCCGTCCGCATCCTTGCGCAGAGGAGATTTTTTGACAATGGTCGCATTCTCCGGAACAGGGTGCGTCGCCTGGATTACACCGGATTCCGTCGTGCCGGTCGATGCCGGGCTATGCTCCGCCGTTGCCGTGTCCGGTTCGGTCACGCCGGTCTTGTTGGTCCCCGTCCCATCCGTGGACGCAGTCGTATCATTCGGGTCTATGACAATGAACATACCGCCGCCTGTCTCGTGGTCGCTGTCCTGCGTGGCGGCAGAGACGTCCCCGCCGATCGTCCCGCGGTGCGCCATCATACTGCCCAGCATCACGCAGGAAACGACAAGCAGACCAGCCAGCACTGCCACCAGTGCAATCAGCGCCGCGCGACTTCCCTTGCCGGAGCCGGACGGAGCAGCCGCCGGAGGGGCATATACGTATCCGTGTCCGCCGGTCGGCGTCGTATAGCCGCTGCCGTCCGGCGATGCGCTGCCGTTGAATGCAAAGTCCCGCTCGGCAGCGGTGTAAACCTGGGACTCTTCCGGTTGGGTCGTGTTCTTCACTGCATCGTCATGTTGAATGTTCCTCTCATCCATAAATCGTATGCACTACCTTTCATTGGAAACGGGCGGATGCGGCACGACCTGCCGCCGCCCGGGGGGTTGCCTGCGGAAAGGGCGTATCCGGATACCGCCTTCCTTAACGACACCCCTATTATATCGGTCAAATGTGAAGATTGTATGACAGTGCCGCCAGTGGCTTATGAATATTTCCGAAAGCGCAGGGATTTTATGTTGACTCCCGACTGAAAGCCACCGCTTCCTTATTTTCCCACGTTCGGGCAAGTTGCCGCCGGGCAGACTAAGTACGCCGGTCAGAGCCGGCAGGAAAGGAAGCAACCACATGAAACGGTTTTCAGAGGAATACCCTTCGTCAACCCGGCATATATCGCCGCTTGCCCCGCCGGACGCGCCGTTTTCGGGCGCAATGTATTTCGACGCCCTGTACGCCTACTCTTTTGACGCCTGTCTCGGTACCGTGATCACCTACCCCAACATCCTGTCGGACAGCGTCCGGGCGATCCGGCAGGAGCAGGAGGCAGAGCGGGATGCCATGCACGACGGGATACGCATGGATAACACCTGATCAGTATTTTTCCAGATACTGCTCCAGCGTTATCCCGCGCCGGTATATTTCGGTCGCCGCCTCCACGCCGACAAATCGGTAATGCCATGGCTCATAGCTGTACCCCGTTACGGTTTCCTTACCCTTCGGAAAGCGCAGGATAAACCCGAATTTATGCGCGTTCTCGACCAGCCAGCGGTAGCAGGCATGGTCGGCGAAGGACTCATCCAGCACGGGATTGGCGCCGCCCACGATAAGATCCATGCAAAGCCCGGTCTGATGCTCGCTGGTTCCGGGACGGGCGGAGTATGTCAGCACCTGCGTGACCGCCTGCTCGTACGTCCAGTCCGGGTGGGCGGCGCGCTCATTGGCAATATACTGATTGAAAAGACTGCTCTGATAGCTGTAGGTGCGGTAGCCGCTGGTGACAAGGATATCTGTCCAGCCGTATGCCCACAGCTCCCGCAACAGCGCCTCCGCCGCCAGCGCTACTGTGGATTCCAGCCGCACTTCCTTGCCGCTCAGCGTCAGCGAGGCATCCAGCGTCGAAAGGCGCATGGGTGCGTAGCCTGCATCCACGGTGTATGTCTTGTTGACCAGCACCCGGTAGGCAGGATCGGTGGTAAACAGAGCATCCCGGTACTTCCCGATATCGATCCGGTAGGTGTAGGTTGCCGGCAGAGTCTCCGACGCCGTCGTTTCCGTTGCTCCGGCTGGGTCAATGAAAATAACCCGGCATCCGCCCAAGGCATGGGTGAACAGCAGAACAGCCGCACCGACAGCGGCACACTTACCGATATACGCATCCTTTTTCAAGGCAATTTCCTCCGTACTGTAGTATCACGCACATCACCGTTCATTTTGCCGGCTTGGTTTCCACCACGATGAAATACGGTGAGGTGGGCGAGTTGAGAATCTTTACCATTGTGGCACAGATCCGGTGCCGACTCACCGAGGCAAGGTATTCCTGTATCATTTTGCCCTCGGCGTCGCCCTCCGCGTGCCCGGGATAGACGGCGATGTTCAGAATGGCATCCCGATCCATCAGATCAATGGCGTCCCGGATTGCCGGCAGGGTAGTCTCTCGCAATGTCGTGACAGACTTGTCCCCGCCCGGAAGCCAGCCCAAATTGAACATACCGGCTTTGAACGGCACATCGACGTATTTTTTAACATTGGAATGCGAGTCCAGGATCAGACGGTAATTGTCGGGACAGCCCTCGGCAACCAGGCGCTCCTGCGTGGAAGCCAGTGCCTGCTCCTGGATGTCAAAGGCGTACACAAACCCGTCCGGCCCGACGGCTTTGGACAGGTACGCGGTATCGTGCCCGTTTCCCATGGTAAAGTCCACGGCGATATCCCCGGCGTGCAGGTGGTTGCCGATAAAGAACTTGTGAAGCTCAAGCAGATCTATCATATGCAGTATTCCTCTTATTTCAGTATTTCATGCGGGCGACGGTGCAAAACGGCATTTGTCCGCCCTCAGGCTTTCCCGCCGGGCTTGCCGGCATCCCGGACGTGTATGTCCGAACGCAGAAAGCGGATAGCGCGCTCCACCGCATCCTTGGAATTATACCACGGTTCCTCATCGTAGCGATAGTCGAATTTCTTGCAGAACCATGACACATCCTCGGTCAGGCTGTCCATGTAAGCGTTGACTACTCTGCCGACCGCCGATGCGAACGCCGCCTGCTTCTTCCGCCCCAGCCGTTTTTGCCCGTACTCCAGCAATTTGCGATAATGGGGGAGGCAGAAGTACGGCTGTGCTTCCAGTTTGGCGGGGAAATTTTCATCCGTGTCCCAAAGGTACACAACGGTTTCCGCCATATGCTCAAAGTTGAATGCAATGCGCCGGCAAACATAGCAGCTCTCCTCCATAGCCGCGATCCGTTTTATCGGACGCGCACCGGGCGCACCCAGTCCGCCGTCGCGAATCTCGTCCTTCAGCTCCTTGAGGTGACTTTCCAGTGTCAGTGCCATACCGAGGCGGTTCTTGCGGACAAACATCATATCGTAGTGCAGGCGACAGAAGCCTTCCCTGTTGGTCTGAATCCGGACATCCGGCTCCATCATGGAGGCGCCGAGTATCAGCTCCAGCTCATTCTCCTCCAGCTTTCTGTACAGGGTACACAGCGGACATCCGCAGGATGCATCTGCCGCCGATGCTTCAAACGCCTCGTTAACTGGAATGGTGTATATCTGTTCCATGGGCACGCTCCTTCTTTTTCGGAAAAGCCCTTGCTTTTTTCCGCAAAATCGTTTATACTTATGATACCACATTTCAGCCCCGATTGCAAGAGGGGAGCAGGCAAAAATCCCTGCAAAGGATGTAATCATTACCGCACAAGGAGGAATCAGTCATGCCGACCGCCGCCGAGCAGTTCATGCCGGAGCTGATTCGCACACTTCATAGCTACGCCCCAACTGTCACTGCCGATACCGATGCGCAGGGGCGCGAGAGCAGCATACTGACCATCCGGAACCCGCGCGACAGCCGCTGGAGTCTGCAGTTCATATGCCCCAACCAGCCCGACCGGCATGGAGAACTGTACGGATCGCTCTGGTTCGGGGCGGTCGAGATCACCGGTTACCTGTCTGCTGGAGAAGCCGGCGATACCATACAGGCGGTACTGAACGGCGAGATGACCTGCGTATTGCGGTACCGGAACGAGGACGCGCTGAACGACCATCGCCCATCATCGGGATGGCGAAAGGTGTTCCTGACTTCTCCTGCCGGCGACGAGGACGCCGCACTTGCCGCTCTGCGGGCACGCCTGCGGACACCGGTCACAATCAGGGATCGGCTGGCAGGAACCTATATCGGCATATTTGAGTTTGCGAACTGGCGGGAGAACGATATAATTACCCGCCTGCCCGGAAAGAAAGAGAGGAACCGCACATGACGCCCAAGGCACCGCGCACCGTTTTTGTCTGCACCGAATGCGGTGCGAAGTCGCCCAAATGGATGGGCAAATGCCCGCACTGCGGGCGCTGGAATACCATGGCGGAGGAGGTAATCCAACCGGAGCCAGAGGTCTCCGCCAATTCCGCGCGGCGCACATCGCTGGCTGGCTTGTCCGGAGAGAGTCGGGCAACCGCCTTCCGGGATCTGTCTCTGCCGTCCTACATGCGCTCCGGAACAGGACTGGGTGAGCTTGACCGCGTACTGGGTGGCGGACTGGTGCTGGGATCTGTCGTCCTGCTGGCTGGCGAACCGGGCATCGGAAAATCTACGTTGCTGATGCAGATATCCGACTGTCTGGGGCAAAGCCGTAAGGTGCTGTATGTGTCCGGGGAGGAATCCGGCGGACAGCTCAGACTGCGCGCCGAACGGCTGGGCGTGGGTGGGGAACATCTGTTCATCCTGACCGAGACCAACCTGGAGCAGGTTCTCGCGGAAACCGACCGTATCCGCCCGGACGTCATGATCCTGGACTCAATCCAGACCATTTACTCGGATCGCATCAATTCCGCCCCCGGCTCGGTCACGCAGGTACGGGAATGCGCGCTGACCTTTATCAACAAGGCAAAGGCTGAAGGCATCTCCATGCTGTTGGTCGGGCACGTCAACAAGGAAGGCGGCATTGCGGGTCCGAAGGTGCTGGAGCATATGGTGGATGCGGTGCTGTACTTTGAGGGCGAACGCCAACAGGCGTACCGTATTATCCGGGCAGTCAAGAACCGCTACGGATCCACAAACGAGATCGGCGTGTTTGAAATGACCGATGCAGGTCTGTGCGAGGTCGCCAACCCTTCCGAAATGCTTCTGGCAGGTCGTCCGCGCAACGTGTCCGGCAACTGCGCCCTGTGCACGATTGAAGGTACGCGGCCACTGATTGCCGAAGTGCAGGCGCTGGTCACTCCGACGGTCTTTCCGGCCCCCCGGCGTACCAGCAACGGCGTGGACTACAACCGCGTCTACCTGATCCTTGCCGTGCTGGAAAAGCGGCTGGGACTGAAATTCTATCAGAATGACGTGTACCTGAATGTCATCGGCGGACTGTCTGTCGGAGAGCCTGCCGCCGACCTTGCCATTGCCGCCGCACTGATCTCCTCGCTGACAGACCGGGTTGTGCCAGATGACCTTATCATCGTCGGCGAGCTGGGACTGGCAGGTGAGGTACGCAGTGTGTCCAATCTGGATCTGCGGGTACGGGAAGCGGCACGGCTGGGCTTCACGCGGGCGGTGGTTCCGCTCCGCAACACAGAAAAGCGCTCGCTGAATGTTGAAGGAATGCACCTGGTCCCCGTTCGGAGCATACATGAGGTCATCCGGGAGTTGAAGGGACAGGCATGACGGGAACATGCTGCTTTGCGGGCATACTCAGCTGCCGGACAGCGGATTGACCGGCAGAGGATTGACCGGCAATGCCTTGCCCGCCAGCAGCTTCTCGTAGCAATCCTCCTGCGGCACCTCCACCGCGATGCCGTCTATATGCAGGAACCGAAGCGAAGCATAATTATAGGTTGACAGCCGCCGGTTCAGTGCATCGTTGGAATGGGCACATATCAGAATGTCGTCCGGCTCAAAGCCGGTAATGACCAGCGTGTGGTAGTAGATGCCTTCCTTGTCGGCAAGTTGGATGAAATCACCCGCCGCCGCGTCCTCGACGGATACATCCCGTCCGAACGGGCCTGTTCCGCCGTTCGCTTCCCGGAACGCCGGAGCCTGCGTAATAAAGTCATGAAAGTACGCGACTCCTGTCCATGCCGGCGCACGGTCTGTTTGCGTAATATAGTACCAGCCGAAATCGCGGGTGTAGTTCATGGTACAGCATCCTGCAAGCAGTGCCTGCGATGCAAAATTGGTACAGTCCCCACCCTGCCCCGTAAAATTGATGAACAGCGGGTTTCGCGCCAGCGCCCACGTCTCAGCGTAGGTCACGGCACGCACCCGGTCGTACTGCCTTGTCAGAAGCATACCTGTCCCTCCCTCCGGTAATCCGTCGACATAGCATATGCAAGAGCATACGCAAAAGTGCGTCCGATGGCGCGCTTTTTTGTTGCTTTCGACTCTTGACAGTTCCGCTGCATATGCGTATAATAATAGATGTTCCAATATTGGATAAACGAGGTGATTTCATGACAGCTATTCAGTTTCTGTCGCTGGGGCGTCGGCTTGCCAATCTGTATGCCGCACTGTGCGCGCCCATCTGCCGACAATACGGCATCAATCAGACCGGCTTCGACATTCTTCTTTTTTGCGCAAACAACCCGAAGCACAACACCGCGCGGGATCTCGGCACCGTCCGGGGAATCAAGCGGGGGATCGCATCGATCGGCGTCGAAACGCTGATCCGGAGCGGCTTTCTGGAGAGGCAGGACGACCCGCAGGACAGGCGCATCAGGCGGCTCATCCCGACCGAAAAGGCAGCACCTGTGATTGCCGACGGACAACGGATGCAGGAGCACTTCGCCGCCATGCTGACCGCCGACATCACGCAGGAAGAGTACGCCGCTTTGCGCAGCATAACTTGCAAGCTGGAGAACTGCCTGAGCAGTGTCTCCGTATCGGAAGGGGATGATCTGCCTTGCTGAAAGTCATTATCTGCATACTGGCAGGCTTGGGCGCGGGCGTTGGCACCGGCTTTGCAGGCATGAGTGCCGCCGCTGTCATCAGCCCCATGCTGATCACGTTCCTGCATATGGATCCGTACATGGCGGTCGGAATTGCTTTGGCAAGTGATGTGCTGGCAAGTGCGGCTTCGGCTGTCACATACGCCCGGAACCGGAATCTGGACATAAAGAACGGCGTTATCATGATGGTGTCGGTACTTGCCTTCACGCTGGTCGGCAGTGGTGTCGCCAGCCTGGTACCGCAAACGACCATGGGAAACTTTTCGGTTTTCATGACTCTGCTGCTCGGCATCAAGTTCATTGTAAAACCGGTCATGGCGCCAAAGCAAAGGTTTGCGCAGGCAACGGGCAGGCAAAAGGCGATCCGTTCGATAATAGGCGGATCCGTTGTCGGGTTCATATGCGGTTTCATAGGTGCAGGTGGCGGCATGATGATGCTCCTTGTGCTGACGTCCATCCTTGGATATGAGTTGAAAATCGCTGTAGGAACAAGTGTTTTCATTATGAGCGCCACGGCGCTGACAGGCTCTGTCAGCCACTTTGTCATCGGCGGGATGCCGGACGTGGAGGCACTGATCCTCTGCGTCATCAGCACGCTTGCTTTTGCGCAGATCTCGTCCTTCTTCGCCAACAAGGCGAGTCCCAAGGTGCTGAACCGCGTGACGGGCGGCATACTGGTCGCGCTGGGGACGGCAATACTGGCAGTGAGCCGCTTTGCCTGACATATGGCACCTCTCGCCGCACACTGAATAGCCGGAGATGCCCCATATCGTGCGGTACTGCCTCGCGCTTCACTTCCTGAAAATAAAGGTGCGGTTAAAAAACGCAAGACGAGTTTTTTAACCGCACCTTTTGGCTTCCGGTATGCTATCTGTTTTTCGGCTTCAGTGCCGCCACGGTCAGGGCTGCCGCACCGCCGACCGCCGCACCCGTGATGCACCCGGCGGCAAGCAGGACAGGCAGATACCACCCCAATCCTGCCGTTCCGGTCAGGAGCGCAGCACAGGCGAGCTGCCCCAGATTGTGGCAGACGGCGCCTGCAATGCTCACACCCAGCACGGAAAACCGACCTGTCCGGCGTAGCAATAGCATGGTAGCAAGACTGAGCGCACCGCCGCACAGACTGAATGCCAAGGTCGGCAGGCTTCCGAACAGCAGTGCCGCCAGCAGTGCCCGGATCAGCGACACAAGCGCAGCCTCGCGCCACCCCATGCGGTACAGTGCAAACAGAACGGCGATGTGACACAACCCCAGCTTGACACCGGGCATCCGCACGGGCAACGGAATCAGCAACTCCAGCCACGACAGCACGAATGCGACGGCAGTCAGCATTCCCAACCGCGTCAGGGCGACCGCCGTGCGGCGAGGCGGCTTGCCAGTTGTATCGCGCCTCATGTGTCTGCCTCCGCCGGCAGAACTCCGCCGCGCCCGTCCGTGACCGTGACTGTCAGTCTGCCTGGCAGGCAGATGATACTGTCTCCCACAGTTGCGGTCGGAGTATGCTGTACGCATATCTGATCCGGGCAGGGCGCCTCCGAAACCGAGACCATGCCGTCCCGAACCTTGATACAGTACCTGCCGTAGTCCGTAGTCACAGGGTACACCGCGTCCTCCCCACTCAGGCTGATGCGCAGTATCTCCCGCCCGTCCTGCATGACCACCGCTTCCGCTCCCGTCGTGCCGCAGGCGCGCAGGACGCAGAACAGCAACCCCGCCGCCAGCAGGACACCTGCCGCCAAAAGCAGATCGCCCAGCCTGAGCCATGCGGCGCGGCGTTCTGTCTCTGGTGCTTTGCCGGAATCGGTCATGGCTGATATTCCTCCGTCAGGACGGCATTCCCCAGCCGTCGGATTTGATGATTTTCCCGTCCGCCGTTACCCACAACGCGTAGGCACCGGGAACGCCGGAGAGCAGTTCCCCGCCCTCTTCCTGCGGCAGGAGGAACAGGGCGGTGCTCAGCGCATCGGCAATCGCCGTTGCTTCCACTGTTCTGCTCCCGAACCGGCAGACTGCGTAGTCCGGTACGAAAACCGTGACCGAGAGATACCGCGTGCCGGGGTACAGAGTCTGCGGGTCTATGAGGTGGTGGTAGCGGACACCGTCCGCCGTGAAGAAGCCGCGCTGATCGGTACCGCTGGTCACGACGCTCATGTCCTTGACCGCACAGGTTGCGAGGCTCGCGCCGACAGGCGGCTCACGCAGAATGCCGTCATCCGGTCGGGGATCGCGCACGCCGACCGTCCATGCCGAGCCGTCCGGTCGAGTCCCCAGTGCCAGCACCTGCCCGCCAAGCTCCATAAGAACCCCGGTCAACTCCCCGGATTCCACGCGCCCCCGCAGGATGTCGGCTGCGCAGGCGGCGGCGTAGCCCTTGGCTATGGCACCGACATCCAGCCGGGCATCCGGATCGGTCAGACAGACAGTACCTGTAGCAGTGTCTGTCAGCAGAGCGTGCGGCGCGGTGTGCCGTGCCGCACGCTCCAGCGCGGCGGCATCCGGAAGCGTTTCGGTTTCGCGGGCGGTATGCCACAGTGACAGGACAGCACCCATACAGATATTCACCTGTCCACCCGAAAAATCAAAAGCGACACGCCCCAGCTCCAGCAGGTTCAGGATATCCTCCGACACCGGGATCGGCTTCCCGTCCCCGGCGTGGTCGTTTACGGTTTTGAGATTATTCATCCCCACCCAGTCATGGTAAATGTCGAACTCGCGGTGCAGCTCCAGCATACGTGCGTGTACTGCCGCCGCCGCATTGTCTGCCGCCGTGCGGGATGTTGAGGCGATGCGGAGCGTCAGCACCGTTTCAAACACATCCATGTAGGTAGCGGTATACAATGCAGGCGCGGAAAAATCGCACCCGGACAGTCCTGCCTGCCAGAGAAGCAGAACGGCGAGCAGAACCCCGGCAACAGGGTTCATCCTGCATTTTGCGTGTTTCATGGCTTCCGCACCTCCCTGCACGGTGAAGGGCGTCTATGATAATTCATCGCACGGCGAATCATCAGAGACGCCCTGATTGTTTTTCTCAGGACACCGCGCTTCGGTTCTCCCCACGCGGGTTGATGATGACCTTAGCAGGACATTTGGCGGCGCACGCCCCACAGCCTGTGCAAAGGTTCTGGTCGATGTGCGCGATGTTGTTCTTTACGGTAATGGCGCCGGTCGGGCAAACCTTGGCACATAGTCCGCATCCGATGCACCCGGCGGCACACATATCCCGCACCCGCTTGCCCTTCTCCTGAGAGAAGCAACGGACGGCGCAGGCAGCATCGGCAGGAATCAGCTCAATCAGGTGGTTCGGACAGACGCGGATGCATTTGCCGCAGGCGCGACATTTATCCGGGATGACCTCTGCCCGCCCGTTGACCAGGCGGATCGCTTCATACTCGCAGGCGCGGACACAGGAGCCGAGTCCTGTACAGCCGTAGGCGCACGCCTTACTGCCGCGCCCCGGCGCCAATGCCACCCGATGGCAATCGCTGTCGCCGAAATACTCGTAGATAAAATTGGTCTTGTCACAGGAGCCGGAGCATTTGACAAAAGCGACCATGCGCACCGACTCGGTCTTTTCCACGCCGAGCGCCGCGGCAATCTGCCCGGCAACGGCATCGCCGCCCACAGGGCAGGCATTCACCGGCGCGTCTCCGTCGGCTATTGCCTTTGCCAATCCGTCACAGCCGGAGTAGCCGCACCCGCCGCAGTTGTTGCCCGGCAGGCAGGCGCGTACCGCCGCCTGCCGCTCATCGGACGGAACCGATAGCAGCTTTCCTGACACACCAAGGAATATTCCCACAACAATACCGACCCCGGCAACCAGCCCGGAGGCTATCACAATAGCAATGATCTGTTCGTGACTCATAGGTATGCCCCCTTTACGCCAGCGACTTGAAGCCAAAGAACGCGATCGCCATCAGTCCCGCTGTCAGGAGCGTGATGGGCATTCCACGGAATGCCTTGGGAACCGGACTGTGCGCGGTCTTCTCCCGGATGCCTGCCAGCAGCAGAATGGACAGAGCGAACCCTGCCGCCGTGCCGAAACCGTTGAGGACACTCATGCCGACCGAGGCATCCTTCTGAACATTTGTCAGCGCCACCCCCAGAACGGCGCAGTTGGTGGTGATGAGCGGCAGATAAACGCCCAGCGCCCGGTACAGGGCGGGACTGAATTTGCGCAGGATCATCTCGACAAACTGCACCAGCGCGGCAATAACCACGATGAACACAATGGTGTTGAGGTAAGTCAGATCATACCGGAGCAGGACATAGCGGTAAAGAACCGCCGTGACAGCCGAGGATGCCGTGATGACAAAGATGACAGCCGCCCCCATGCCGAGTGCGGTCTTGATCTGCTTGGACACGCCAAGGAAGGGACACAGTCCCATGAACTGCGACAGCACCACGTTGTTGATCAGCATGGTCGTCACAAGTGTCAGCAATATGGTGGAGAAGGCACTCATGCGTTATCCCCCTTTCGGTCGGAGTCGGACGCCGCCGGTTGAGCATCACGAGCCGCTTTGGCAGCCGCCTGCTTTGCGGCTGCTTTTTCCGCCGCCAGCTTCGCCTCCCGCTCGGCGCGGTCGGCAGTTACGGTCTCATGATTGGCGGCACCGCAGGAGCCGGCGCAACGGGCACAGTTGCCGCCGCAGGCAATCTCGGCTCCGGGACGGTTGGTGGCACTGGGCGCACGCAATTTATTCTGCAGGGCAGTAAGCCCTGCCAGTACGAAGAAGGCACCCGGTGCAAGAATGAATATGGAGATCGGCGTATAGCCACCCGGCAGAACCTGCACCCCAAAGGCAGTCCCCGCGCCGAGCAATTCCCGAACCAGTCCGATCAGCGTCAATGCGACGGTGAAGCCCAGTCCCATGCCCAGCCCGTCAAAGGCGGACGCCAGCACGCCGTGCTTGGAGGCGTACGCTTCGGCACGCCCCAAAATGATACAGTTGACCACGATAAGCGGTATATAAATACCCAACGCCTCGTACAGATCCGTTACAAAAGCGTGCATGAGCAGTTCCACCACCGTGACAAAGGAGGCAACGATGACTATATACGCGGGCATCCGCACTCCGTCCGGTATCACATGACGCAGGAATGAAATCATCATATTGGACAGGATCAGCACAGCGGCGGTGGACAGCCCCATGCCCAGTCCGTTGACAGCCCCGGTCGTGACCGCCAGCGTCGGGCACATACCCAGCATCAGAACAAAGGTCGGGTTCTCTTTCACGATACCGTTCCACAACCGTTCGAGCGGCGTGTCCGGCTTCAGCTTCGGCATTTTCATACAGTCGTGCCTCCCTCCAGCAGATGGTCTCGGGCGTAGGCAAGCCCGGTGTTGACAGCGGCGGTAACGGCACGCGTTGTGATCGTGGCGCCGCTCAGCGCGTCTATCTCGTTCGGTGCCGATTTGCCTGTCTTGGTAAACACAACCGTTCCGCCCGTGATTCCCCGGAACTGATCGGCAAAGTCAGCCGCGGCGCATTTTGCGCCCAAACCAGCCGTTTCGCTTTGGCTGATTACCGAGATGCCGGTCAGGCTTCCGTCTGTCGCCACACCAACCGCCACGGTGATATTGCCGCCGTAACCGTTCGGCGACGTGACCTTGAGCGCATACCCGACAGTCTGTCCGTCCCGCCGGGCAGCGGCGACCGCCTCAACGGTGACGCCCTCCCCGTCCGCGACGCCAGCCGCAACGGGATCAAAGGACGCGGGCGCAAGCGTCTCAAAGGTAGCCTCCGGAAAGACGCCCTCGTATGCCGCCAGCTCAGCGGCAGCTTCCGCCTGTGCAATGGGCTGCTTCGTAATCTGGTACACCGTCGCAAGCGCAAGACCGGAAATCAGCGTAATCGCAGTCAGAATTAGCGTATCCCTGATGATTTTTTTCATGCCGGTCAAGCCCCCTTTCCGCGGCGCGGTACGCCGAAGGGACGCGGCACCGTGACTCGCTCAATCAGCGGAACAGCCAGATTTCCGATAATAATGGCAAAGGAAACACCCTCAGCCGAAGAGCCGAGAACGCGGAACAAGGCAGTCAGAAGCCCCAGCAGGAGCGCATAGACCAGCTGTCCCAGCGGAGTGATGGGGCAGGTAACATAATCATTCGCCATATAGAAAGCGCCCAGCAACAGACCGCCTCCGCATACCTGTGCCACCAGATAATTCAATGTCAGGGTATCTGCCGTCCCCCGGATGAGGTGGAGCAGGCAAATGAACCCAACCGTGGACAGGATGTAAACGCCGGGAATACGGATGGTGATAACCCGGCGCACCAGCAGGTACACGGCACCCAGCAGAACCGCGACAGCGGATGCCTCACCGATACAGCCGGTGTGCGTATTGAAGATCATATCGAACCAGTCGATGCTGGCACCCGTCCGGACAGCTGCCAGCGGGGTGGAGCCGGACTGCGCCGCTGTTCCGAACAGAACCCGGCAGGTTTCCGGGAAGGATGTCATGGCGGCGGCAAAGGAGATCAGCAGGAGGCAGCGCGCCGCCAGCGCGGGGTTCATAATGTTGTGCCCCAGTCCGCCGAACAGTTGTTTGACAACCAGGATGGCGAACACACCGCCCAGCGCCGGCATCCACAGCGGAATCCCGACGGGCATATTGACGGCAAGAATGACACCTGTCACGACAGCAGACAGATCTCCGACCGTAACCGGGAGCTTCATCAGCTTCTCATATACCAGCTCAGTCAGCACGCAGGACGCGATGCAGACGGCGATCACAGCCAGTGCCCGCCAACCGAAGGCGTACACACCCATAGCGCACGCCGGCAGCAATGCCAGCGCAACATCGCGCATGATGGCGGTCGTACTCGCTCCGGAGCGGACGTGCGGGGAAACCGACACGTGGATACGCGGCGTCAGCTTCCCCGGAACGGAACCGGATGCAGTTTCGTTTTTGATTGTTGTCTCGGTGCTCATTTGCCGGCGCCTCCCTTCTGTGCGGTCTGATTGGATGTCTCCGCCGCCTTCCGCGCCCGGATAAGGGCGCCAGTCTGCCGCTTGCCGTAACGCATACTCTGCACGAGATGCCGCCCGGCGGGGCATACAAAGGCGCAGGAGCCGCATTCAATGCACTCCATTCCGCCGTACTTCTCAAACACATCAAACTGCTCCTGCTCGGCAGCAGCCGACAGCAGCTGCGGGACAAGTCCCTCCGGGCAGGCATGCAGGCAGTGCCCGCAATGGATGCAGGGGGAGGCATCGTGAAGCGCCACCGGATCGTGACGCAGAGCAAGAATGGACGAGGCGGTCTTGGTTACGGGGATATCCAGTGAAAACAGCGCCGTGCCCATCATGGGACCGCCGGAGATAACCTTCTCCGGCTCGGCTGAAAACCCGCCCGCCTCCGCCAGCACAGCGGCGTAAGAGGTTCCGACGGGCACTTCCAGATTGCAGGGACTGCTTACGGCATCCCCGGTCACGGTCATGATGCAGTGCGTCAGCGGGCGACCGCACGAGATCGCACCGTATGCCGCAAGGACAGAGGCGACATTCATTACGATGCAACCCCGATCGGCAGGCAGCAGGCGGGAATTGAGGTACCGTCCCGTGACTGCGCGGATCAGCATCCGCTCGCCGCCCTGCGGATATTTTGTTTTCAGAGGACACACCGACAGGCGCGCATCGCCGCACGCCCGGACAAGATCGGACAGGTGCGCGATAGCGTCCGGCTTGTTATTCTCGACTGCCAGCACGCAGACCGCACCGGGGAACAGCCTGAGCAACAGGCGGCAACCCGCTACCAGTGCCTCGCCCCGTTCCAGCATCAGGCGATGATCCGAAGTCAGGTATGGTTCGCATTCCGCGCCGTTCACGATAAGACGGTCGATTGCGTCCGGATTCTTAGGCGTCAGTTTGACCGCCGTAGGGAATCCGGCACCGCCCAGCCCCACGACGCCGGCTTCCCGCACGGCAGCACGGATATCCTCCGCAGTCAGGTGTTCGGGCGCTCCGCTTGCCATATAGGCAGCCACGGAGGACGCATTGAACACATCGGAGGTTGCCGGATCAAACCGAGGGTCGATCCACTCGGTTTCGGCATCCGTCTCCAACACGATACAGGGAACCGTCTCGCCGCCTGCCGCAGTCCGCGGCTCCAGCGCCCGCACGGTACCGGAAAATGCACTGTATATCGGGGCAGACACAAAGCCCCCCGCCTCCGCCAGCTTCTGTCCGGCGCGCACCCGGTCCCCGACCGAAACCACGGGCACCGCCGGCGTCCCGATGTGCTGGGAGAGCGGGTACACCGCCTCCCCTGCCCCGGTGGGCACAAACAGGCGGATGGGAGAGGACGCCGAGAGCGATTTTCCGTCCGCCGGGTGAATACCGTGTCTGAATGTCCTTGCTTTCATGACCTCTGTATGCAATTCCTTTCCGATGTTGTATTTTTTCTGATTGTTGTTCTTACGGTCTTTCCGCCAGCTTCTGCGCGCGGATATCTCTGCCTACAAACTGAAGCAGACTGTACTCGCCGAGCACCCGGCTGGTGATACGGTCCCAGTATCGCCGCCGGAACTCCTCCTCGTTCAGGTTGGTGCTGATGACAGTTGCCCTTCGCAGGTTGAGGCGGGTATTGATGACCTCATAGAGAACCGACGTCGTAAACTGGTTGCTGACTTCGGTGCCCAGATCATCAATAATGAGCAGATCGGATTCGTAGTATCGCTGCGTGTCTGTCTGATTGCCTACGCCGGAGGCGTTGCCGAAGCGCTGGCGTTCAAAGTCCGACAGCATCCCCACGGCACTGCTGTACAGCACGTCGTATCCCTTACCGATGACAACACCCGCAACCGCCGAGGACAGGTGCGTCTTGCCGAGTCCCGTGCCGCCGAACAGGGCGAGGTTACCCGCCTGTCCGGGTACAAACCGATCGGCATACTCCTTCATGATGTTGAAAATACGCCGCATACGCGTCAGCGTGCGCGGGTCATCCGCATAGTAACCCAGCGAGAAATTCTCGAATGACTGAGTCCGCAGAAGCTCCCCGACACCGGAGGATTCGTATCCTGCCTCGATCAGCCGCCGGCGCATACAGGCGCACATTTTGCAGTCCACAAAACCGGTATCCCCGCACAGAGGGCACTCGTACTTTACATCGGTGTAATCCGCCGGAAAGCCGTGCGATGCCAACAGCTCCCGGCGGCGTTCCTGCATGGCTTGGTTCTCCGCGCGCAGAGCAGCCACGCCTGCTTCCACATCGCCGCCCTCGTGAACGATGCGCAGTATCTCGATCCCCAGCCCGCCAAGCTTTTTATCCAGCTCCACAAGCGCGGGAATTGCGGCATGTACTTCGGCAAGACGGGCATCCGCCGCCTCCTGTGCACGCAGATACTTGGTCTCATACTCCTGCCGGATGCGGCGGTAATTTTCCTGACTGGTATATCCCACAGCTCATTCTCCCTTCTGCGTTACGAATTCGCGTCCGGTGACGGTGTCGCCTTGCCCGGATCGGCTTCTTCATCGCCGAAATTTCGGCGCAGGGCGGCGGCAAAAAAGGAATCGGTCTCAAAGGTGCTTCCCACCCGCCGGGCGGTCTCCCCCTTGCCCTTACCGCGCTCGCGGTCGCTTGCCTCTACGAACGCATTGACGGCGTCCAGTGTTTTCAGCCCCTTACTGTTCCACGAGGACAGGATGCTGTTGGTATACTTGACTTTCGGCTCGCCGATGGCGTCCACCGTGATTTCGTATGCCCGGCGAATGATATCCATCCCGTACCCATAGTCGTACAGCCATGCCGAAAAGTAGCGCTTTTCGGTCGTGCTGAGTGCCCGCGAACCCATGCCGAACAGACTGCGAAGCTGTCCCTCGGTCTCTGCCATCAGCTCCATCTGCCGCAGTTTATCCTGCAGGGACACCGCGTCACAGATTCCCTCATCATAAAAGCCGAACGCAACCGTCTCCACATAGTGCAGTGACTTGGTAGAGCCGCGTCGCTCAGACAGACGTCGGCAGTAGGAAAGCAGGATGAGCACATAATCCCAGTCCAGCCCCAGATAGTCCACAAGTCCCAGAAGGATATTGATCTCATGCGTATTGAAAATCTTGCCCCAGACGTTCTGACTCTCGGATATATAGGACGCCGTATCGGGATGCTCCTCCAGCAGGGTGTTGATCTGCTCGATCGTGTAGCTTGGCAACTGGTCATGCCGTTCGGGCTTTGCGCGCCTGCCTTTTGTCTCCGCGGTCGGAGTCGCAGGGCTGCCGGTCTCCTGCGCGGCAGGAACGACTGCTTCGCCGCCAGTCGGGACACCGACGGCAGGTTTGGCGCCCGTTTCGATCCCGGCGGCGTCCGCTTTTCTGACTTGCTCCGGCTCCGCGCGTACGTGCAGCAGATCGCTCACCCGCTCGTGGCTCCCGTCCATAACAAGCACGCCCACGCCGCGCCAAAAGGCAAACGAGGCGGCTACCTGTGCCTCTGTACAGCCGATCGCAGTCGCAAAGGCGGCAAGGTCAGTCTCTGGCACCCCCCGCAGATCGGCGCGGGTACACAGCGCCATCAGGAGGCGGATATCCGTAGCACCGGCACGCTCCAGTGCCGGCACCGCCTTTCCCGGAATGGTCACGGCATCGTATTCATAATTGATTCTGACAGACATATTTTTCTTCCTGTTTTTTGTTTTCCGGTCACGAATGCCCGTCCGGGGACTCAGCCGCATCGGCGGCACCGTCCCCTTCCGCAGCAATCTCCCGTGGGGCGCGATGCTCCATACGGGATGCTATTTCATAATTGAGTATCATGAGTGAGTCGCCCAGGTGGACATTCTCCACCACCATGCCGCCCGGCGCATAGCCAAGCTCTACGCCCATGTAGTTCCAAAGCCCCCGGACGCGACAGGCAGCCAGCCTCTCGGCGATCGGCTTTACCAGATCCTTCGGGCAGGTGATGACCCCGATATCCACCTGATGCGCGGCACAGAAATCCTCCAGATCAGTCAGCGGCAGGACGCGGACTCCGGCGAACACGTTGCCCGCCTGCCCCTCTCCGGTATCAAACATGGCGATGATATCCACACCGCGTTTTTCAAACATGGACAGGTGTACCAGCGCGCGCCCGAGATCCCCCGCACCGATGATAACGGCATTGAAGCCCTCCCCGACCGCGAGTATCTCGCTGATCTTGGCAAACAGGTAACTGACATTGTATCCGTAGCCCTGCTGCCCGAAGCCGCCAAAGCAGTTGAGATCCTGCCGTATCTGCGATGCGGTCACGTTCATCAGGGCGGACAGCTCGCCGGACGAGATGCGGGTACGCCCCTGCGCGATCAGTTCCCGCAGGTAGCGATAGTAGCGCGGCAGACGCCGCACCACGGCGGAGGACACCGCCACGGGACGCCCTGCCTGATCCTCACTGTGTTCCATCATACGGCTCCTTTCAGATGTATTCCGGGTACGCGGTCAGTCGTCACTGTCACACGCCGAGGCGTTGAGATCGGTTCCCGCGAACCAGCCCTTCTCATAGCGGAAGTATCCGGCGGCAGCGATCATGGCACCGTTATCCCCGCAAAGCCCCCGCTCCGGCACGACAAAGCGTATTCCCCGGCGGCGGCACAGCGTGTCCAGCGCCGTGCGCAGGTGTGAATTTGCCGCGACGCCGCCCGCCATGACCAGCGTGTTCACTTCGCCGGACAGACGCGTGAGCACCATGCCGGTCTTCTTCACGATGCCGTGTACCACTGCTTCCGTATAGGATGCGGCAAGGTCGGCACGGTTCAGCGGCGTTCCCTTCTGGTTCGCGGAATTGATAATGTTCAGCGCGGCGGTTTTGAGTCCGGAGAAGGAGAAATCCAGCGTGTCCCCCGCAATGGCAGGCGAGGGAAGGTCATACGCCTTCGGATCTCCCTCGTATGCCAGCCTGTCCAGTGCCGCACCGCCGGGGTATGGCATTCCGATCACGCGCCCGATCTTGTCGAACGCCTCGCCTGCGGCATCATCACGCGTGGCACCGATCTCTGAAAAGTCAGTATAGTCCCGCACGTGGAACAGCGAGGTGTGCCCGCCGGACACGACCAGTGCCAGAAACGGCGGTTCCAGCGTCGGCTCTGTGAGATACGCCGCCGCGACGTGTCCGTGAATATGATTGACCGAGATCAGCGGGATGCCGTTGGCGAACGCCAGCGATTTGGCGAAATTGACTCCCACCAACAGGGCGCCGATCAGTCCCGGGTGCGTCGTGACCGCAATGGCACCGATGTCGGACAGCCCGACACCAGCCGTGCGGAGCGCCTCCTCCGTGATGCGGCTGACAGCCTCAATATGCGCACGGCTGGCTATCTCCGGCACGACGCCGCCATACAGTCGGTGCACGTCTATCTGAGATGCCACAATGTCCGAGCAGATGCGGCGGGTTCCGCCGCCCATCTCCACAACTGCCGCCGAGGTTTCATCACATGAGCTTTCCATTCCGAGTATGTACATACCGTCCCCATTGCGCCGGTTCCAGCCGGAGCATCCTTTGCTTTTCAAGTATCCTGCTCACATTATATCTCAAAATTCCGTCTTTGTCAACCTGTTGCGCGGGATGGCTCGCGCCCGCGCAGAAATATTTACAAATCGTATCTTGATATTCCGCAGACAGAACGGTATAATAAGTACGATACCAAAGAAAAACAACGGAGGTTAAAAAACCATGCATATGCATTTCCTGGCAGCCGCGAACGGCGCCGGCTCGTGGATCACGATCGCCATGCTGGTGGTGCTTTTCGCTGTCATGTACTTTGTCATGATCCGCCCCCAAAAGAAGCAGGAGAAGGAAGCCAACAATATGCGCAACAGCCTGCAGGTGGGCGACGAAATCACCACCATCGGCGGGCTTATCGGCAAGGTCGTCAGCATCAAGGACGAAACACTGGTGCTGGAAACCTCGCATGACCGCACGCACATCCGCATCCTCAAGTCGGCAGTCCAGCGCGTGGATGTCAAGGCGGAGGATGCACAGGACTGAGGCGACACGGATTTATCCTGCACACATCGCTTCATACCCGTCCGGGTTCTGAAATCCTCCGTATCGGCATAGGATATACCATCCTGATATGTCGATACGGAGGATTCTTCATGAACCGCTTTTCAACCGCTCGGGGAAATGCCCCTGCCCCTGTCACTGTCACCGGCTCGGCATCGTTCCGCTCCGCCCGCGCGGAAAGCCGCCGTGCCGCCGCCCGTTCCGCCCGTCCCCCTGCCCTGCCCGCTGTGCGTCGGACTGACCGGGCAGGCGATGACCGCACGGCGGAAGGAGCAGGCAGTCTGCGCACGGCGTTCGGCAGTGCGCTGTTTGCTATGCCGGTAGCGGCAGTGGCAGGGCTCATATTCCTGCTGATCGCTGCCGGGACGGTCTGCGCCATGCCCGATCCTGATTCTCTCATAACGCCGCTGGGGCTTTCGGTTCTGGGGCTGACGGTTTTGTGCGGCGGTTTCGTCTGTTCGCGCCGCGCCGGGTGCGCCCCATTGCTGTGCGGACTGCTGTTCGGCGGTCTGGCAGTGCTGGTTCTGTTTTTGGGCTCGCTCTGCTTCGGGGATGCGAGCCGGCAAGCACTGTCCCTGGGGCTTTCGTCCGGTGCCCGTGCCGGGTTGTATGTTGCACTGGTCGCCATATCCTGCTTTGGCGCTTTGATCGGGCGGAGGCGCTGAGCCACCGAAAACATATCATTGGAGGTATCCCGTATGCTGTGTCTGAAGCGCACCGAACCTGCCACCGTATTGACCACCCTGCAAAAAAAGATGCTCCCTGCCCTTTCACTTCCCCTGCCTGCCGTCCTGCCGACTGCCCTGCGCTACGCGCTGGCAAAGTACGACGCCGATGCGGTGGCGGATGCCTACCGGGGACTTGTCAGGCTGGCAGAGCAAGGACTTCTGGAGAACGCGTAATAGTAATGACGGTAAAATCGTCCACAGCGCAGCCTCCGGCAGAATTATCTGCCGGAGGCTGCGCTGTGTTTTCGTGCCGTTAAGATACAACAGTAAGAGCCCGCTGCAATCCATTAAGAATTACGGCGGGCTTCTGGCAACAGCTGATAGTATTGATACGGTTTCAAATGGTTTCATTTGGTTTCACCCGAAAATGAAACCATAGCGGTGGAAGTGAAACCATGTTTATTCGTTTGATAAACTGGAAATAATTATATGATTCAAAACTGAGGAAACAACATCATGACTGTCAATCCAAAAATCCGGCTCGAATCCGACAGTCTCTTGAATTCCTGCATCAAATACTTTCTGCGGACACCACAATACAATTTGAGAATTTGGGAGGTAGTAGATACACAAGTCGCCAAAGCGACCAATACCAAGCGAATTGCATCCATAGAATGTTACTCGTGGGTACGAAGCCGCCCAGCGGATGGCTAACTCTGTGGATGAAGCGACCATATCATTGATGATAATATGGAGTTCTCCTGTAAACAAATCCCCATTCTTAGTCGGCGTGTGCGGGGATTCTTCAAAATGATATGGGATATCTTTTATTTCTCCCGTTTCCTTTGCGTGAACAAGTGACGATTGTAATTCAAGCACTTTTACTGTATCAGCGACATCGCCATACAAACCTTTCAAAAAGTGTTTTGGGAATTCCGAATTTCCGCCGAGATTATTGGAGAGGTCCCAAACCACATGGCGATATTTTCTGCAATTTTTTCCGATCTCATATAGCTTTTTCATGGCTTCTTCGGAATCGCCGACGAAACTGGAACAAGTGATAATTGCCGTGTTTCCTTCGTAGCGTTCTTCCACCAACGATTCTTCAGCTTGCTCTTTGCTCATGATTCTGTGTAGTGGGAGAACCTCGTCCTTGCCGTCTGATTTTACAGATATTTTTTCTGTCGGATTCTTAGAACGAATGCCAATCAGATAGCTATCTGCAATGCTGTTATTAAGCGTTGGAAAAGCACGCACTGCATCATCAAAAAGCACCTGCTTTTTTGTTTTCACATCATAATAAGCATCTCTGACTTTATAAACAAGCATATCGGAAACATAGGTTTGCAGCTCCTTATAGAAGCCGTTCCCATAATCCGCAGTTGTTAATGCCAGGTGACCATCCGAAATAAAAGACAGATTCGAGCAAATCACATCTATCAGCTGATCTGGAGTTATTTGCGCAGAGTTCTTCAATGATTTGACAATTGACGCAAAAGCAGTATCAAAAAGGGACTTGTCGTAATAGGAAAATCCGCTATAGGCATTTTCAAATACATATTTGAAGTACATAACATCCGCCGAAGCATCTTCTGCCGTTAGCGTTGTTGGGGAAGTTTTATATATATCCTCCCCGTTATTGAACTTTTTTCTGAGCAACGCCATTGGCTCTTTTGCTGAATACTCTAAATATTCTAAATTACTCATTTTTACCTTCCAAAATTCCGATTTACCAAATTAACTATAATGATTATGTTTATTTCAAAAAAGCCCGATGGTCTCGTATCAAAACCATCGGGTTTCCATGGTGGAGATGAGGGGAGTCGAACCCCTGTCCGAAAATCCGTCCACGCGGCTTTCTACGGGTGTAGTCCCTGATCAGATCTCCCGTTGCCAGCGTCCGGGGACAAACTCAGGCAACGGCAGCCATTTGATGCATGACCGGTTCAATGGCGAAACCCCGGTTCACGGTTACCACTTCATGACGCTCACTCCGGGTTCGTGGTCCTCCCCGGCGAACGGGCGGCGCTATGCGCCGCGGCGCGGCTTACGCCGCCAGAGCAACAGAATTGTTGTCGTTTAATTTTTTAGGTTGGGCCTTTTACAGGATTGCCCGGCCTGACCCGCTTACTGCGCTTCAGAACCCCCGTCGAAACCAGTACACCCCCCTATATCCGGGGAATCCGGTTTTGGTGCGTCCCACGCGCCATGCTGTCCTTCTTCCATGCCGTCCTCGGTCATTCTCTCAACTGTATACTGACTGCATCGGTTATCAAATGCCATCATCCCCGCGCCCGACCTGCCGGTTAGTGCGCGTTTTGAGTCCGCGCTCAATCTCCCGGTCGGATTCGGCTTTCGCGATGGCATCCCGCTTATCGTACTGCTTCTTACCCCGGCACAGACCGACCTCGACCTTGACTCGCTGACCGGAAAAGTACAGGGACAGGGGGATAAGTGTGAACCCTTTCTGCGTAATCTGTCCCGCCAGCTTGCGTATTTCCCGCTTGTGCATCAGTAACTTACGGTCGCGCAATGGCTCACGGTTAAAGAAGCTACCATGCTCATACGGACTGATGTGCATCCCAACGACCCACATCTCACCGTTTTTGATTTGACAGTAGGCGTCCTTGAGATTCACGCCGCCCGCCCGCACACTCTTGATCTCGGTACCCGTCAGGGCAATCCCAGCCTCGTACCGGTCATCCACAAAGTAGTCATGATAGGCTTTCCGGTTCTGGGCGATCTGTTTATGCCCTCCGGTTTTCTGTTCCGCCAAAGGAACCTCCTTTCGGCAACGGCTCCGAACCGGCGGTTCGGCTTCCGTCAGCTACCGCCCCGTCTTACCGCTTGCCGTTTGTCCGGCTGTAATACACATTCTCGTCAGGGAAATGCAGTCCCAGACGCTCCCGCGCCATGCGGGCAATATAATCCCGATCCACAGGCGCGTTGAGCAGCTGTTGCTTCTCGCTGATGTCGTCGTTGCAATGTTCGATCTCTGCCTGCAGTTCTCTTTTCTGTTCCTCCAGCTCGTTGAAACGCATGATGGAGGACACACTGATAATCAGCGACGCAACCACCACCGCCGCAAGTGCCACCCGCGCAAACAGGGACACGCCCCGCCGCTTCTCGGTGTCGGCATCCTGTGCCGGTGTGTATGCTTCCGCATTCGTAAGGTCATGCTTCCCTTTTGAAGCGCTCATATACAGTCACACCGCCTTTCCTCATCCGTTATTCTGTTTGATCCTGTACGTTCTCGTCGGTTTCGCTACATTCTCCGGTGCCCCGCCGCCTCTGGATTCGCGCCGATACCGCGCGGCACGCTTTGCCGAGGCGCCGCACCATGCACCCTGTCCGCCGCGCAAGCGGCACAGACAGTCTCCGTAATGCGGCATGCAACCAGGCAGACAGCCGGTCTGTCAGAGCGCCCAGCAGTCTTCCCAGCGTATGATACCATGCAAAGAATCCGCACCCCAGCCCCAGCACTGCCAGCAGCCGGAACTGACCGTCGTTGACATAGTACAGCAACAGGATCAGTGCAACGCCGCAAAGCACGCCGAACAGGACATCCGTCCCCGTCAAGAGGATGCGAACCGGCACCGTGTGCCAACCCCGCCTGTCCGCGCCGCATATGCCGCGCAAAAGGCGAATCAGGCTCCAAAGGACACCAAGCCCCGCGCCGGTCACAGCCGACAGCGAGAACAGCGCCCCCAACAGCCCCTGCGATATTTCCATACGTCCGTCCCGCGCGGCATGTCACCGGAACAGGCGGGAAAACCGCCCCCGGCGCCGCCCGGCATCTGCATCCGGCTGGGTATCGCCGTCGGTGTAGAATGCGCCGAACAAAAGTCCCGTCACGGACACGACACCGCCCTCGGTGTCCAGCGCCGTTACACGCATTCCTTGCCCTTCCAGTGTCAGGGCGCCGCGCGTTGTCGTGAGCCTGACCGTGCTGTCATCAAAGCTCAGCACCTCGGTCACGCCACGTACCGTGATCTCCTCCCGCTCCGACACCCACAGGCTGTGCGGTCGGACTGCGCCCGCATTCCCGGCACTTCCGCCGGGGCGTATCTCTGCTGCTTCCTTCATGCTCCGCGTACCGTTCCTTCCGGTGATAGTTGATAGGTGGCACGGGGAGTCTCAACAGTACTCCGCCGCCTTGTCGTGCGGGAAATACCGGAGTCTCCCCTATGTGATACCCTATCCTATGCAGAAGAATCGCCGCGTATGCAGAGCAGGTCAGTCCAGCACCTCGTACAGGGACGTGGCGCCCGCCTTGCCTACAGTTTCCCTGACATCCAGCACCCGCACACGCAGGGTTCTGGCTCCGAAGGTGATCTCCAGCACATCGCCTTCGCGCACCTCGTAGGACGCCTTGGCGGGCTTTCCGTTGACCGTGACATGAGCCGCATCGCACGCCTCGTTCGCCACAGTGCGCCGCTTGATGATACGGGCAACCTTCAGATACTTGTCAAGGCGCATATCAGTTCAGGTCAGCCTTAACCGACTTGGCGGACACGAATGCCAGATACTTGCAGGCAGGAACCGCTACAACCTCACCGGTCTTGGGGTTGCGACCCTTGCGCTCGGCTCTCTCACGAACCTCAAAGGTGCCGAAGCCGGACAGCTGAACCTTATCTCCGGCATTCAGTGTCTCCAGGATGGTCTGCTCAAACAGCTTCCAGGTCTCCCCGATCTGCTTCTGGGACAGCTCGCTCTTCTCTGCGACGGCTTTGATCAGTTGACTCTTGTTCATGGTTTGATTAACTCCTATCTGTTGTTGAAAATATGGTAGGGCTATTATAGCATACTGTCGGCGAAAAAGCAAGTGGGAAAACGGATTTTCAGAAAAAATTTCTTGCTGCGCGTTTTCTCGTCTGCTTGCGTGCGCCCCTCTGCGTACTGCTCTTCCCTTTATTTATACAGGGAGCGCAAAATCCCGGGGACCTCCTGACAGAAGCCCCCGGGAGCATTTTTCAGAACAGCCCGCTGATGCGCCCGTTCTCGTCCACGTCGATACGTTGTGCCGCAGGGGCCTTTGGCAGTCCCGGCATGGTCATGATATCCCCGGTCAATGCCACGATAAAGCCGGCACCGGCAGACACCTTCACGTTTCGCACCGTCACGGTAAAGCCTTCCGGTGCGCCGAGCTTGGCGGGATCGTCCGAGAAACTGTACTGCGTTTTCGCCATGCAGACCGGCAGACCGCCGTAGCCCAGTGCAGTCAGGCGCGCTATCTCCTTGCTTGCGGCGGGCGCAAAGGTCACGCCGTCCCCTCCGTATATCCGACGCACGACGGCGGCTATCTTGTCCTCGATGCTGTCTTCCAGCGGATAGCTGAAGGAGAAGTCATTGGGCAGCTCACACAGCCGCACGACCTCCTCCGCCAGTTCCGTACCGCCGGCGCCGCCGTCCGCCCAGACGGTGGACAGCACGGTGCGGACGCCCATGGCACGGCATTTCTCGATCACAAGGCTGATTTCCGCGTTGGTGTCGGTCGGGAAGCGGTTGACCGCCACAACGCAGGGGAGCTTGTAAACATTGACGATATTGGACACGTGCCGGAGAAGATTGGGCAATCCCGCTTCCAGCGCGCCGAGATCCTCTCTGCCGAGGTCGGTTTTGGCAAGTCCACCATGCATCTTGAGCGCACGGACGGTCGCCACCATGACCACGGCAGACGGACGGAGTCCTGCCATGCGGCACTTGATATCCAGGAACTTCTCGGCACCGAGGTCGGCACCGAAGCCTGCTTCCGTGACGGCGTAATCGCCCAGCTTCATAGCCATGCGGGTCGCCATCACGGAATTGCAGCCGTGCGCAATGTTGGCAAACGGTCCGCCGTGAACGAAGGCGGGTGTTCCCTCCAGTGTCTGCACCAGGTTCGGCTTGATCGCGTCCTTGAGCAACGCCGCCATGGCGCCGACCGCACCGAGCTGACCAGCCGTCACAGGCTGCTCATCGTAGGTGTAGCCGACCACAATGCGGGACAGGCGCTCCTTCAGATCGGTGATGGAGGAGGAGAGGCAGAAGACCGCCATAATCTCAGATGCAACCGTGATGTCATACCCGTCCTCACGCGGCACGCCGTTGACTCTGCCGCCAAGTCCGTCTGTAATAAAGCGCAGCTGACGGTCATTCATATCCACGCACCGCCGCCATGTGATGCGGCGGGGATCAATGTGTAGGGCGTTCCCCTGGTAGATGTGATTATCCAGCATCGCCGCCAGCAGATTGTTCGCCGCGCCGATGGCATGGAAATCGCCCGTGAAATGCAGGTTGATGTCCTCCATAGGAACTACCTGCGCGTAGCCGCCGCCTGCGGCACCGCCCTTGATACCGAAAACAGGCCCCAAGGACGGCTCACGCAGAGCGACCACGGCATTCTTACCGATATGGCGCAGACCGTCCGCCAGTCCGATGGTTGTGGTAGTCTTGCCTTCCCCGGCGGGCGTTGGAGTAATGGCGGTCACGAGTATCAGCTTGCCTTCCGGGCGGTCGGATTCCTTCAGAAGGCGCGGATCGACCTTTGCTTTGTACCTGCCGTACGACTCCAGGTATTCGTCCGCGATACCTGCCTTCTGTGCAATCTCCGCGATGGGGCGCATAGGCGTTGCCTGTGCGATCTCAATATCCGTCATGTATGCCATCATCGTTCTCCTTTTTCGGTTTTATTGATTCTGCAGGTACCGGACGGCGGACTCGAACATTTTCATGTCCGTTTCACCGGGGACGTTGCGGTAAAGTCCTTTGCCTACCCGCTCGGTATGCCCCATTTTGCCGATAACACGTCCGTCCGGCGAGGTGATACCCTCGATTGCCCACGCGGAGCCGTTCGGATTGTACTGAATATCCATGGTCGCCTGCCCGTCCGCATCCACGTACTGCGTGGCAATCTGCCCATTTGCAAGCAGCGTGTGCAGCATGGCGTCACTTGCAAGGAAGCGTCCTTCCCCGTGCGACACGGGAACCGTGTATATGTCCCCGATCTGCGTTCCCGCCAGCCACGGAGAGGTATTGGAGGAGACCCGGATGCGCACCAGTTTGGACTGGTGCCGCGCGATGCGGTTGAAGGTCAGTGTCGGGCAGTTCACATCGGTATCCAAGATGCGCCCGAAGGGGACAAGTCCCAGCTTGATCAGCGCCTGGAACCCGTTGCAGATGCCGCACATCAGACCGTTCCGCTTGTCCAGCAGGTCACCGACGCCTTCCCGGATGGCGGCATTGCGCAGGAATGCCATGATGAACTTACCGGAGCCGTCCGGCTCATCTCCGCCGGAAAAACCGCCGGGAATGAACACGATCTGGGACTGCTTCAGCTTGTCCGCAAAGGTTTCAACGCTCCGCGCGATGCCGTCCGCAGTCAGGTTGTTGACAACAAAGATGTCCGCCTCGGCACCCGCCGCGCGCACCGCACGGGCAGAATCATACTCACAGTTGGTGCCGGGAAACACAGGAATCAGCACGCGCGGCGTTCCGCACGCGACGGCGGGAGCCGCCGGCTTTTTGCCGGGTGCGGAGACCGTATCCGGAGCAGGGGCTGTTTCGCCCGCCTGCATAGGGAATACGCTTTCCAGCCGTCCTTCATAGAGGGCATCCAGATCCGCCAGCTCCACTGTCTCGCCACGCCAGACCATGCGTCCGTCGTCCGTGACCGTTCCGACCGTGCACGCACCCGGAACATCCGTGTCCGCATCAACCTCCAGAAGCAGCGTCCCGGCGGAAAAGCCGAACAGATCGGTCAGCGTCAGACAGTCATTAAAGGCAAAGCTCAGCCCGTTGCCGATACACATTTTGTACACAGCCTCGACAATGCCGCCGAAGGTTGGCGTATAGGCGGCGTACACTTTGCCCGCACGCATCATGCCCGTGGCGGTATTCCAGACGGACAGCAGGGACTCCGGGACGGGCAGACCGTCTTTACCGATCTCCGGGCAGAGCCGGATCAATCGGTGTCCTGCGGTCTTGATGTCGTTGGTCACGACGTCGGACACCCGTCCGGTGGTGACGGCAAAGGAGACCAGTGTCGGCGGAACGTCCAGCGACTCAAAACTGCCGCTCATAGAGTCCTTACCGCCAATAGCGGCGATTCCCAACTCCATCTGGGCACGGAACGCACCAAGCAGAGCCGCAAGCGGCTGCCCCCACCGGCGCGGATCATGTCCCGGCTTTTCAAAGTACTCCTGGAAGGTCAGGTAGACGTCCTCAAATGCGGCGCCGGTCGCAATCAGCTTGGTGACGCTTTCCACAACCGCGAGGTACGCGCCATGGAAGGGACTTTTTTCGGACAGGTACGGATTATAGCCCCACGACATGAAGCTGCAGGTATCCGTATCCCCATGCTCCACGGAAACCTTCTGCACCATTGCCTGAATGGGCGTTTTCTGCTTTCTGCCGCCGAACGGCATCAGCACGGTACCGGCGCCGATGGTGGAGTCAAACCGCTCAGAGAGACCGCGACGGGAGCAGACATTCAGATCACTGACCAGTGCCCGGCAACCGTCCGCAAACCCGGTCGGGATAACCGGCTGGTATGCCTCCGGTGCGGCGGGTGCAATGGAAATATGCTTTTCCGCACCGTTGGAATTCAGGAATTCGCGGGAGAGATCGACCACGCGGTGTCCGTTCCAGTGCATGACAAGGCGGGGCGTATCCGTCACGTGAGCGACTACGGTCGCCTCCAGGTTTTCGGATTCCGCCAACGCAAGGAACCGTGTGACATCCCGCGCGTCCACTACGACCGCCATGCGCTCCTGCGACTCGCTGATAGCCAGCTCGGTGCCGTCCAGCCCGTCATACTTGCGGGGAACCGCATCCAGATCAATCTCCAGTCCGTCAGCCAACTCCCCGATGGCTACCGAAACACCGCCGGCGCCGAAATCGTTGCAGCGCTTGATGAGGCGACACGCTTCGCCGTTACGGAACAGCCGCTGGAGCTTGCGCTCCTCCGGCGCATTTCCCTTCTGCACCTCGGCACCGCAGGTTTCCACCGAATGGGCTGTATGCGCTTTGGAGGAACCTGTCGCACCGCCGATGCCGTCCCTTCCGGTGCGCCCGCCAAGCAGGATGACCGCATCACCGGCATCCGGGCAGGCACGGCGCACATTCTCTGCCGGTGCGGCGGCAATGACGGCACCGATCTCCATGCGCTTGGCGGCATATCCGGGGTGGTACAGCTCATCCACCATGCCGGTGGCGAGCCCTATCTGGTTGCCGTAGGAGGAGTAGCCAGCCGCCGCCGTCTGCACGATACGGCGCTGGGGCAGTTTCCCGGGAATCGTCTCGGATACAGGGCGGGTGGGATCAGCCGCGCCGGTCACGCGCATGGCGGCATACACATAGGAGCGCCCGGACAGCGGGTCACGGATGGCTCCGCCGATGCAGGTTGCAGCACCGCCGAACGGCTCGATCTCAGTCGGATGGTTGTGCGTCTCGTTCTTGAACAGAAGCAGCCAGTCCTCGTCGCGCCCGTCGTGGCTGACGGTCATTTTAACCGTGCAGGCATTGATTTCCTCGGACTCGTCCAGCTTTTGCAGCTTGCCTGCGGCACGCAGATATTTTCCCGCCAGCGTGGCGATGTCCATCAGATTGCGGGGCTTTGTACGTCCCAGTCTGCGCCGGGTTTCCTCGTAGGAATCCCACGCCGCCGCAAGGCACGGATCCTCAAACTTCACCCCGTCAATGGTCGTGAGAAAGGTTGTATGCCGGCAATGATCCGACCAGTATGTGTCGATCATGCGTATTTCGGTAACGGTCGGGTCGCGCTGTTCCGTGCGGAAATAGTCACGGCAGAACCGGATATCGTCCAGATCCATTGCCAGCCCGCGCGCCGCGATAAAGTCAGTCAGCGCGGGATCTTCCATGTCGCGGAAGCCGGTCAGGGTTTCCACATCGGTGGGCAGAGCGCAACGCATAGCGAGCGTGACAGGCTTATCCTGCGCCGCCTCGCGCGCCTCCACGGGGTTGATGACGTATTTCTTCACGGCGGCAATGTCCTCCGCCGTCAGACTGCCCGACAGGATGTACACGCGTGCGGAGCGGATAACGGGACGCTCGCCGCCCGCCATCAGCTGGATGCACTGTGCCGCGGAATCCGCCCGCTGATCAAACTGACCCGGTAGGTACTCCACCGCAAAGCAGGCATCGCCGCCAGCCGGCAGCTCGGTATAGGTCACATCCAGCTGCGGCTCGGAAAATACCGTCCGCACCGCCCGGTCAAACACCTCCGCCGTCAGTCCCTCCGCATCGTACCGGTTGAGCATACGGACGCCGGTAAGGTCGGTCAATCCCAGAAAATTACGCAGTTCCCCGCACAGGCTTTCCGCCTCCTGTGCCAGCCCCTGCCGCTTCTCTACAAATACTCTGTATACCATGCGTTACTTCCCTTCTCCGACAGGCATATCATGCGCGCAGGCGCGCCTGCCGATGTCATGCCGGTAATATGCGTTTTCGAAACGGATATTCTCAACCCGTTTGTATGCCAGCTTCAGCGCGTCCGGTAACGTATCCGCTACGGCGACCACGCCGAGCACGCGACCGCCCGCCGTCACGAGCTGTCCGTCTTTCAGAGCCGTCCCGGCTGAGTACACATACGGCAGGACATCCTCCGGAATCGTGATGGGAAAGCCTTTCTCATAGTGTGCCGGATAGCCGTCCGATGCCATGATGACGCAGGCGGCGCTCCTGTCCGCAAATGTTACGGGCACCTCGGACAGGCGTTCCTCCGTGACTGCCCGCATGACCGTGAAAAGGTCGCTTTCCAGAAGCGGAAGTACGACCTGCGTTTCCGGATCGCCGAAGCGGCAGTTGTACTCGATCACGCGCGGACCCTCCGGCGTGAGCATCAGTCCGAAATACAGGCACCCCTTGAAGGTGCGTCCCTCCGCATTCATGGCGGAGACCGTCGGCTTGAAAATGGTTTCCATGCAGATGTCGGCAATCTGACCGGTATAGTACGGGTTGGGCGCAACTGTGCCCATGCCGCCGGTGTTAAGCCCCCTGTCGCCGTCCAACGCGCGCTTGTGATCCATGGAAGACACCATCGGCACAATGGTCTTGCCATCCGTGAAGGAAAGCACCGACACTTCCGGTCCCGTCAGGTACTGCTCGATGACAATCCGCTCGCCGCTCTTGCCAAATGCCCCCTCCAGCATCATGGCATTGACTGCCGCCTGTGCCTCGGACAGGGTTTCCGCGATGATGACGCCTTTGCCCAGTGCAAGCCCGTCCGCCTTGATAACGGTAGGGAAAGTCACGGTTTTCAGATAGGCAAGCGCCGCTTCCCGGTCGGTGAAAATCTCATAGGCGGCGGTCGGAATGCCGTACTTCTTCATCAGCTGCTTGGAAAACGCCTTGGAGCCTTCAATGATGGCGGCGTTGGCGCGCGGTCCGAAGCAGGGCACGCCAGCCGCCTCCAGTGCATCCACCGCACCCAGCACCAGCGGGTCATCCGGTGTGACCACCGCATACCCCACTCCGTGGCTGACGGCAAATCCGACCAGCGCCGGAATATCGGTTGCTTTGATCGGAACGCACTCCGCATCGGCGGCAATACCGCCGTTACCGGGCAGTGCGTAAATCTTCCCGACCTCCGGGCTTTTACGCAGTGCCTTGATGACGGCGTGCTCGCGTCCGCCGCCGCCGACGACCATGATATCCGTTTTCACTTCCGCACTCCTCCCGCATCAATGGTGGAACAGGCGCATATGCGTGAACGCCATGACCATACCGTGCGCATCCGCCCCGGCAATGACCAGATCGTCCCGGATGGAACCGCCCGGCTCGGCAATATAGGACACACCGCTTTTTGCCGCCCGCTCGATATTGTCCGCAAACGGGAAGAAGGCGTCAGATCCCAGCGACACGCCGGTGATGCTGTCCAGGTATGCCCGCTGTTCGGCATCGGTAAAGGGCTCGGGACGGCGGGTGAAGTACTTCTGCCAGTTGCCATCGGCGCAGACATCCTCCTCATTGCGGTTGATGTAGCCGTCAATCACGTTGTCACGCTCCGGTCTGCCCAGCGTGGGCAGGAACGGCAGATTCAGCACCTTATCGTGCTGGCGGAGGAACCATGTGTCCGCCTTGTCGCCCGCGAGCCGCGTGCAGTGTATGCGGGACTGCTGACCGGCACCCACGCCGATCGCCTGCCCGTCCACGGCGTAGCACACCGAGTTGGACTGCGTGTACTTAAGCGTGATGAGCGATACGATGAGGTCGCGCACAGCCTCGGGCGGCAGGCAACGGTTTGCCGTTACACGGTCGGAGAGCAATTCCTTGTCGATGACAAAATTGTTCCGTCCCTGCTCAAACGTCACGCCGAACACCTGCTTGCGCTCAATCGGCGCCGGCTCGTAGTCGGGGTCGATCTCCACGATGTTGTATGCGCCCTTGCGCTTGCTTTTAAGGATTTCCAGTGCCTCCGGCTCATAGCCGGGCGCGATAATGCCGTCCGACACTTCCCGCTTGATGAGCTTTGCTGTGGCAACGTCGCACACATCGGACAGGGCAACCCAGTCTCCGAAGGAGCACATCCGGTCGGTTCCGCGCGCACGGGCGTAGGCACACGCCAGCGGTGAGGAATCCAGCTCCGGGACATCCTCCACAAAGCAGGCTCTCTTGAGCCTTTCAGGCAGCGGAATTCCGACCGCAGCCGAGGTGGGGCTGACGTGCTTGAAGGAAGTGACGGCGGGCAGTCCCAGCGCCGCTTTCAGCTCCCTTACCAGCTGCCACGCATTGAAGGCATCCAGAAAATTGATGTATCCGGGGCGACCGCACAGCACCCGGACAGGCAGTTCGGAGCCGTCCTCCATATAAATGCGTGCAGGCTTCTGATTGGGATTACAGCCGTATTTCAGTTCCAGTTCTTTCATACCGTATTCCTTTCCGTGTGCGCGCCGTCAGGCGTTTCGGTTGATAATGCGTTCCTGCTTCTCGCCGGAAGTAATGTCCGTGTAGCGGACATACAGCGAGATGCGGTTATCCGTGTCCAGGTTGTTCCAGATGTCCGCTGTCAGGGTGTCAATGTCGTCCGGGATTGCCACGCGCTCCGGCTCGCCCCGGAAGGTGGGAAGCGGGTCTCCGTCACACACATAGGTGTGAATGAAATGTCCTAAGCCCGGCAGAGCGGGATAGGAGAAGGTGAACCGGCTGGTCGCCGTCCCCTCCGGATCCGCGCTCTTGAGAATGCTCATCTCATAGGTGCAATCGCCGTAGTCAAACGTGACCATGCCGCTGATGCGCGGGGTGAAGTTCGGGCGATCCGGCTCAAAGGAGCGGGAAGCCAGCGCCTCGGAGAAGGATTTTCCGGCGGCAAGCCCGTCCCGGACGGTGTCGGTCTGGTCACCGTTGGTAACAATGAGACGGTTGCCGAACTGCCGCAGGGCAGCATAGATGATAAGGCTCGGATCCTCCACGCGGGCGGGATCAAACGGCTCGGTGAACAGGTCTCCGTCGTGCAAGACAAAAACGCGGTTGCGGCTGTTTGCACTGCGCCCCATGATAAAGTAGGCGGTAACGGCGTGCGTTCCGTCCGGGGTCTTTCCGATCACGATACCTCTGCCGACGTAGCTGTTCCCTTTCAGCACATCGGACATCGGGCTGATTTCATATACGTTCATCGTTTTGCTCTCCTTCGTTTGTTCGGTCTGTCCCGCCGGTCTCCTGCAGGATATGCAGGCAGACGCGCTCGACAGAAGGGGGGTATATTTTCCATTCCGCCATGCGCATGACGCGCTGTTGGAGTGTTTCGGGCGTATCGTTGCGGCGGACGGCGACCGCCTTCTGCATGATGATCTCTCCGCCGTCCGGTATTTCGTTTACGTAGTGTACCGTTGCGCCGGTCAGCTTGACTCCGCGTGCCAGCGCCGCTTCATGTACCTTCAGACCGTAGTAACCCTTCCCGCAGAACGCCGGGATGAGTGACGGGTGGATGTTCAGAATGCGGCGGGGATAGGCGGAGGTAAACGCCGGGGACAGAATACGCATAAAGCCAGCCAGCACGATGAGATCAATCCCGTTTTCCTCCAGCAACTGATGCAGTCTTTGCTCAAAAGTATGCGCATCCGGGCAGTCCTTCCACACGACGATGGCGGACTCGATGCCGGCGATACGCGCCCGCTCCAGCGCGTAGGCATCATTCCGGTCGGAAACGACCAGGCAGATGCGTCCGGAGTGCAACGCGCCTGCCCGCTCGGCATCAATCAGTGCCTGCAGGTTGGTACCGCCGCCCGAAACCAGAACGGCAACGCGGACGTATGGCTTTTCCAGATAATTGTTGTTCATGTTCCTGTGTGCTCCTTTCGAATAACCGTCACGCGGCTCGCCTGCCTTTGCCTACAGATGCCAGCAGGGGCAGAAGCATGGCTCCGACCGAGTTGCCGAGCAGGGCGGCAAGTGTGAACAGCCACATCTGCCCGGAAAACTCCGCCGCCGCGGAAAAGTAGAAGAAATCCGCGATGGAATGCTCAAATCCGGCAAGAATGAACGCCGGAACGCAGAAGAGGATGGCGACAACCTTGCTCCGGTCGCGCCAGACAGTCACGGCAAGGTACATCAGAACGCCGCACAGTGTCGCCCGCAGGAGCGTCTGCGGAAAGCTCTGAGTCAGCTTGGCGGCGGCAACGGCGTCTGCGGCTTCCGCCGTGCTCGGGATGGCATACCGCACGGCAAGCCCCCAAAGCATCGTAGCGCTCAGATTTCCGGCAAGCCCGAGAAACAGCGCGGACAGTGCCTCCGCGTCATGCTTCTCCGGGATAAAGCCGATCCGTCCGGTATACAGAGCGTAGCCCTGCAGGCAGATACACAGCAGTGCCACCGTGAAGAACACGGCACCGGCAATCTGCCCGACGTTCCCCATGCTCCGACAGCCAAGGAACACGCCGCCGCCGATGGCGATCAGCGTTCCGGCACACAGCCCGCTTGCATAGTGGGCAAGTACTCGTTTCAGCATAGCAGGATGCGGCTGTCGGCGTTCTCGACAATCTCGCCGATGACATACGGATCCTCGCCGTGCGCGCGCAGAATCTCCAGCGACTTCTCTGCGTCCTCAGCCGGAACGACAAGGCTCATTCCGACGCCCATATTAAAGGTATTGAACATATCCCGCTCGTCGATTCCGCCTACCTTGGCGATGAGGTCAAAGACTGGCAGCACACGCACATCCGCGCGGCGGATGCGGGCGCACAATCCCTCCGGGATGCTGCGCGGAATGTTCTCGTAGAAGCCGCCGCCCGTGATGTGCGAGATGCCGCGTACCGGAACCTGCTCCAGGAGAGCCAGCACCGGCTTGACATAGATGCGGGTCGGCGTCAGCAGTACCTCGCCCAGCGACCTGCCGCCCAGCTCCTCAACGGGCAGCGTCAGGTCAGCATGCTCGATATCAAACACCTTACGCACCAACGAAAAACCGTTGGAATGTACGCCGGAGGACGGCAGTGCGACTATAACATCGCCGGGACGCATGGTCTTGTTGTCAATGATACGCGCCTTATCGACCACGCCGGTCGCATACCCTGCCAGATCGTACTCGTCAACAGGGTAGAAGCCGGGCATTTCGGCAGTCTCACCGCCGATGAGCGCCGCGCCGGACTGCACGCATCCCTCGCTCACGCCCTTTACGATATCGGCGATACGCTCCGGTACGTTCTTTCCGCAGGCGATGTAGTCCAGGAAGAACAGCGGTCTTGCACCGCAGCAGATGACATCGTTGACGCACATGGCGACACAGTCAATCCCGACTGTGTCATGCTTGTCCATACGGAACGCCAGCTTGAGCTTGGTCCCCACGCCGTCGGTTCCGCTGACCAGCACAGGGCGGGTCATTCCGGTGACGTCCAACTCGAACAGCCCCCCGAAACCTCCCACATCGGAGCAGACTCCGGGCGTCACGGTACGCAGGATATGCTGTTTCATCAGCTCGACTGCGCGGTACCCCGCCGTGATGTCCACGCCGGCTGCGGCGTAGCTTTCGGACTTGGATTGTGTGTTCATTTTCCGTTTCCTCCGTTATGTTTTTGTAAATAATCCACTTTCAATCATTGGGTGTTGCAACTGCCGACTGCTTGCTGCAACGGTTATATTCAGCCCTGCGGCTGTGTTCCGGACTGCAGAGCGGCGTCCTTTTCCAGCACTGCTGCCGCCTCCCGTGCGCGGCGCTCGTCCAGCGCGGCGGCAAGCTCCGGATCGCCGACAGCCAGTATCTCGGCAGACAGTAAGGCGGCATTGACGGCTCCGTTCACGGCAACCGTAGCGACAGGAATGCCGCCCGGCATCTGCACGGTGGACAGAAGCGCGTCCATGCCGTCGAAGCAGGACGATTTACAGGGAATGCCGATCACGGGCAGCGTGGTGCGGGCAGCCAGTGCCCCTGCCAGATGAGCTGCCATACCGGCGGCTGCAATCAGCACACCGAAGCCGTTCCGGCGGGCATTGGCGGCAAAAGCCGCCGCCTCATCCGGCGTCCGGTGTGCCGAGAAAATGTGCATTTCGTAAGGGATATGCAAAGCTTCCAGCGTATCCGCCGCCTTGCGGACCACCGGAAGGTCACTGTCACTGCCCATGACGATTCCGACTTTTTTCATACTGCGTTTCCTCCTCATATTCCGGTTCCGGAGCGTACCCCGTTCCGGTACATACAAAAAGAGCGCACAAATCCCCCTTATCGGAAATCCGTGTGCCCAGACGGTCGGCATACGCCGCGCCCGACCGGACGTGCGTATATCGGGGGCTTCCCCCCGTACATACCCTGCTCCCCTGTGGTACACCCACATTCTCCGTCAGTTGCAAGGCACGGTATTCAGTTGCACGGGCTGAGCGTCCGCGCGCGCACCGGTCTCCCGGTGAGCAGTTCCATTATACCATACGGGGGCGGGTTTGTCAAGGGAGAGGGCTGGCTCAAAAAGCTCAAATTTTCAGGTTTCTTGCACGTAGGGTATTGACAAATTGCCGGAAATGTTGTATTATTGTCTTAGAACAAGCGTACAAGCGCTACAGGCAGGGAGGGCAGAAGCAAATGGCATGGCAGTTCCGCGGGCATTCGCCCGTTTACCGGCAGATCGTCCGGCATATCCGGGCAGACATACTGAACGGTCGCTATCAGCCCGACGAACAGATTCCGCCGGTGCGACAGCTCGCCATGGAGGCAAGCGTCAATCCCAACACCATGCAGCGTGCGCTGTCTGCGCTGGAGGACGAGGGACTGCTGGTCAGCCGCGGAACGGTCGGGCGATTCGTCACATCGGACGAGGCGGCACTGGAGCGCGCACGCCGGACTGCCCATCAGGACGCGCTGGAAAAGCTCGCCGAGGAGGCACAGGCGGCAGGGCTGACGCTTGACGATCTGGTACAGTATATCCGGGAGGAAGCGCAATCCGCCGCAATCCCCTCAGACGACCCTGACCCACATGTATGAAAGGAGTTTGCCACCATGTCATCAATTACAGAAACCGCCCGCCCGGCACAGGCTCCGGTGCTGACCTGCTCCCGCTTATGTAAGAGCTACCGCGCGGGACAGCCGGTCCTTCAGGATCTCAACATCAATTTGACCGGCGGAAAGATTGTCGGTCTGCTTGGTCCCAACGGATGCGGAAAATCCACGCTGCTCAAGCTGATCTCCGGGTTGCTGGTCCCGGACAGCGGAGAGATCTCCGTCTGCGGTGCCCCCCGAAGTGAAGCCTCCAACGCATTGATCTCCTACCTGCCGGAGCGCACGTACTTCAACAACAGTATGCGTATGGAGGACATGATCGCGCTGTTTTCCGACTTCTTCCCTGATTTCGATGAGGCATGTGCCAGACATATGCTGGCAGATCTCGGCATCAGGACGGACAGCCGCTTCCGGACGCTGTCAAAAGGAACCAAGGAAAAGGCGCAGCTGGTGCTGGTCATGTCACGCAAGGCACGGCTCTACCTTTTGGACGAACCCATCGGCGGTGTGGATCCTGCCGCACGCGACTACATCCTGCAAACCATCATCGGGAATTACAGCCCGGACGCCGCCGTCATCATCACAACGCACCTGATTGCCGACGTCGAACCGGTACTGGACGAGTTTGCCTTTATGGGCTACGGCGGGCAGATACTCCGCGCCGGAGTCGCAGATGAGGTTCGGGAGGAAACCGGAAAAACGCTGGATCAGCTGTTCAGGGAGGTGTTCAAATGTTCGGCAAGTGTCTGAAGCATGACCTGCGTGCCATCTGGCGGGTATGGTGGATCGCGGCTGCCAGCGCATTCGGCATGGGCGCCGTTGGCTCCCTTGCCGTGCGCGGCATAATCGAAGTCAATCTTCATATTGAGGAAGTGAACGGTGCCGCCGTTTTCTTCCTGTCACTCGTGCTGTCGGCGGTTGCAATAGCGGCGTTTTTCGCAGTTGTTGCCTTCTGCGTCATCTCCGCCATCCTCGTTTATGTCCGGTTTTTCAAGAACTTCTTTTCTGACGAAGGATATCTGACCTTTTCGCTCCCTGTGCCCCGTCGCACGCTGTACCTTGCGAAAACCGTCAATGCGCTGATCTGGGATCTGGCTACGGTCGGCGTTGTTGCCCTGATCGTTACGCTCGCCGTACTCATCATCCCGACTCCCTGCTTTACCGAATGGAGCACCTGCTCGGTCGGCCCTGTTGACCTGACCATGTTCCGGGCGTTCGGACGGACTACGGCGGAGCTCTGGAACCGGTGCGGCGCCTGGCTTCTCCTGTACGGGCTGGAGTTCCTGTGCGGATGCGTTGCCCTCATCCTGATGGACAGCGGGCTGGTACAGCTTTGCATCACGCTGGGGGCTGTCGTTGCAAAAAAGCACAAGTTTCTGGCAGCGGTCGGCATCTACTACGCAGTGCAGACCGGCTTGGGGATGCTGATGCAGTTGCTCGGCACCTCCATGCTTCTGAACATGGGACAGGGCGTCACATTCCTGGTCGGGCAGATGAATCCGGCATTCCGTTACCCGGCACTTGCCGTGCTTATTCTGCTCGCCATCGCCGTGACGGCAACGGTCGGCGTCATCCTGCATTTTATCGCGCTGGATAAGCTGGAACGCCGGCTGAATCTGGCATAAGGGGGTGTGCATCATGAAAAAGCTGTTTGTATCCTTTCTTTTGCTTCTGACGCTCGCCCTGTGCCTGCCGCTATCCCTGCCTGTCTCGGCGGCCCCGGCATCCGACAAGAACCGCACGGGAGCGGTAACATGGAAGCTGGATGGGGATACGCTGACCGGCGATGATACGGCATATACCCGCTATCTCCTGCCGCCCGGTTACCGCGTTGCGCAAAACTCCTGCTATGTGTACGGCAACAAGATACGGGCATCGGACGGGGGGCTCTACTCCGTGCACCGCCCGCTGGATTCGACCGATTTTGTCTGGCTGAGCGGGGTGAGTGGGGACGTTGCTGCGGTATTCGCAACGCCTGACGGCACCGCCGCTCTGAAACGCTTCCTGTCCGACGGGCAAGGCAGCTATGCCCTGTACCCCGAAACGGGCACGCGCACCCCGACCATTGCCCCTGTCACGGCGGATTGGCTCAACGCCCTGCCGGACGCCGGGGAGCACCGTACGGTGGATGTGCGAACGTTGTTCGATATGCCCTTGTGCGCGATACGCTTCTCCGACGCGACCGGATGCGTGTACACCGTGTCCGGCGGGTTGTACACCTGCGAGGAGGGCTACCTGTATGTGGACTACCGAGCGCTGGGAAATCAGCACTTTGATGCCGACGGGTACTTTTCCTACCGTTCCGGCAACGTGGATGCTTTCCTGCTCCGTGGAGATGCGGCACTGGCGGTGCAGCAGACAATCGACAGCGCCGCCGAACTGAAATCCGATATCCGATACGAGGATTACGATGAGATCCCGTGGGAGGAAAACAATGAGAGCGCAGTCCCGGTGTTCTGGGTTTTCTATGTCCTGAATGGGTTTCTCGTGCCCATCGCGCCATTGGTAGTGGGGCTGGTCATGGCACATTCCAACAAGCACGGCAGGCAGAAACGCTGGTATATTCTGTCCGGGATTGCCGGCGTCTGGATCCTGCTATCCGTCCTGCTCGCCCTGTTGCTCACGCTGTAAGTACGGCAGGAAGCGGCGAACGGCGAAGACGATGCAAAAAACTCAAAGGCTTTTGGCAAATCCTGTTGCCAAAAGCCTTTTTCTGTGGTATAATATAGCCGAAAAATTTTGCAAAGGAGAGTTCCTATGGCACTTGAAAGAGAACAGGTTCCCGCCAACCGGAAATGGCGGACAGAGGATATTTTCGCAACGCAGGAGGATTGGGAGGCACTGTACGGCAAGGTTGAGGCGGCTGTCGCGGAAAAGCCCGGCTTTGCTGCGTATCAGGGCAAGCTGACCGACGCAGCCACCGTGCTGGAATGCATGGAAAAGCTCAACGCCATCATGCTGGATGTCATTCGGCTGGACGTGTATGCCTTCATGCGCGGCGATGAGGATACCCGCAAATCCGAATTCGTGGCGCTCAAGTCCCGGATGTCCCAGCTGGAGATGAAGCTGGCGGCGGAGACGGCATTCATAACCCCCGAGCTGACTTCCCTGCCTGCCGAGACGCTGGAGGCGTTCGCCGCCGACCCGCGCCTTTCCGATTACGACTACACCTTGCGTCTGCTCATCAAGGAAAAGCCGCACGTCCTTTCACAGGAGACGGAGGAGGTCCTTTCGCAGGGTGCCCGCGTGTTTGACAGCAGCCGTCAGATTTTCGGTATGCTGGACAACGCCGACTTCCCCTTCCCCACCATCAAGGTAGACGGCAAGCCCGTGGAGGTTACGCACGGCGCTTACGGAATGCTGCTCCAGAACCCCGACCGCCGGGTACGCAAGGCGGCGTTCCAGGCGTATTACAAAGCGTATATCGGGCTCATCAACACCATTACCGCCACCTATGTGGCAAACGTGGACAAGGACGTTTTCATTGCCCGCGCACGGAAGTATGACTCCTGCCTTGCCATGGCAATGGCGTCCGAGGATGTTGATATCAAGGTCTACCACAATCTTTTGAAGTCGGTCAACAAGAATCTGCCGCTCCTGCACCGCTACTACCGCGACCGCAAGAAGATGCTCGGCTACAAGTCCATGCATATGTATGACGTGTATACCACGGTCGTGGAGGACGCAGAGATCAAGGTGGACTACGAGGAAGCCTTCCGCATCGTCAAGGAGGGGCTTGCCCCGCTGGGCGAGCGGTACCAGGCTCTTTTGCAGGAGGCGCACGACAGCGGCTGGATTGACGTGGAGGAGACCGCCGGAAAGCGCAGCGGTGCTTACAGCATCAGCGTGTTCGGTCTGCCGCACCCCTATGTTCTGCTCAACTATCAGCCCACCACCAGCAACGTTTTCACGCTGGCACATGAGCTGGGGCACGCCATGCATTCCTATCACTCCGAGCGTGCCCAGCCGCAGGAAAAGTCGGATTACAAGATTTTTGTTGCCGAGGTTGCCAGCACGGTCAACGAGGTACTGCTGGTCAAGTACCTGCTGAAGCACACGGACGATCCCAAGGTCAAGAAATACCTGCTCTCTTACTACATGGACACGCTCAAGGGTACGCTGTTCCGTCAGACGCAGTTCGCCGAGTTTGAATTCATGGCGCACGACATGGCGGAAAAGGGACAGCCTCTGACCAAGGACGTGCTGAATGATGCCTACCTGACGCTCAACCGGAAGTATTACGGGCGCTCGGTCGTTTCCGATCCCGAGATCGCCTACGAGTGGGCACGGATCCCGCACTTCTACCGCTCCTTCTACGTATACAAGTACGCAACGGGTATCATCTCCGCCGTGTCCATCGCCGAACGCATTTACAGCGAGGGCGCACCCGCAGTGGAGGACTACTTCCGGTTCCTGTCCTCCGGCGGCAGTGACAGCCCCGTTGAGTTGCTCAAGCTGGCAGGCGTTGACCTGACCAAGCCCGATGCCTTTGCCGCGGCGATGGCGTCCTTCAAATCGGCTCTTGAGCAGTTTGAGGCGCTGGAATAATCCACGTGCCTGGCGCAATTCCGAAGAAAGGAAACTTTTGCTGATGCAAAAGCCATGGTCATGCTCATGGAAACACCCGCATCCACGTTCTATTTGAATCTGAATGCCGAAAACAACAACACCTACATCGCCTCAAACGGCATCGCCGAGACGGCAACGCAGGTAGCCGACGGCGTCCTCCGCCTGGCGGACGGGCGGGGCGAAATACACCTGGAGCGCCAGTCACTCCCCGGCGGCGCCACGCTCCAGCGCACAATACTGGTCAACACGGGCGACACGGCCCTGCTCGCGGACACGCTGAGCGCCGCGTTCCTGACCGGCATCGGCTCGGACGGGGAGCGTCGCTGGGACGATGACCGTTTCCGCGTCCACTTTGCATACAGCTCGTGGCAGGGTGAGGGGCAGTGGCGGCATATGTCGCCGGAGGACGCCGGACTGTATAAGACCTACAATCATCATTCACAAACCTCGGTACGACTGCGCAGTGTCGGCACGTGGAGCACTGCCAAGTATTACCCCCTGCTCCTGCTGGAGGATACCGAACTGCACCGCACGCACTTTTTTGAGGTGCTGGTTGGCGGGACGGGCTGGCAGATTGAGCTGTGCGCGCGCGGGCACCGGGAGGACAGCACCCTTTGCGTCTTCCTGGGTTCCGCCTGCGAGGGCAACGATGGCTGGACGCTCACACTGGCGCCGGGAGAGCGCTATACCACCTGCCCGGCTCTGTACGGTTGCGTCGAGGGCGGCTTTGAAGAGGCGGTCGCAGCGCTGACCGGCGCCAAGCGTGCCCTGGCACTGCGCCGCCTTCCGGGCGGTGTTCCGCCGCTTTGCTTCAACGATTACATGAACTGCCTGTGGGCACTGCCGACACGCGAAAAGCTGATTCCTCTCATGGATGCCGCCGCCCGTGTGGGAGCGGAGTATTTCGTCATTGACGCAGGCTGGTTCCGGACATCCGGCAACTGGAGCGCGGATATGGGCGACTGGGAACCGTGGGACGAGCTGTTCGGCGAGGGCGGCGTCCAGGGGATTCTGGACGAGATCGTTGCGCGCGGCATGAAGCCGGGCGTCTGGCTTGAGATTGAATCGGTTGGGATCAGCTCCGCCTTTGCCAAAGCACACCCGGAGGCTTTGCTGTACCGTAACGGGCACGTGATCGGCAAGGACCGTTGCTTCATGGATTTCCGCAATCCTGCTGTCCGGGCTCACATCCGCGGCGTATTCGACCGCCTGTACCGCATGGGAGTCCGCTACGTCAAGAATGACTACAATCAGTCTGTCGGTGTGGGCATTGATACGCCCGGCGCTCCCGACCGGAACGGAGCACTTGCGCTTGGCGACCATGCCGCCGCCGTGCTGTCGCTGGTAGACGAGATCTGCACTGCGTACCCCGACTTCATCATTGAAAGCTGCTGCTCCGGCGCCATGCGTTCGGACTTCGGCGCTGTTCGCCACTTTTACCTGCAGTCCAGCAGCGACCAGGAGGATTACCTGAGAACGCCATCGGTTATCACGGGGTTATCTGCTTGCCTGCCGCCGGAGCGGGTCGGCGTATGGGCGTGCCCCTACCCGGTTGCGATCGACTACCGGGACAGCTTCCGCCCTTCGGCAGAATTTACAGCCGGCTTCGCGGATGGGCGCGTCACAGTACACAACATGGTTTCCGGTCTTATGGGGCTGATGTATTTGTCGGGGCACATTGACTGTGCCGATGAGTTCAACCTCTCGCTCATGCGGCAGGCGGCGGATATCTATAAACGCAACCGCGCGATTACGGCGCGCGCCGTACCGGTTTTCCCGGCAGGCACCCTGCGGCTGTCCGGACGGGAGACCTTCCCTTACGGTCTGCTGGATCGTGAAGGCGGCAAACTTCTGCTGGCGGTCTGGTCCACCGCTCTGCCGGACGGAACACCGCTTCAGACGCAGATCGACCTGTCCCGCTATGCGGGCGCGTGGCGCATCGCGGATGTCTACCCTGCCCTGCCCGGTTATACCGCCTCGGTTTCGGGAGCCACCCTGACAGTCACGTTACCGGAGCGCGGCAGTGCCGCGTACATCGAACTGGATATTCTGTAAGCTGGAGGAAAACGTTATGTCTGAGGAAGTTTATTCAATCCCGCTGGTAAAGCTGGCGCAGGAGTTCTCTTTGGAAGAAATCGTGATCCCGGACAACTACAACGACATTCTGATTACTACGCCGGAGATCAGCCGTCCCGGGCTGGCTCTTGCCGGCTTCTTTGAGATATTTGATGCGGAGCGCATCCAGATGATCGGCAATGCGGAGCACCGCTACCTCATCGGGCTTGAGCCGGAGGAGCGGCGCCACCGCATCGTCAATTACATTCAGGCACGTCCCGTAGCGGTTCTGTACACCACGGCACTGCCGGTCTTTGAGGAAATGGCGCAGGAGGCACGCAAGGTCGGCGTCCCCATCCTGCGCACGGAAAAGAAAACAAGCCCGATCATGGCTGCTATGATCGGATCACTCAATACGCATCTTGCCCCCCGCATAACGCGGCACGGTGTGTTGGTTGAGGTGTATGGCGAGGGTATGCTGCTGCTGGGCGACAGCGGCGTCGGCAAGAGCGAAACCGCCATTGAACTTATCAAGCGCGGACACAGACTGATTGCGGACGATGCCGTAGAAATCAAGCGTGTATCGGACAAAACACTGCTCGGCACGGCACCGGAGATCATTCGCCACTATGTGGAGCTGCGCGGTATCGGCATCGTGGATGTCCGGCGTCTGTTCGGCATGGGTGCGATCAAGACAACCGAGCGCATTGATCTGGTTATCAACCTGGAGAACTGGATTCAGGGCAAGATGTATGACAGACTGGGTCTTGACGAACAAAAGACTAACATTCTGGGCATTGATGTTCCGTCCATCACCATCCCCGTCAAGCCCGGTCGGAACCTCGCCATCATTCTGGAAATTGCAGCCATGAACAACCGTCAAAAGAAAATGGGCTACAACACCGCCGAGGAATTCAACAAAAGGCTCATGGAACAGATGGGGCTGAACAGCTGATATGGACACCGCCGATCTCACGCCTGCACCGCTCCGGCACATAGGCGGACTCTTCCCGGCTGTACGCCGAATGCCGAACCCGCCGCCGGACGCAGGTATGCTGTACGCGGCGCTATGTGATGACTTTCCGGACAGTTACAGTCTTGATTATCTTGCTGACCTTGCGCGCGGCGTAAACGCCCCGATCCGGCTGTTTGCACTGTCCCTTCTGCCGCCTTTGCTGTCTGCAGCGGGCGTAACATCCGCCGGCTGCTCGTTGCGCCGTGACGCAAATGGGCGCCCGTTCCTGCTGTCGCGGGACGGCGCGGCTCTGAACGCAGACTTCAGCCTGTCACATTCCGCCGCACACGTTGCCTGCTTTCTGTGGGCAGGCGGCGGGCGGGTCGGCGTGGATGTAGAAGAGCCTGTTCCGGAAGAACGCGCCCGGAGGCTGGCGGCGCGTTTTCTGTCCGTTCAGGAACGGGCGCTTCTACCCGAGGGCGGGGTATCGGCAGGCTTTACGCGTATCTGGACACGCCGCGAGGCGCTCTGCAAGCAGGATGGCGGCGGTCAGCCCCTGCGTTTTGATTCCGCCGCGCCGCCCCCCGACGTACAGATTGCATCCTTCTGCCTGCCGGACACCGGCGCGGTCCTGTCAGTCTGCCTGCCGCTTAGAATGCAGGCTTCCTGAACGGAGTGCGCAATCGGTAAAGGTGCCACCGCGTTCCCTGTACAGGGGAACCGTCATACGGAGGAGAACATGGGCAACATCATGCACTGCCATTCACCGCTCGGCGACATAACGGTTGTCAGCGACCAAACAGGGGATGCGCTGATCGGACTTTGGTTTGATGGACAACGCGGTTTCGACAACGCATTGTCCGAGCGAGTTTCGCCACGCCCGTTCCCGATCCTCCGGGAGGCGGAACGTTGGCTGGACATCTACTTTTCCGGGCGTAAGCCGGAGTCTATGCCCCGGTTATCACCGGTCGGCTCCCCATTCCGTCTTGCCGTCTGGCGCATTCTGCTCGACATTCCCTGGGGACAGGTCGTAACATATGGGGACATTGCCCGTCGGCTGGAAGCGGAGCGCGGCGGTCGGGTATCCGCGCAGGCGGTCGGCGGTGCCGTCGGGCACAACCCCATATCGTTGATGCTTCCCTGCCATCGCGTCATCGGCGCCGGCGGCAATCTGGTCGGCTATGCTGGCGGTTTGCCGCGCAAGCGTTATCTGCTGGAGCTGGAGGGCGTAGATGTATCCGGATTGCACCCCCCGCAGGTAGCCTGTCATGGAACAGGCGCACAACAATATCCGTAAATGCCGCATTTTCACGCGGCGGTAGCAAGGAGGTGACAGGTATGCAGGAAACAGAACAGCATCTGCCCACGGAATGGTGCAATGCAGTGGACGAGAATATACAAAGCGGGCTGTCCGAGTTGTGGATTCTGTCCCTGCTCGCAGAGCGGGATATGTACACCTACGAGATCCGGCAGGAACTTGTCCGGCGGAGTGCCGGTACTCTGCGACTGAAGGACGGATCCATGTACGCCCCCATGTACCGTATGCGGGAGCGTGGGCTGATCTCAGCCCGACAGGTTACGGTCGGAAAGCGCCGCGTCCGGATGTACTACCACCTGGAAGAACCGGGGCGAATGTACCTGCTTTATGCCGCCGACCGCTTCCGTGAAATATTCCGCCTGACCGCCGCTCTGCTTGACGGAGACGGGACGTAATGAAAATTCAGGAAATTCCCCTTGAAAAAAACGCTGTTTTGTGCTATACTGTACTTAGGGAGTTTCAAAACATTCATCGCACAATGAATAGGCGGTGCCCCACAGGCGGCAGAGGATTGCCGCAACCGAATATGTAAGGAGGAAAACAGTATGACAAAACGGATCATCACCATCAGCCGTGAATTCGGAAGCGGTGGACATACCATTGGAAAAGCAGTTGCCGAGCGGATGGGCGTTTCCTTCTATGACAGTCAGCTTATCAGCAAGGTGGCAAAGCAGAGCGGGCTGTCTGAAGAATTCATCCGCGACAACGAGGAATACGCTTCCCACGCAAACAGCTTCCTGTATCAGATCGCCATGAGTGCGGCTGGCTCCTACGGCTACCCGTCCATTTACCAGAAACTCTACGAGGCGCAGACACACGTCATTGAGGAGCTGGCAGAAAAGGAAGCCTGCGTCATTATGGGGCGCTGTTCGGACTACATCCTGCGCGGACGCACCGACTGCCTGCACGTTTTCATTCACGCAGACAACGCACACCGCGCCAAGCACGTGCTGGAACGGTACGGCGCGACCGAAAAGCCGGTTGAACAGCGGCTCAAGGAAATGGATAACAGGCGCCGCAATTACTACCGCTTTCACACTGACCGCGATTGGGGCGTATGCAACAACTACCACCTCGCGCTGGACAGCGGACTGCTCGGGGAGGAGAAATGTGTGGAGCTGATCCTGGACGCGGCTGACTTCAAATGCCGGTGAGCAAGAAACAGAGACGATTGCCCTTTGGCTTTCGTCTCTGTTCTTTTTTCGCCATATAAACCGGAGGGAATTCTTATCCCAACAGCCCGCGATCACTCGAAAACTCGCTGCCGCTGCTGACTGAGAATTTCTCCAAAAGGTCGGTTACCGTGAGATTTTTCTTTTCCTTGCCTGAAATATCCAGGATGATGTTACCGGCGTGCAGCATAATCAGGCGATCTCCGTAGCGGATAGCGTCCCGCATATTGTGCGTTATCATCAGGGTGGTCAGCCTCTCCTCCAGTACGATGCGTTCGGTGATGGACATGACCACCGATGCGGTTTTGGGGTCAAGCGCCGCCGTATGCTCATCCAACAGCAACAGGCGCGGCTTTTGAAGCGTAGCCATCAGCAACGTCAGGGCTTGGCGCTGACCGCCCGACAGCGTTCCGGCTTTGGCGGTCAGACGATTCTCCAGCCCCAACCCCAACTCGGTCAGCTTGCGGCGGTACTCCTCGCGTTCCGCCCTCCGGATGCCCGGCATCAGCGTGCGGTGCCGTCCCCGGCGGAACGCAAGCGCCAGATTTTCCTCGATCTGCATCGCTGCGGCGGTTCCCAGCATGGGATCCTGATACACGCGCCCGAGATACTTGGCACGTTTATGCTCCGGCAGGCGGGTGACGTCGATTCCGTCCAGCAGAATACTGCCGCTGTCCGGACGCCATGTGCCGCAAATGGCATTCTGCATGGTGCTTTTCCCGGCGCCGTTCCCGCCGATAACCGTCACGAACTCGCCCTCTTTCACAGTCAGGCTTAATCCTGCGAGCGCTACCTTCTCGTCCACGGTTCCTTTGTTGAAGGTTTTGACTACATTGCGCATCTCAAGCATGGTTGTTCCCTCCCTTTGCCGCCTTGGACGTATGGCACGCCTCCCGGACGGTCTTCTGCAGGTACGGTATACCGAGGAACAGTGCAACTACGACCGCCGAGAACATCTTGAGCAGGTCGGCGTCGAAGCCGAGAAAAATAACCGTCTGGTACACGAGATAATAGATAACGGCTCCGATTGCCACCCCCGTAAGCCGCACGGCAAAATTCGGGGAGATATGCCGCACGACCGCCTCGCCGATAACGACAGCGGCAAGCCCGATGACCACGGCGCCGCGCCCCATATTGATGTCGGCATACCCCTGATACTGGCAAAGCAGTCCTCCGGACAGCGCGACCAGACCGTTGGACAGCGCCAGACCGATAACCTTATTGACGCCGGTATTGATGCCCTGCGCCCGACTCATAGCAGGATTGCAACCGGTCGCCCGGATGCCGCAACCCAGCTCGGTGCCGAAAAACAGGTACAGTATACCGATAACTGCCGCCGTTGCAATCCCCAGCAGGAGCAACGCCGCAGGAATGTCCATTTGGGAAAGCAACACCGTATACGACCGCGCCGGAATTGCCTGATTCGCCTTACCAAGAATCTTCAGATTGACCGACCACAGCGCCATTTGAGTCAGAATACCTGCCAGAATAGCAGGAATACCCAATCCGATGTGCAACGCCCCCGTGATACTCCCGGCGACCAGCCCGACCAGAAAAGCACACAGCAGCGCCAGCCACGGGTTGATGTTCCGCATGATCAGAACCGTGCATACGGCGGCACCGGTGCATATGGAACCGTCCACTGTCAGGTCTGCGATATCCAGAATCCTATATGTGATATAAACGCCGATTGCCATGATACCCCATATCAGACCCTGCGCAATGGCACCGGGAAGTGAGGAAAACCAGTTTCCCATATATCAAAACTCCTTTTCGTTGCGTGTGCGGATATTGGCAGCGTCAGCCAAGCGGCGCGTAGCCGGCAGGCGGCGTAATACCCAGGGCGGCGCACATATCCGCGTTGTACTTTTTGGCGGCAGGCGCATACGCAATGGGCATGGTCGAAATATCCGCCTCGCCCTTCAGAATTTTGGCAGCCATCTCGCCGGTCGTATAGCCGAGATCATAGTAGCTGATGGAAAGAGTCGCCACACCGCAACCGATGCAAATGCCGGATTCGCCCGCGATAACAGGCACCTTCTGCGCCCGGACAACGCCGCCGATTGCCTCCGTGCAGGTCGCCGCCGTATTGTCCGTCGGGATATAGAGGACATCGCTGTCGGCAGCCGCCCGCGTTGTGACAGACACCACGTCATTGGTATCCGAGAAAGCGTAGCGGGTGCAGGTCAAGCCCTTTCCGCCCAGATACTCCTCCATGACCTTGACCTGATATTCGGAATTCGACTCTGCAGAGCAATACAGGATTCCCACCTTTTTGGCTTCCGGGAACAGCTCCATCAGCATATCTCCCTGCTCAGTCAGTGGTGCAAGGTCGGATGTCCCGGAAACATTGCCGCCGACGGTTCCGTTGAAATCCTTCAGGTTCAGCGCCCCGCCGTACTCGGTGACGGATGTGCCGAGAATCGGGATGGTGCTGGTCGCGTTGTATGCCGCCTGCAGGGCGGCGGTCGCGTTCGCCATTATCAGATCCACCTTTTTGGAAACGAAGGAATTTACAATGGTGTTGCAGATATTGCTGTCTCCAGCCGCGTTTTTCAAGTCAAATACTACATTGTCTGCGCCCAGTTTATCCTTGAGCGCATCCTGAAAACCCCGCGTGGCAGCGTCCAGCGCATCATGCGTTGCCAGCTGGCAGATGCCGACGGTATAGACTTTTTTGCTCTCGCCGCACGAGGAAAAGGACAACGCGGATGTGAACGCCAGCACAAGTGCCAACACGGTTGCAAGTACGGTTTTGCGGTTCTTCATAACTGATTCCTCCGTTGTGAATAAATAATCGGACTGTTTGCAGGAAGACGGAATTTGCAGGTTTTGTATCCGGGCAATGCGTTCCTGCTCCGGATAAAACAATACCGCACGGATCCGTGATCCATGCGGCAAACGCCCGTTCCATCCTGCCTTTTCGGTAAGGCGAAGGACTTTCTTTCACGCAGGCACCTGTTCATGAGCATCACAAATCGCTTTTACTTCACTGCTGTACAGACGAAAGTAAAAGTAATAATAGCTATAGTAGCGATTTGCACTGTTCCTGCCACCGGTTCTGCCGAGCATGTCCTCCGTTCCCCTTTCCTGAAAAAGTTGCATTGAGTATACCACAGTGCGAGCCGTTTGTCAAGTGGATTCTGAATTTTTTTGCAACAAATCCTGCATTTTTTGTGAAGCCCGACGTTTTATCCGATTTGCCCCGTGTTATCGCAGGCGCAAACAGCCGACTCAGTACCCGAGGATCGTTTCCTTCTCCGGCGCTGTTACCCCGCAAAAATCCGATCCTGCCCCTTGACATATACCGCAAAACATGGTATACTTTACCCGTAGCCGCGCCGGACGGTCGCGTGCCGTCACACCGAAAGGCAGCAGTACGAGGAAAGTCCGGGCATCACAGGGCAGGATAACTGATAACATCAGCCGTGGGCAACCACCGGAAAAGTGCAACAGAAATAAACCGCCCCGGCGCACGCGTCGGGGTAAGGATGGAAAGGCGAGGTAAGAGCTCACCCATTTCCATGGTAACATGGATCTGCTGTAAACTCTATCCGATGCAACACCGTAAGTGCGATGGGAAAACCCATCCGGTCTGCCCGGCCGCCTCCCTTACGGGAGGGTGTTTTGGGTGGCACGGGGCGGGGGAGACGCCGCTCCGGAGCGCTCCCGGCAACGGGACGCACAGATAGATGACCGTCGCCCCGCGAGGGGCACAGAACCCGGCTTACAGGCGCGACTGCACAAAAAAGGATCGGATGAGTATGTCCGATCCTTTTTTGTGTCTGTATGTCCCGGCAGTCCGTCATATCCCGGGCAGCACGGCGGCAAGCGCCGCACTCACATAGCCGAGCAGGCATTCCGCTTCGGAAAACGTGTTACCGGATGCGCCAAGCTCCAGCGTCAGAAGGCAGGGTGACGGGTACCCGTCGGCGTACTCGGTACCGCAGAGTCCGGTCGGTATCAGCCCTTGCGATGCCCGCAGATACACCGGGCGCGCAAGAGTCGGAGACACGGAAAACAGCGCCTGCCGCAAGGCAATCGCCAGCGCCAAATCGGTCGCGGAGCCGTCCGGCTGTGCGCCGCGTCTCAGAGCATCCACAATAAACCGCGCCTGTGCGGCTGACTGTCCCCTGACCGTTCCGTAGGTAGCAAGCCGCTCGTTCCCCACGGTTTCCGCACTGCGCCGCACATCCAGCACCAGTGTGATATTTCCGTACAGGCGGCAGTAATAGCGAGCCAACGCCTGCGTTCGGGTATAGCTCTCCCGCACGGAACTGTCCGGCGTCAATCCGGATAGCGCGCTCCCGACAAATACAACGCGCACGCCCCGTGCGCGCAGAGCCTCCGCCAATCCCGTCGCCAGATCAGATACCGTTCCGGCGGCATCGCCCCCGCGGTAACTTTCGTAGGGGTGCGAGCAGACTATCAGCACGGTCGGCGGCTCGACGCCCGCATAGGTCCACTCTCCCGTTGGTGGGGAGATGAATCGGTCGGTGTCATTCCACACGTAGTGGGCGCCGCGCTCGCTCTCGCTCATATCCCGGTATGCAGTACCCGGCGCATTCTCCGGGTAGCACGAGGTTTCCGGCGCCCCCGTCGGTTCTTCCGTCCATACGGACGTGTCCGGCGGCAGTGTCGAAGGCTCTGTTTGATCTTCATATGTCTCCGCGGGGTCAGTCTCCGGCGGCGGTTCCGTGGCAGATCCGGCATTTCTGTCCGGTTCCGCCCGGGTTATTTCCGCCGCCGTCGGTATTTCGGTTGTTCCGTCCGGCGCTTCCGTTTGTCCGACACCGGACGCGGATTGTCCGGTGGGCGGCAATCCGGCACTGCTCATGAGGCGGCACAATGCAGACAGCCACCCGTGCCCGCCCGAAGTTCCCGCCTGTCGGAAGACGGGTATTGCCGCCGCCAGCAGGCACAGCACGACCAGCAGGCAGACCGTTGCCATCCGTGCCCGTTTTCCCAAACGATACCGCCCCCGTGCCGGCAAGGAACCGCTTCCCCGCCCTCCGAAGATTGTCCCGGTGCCGTCTGTCCGCCGGATTGCCTGCGTCCCAGCCGGGATCGGGAGTCCTCCCTGTCGCCTGCTTGTATCCATAGCAACCCCTCCTCCGCCTTGTGATTCGGAGCAGTATATGCAGGGGACGGGGGGACTATGTTCTTTCGTCTTGATTTATCGGAACACCCGTCCGCCGCAGGGCGTTTTTTTATCACCAGCCTTCAATCACGATATATACCAGCATAACAAACAGTATTCCAAGCATGACCACAACAAGAATGATTCTGTCCAGGAAAGACAAGCTTTTAACGAAAAAAAGCCTAACAGACAACCAATCAGTGTGATCAGCATAAAAGTCAGCGTAATCACCATATCAATTCTTATTCTTAGAAGAACCGCGTTTACGGGCAAGACTGCAAATAGATTCGGCTAACTCCGGCAAATGCAAGCCGAGCCACGTCATATTCCCGAAAGATTCGGAAAGCTCCGCATGGTTTTCTATCATAACTGAATTGAGCAGAACAGATTCAAAAAGAGTTCCCTTTTCAACGGTACACGAAAAGGTCGGAACAACTTCTGAACAAACTTGCTGACTAATCGGCAAAAGATGATCCTCTGCGACAAAACCGCAACGCGGACAGGCGAGCGCCTTATCCGACACTTTTGCATTACATTCGGGACATCGTATCAAACTCATAGTCATCCCCCCTCAATATACCAATTCGGGATATTTCTATTATACCATATTGGTATAATAATGTCAATAGGTATAAATCAAATAATCAACAAACAGCGGGGGCGGTAACGAATGAATTTCCGATTGCGCGAATTGCGTCGCCAGCGTAGAATATCTCAAGTGCGTCTCGCTATGGAACTGAATGTCAGTCAGAACACGATTTGCCGGTACGAAACGGGCGAGCGGGAGGCGGGATATGCCATGCTGATCCGCATTGCAGACTATTTTGATGTATCGGTCGATTACCTGCTTGGCAGAACAGATACTCGGGAAGTCAACCGCTGATCTGCCGTGTATGCATATTCAATCCAACAAGCGAAAAGCCCCGCCCGGATGGGCAGGGCTTTTCCGCAAGCCGAGGGGGGCGTCGGATATCCGGCGCCCCCTCTGGGTATATTACAGACCTCTCTTGACGTAGCTGGTGTGCAGGATGTGATGTGCCTTCTCAGAGTTAGGATACCCGAAGAATTCATCATACAGCATCTTGACAGCAGAGCTGTCCTGCGACTTGCGCAGATCATCGTTCCGGTCGTCGTTGTAGAGGACGGCGGCACGGACGGCACGCAGATCAATCGTCGCGCGGACGTGCGCAGGCTGAATCGGCTGACCGCCACCGTTGACACAGCCGCCCGGGCAACCCATGATTTCGATAAACTGAAGATCCAGCTCGCCGGATTTAACCCGGTTCAGCAGTTCCTTCGCCTTGCCGGTACTGGAAGCGACACCGACATTAACAGTCAGGTCACCCAGCTTATAGGACGCCAGCTTGATACCCTCGGTACCGCGTACCTCCGGGAAATCCACAGATTCCAGCTTGGTGCCCAGGATCAGCTCGGCGGCGTAACGCAGTGCAGCCTCCATGACACCGCCGGTCGCTCCGAAGATAGCACCGGCGCCGGACCCGATGGCAAAGGGAGCATCAAAATGCTCGTCGTCCAGGCTGCGGAAGTCGATGCCCGCCTTCTGGATCATGCGTCCCAGCTCGCGGGTGGTAATTGCCACATCCACGTCCGGAATGCCGTTACCGGCGGCGGACTGATCAGCTCTGCCGACCTCAAACTTCTTGGCTGTACAGGGGATAGCCGACACGAAGAAGATATCCTGCGGATCCCAACCCATCTTCTCGGCAAAGAATGTCTTGACGACTGCGCCGAACATCTGCTGCGGCGACTTGCAGGTGGACAGGTTCTCCGTCATATCCGGGAAGTAGTGCTCGCAGTACTTGATCCATCCGGGCGAGCAGGAAGTGATGAGCGGCAGAGCGCCACCCTTCTGAATGCGTCCGATGAGCTCGGTCGCTTCCTCGATGATGGTCAGGTCAGCGGTCATGTTCATGTCGTACACACCCTCAAAGCCCAGCGCCTTGATTGCCGCGACCATCTTACCTTCCACATCGGTTCCCGGCTCGTAGCCGAAGCACTCGCCGATCTGGGCGCGCACGGAAGGAGCAGCGCAGATCAGGACGTGCTTCTTGGGATCAGCCAGCGCCTCAAACACCTTATCGGTATCGTCACGCTCATAGAGTGCGCCCACGGGACAGGCAACGATGCACTGCCCGCAGTTGATGCAGGAGGTGGACTCCAGCGGCGTTTCAAACGCCGAGGCGATGTGCGTATCAAAGCCGCGGTCATTGGCGCCGATAACGCCGATGCCCTGTACCTTCTGGCAGACTGCCACGCAGCGCCGGCAAAGAACGCACTTGTTGTTATCCCGGATGATCGGCGTCTTATCATCAATTTCGTAGTGATTCATGACGCCCTGGAACCGGCTCTCGGTCACGCCGTACTGGCGGCACAGAGTCTGCAGTTCGCAGTTGGTGCTGCGGACGCACTCCAGGCACTTTTTGTTGTGATTGGAAAGCAGCAGCTCCAGATTCATTTTGCGGGAATTGATGATGCGGGGCGTATTGGTTTTGATTTCCATCCCCTCGGTGCAGGGGTATACGCAGGCAGTCACCAGCCGGAACGGCTTTCCGCCCTCCGACACCTCCACCAGACACAGCCGGCAGGCGCCGATCTCATTGATATCCTTCAGGTAGCACAGGGTGGGGATATCGATCTTCGCCGCCTTGGCGGCTTCGAGAACCGTGGACCCCTTGGCAACGGCATAGGGTCTGCCGTTTATTTTGACGTTCAGAGTTTCCATTCTACCACAATTCTCCTTTCTTAGGCTTTGGTAATAGCGTTGAACTTACAGTTGCTGATACAGGCGCCGCACTTCACGCACTTCTTGGTATCAATCTGCATGGATGCCAGCTTATGACCGGGTGCGATGTAGTCCGTGCGGGTGATGGCGTCCACGGGGCAGTTCTTGGCGCACTTACCGCAGCCGATGCAGGCATCGGGCTGAATGGAGAAGCGAACCAGCTTCTTACAGACACCGGCGGGACAGCGCTTCTCCACGATGTGGGCGATGTACTCATCCCGGAAATACCGCAGGGTGGACAGAACCGGATTGGGCGCGGTCTGCCCCAGTCCACACAGGGAGGCGGACTTGATGTAGTTGGCAAGCTCCTCCAGGCGGTCTATATCTTCAAGCTCGCCGTTGCCGGAAATAATCTTGTCCAGGATCTCGAGGAGACGCTTGGTGCCGACGCGGCAGGGGGTGCACTTGCCGCAGGACTCGTCCACGGTAAACTCCAGGAAGAAGCGGGCAATGTCCACCATGCAGTTGTCCTCATCCATGACGATCAGTCCGCCGGAACCCATCATGGATCCGATTGCCATCAGGTTGTCATAGTCGATCGGCGTATCAATCAGGTGAGCGGGAATGCATCCGCCGGAAGGTCCGCCGGTCTGCGCCGCCTTGAATTTCTTACCGTTCGGGATACCGCCGCCGATTTCCTCAATGATATGGCGCAGGGTGGTACCCATGGGAACCTCGACAAGGCCCGTGTTGCGGATCTTTCCGCCCAGTGCGAACACCTTGGTGCCCTTGGATTTTTCGGTACCCATGGAACGGAACCAGTCGGCGCCCTTGAGTATGATCTGCGCCACGTTGGCGTAGGTCTCGACGTTGTTCAGAATAGTGGGGCTGGCGAACAGACCCTTGACCGCCGGGAAAGGCGGGCGGGGACGCGGCTCGCCGCGCTTACCCTCAATGGAGGTCATCAGAGCCGTTTCCTCGCCGCAGACGAACGCGCCCGCGCCGAGACGGAT
>CDZB01054887.1_pt1 | contig 71422 bp, 67 predicted proteins | sample 554961 | NCBI WGS metagenome assembly CDZB01 (sample SAMEA3182106, study PRJEB8094) | gut metagenome | biome: human; feature: gut; material: Stool; isolation source: human stools | place: Canada | collected 2013-02-26 | reverse complement strand
CCTCAAAAGGGTATAGATCGCTTGAAATTCAAGCTGATTACCCCATAAATGCGAAGCATTTATGTTGAAGCAAAATAAAGATAAAAGATAAGCCTCAAAAGGGTATAGATCGCTTGAAATTCAAGCTGATTACCCCATAAATGCGAAGCATTTATGTTGAAGCAAAATAAAGATAAAAGATAAGCCTCAAAAGGGTATAGATCGCTTGAAATTCAAGCTGATTACCCCATAAATGCGAAGCATTTATGTTGAAGCAAAATAAAGACAAAAGATTATAGATCGTTCGGCGTTTAAGCCGATATCGGCATTTTAACAGTATTGAAAATCATGGCGGAAGCCATTTGATAGAATAATAAGGAGGAAAATTTCGATGAAAACCTTGAAGCAGGCAAAAATCGGTGAAACAGTAAAGGTCGTAAAGCTTCATGGCGAGGGCGCAGTCAAAAGGCGGATCATGGATATGGGAATCACCAAAGGCGTTGATGTGTATATACGCAAGGTAGCGCCGCTCGGTGATCCGATCGAAGTGACGGTCAGAGATTATGAGCTTTCGATCCGGAAAGCGGACGCAGATATGATCGAGGTGGAATAAACGTATCGTAACGGGACGAGATCCCGCATTTATAAGAAGCTGGGTTAGAGTAAACTAACTTTGAGAAGGAGAACGGCAATGGATCAAAAGCAAATCAAGATTGCCCTTGCGGGCAATCCGAACAGCGGAAAAACGACGCTGTTCAATGGGCTGACCGGTTCCAATCAATTTGTGGGAAACTGGCCGGGCGTCACGGTTGAGAAAAAGGAAGGCAAGCTGAAAAAACATGACGGCGTTGTCATCATGGACCTTCCGGGCATCTACTCTTTGTCCCCGTATACACTCGAGGAGGTGGTGGCGAGAAACTACCTGATCGGGGAACGGCCGGATGCGATTTTAAACATCGTGGACGGAACCAATTTGGAAAGAAACCTGTATCTGACGACACAGCTGACGGAGCTCGGCATCCCGGTCGTCGTCGCCGTCAACATGATGGACGTGGTAAGCAAAAACGGCGATAAGATCAATATCGCGGAGCTTTCGCGTCAGCTCGGCTGCAAGGTGGTGGAGATCTCGGCGCTGAAGGGAACCGGGATCATGGAAGCCGCGGAGGAAGCGGTGACAGCGGCGAAAACTACAAAAACCATTCCGCAGCACAGCTTTTCCGGCGTGGTCGAGCATGCGATCGCGCATATCGAGGAAGCGGCTGTACATAATATGCCGGCAGAGCAGCAGCGCTGGTATGCAATCAAGATTTTTGAGCGCGACGAAAAGGTGCTGGCGTCCCTGGATCTGCCGAAAGAGACCCTTGATCACATCGAGGAGGATATCAAGGCGGCGGAAAAGGAGCTTGACGATGATGCGGAAAGCATCATCACCAATGAGAGATACGTATATATCGCTTCCGTCATGAAGAGCTGCTATAAGAAAAAGAAAGCCGAAAAGCTTTCCGTTTCCGATAAGATCGACCGTGTCGTGACCAACCGGTGGGCGGCACTTCCGATCTTTGCGGTCATCATGTTTATCGTTTATTTTGTCTCTGTCACGACGGTCGGCGGCTTTGCGACCGACTGGGCGAATGACGGCGTGTTCGGCGACGGCTGGCACCTGCTCGGCATCGGAGATTCCGCTGCGGCGGATGCGGCGGACGCGTATACGGATGCCATGAATGCAGTGAACGCTTTCGTCGATCTGGATACGGAGGCCGATGATTTTGATGCGGCAGCCGCATTGGAAGCACTGAAAGCTTTCAAGCCCTCCTCCGACAACGCGACGGGAATGATCACCGTCGAGGATGAGGAAACCCTCGCGGAGACCGATATGACGGTTTATTATTCCTCTGTTCCCGATGCGGAAAAGGACAATGAAGAGGTCATTCAAACGACATATCTCGAAGCGGTCGCCTATTTTGAGGAGAATGGCTTTGAGGAGCCGGATCCTGCCGATTACGGCATATGGGTGCCCGGAATCCCTGTCCTTGTCGAAAGCGGGCTTGACGCGATTAACTGTGCGGATTGGCTCAAAGGACTCATTTTGGACGGTATCGTCGCCGGTGTCGGCGCGGTGCTTGGCTTTGTTCCGCAGGTCCTTATCCTGTTTATCTTCCTCGCTTTCCTTGAATCGTGCGGTTATATGGCGCGTATCGCCTTTGTGATGGACCGTATTTTCCGGAGATTCGGGCTTTCGGGAAAATCCTTTATCCCGATCCTGATCGGTACCGGCTGCGGTATCCCCGGAATCATGGCGTCCCGTACCATTGAAAACGAACGTGACCGACGTATGACGGTCATGACGACGACCTTTATCCCCTGCGGTGCGAAGCTGCCCTTTATTGCCATGATCGCCGGCGCGATTTTCGGAGGCTCTCCGTGGATTGCTCCCGCCGCATATTTCATCGGCATGGCGGCCATCATCTGCTCCGGTATCATTCTGAAGAAAACAAAGATGTTCTCCGGCGATCCCGCGCCGTTTGTGATGGAGCTTCCCGCGTATCACCTGCCGACGGTCGGCAACGTACTGCGCAGCATGTGGGAGCGCGGCTGGTCTTTCATCAAAAAAGCGGGGACCATCATTCTTCTGTCTACCATCGTGATTTGGTTCACGACTTACTTCGGTGTTGTGGACGGTACGTTCCGTATGCTTGCCGAGGATGAAATCGATAAGAGCATTCTCGCAGTGATCGGAAATGCGATCGCGTGGATCTTCATTCCGCTCGGCTGGGGCAACTGGCAGGCGGCTGTGGCTTCGGTCACGGGACTTGTTGCAAAGGAAAACATCGTCGGAACGCTCGGTATTCTTTACAGCAGCGGCACAGCTTCGGTATACAGCAATATTGCCGCCGCTTTCACGGCGATCAGCGGCTTCTCTTTCCTTGTGTTCAACCTGCTTTGCGCGCCGTGCTTTGCGGCTATGGGTGCGATCAAGAGAGAAATGAACAGCGCGAAATGGACGTGGTTTGCCATTGGCTATCAGTGCCTGTTTGCCTATGCTGTGGCGCTCGTCATTTATCAGCTCGGTTCGCTCTTTACCGGAACCGGCAATGTGTTCGGAGCCATCGTAGCCTTTGCGCTTGTCGCTCTCTTCATCTACATGCTTGTTCGTCCCTACAAGGAAAAGAACAAGCTGGATGTCAAGGTCAAGGTCTGAGCATAGAAAGAAGGGAAAATCATGATCACGTTCTTTCAAAATAACTGGGGGACCATTCTCGTCGTTCTCATATTGGCTGTCATTGTCACACTGATTGCGGTGAAGCTTGTGCGGGATAAGAAAAAAGGGAAGACCTCCTGTGGATGCGGTTGTGAGAATTGTCCTTCAAAAGGCATGTGCCATAAAAAATAAGCAAGATGAGAAAGGTCTGACGCATATTGCGTCAGACCTTTTTGCAACTTCCAACAGTGGGATAGAAAATGTTTTGGTACGGAGGTTGACTTTGCGAATCGGTTACGCTATAATAATTCCGCAGGCACAATGCGCTCTCAAAGAGTAAAATGCGGGGTGTTCCTCTTTCCCAAAATATAGATTGATTTTATTGTTAAGTAGGAAATCCCGATTATATGGAGAAAGGAAATGTCTGTATGGAGGACGATATATGCGGCTCCACGATTACGATGCACGGCAGCGCTGCGTCAAGAGCAGCATGTCGTTTCGGGCAAAGCTCTACCGGACGATGCTGCCGGAGGCGCTCATCGATACGGATTTTCCCGCCTTTTCGGGACGGGACGAATCGATGAGCTATCTGCGCTTTGCACCGGAGCTTGGCGTGCCTGATCTTTATCGTCTTTCCAATACCGATGAATGCGTATTGACGGACGGCGACTGGGAAGAGGTGCGCGCTGTTTGGGACGGGTATGAAAAGAAGATCCGTTCAAAATTTGATTGATTATAATTCCGTTTGATGCGGAATAGGAGGATAATATCATGCCAAAAATGCAGCCTGAAATTGTTTCAAGTCCGGTGATACACCGCTATAACGGCGGCGCGCCCGTCCTTTCCAAGAAGGATATTCCCTATGAGGCGGAATGTATCTATAACGCCGGCGTCGCGAAATTCGGCGGGAAATACGTCATGGTGTTCCGCGACGACTTTGAGCGCGCGCCGTGGGGCGGATGCCGTCATATCGTGATCGGCGTTGCAACGAGCGACGACGGCAAGCACTGGGATGTGAGAAACACACCGTTTATGACGCCGGAAACTCTGAACGATCCCGATGTGCTGCGCGTTTATGATCCGAGGCTGACCGTCATGGACGGGCGATGCTATGTCTGCTTCGCCGTAGACACGAAGCACGGTCTGCGCGGCGGCATCGCCGTCACGGACGATTTTGAAAAGGTCGAGATTTTGTCGCTCACTGTTCCGGATAACCGCAATATGGTGCTGTTCCCGGAAAAAATCGGCGGCCGCTATGTCAGATTGGAGCGCCCGATGCCGGTTTATTCGAGAAACGGAAAGGACCGTTTCGATATTTGGCTTTCCGAGTCTCCCGACCTGCGCTTTTGGGGCGATTCGAGGCTCGTCATGGGCGTGGAGCAGGTTCCGTTTGCCAATGACAAGATCGGGCCCGGCGCGCCGCCCATCAAAACGGAAAAGGGCTGGCTGACGCTGTTCCACGCCGTCCACCGCGATCCTGAGCGCGGCAAGCACGGCTGGGAGGAAAAATGGACGAAATGCTATCATGCCGGCATTATGCTGCTGGACCTTGAGGATCCGTCGAAGATCCTCGGCATGTCGGAGGTTCCGCTCATTGCGCCGGAAACGGTATGGGAGACCGAGGAAGGAATGCGGACGAACGTCATTTTCCCCGGCGGCATGATTTTGGAGGAGAGCGGCGAGGTGAAGATTTACTACGGCGCATCGGATACGGTCGAATGTCTGGCAACGGCGGATGTGAACGATCTTTTATCGCTTGTTGTAAAATAAAGAGTGTTCTTTATCAAGAAGCGAACGTCTTGGGGATGAAAAAGAATACGGAGCCTTACGGCTCCGTATTCTTGTCAAAAGTCAGGTTTTGAGCTGCGGCGATTTCGGCTCCCGGACGAGGCCGGAAAGCCATGTCATGTCTTCCTTGGTGAGACCTTGCGTGGTTCTGAGAAGAATGACATAGAAAATCAGAGAAAGCAGGATCCCGACGATCGTGACCGCGGCGTAGCTTGCGGACGCAGGGAAACTGAACTTCATAATGAGCATGGAAATAGAAGTCGCGCCGATGATGCAGACGACGGGGGAGAGCACCGCACGGCAGAGCGGGATTTTGGCGTCGGTCACCATGAGCAGCCGGTTCAGACTGAATGCGAGATTGACGAGCTCGGTGAGAAACACGCAGATCACGTAGCCGTATATGCCGATCTTCGGCATCAGCGTCCAAACGAGAATCACGCTCATCGATGCGTCGATGATGTTGTATATCATCGAATTGAACTGCTGTCCGAGCCCTTTGAGCATGCCGTCGACGGTCGTATCGAGATACATGACGGGGATGAGAGAGGCGAATATTCCGATATACTTTGCGGCCTCCTCGCTGCCATATACCAAAAGACCGATGGGCTTCGCAAAGCAGAGGAAGATCCCGGCGGTTCCGATGCCGAAGAGCAGCGCGAAGCATAACGCGCGCCGCACGATATAGCAGATGTGGCGGTTCCCGCGGACCTCTCCGTATTGCGCCGAAAGCTCGGAAAGCTCCGGCACGATCAGCCCCGCAAAGGTGGAGCATACGGCGGATGGAAACAGGATGAGCGGGAATACCATTCCGTGGATCGTGCCGTAGGAGGCGAGCGCCGTCTGATAATCCGAGCCGTGGCGGCGCAGACCGATCGGAATGAGGATATGCTCGATGGTGACGAGTCCGGAGCGAAGATACGATGAAAGAGCGATCGGAAGCGAAATCGAAAGCATTCTTTTTCGCATATCCGGACTTTTTTTGCCCTCGTCGGCTTTGATGTGGCGTTTTTTGTCTATGATATAAAACAGCAGGAGATAAAAGAAGGAAAGCGCCTCGGAGACCGCAGTCCCGACGACGAGCGCGAGACAGGCGTATTCCGTTCCGCGCGGCGCGATGGCGGCAAGCAGGCTCACCGTGATGAAAATTTTGACAAATTGTTCGGTGATGCTGGCGGAGGCGCTTTTATAGACGCGCCTGACGGCGTTGAAGTATCCGCTGAAAATATTGGAGAGCGCAATAAACGGGAGCGCTATGGCGAGCACGCGCAGCGAAAGATAGGTGCGTGCGTCCCGCAGAATATGGGTGGAGATGAAATCCGCGCCGAAAAAGAGCAGCACGGCGGCGGAGCAGCCAAAGATGAGCGCGTAACCGACGCAGTTCTTGACTGCCTGAATCGCGCCGACACCGTTGTCACGTCCCAGCTCCTCGGAAACGAGCCGTGTAACGGCAAGACTGATCCCGGAGGTCGCGAGGGTCACGGCGAACATATATACGCTTGAAATGAGCGAATAAAGTCCCATTCCCTCGGCGCCGATTTTGTTGGAAACATATGCGCTGAAAATCACGGATATGCTTCTCATAAAAATGGTGGTTCCGCCGAGGATGAGCGCATTTATGACAAAACGTTTCAATCTTTTCATTGGATATCCCGATTCTGCCGTCTGCCGGCTGTAAATTTGCGTGAGTCCCGCGCGAGCGATCGGAAGCGCACGAAAAAAGAGGCCGCCGTTCCCCTGTCTCCGGATCGGCGGATAGCTTTATGAAGCATCGCCTGCCGATATGCGGGGATCCGGTGCTTGCTATAAAAATATATTCATGGTTCGGTTTTGCTATTCCAAAGGAGGTTGTGATTGTGGAAAAAACGGATAAAAGAAAGAGAAGCAGGGAAATCCTGACGGATATCGGGTTTCTTTTTGTGAGCGGGGTCCTTTTCGGCATGGCGTACAATATGTTTCTCGTCCCGGGCGGCATTTTTATCGGCGGAGCCGGCGGTCTTGCCACCGTGCTGAATATCTTGTACGGTCTTCCGACCGGTACGATGATTCTGGTGATCAATGTGCCTCTGGTGCTGCTGTTTATGCATTTTTACGGCTTTCGTGCAAGTGTCAAGGGCATCATCGGGATCGTCGTTTCTTCCGTATTTGTCGATTTGACGGCGTGGCTCGGAATCTTCAAGCCCGCCTTTCCGAATCCGGAGGAAAACTCGCTTTTGTATGCGATTTTCGGCGGCATCGTCGTCGGTGCGGCGGTCGGTCTTATGTTTTCCAGAGGCTATACGACGGGCGGCTCGGATCTCGCAGCGCTGCTGATCAAGCTGAAATTCGGAAGACTGCCGACATCGAAGCTGATTCTTGTCATCGACGCCGCCGTAGTGATCGTGTCGGCGGTTGCGACGCGGAGCTATGTCGCGATTTTCTTCTCGTTCATCGCGATTTTTATGTCGTCGAACGCCTTGGAGATCGTGACCGGAGGCTTTGAAAAAACGCGGCTTGCGTATATCTTTTCCGCGCAGTATGAAAAGGTTGCCGATGCGCTGACAAAGGATTTGGAGCGCGGCGTCACGGTGCTCGACGGAATGGGCTGGTACACGAAGGAGAGCAAAAAGGTCATTTTATGCGTGGTGAAGAAAAATGAGATTTATTCGCTGAAAACGCTGGTGCGGACGATCGATCCCGCAGCTTTTATGATTCTCGGCGAGGCGACGGAAACCATCGGAGAGGGCTTCAAGGAGGGTCTTGGAGACGTTGCGATCGAGCCGAGGACGCGCGGGAAGAAAACCGGCGGCGAGGAAAATCGGCAGGAGTGAATGGATAGCTTACAAAAAAAGGCGGAGCCGGCTCAGCCGGCTCCGCCTTTTTTTGTTTTATATTTGATTTTGCAGGGATTTATGGATTTGTTCCCAATTGAAAAGTTCTTTTTGCGCGCTTGTCACAGCGCCATATCGATTTTTTCGATGAGGTCGGCGAGTGCGCCGTCCTTGCAGTGACAAACGTGGATCGAGGCGATTTTTTTGATCTCCTCGGAGGCGTTTTCGGGGCAGGCCGCGACGTCTGCATGCCGCAGCATCTCGGCGTCGTTGTCATAGTCCCCGATGGCATATAGCGTGGCGTCTTGATATCGGGAGCGCAGAAAAGGGAATTGGAAGCTTTTGGATACGCCGAAGGGCTGAAGCTCAAGCAGAAATTCGCTGGAACGCGTAAGCGTAAAGAGCCCGGAATAATGATCTTCTATATAAGCCGCGACTTCCGAAAGCGTCGCGACATCCGCGACGAACACCGCCTTGAACCACTCTTTACCGTCAAATTCCGAAAGCTCGCGCACGGCTGCGATGTCCGCGATCCCCCATTCGGAGAGCTGACGTATCATGACGGCGTCGCCCGCCGGAACGAGAAAGCCGTCCGGCACCGTGACGCGGAAACCCACCGTCGGAAAGCTTCCTTTGATCTCATGCAGCAGCGTGACCGCGTTTTTTTCGTCGAGATACCGGGGATTTAGGATTTCTCCCGTTTCCGTATCATAAAGATAGCTCCCGTTGCAAAGGATGCAGGGGCTGCTCACAAGCTCTCCGAGATTCGGCAAAATTCGGTAAATATCCTTGTGATTGCGTCCGGAGGAAAAGGCGAAATGCCCGCCGTTTTCCTTGAAATATAAGATTTTCTCGATGTTTTTCGGAGGGATATATTCGCTGTTCCATGCGATTGTTCCGTCGATATCGGATAAAAGCAGGATATTTTCAAATTTTTTCATTCGGATATGACCTTTCCGATGGTTTTTATTTGCCGGCTTCCAGCAATGCGAGGACATTCCTGAAATAGTCCGGCAGCTCGCATTCAAGGTGCAGGCGTTCTCCCGTTCGCGGATGTGTCAGGCTCAGCTTGCCCGCATGAAGGCACTGACCGGCCGTATATTTTCCATACCGCGCATTCATCGGCTGCCTCATGCTTCCGTAGACGGCGTCGCCGAGCAGCGGATGCCCGATGTGGGCAAGATGGACGCGGATCTGATGGGTCCTTCCGGTTTCCAAGATACATTTCACATAGGTCAGGGCGGGAAACCGTTCAAGAACTTCCACATGCGTGATAGCATTTTTGGAATTTTTATCTGTTACCGCCATTTTCTTTCGGTCGGCGGGATGACGCCCGATCGGAAGATCGATCGTGCAATTTTCTTCTATTTTCCCGAGGGCGATCGCCTGATAAACGCGGGAAATCCTATGCTCTTTGAGCTGTTCCGAAAGCGCGAGGTGCGCCGCGTCGTTTTTGGCGGCGACGATGAGGCCGCTTGTATCCTTGTCGATTCGATGCACGATGCCCGGACGGAGGATGCCGCCGATGCCGGAAAGGCTGTCGCCGCAGTGATGGAGCAGGGCGGAGACGAGCGTTCCCGTGTAATGACCGGCGGCGGGATGCACGACCATGCCTTTTGGCTTGTTCACGACGATGATATCCTCGTCCTCATACCGGATATCAATAGGAATATCCTCTGCCTCGGCGCGGCATGGCGCGGGCAGGGGATATTCGATCTCAATATAATCGGCTTCCCGCAGCTTGTAATTTTTCGATACGGTAAGTCTGCCGTTGACAAGCACACAACCATCCTCGATCAGCTTCTGAACACGGGAGCGGGAGAGCGAAGGCTCTTTCTCCGAAAGGAAAACGTCGAGGCGCGCGCCCGCGTCTTCATTTGTCGTCGGTATCGCTTTTTTGATGGTTTCCGTCATTTGGCAGAACTTCCTCTCCGGTAGCTTCCTCTAATTTCGGATTCTTTTTGTCGGCAAAGAGCGTTTTGTCGATAAACACAATGTAGATGAACATGAGCACCGTTCCGACCGTCACGCAGATATCGGCGACGTTGAATACGGGAAAATCGATGAACGTGAACTCCAAGAAATCGATGACGTAGCCGCGGAACAGCCGGTCGATCATGTTGCCGACCGCTCCTCCTATGATAAGGGACATCGAAAGACCGAAGAGAAAATGCAGCTTCCTGAATCGGTAAAGAATAATGGGGAGCACGACGATCGCGATTCCCGTGATCACGATGAAAACCCAGCGATGCTCGCTGAAAATCCCCCACGCAGCGCCGTAGTTATGGATATACGTAAAGGAAAAAAAGCCCTTTATCACCGGCACGGATTCGTATAAAGCCATATTTCCGGCTGCGATGATCTTTGTAATTTGATCAATCAGGACGGAAACGGCGATGACGATGATCCATAAAACCATGGAACCCTCCTTTATTTGCCGGAGAGCACAAGCTCGGCGTTTTCATTTTCACCGTCGATGTCGAGCATAAACTGCCGTGCGCGCGGCAGCTTGGCCTTGGCTTCGCGCAGCACCTCCGGATCCTCATATTCGTCAAGGAGCTCCATAACGGACGGAACGGCGCGCGGCTTCCTCTTTTTCGGAGCAGGCGCGGGCTTTTGCGTCGCCGCCTCGCGTACCTCGACGATCGGAGGCTCCGCTTCCGGCGTGGCCGGCGGCAGTTCATTGGTATCCTCCGCTACCTTTGTCTGCGTGTTGTCCGGCGCGGTGAGGGTGTCGAGGGAGATCCCATACTGCGCCGCGACCTCTTTTTTCAGGTTGGTGACGACGCGCTCCACATATTCGTCGGGGGAGAGCTCCTCCTCGTATTCGTATACGGGGGAGATCTGCTCGATCAGCTCGATATGCAGCCGGTATTTTTCAAAAAGCTCGTTTTTGAAGGTGAGGATGTTCTGCTGGATATCGGCAAGCGCGGTTTTCTGCGCTTCGATTTTGTCTCTGAAATTGCGCAGAATGGAATCGCAGCTCGACTTGATCGATGCGAGGATGTCGTCCGCTTTGATATAAGCTTCTTCAATGATTTTGTCGCCCGCTTTTTTCGCCGTTTGAAGCGTCTGTCTGACGAGCTCCTCCTCGGAGCTCAGGTTTTCCAGTCTCCCCGTCGCTTCGGAAAGCCGGCGTGCAAGCTCGATGTTTTCCCTGTAAAGAATCGAATAGTTTTCTACAATGCGGCCTATATATTCGTCTACCTCGGATACGCTGTATCCGCGTATGGTTTTGGTGAACTCCCGCTCGGAGAGCGCCTTGGGTGTGATCGGTGCCATGAAATTATCCTCTCCAATTTTCATAGGGTCTGCCGGCTGCCCGTACAAAACCTTGACGGGACAAATATGCCCCGTCTCAAAATTCTATTTGCTTCCGTGATCAGAACAGGGTGTCGCTCGTCAGATTGACGGCGGGGGCAGGCTGCTGCATGCTCGCTTGACGTCTCGGCTCCGCCGCTCTGATCTGGGAATCCGCCACATCCACGTTGCAGGGCGTGATGATGTATGTATTGTTGGCTACATTTTTGAGCTGCCCGTCGATGGAATAGGCGACCCCCGCGAGAAAATCGATCAGTCTTTTGGCGACCTCTCTGTTCGTCGCTTCAAGATTCAGGACGACCGTGCGGTGATTGAGAAGATGGTCTGCGATCTCCGTTACGCTGCCATAGCTTTCGGGTCTTACCACCTTGAGCTCGATGGCGACGGAATTATCATGTCCCGAAATATTCATCCCGGGTCTTGAAGCTGCGGAACGGGTAGGAATGATGTCGTCGTTTTCGGTCTCGTCGAGGCCGTAGTTGTCTCCGTATTCGTCGTCGGTGTTGACCATTCCTTTGATTTTATCAAGCAAGCCCATTTTGTACCTCCAAAAATAACTTTTATCTGATTTATATTTTCATAATGATAGGGAAAAAGGGATAGATTACCCTTTATGTCATTATAACATACTGCGGGCAGAAATTGCAATTATTTTTTTGAAAAAAAGAGAAAAAATTTCAGATAATTCTTGGACTTTTTGTCATTTATTTACAATCCCATCTCTTTTCCCGAAAATACCCTCGCCGATGCGGATGATATCGGCTCCGTTTTCGAGCGCCGGAAGGTAGCTTGACGACATGCCCATGGAAAGCAGCGGGTGCCCGACGGACGGAAATTTTTCCGCGAATACCGTATTCCGCAGGCGGTTCATTTCGGAAAAATAAACGCCGTATTCTTCGGCGGACGTGCAGCGCGGGGCAATGGTCATCAGTCCTGAGGGAATGAGCGCCGGATACTTTTTTAAAGCCTCACAGAAAAGCGGAAGCGCCTCGGGCGCAATGCCGGATTTCGACGGCTCTCTGCCGATGTTGATTTCGATCAGCACCGGCATACGGAGCCCGAGCTTTGCGGCATGCCGGTCGATTTGCGCGGCGAGCTCCTCGCTGTCCAGCGATTCGATCATCGATACTTTATCGATGATGTATTTGACCTTGTTTTTTTGCAGTGTGCCGATAAAATGAATCTTGGCGCCCTCCGCGCTTTCATAGTGGGCGAGCAGCTCTTGGACACGGTTTTCCCCGATCAGCGTGACGCCGCATCTCCGCACGGCGTAGCGGATTTCCTCCGGCGTGCGCGTTTTGACGACCGCCATCAGCTGCACGCCGGGAAACGGCGCCGCGTCCGACCGGATTTTTTCGATATTCTCCTTGATGGAGAGAAGATTTTCTTCCATTATGCTCCTCCTCTTATCAGTCTATGATTTTCCCGTCGTATAAATCTTTCTCTCCGACGATGATGAGATCGTTCAGCTTTAATACCTTGTTCCCAGCGGGACTTTCATAGGAATCCGAAACGATGAAATAGCCGTTTTCTTCCCATAGAATACCGACCTCGCGGAGCCTCGCGGTCCCTTCGTCGAATACATAGACGAACGTAGCGCCGTCGATGACCCTTACTTCGTCGGCGGGAATCCGGTAGCCGCTGTAAGTGGTCCTCACCGTTTCCATGCGCTGACAGCGCGTCATGTCGAATGAGCGGGGAAGCGCGGTGGAAGAAAAAACGAGGAGCGCATTGCCCGCATCATCGGTTTGCTTGGAAACGATCTGCATTCGGATGGTTTCCGAATAACCGTTATCCGTAAAAAGACAGTCATAGGTGCTGCCCGCGGAAAAGCCCTCCGCCTCGGATATGGTCGTCTTGCAGACGTAGTACCAATGAAAATCCGTCATCAGCGTGCCTACCGCATTTGTCGTGGAAACGGGAGCGGAGGCAACAAGCGCGTCGAAGCGTTCGATGCTGATTTCCTCCGCGGCGGAGAGCGTGAATAAGCTTTCGTAGCCGTCGGTTTCGGAATAAAAATATCCGGAAGAATCCGTGCGCACGGATTCGCTCGGCGTGCCGAGCGAGGAAACAAGAGAAGCCTTCTGCGCTTCCAAGACGGAGATTTCAGAGCTGTAATCGGATTTCCCTTGAACGAGGAGGTCTTTTTTCGCCATCAGCACAAGAAGCTCGTCGGCAAGCGCCCCCGCCGCCGCAGTGTCTCCCGCGGCATTTTTTTCCGAGATACGGTAAGTCAGGGAATCGATCTGCTTTTGCACCTCGGCGACGGTGGTCCCGGCGATGGAGGTGCTTCTTTCGAGAATGTCGATCTGCTGGCTGAGCTGTGCGATTTTTTCCGCCGTATCCTCGCTGCCGAAGCGGTAGATATCTGCGACGACGCTGTTTGCGGCGACCTTTTCACCGTCGTAATAGTGATAGTTCCGGATCCCCGACGTATAGGAAACAAGGACGGTTTCGTCCCGGAAAATATAGCCGGTGAAAGATTGAATGTCCTGCGCCGTATATTTTTCAACGGCGAAAAGCTGCGCGTCGCGTCGCAGGCTCAGTGCGATATGATAGATGACGTATACCGCCGCGAGAACGCAGAGCGAAGCCGCCAATATTTTTTTGTATATGGATTTTTCGCTCTTTTCCATTTCCGTTCCTCTTTTTTATGTGTTGAAAATGAGCGCCTCCGCCGCCGTGAAAAGCGCCTGCGTATCCGGGTAGTCGTCCGGATACAGCCATCGGACGGCTTCGTTTCGCCGCAGCCATGTCAGCTGTCTTTTGGCATACCGGCGCGTCGCGGTTTTGACCGCTTCGACCGCTTCCGCGTAAGATACGAGTCCATTTATATATTCGATGAGCTCCTTATATCCGATCGCGCCGCCCGCCGTGGAATCCGGCGTGAGACAGCCGTCCGCGAGCAGCGAACGGACTTCATTTTCAAGTCCTGCATCGAGCATTTCATCGACGCGCCGGTTGATTCTCTCGTAAAGGATATCGCGGTTCCGATAGTCGAGCGCGATAACGGCGGCATCATAGGGGGAAACCCTACGGACGGCGGCCTTGTCCCATTCTGTTTTTGTCATGCCGGAGAGCCGGCAGATCTCAAGCGCGCGAATCACCCGCTTGACGTTGTTCGGGTGAATCTTCTCCGCTGCATCGGGATCCTTTTCCCGCAGCATTTGATGGAGAAAAAGCGCGCCCTTTTCTTCCGCTGCCTGTGCAAGCTCCGCGCGGTAGGCGGGATCGGCCTCCAGCTCGCCGAAATCGACGCCGCTCAGCACGGAATCGAGATACAGTCCGGTTCCGCCGCACAGCACGGGAAATCTGCCGCGTTCCGCCGTCTCGCGGATCGCACGGTCGGCGAGGACGGCAAATTCCGCGACGGAGAAATCCTCGGAAGGGTCGCAGATATCGATTAAATGATGGGGGATTTCCGCGCGTTCCGCGCGGGACGGCTTCGCCGTGCCGATGTCCATACGGCGGTAGATCTGCATGGAATCACAGGAGATGAGCTCGCCGCCGTATTTCCGGCAGAGCAGCATGGCGAGCGCGCTCTTGCCGCTCGCGGTCGGTCCCGCGACGGCGGCGACGCGGATTTTATCGGAATTCATGATGTCCTCCGGAAAAACAAGAATAAAACAAACGATTTAAATTCAGCCTCAAACGATCAGCATCGCGTCGCCGAACGAGAAAAACCGGTATTTTTCCTCGACCGCGGTCTTGTAGGCGTTCATGACGGTCCCGCGGTCGGCGAACGCGGAAACCAGCATGACAAGCGTGCTTTCCGGCAGGTGGAAATTGGTGACGAGCATGTCCACCGCCTTGAAGCGATAGCCGGGGTAAATGAAGATTCCCGTATCGTCGCACATCGCGTGGACGACGCCATGCTCATCAGACACACTTTCGAGCGTGCGGCAGGAGGTGGTGCCGACGGCGACGATTCGTCCGCCGTTTGCTCTTGCGCGGTTGATTTTTTCCGCGCTTTCCTCTGTGACGGTGAAAAATTCGCTGTGCATCACGTGGTCGGTGATGGAATCCGCCTTGACGGGACGAAAGGTGCCGAGCCCGACATGCAGCATGACCGGCGCGATCTCGACGCCCATGCCGCGGATTTTTTCGAGCAGCTCCTCGGTGAAGTGCAGCCCCGCGGTCGGGGCAGCTGCGGAGCCCTCCTCGCGTGCGTATACGGTCTGATAGTCGCTGTTGTTTTTGAGCTCCTCCGTGATGTAGGGCGGCAGGGGCATTCTGCCGATCTCATCGAGAATGGAATAGAGATTCCGCCCGCCGCTCTTGTCGTATTCAAAAGCGATAATCCGGTTCCCGTCGTCCGTCACCTCGTCGACGACGCCCTCGAGCAGCCCGTCCCCGAATCGGATGCGCGCGCCCTTTTTCAGTCTTTTGCCGGGACGCACGATCGTTTCCCAAACGTCGAGAGAACGCTGGCGCAGCAGCAGACATTCCGCATCCGCGCCCTCGGTGCCGTCCTCTCTGATTTTCTTGCCGTAGATGCGCGCCGGGATGACCTTGGAATCGTTGACGACGAGCACGTCTCCGGGGCGCAGATAGTCCGTGATATCGCGGAAGATCCGGTGAGAGATTACGCCGGTTTTCCGGTCGAGCACCATGAGCCTCGCATCGTCGCGCCGCTCGGTCGGATGCTGGGCGATAAGCTCTTCCGGCAGTTCAAAGGAAAAATCCGATGTTTTAAGCCCTGTGGGCGTCAGTTCATTTTTTATCATAAAGCAGTCTCCGTCCTGCGAAAGCCATTTGCCTGCCAATTTCTATATCAACTTCCATTATATCATGTTATCGGAGGGGATACAATATGTATTTTGTGAATTTTGCGCGTGAAAATGAGAAAATCCGCCGGTCTGTCCGACGGATTTATAAGGGCTTACAGGTCGTTCTGATATTCGGCGTCTTCTTTTCCGGTGCTCAAGGATTTGAAGAATTCCGCGAGGTCGTTTTCGATTTCCGAAAGGCTGTCGCAGACGCTGACCCATTCCGTCCAGAAGGATTTGTAGGCGCGTACAAGCATGACCTCGGTGAACGCGACGGCGCGCTTCAGCGCATCCTCCGAGATGCGGAGGGTTTCATCGTTTTCGAGCTGCTCCGCGTCCGCTTCGGTTTCCGCGGCCTCGACCGCTCTCCGGTTTTCCTCGGCGAGCTGCGCGTCGCGGGAGAGCTCCTCCTCGGTCTTTTTCCGTCTGACCGTGATCAGCGCGCGGCTGACGTAGCCGCTTTCATACCGTTTTCCCTCTTCGAGAACGAACTCAGAATAATTGTTTTGCGCTTCGTCCTCCTTTTGGCCGAGCTCGAGATCGAGCTGATAACCGAGCGATTCAAATTCGCGGACGTGCTGCCCGCAGAGAACAGAGACATCCTCCGCGAGCCTGCGCTCGGTTTCAAAAATTTCTTCTTCTGTGATTTTTTTGCGTTTGATTTCCATTTGATGACACATCCTTCCATAAATTTGTACGGGTTCCCATGTAAATAAATAGAAAACAATGCTGTGAATTTGCATGTCTTTCTAAAAAAATGTTGAAAAAATCTCTTTTTTGGTATACAATAATCACGAGTTTAAAAATATGTTTTTGAAAGGACAGAGAAAATGTCGGCTTATCCAAACGATCAGACCATCACCTTTTCGATCGAGAGCGACAAGGAAAGACAAAACAGGCGGATTTTGGGAGAGGTCTACGCCGCGCTGCTGGAAAAGGGCTACAATCCGGTGAATCAGCTTGTCGGATATATTCTTTCAGAGGATCCGACCTATATCACCAATCATCGAAATGCGAGAAGCCTCATCCGCAAAATCGACCGGGACGAGCTTCTCGGCAGCATGCTGCGGGTTTATCTTCAAATATGATTTTTCCTTTATTTCCATTATAACGGAAATCCGTGGCCGAATGCAAGTGTTTTTTTCTAAAAAGCTGCGGCTGTGAGCAGGATCGGCAGGACTTTTTCGTATATTTTGTAAAAATCGGCAGGAGGAAGCGGATTTTTTCCGTATCCGCATTCGATCGTGAAGGCGGGAATCCCGAGCTCCGAGATGACCCAGTCCTTATAGCCGCCGTAGGACGCGATGCCGTCGGGCGCGGATACCCGATATCCGCTGACGTTTGCGAAGCATTCGGCGAGCATGCGGGAGCCTTTCGGCGCCTTGCCGAGATAGTCCCAGTAGATCTCCTCGCCCTGCGTGTGCAGCGCCACGGCGCACCGAAGATTCGGCGTGAGAAATCTTGTAAGCCTGCAAAGAGCGGCCGTTTCCGGCTCGCTTTCCGGGTATTCGCCGCCGTACCGCGTCGGACCGCCGGAATAAATGCCGTGCTCATGCTCGAGCTTGCGGCATTCGGCAAAGCCTGCGTCGTAGTTGTGATTGAGGTCCACGCCGCGCGCGTTGGCCTGCCATGATACAAAATTGTGGTTCCCGCCGTTCATGGCGAGGAGCCGCTCGCGCAGAAGTCCTGCGGTTTCGGCTCCGCCGGTCTCGATTTCCACACCGTCCGGATTGAGCATCGGAATGACGTAGACCGACCGATGCGCGAGGATATAGCGGACGTCGAAGCCGCCGGCGATTCTTGCGCCGGAACGCTCGCAGGCGAGCGCATCCTCGATGAATTTGATGAGCAGATTCGAGGTTATATGCTCCATTCCATGATGCGCACCCACAAAAAGGGATGCGCTTTTTCCGTGTCCGAGACGCAGATACAGAAGGCCGCGTCCGAGGATGCTTGTGCCGATGTAGCCGTTTTCCGTTTGGGGGTATTTTTCCAGTATGGCGTTTATGCAGTCCGTCATTCTTTCATAGCCTGCGATCGCCTCGTAATCGATTTCCAAAAGACCGCTCTCCTTCCTGTCTGCGACTGCCTTATACCGAGCAAATCGGATCACGATATCATATGCCGAAAGGCTTTTAATTGACAAAATGAAAATATTTTTTGAAAATCGGAACAAAAGTTTGATTTTTTTGAAAAAGTATGATATACTGATTCCGCAAGTATTGTTTGCTTTCATCGGATGGCTTGAAAAAACAGAAAAGCAAAACGGAAGCGGCTGTTTTCCATGCTGTGAGATGGGGCGGAACGTGATAATTTTAAGGAGGCATCCATGCAAAATCTGACCGAACGCGAAAACGAAATCTACAAATATATCTGCGAGACCATGGAGGCGAACGGATATGCGCCGTCCGTGCGCGATATCAAGGCGGCGCTCGGCATCAAAAGCACGGCGACGGTCCATTCCTATCTCACAAAGCTGGAAATGAAAGGGTATATCCATAAGGAGCAGGGAAAAAGCCGTACCCTGCGCGTGGACGCGGACGGCATGACCGGACAGCCGTCCGTCAGAGTTCCGATCGTCGGACAGGTGGCGGCAGGGCTTCCGATCTTAGCGCAGGAAAATTTCGACGGCTATATCGAGTACTGCCCGCCGCACGGCATGGCGAGAGGGGAGCTTTTCGCTTTGAGGATCAAGGGAGACAGCATGATCGAGGCCGGAATCATGAACGGCGATTATGTGATTGTGAACCGCACAAGCTATGTGGAGAACGGCGATATCGCCGTTGTGCTGATCGACGAGGAGGCGACCGTCAAGACCTTTTATAAGGAAAACGGCATGTTCCGCCTCCAGCCGGAAAATCAGACGATGAAGCCCATTCTTACAAAAGAGGTATACATTCTCGGAAAGGTCGTGGCGGATATCCGCTATTATAACTGAAACGATGGAGACACAGATTCTGTGCTCGACCGGCACGATGGTCGGCCGGGCGAACGGGTATGATTATCATGTGATCATTGAAAATCGGAACGCCGTCGAGGCGGACGGCTTCGAGCTGATGATGCTGAAAGCGTGGTACGATAAACTGCCCGAGGTGGCGGACGCCTTGGATAAGGCAGGCGTGGCGACGCCGACCATCCATTTTGAAAAGGATGTCGGCGCGCTCCTTTCCCTCGGTTCAGAGGAGGACAGACGGGAGGGGCTCCGGCTTTTCACAATGAATGCCGATATGGCGAAAGCCGTGGGAGCGGGGAAAGCGGTGTTCCATCTGTGGGACGGACGTTTTTCCGAGGCGCAGCTTGCGGGGGCGCTTTCTCTGCTTGATGCGCTGTATGAGATCTGCGATAAACGCGGCGTGCGTCTCGCGGTGGAAAACGTGCCGTGCCGCAAGCCGACGCCGCTTGAAAATCTTCTTTCGATCGCCCGGATGTTTCCGCAGGCCGGCTTTACGTTCGATACGCGCCATGCGTCTTATATGGCTCAGTGCGGCGCTTTCTTTGAAAGCGAGATATGGGAACCGCGCATCTGTCACCTGCACGTCAGCGATTATTCCGGTGAAACCGTGCCGGGCATGTGGGGGGTGACGCGGCCGATCCTGCATCCCGGCGATGGAATCATCGATTTTGAGACGCTTTTTGCCAAGATGCCGGCTTATCACGGCGGCACGGTGACGCTGGAGTCTCCGGTGCTCGCCGAGAACGGCGGACTCGACCTTCCAAAGCTGAATCGGTCGCTCGCTTATCTCTCCGAAAAAATGAAAAAACGTTGAAATTTTTGTGAAGAATTGCGGCGGTTTGGCTTTTTCCATAAAAAAAGGTTGAATTTATGCCGAATGTGTGATACTATTAAAAAACCCTATATTTTTTGGAAAATGTAAATTCGTTTGGATGGTGGAACTATGAAAAAGTTTATTTGTCTTGTCATGGCTCTTGTCATGTGTGCCGTAGTGTTCACGGGATGTGGAAAATTCGATATCGAAAACGAGGATTTGACCGCCTATGTGAAGCTCGGCGATATCACGGATTTCCCGTATGAGGAGCTTTGCGAGCGGTATGAGGCATACAGAGAACAGCTTTCGGAGACGACGAAATCGTTCTATCCCACGACCGGCTATACACTCGATTTTTTTGTGACGGCCGAGCTTGTCGGAGAGGACGGGACGACGACCGAGATCGAAGCTTGGACGCATGATGACGATGCGGATTATATCAAGGACTATGATGTTTACCGCTATGCCGATAATTCTGCATTTGATTATGGGGTATGCTATAAGGTGGACGACGTTTCCGTCAGCACCACCACAGGCAGGACCGTCAAGGTCGACGAGGCGTTTTCCTTTACCATGGAGCTTGACGAGGACTATGAGGACGACGCTCTTGCGGGTGAAACGGTGAGATTTACGGTTACGGTCAAAAAGGCGCTTCCCGCAGTTTATACGGACAGCTATATCTCCGATCTGCTCGTATCTTTTTATAACGCGGTGGCAAAAAGCAAGGACGTGATCGAATACGGCGATACCGTAAAGATGAATTTTACGGGTACGATCGACGGTGAAAAATTCGACGGCGGTACCGGAGAGAATTATTCGATCGTCGTCGGCGAGGCAGGCTTTATAGACGGCTTTGAAAGCCAGCTTGTCGGTCACAAAAACGGTGAGAAATTTGAAATCACGGTGACGTTCCCCGAGGATTACGAGCTTGATGAGACGCTGGCCGGCAAGGAAGCGGTGTTCGCCATCGAAATCAAGGACGTCTACAACGATAACGCGCTGATCACGGAGAACACGCCTTTTAGCAACATTTGGGAATTGAAATACGCATTCCGTGTCCAAAGCTTTTCGGAGTATGCTCTGATGGATTTTGTATATGACCGTTCCGAGCTGATTTCTTATCCGGATAAGCTGGTCTCGGCGTTTGAAAAAATTTATACCAACTATGTCAACCGCGAGGTATCCGATATGGTTGCGACCTATGCACAGTATGGGATGACGTATACGAAAAAAGAAGTCAGGGAGATGCTGTATCCGGACGGAAGCGATAAGACCTATATCGAGGAATCCGCAAAGAAGGCCGCTTATCAGTATATCGTTGTCAAGCTGACGCAGAAAGCGCTGGGCATCGAATACACCGATGAGGATTATACGGCGGATCTTGAGCAGATTGCTGCCGATTATACCTCTTATTATGGAGTGGAATATACGGCAAAGGAGATCGAAAGTCTTTACGGCGAAGAGGTGATGCGGCTTTCCTTTATTGAGACGCTTGTCACCGATATGCTTCTCGACCGAATTTCGGGTGCGCCGGAGATCCCTCAGTCGGGCACTTCCGAATCCTAACATCTGTGATGATAAGCGCCGGAGCATAGCTCCGGCGCTTTGCTGATTCTGCGGACGATCCTTTGGAATTTTAGCGGGAGGTACCCTATGCTTGTGAAAGTCATCGTATGTATCGTCGCCGGCCTCGGCGCGGGAGTGGGGACCGGTCTTTCCGGCCTTTCCGCCGCGGCGGTGATTTCTCCGATGCTGATTACCTTTTTGGGCTTTGACGCCTATGAGGCGGTCGGAATCGCGCTGGCGTCCGATGTTCTGGCATCGGCGGCGTCGGCTTATACTTATGGGAAAAATAAAAATTTGGATATCAAAAACGGGCTTGTCATGCTTGCATCCGTACTGGTTTTTACCCTTGTCGGCAGCTTTGCCGCGTCCAAGATATCGGGCGGGACGATGGGGACGTTTTCCATCTTTATGACGCTTCTGCTCGGCGTCAAATTCATCGTGAAACCGGTCATGACCACAAAGGAAAAGCTCGAGGGGAAAAGCCGCAGAGCAAGGATTCTGCAATCGATTCTGTGCGGGATTGTCATCGGCTTTATCTGCGGCTTTGTCGGTGCGGGCGGCGGCATGATGATGCTGCTCATTCTGACGAGCGTGCTCGGATATGAGCTGAAAACGGCTGTCGGCACAAGCGTTTTTATCATGACCTTTACGGCGCTTACCGGCGCTGTTTCGCATTTTTGGATCGATGGCTCCATGCCCGATCTTACAGCGTTGATCCTGTGCATCGTTTTCACACTTGTCGGTGCCGAGGTCGCGGCGAGATTTGCCAATAAGGCGCCGGCAAAAACGCTCAACCGCGTGACCGGTATCGTCTTGGCTGTGCTCGGCGCGGTCATGCTGACGGTGCGTTTTTTGTAAAAACGGAGGCTGGGGAGAATATGGGCATTTTTTCCTTGAATTTGGGAATGGCTGGGGAAGTCTCGCTGTATGTAAAAATCTCTGCAAAATGAGTTCCTTTGCAGGATTCTGCGCGCGGCTGCTTTTTGGACGGAACGGGAAGGCATTTAGGCTGCCGCGTTAGTTTTCAATTTGGTAATGATATGTTCATATAATTTTGAGCAAAGGTATGGAAAAACGGATAAAAGTGTGATATAATAATTAAAATAGGGATTTATATCATTCCTGTTGCCGTAGCATTGCTGATACGCGCCTTTCACAGCGGCGCATCACATAGGTGCCCTCTCCCGGGCACATAGAAGGGGAGTGAATGAAATATGGCAATCACGACAGAAACCATAAAAAAATATACCATGCCGTGCGCGGTGCTTCGCCGCATCGTGGCTTTTCCGGGGATTCCGATGACCATCGATATGGACAGAGGCCCGGCGAAAAAAATACTGGAGACCGCTGCGAAAGAGGGCTCGCCCGTCTTTCTTGTCTGCCAGAAAAATCCGCTTGAAGATGTGACGGAGCTCGACGACGTCTATACGGTGGGCGTTATCGCAAAAGTCAAGCAGGTGGTCAAGACCCAAAGCGGCCTCTTCCGCGCCATCATCGAGCCGGAAAGGCGTGCGGTTCTCACCGGCTTCGGCGACGAAAGGCTCCAGACGGCGAACATACTCGAAAAGCTCGTGATCGAGACCGGTACGGAGCTTCGCTCCCGCGCGCTGCTGCGCGAAATCGGGAGCATCATCGCGGAGTTTGCGAAATATGCGCCGAAATTTTCCAAGGAGTTCTGGCTGCTTTTCGACACGATACACGATCTTGGCGCGGCCTGCGACTTCGCGGCGGAAAATCTCATTCCGGAGCCGGAGGACAAACAGAAGATTTTGGAGGAATTCTCTCCGTGCGCCCGCGCGGAAAAGCTCATCGGTATGCTGGAAGCGGAAAAGAGCGTTATGGAAGAGCGCGTCCGCATCAAACGCGAGGTCGACGAGCGCATGAAGAAAAATCAGCGCGACTATTATCTGCGCGAACAGATGAAGGTCATCCGCGAGGAGCTGGGCGAGGATGAGGAGGATTTCGACGACGACGATATCAAGGAATATACGGAACGGCTCGCAAAGGGCGGTTATCCGGATTATGTGAAAAAGGCGCTCACAAAGGAGATTGGCCGGCTTTCGCGCGTTCCGTTCGGCTCGGCGGAAAACACCGTCATCCGCAACTATATCGAGGTGTGCCTCGACGTTCCGTTTGCGGTTTCCACGGAAGAGAGGATCGATATCCCCGAGGTGAAAAAGATCCTAGACGACGACCACGAGGGACTTGAAAAGGTCAAGGAAAGGATCATCGAATATCTCGCCGCCTTGAAGCTGAATCCCGACCTGCGCGGGCAGATCATCTGTCTTGTGGGGCCTCCCGGGACGGGGAAAACCTCGATCGCGACGTCGATTGCGAGAGCGACGAACCGGAAGTTTGTCCGTGTCTCCCTCGGCGGCGTCCATGACGAGGCGGAGATCCGCGGACACAGAAAAACCTATATCGGCTCCATGCCAGGGCGGATTATCAACGCGCTGATCGAGGCGAAGAGCAGCAATCCGCTGATCCTGCTCGATGAGATCGACAAAATGGCGAGCGATATGCGCGGCGATCCCGCGTCCGCGATGCTGGAGGTGCTCGACCGGGAGCAGAATAAGACCTTCCGCGACAATTTTGTGGAAATTCCCGTCGATCTTTCAAACTGCATGTTTATCACAACGGCGAATAGTCTCGATACCATTGCGCGCCCGCTGCTCGACCGCATGGAGATCATCGAGCTTCACGCCTATACGCGGGCGGAGAAATTCGCGATCGCGCGCCGTCATCTGATTCCCAAGCAGATGAAAAAGCACGGACTTCTTGCGCGCATGTTCAAGATGGACGACGAATCCGTTTATGAGCTCATCGACTGCTATACGAGAGAAGCGGGCGTGCGCGGCCTCGAGCGCTGCATCGAGAAGTGCTGCCGCCGCGCAGCGAAAACCGTATCCTGCGGGGAGAAAAAAAGCGTCCGCGTGACGCTTAAAAATCTTGCGTCTTTCGTCGGAGAACAGAAAATGCTCCGCGAACGGATTTCCGATGAAAACGAAATCGGCATCGTCAACGGAATGGCGTGGACGGAGCTTGGCGGGGACCTTCTGCGCATCGAGGCGATGGCGCTGCCCGGTACGGGACATTTGGAGCTGACGGGCTCGCTCGGCGACGTGATGAAGGAATCCGCAAAGGCGGCAATCAGCTACATACGGAGTCTTTCGCCCGCGCTTGGCATCGAACCCGACTTCTATAAAACGAACGACATTCATATTCATGTTCCGGAGGGCGCCGTTCCGAAGGACGGCCCGTCGGCGGGCGTCACGATGGTGACGGCGCTTGTCAGCGAGCTTTGCGGGATCCCTGTGCGCCGCGATGTGGCGATGACGGGCGAGATCACGCTCCATGGGCGTGTCATGGCGATCGGCGGGCTTCGTGAAAAAACGATGGCGGCGTATCTCGCCGGCGTTCGGACGATTCTGATTCCGAAGGACAACGAAAGCGATATTGCGGAAATTGCCGACGAAGTCAAGGCGGCCGTTCAGATCAAGTCCATTTCCTCCGCAAAGGAGGCGCTGACGCTCGCCCTTGAGCGCGATCCGTTTGAACGGAAGAGAAAAAAAGAGGGAAAATATGCTCAATACACAGAATGCCGTCCTTAAAATGACGGCCGGCAGAGCCGACCAGTTCCCGCGCGACGGACTGCCGCAGATCGCTCTTTCGGGACGCTCGAACGTCGGGAAGAGCTCGCTTATCAATACGCTGCTCGGCAGAAAGAGCTTCGCGCGCACGAGCTCTTCCCCCGGAAAGACGATCACGATTAATTTCTATGAAATCGATAAAAAGCTGTATCTTGTCGATCTGCCGGGCTACGGCTATGCGAGACGTTCCGAGAGCGAACGCCGCGTATGGGCTGGCCTTACCAACGATTATCTCGAGAGCGGTATGGCATGTGCCGTCTTTCAGCTCATCGATCTGAAGGTCGGTCCGACCGAGGACGATTATATGATGATCGAATGGCTGAACGCGAACGCCGTGCCGTATCTTGTCGTGGCGACCAAATCCGACAAGCTGAACACGACGGCGCGGAATTCCAATTTTGACGCGCTTTGCTCGCATCCGCTCCTGTCGCCGCCGTATGCGGCGGAGAGGATCCGCACGATTCTGTTCTCCTCACAGACAGGCATCGGGAAAAATGAGCTTCTCACTGCGGTTTCCGAATATATCAGGTGACAGTTTCCTAAAATATTCTTATAAAGGATGATACGTAATGCTGGATATTTTTTCAAATCCGAATGCTCTTGTATCCTATCTTTTGGCGATACCGGGCGTACTTTTGGCACTGTCCGTGCATGAGTGTGCGCACGGTTATGTGTCGTATAAGCTGGGAGATCCCACGGCGAAAAATCTCGGCAGACTAACGCTGAATCCGATCAAGCATATCGATATCTTGGGTCTTATCTGCATGGTGTTTTTTCGGTTCGGATGGGCGAAGCCGGTTCCGGTCGATTCGCGCTATTACAAGAAGCCGCGCCGCGACATGGCGCTTGTCGCCGCCGCGGGACCGATCTCCAATCTTCTCATGAGCTTTATCGGACTCTTCCTTTTGTATTTGTCCTATCTGATTTATTCTTTGACGGCGGCAGATCCCGTTTCCTTTATCGACCTTTGGAACGGCGCTATCTACAGCCTGCCGCCGGAAACAGAGCTTATGTCGGTGAAGGTGATGTATCTCGTCTTTGTGCTTTTCCAGCAATTTGCACTTCTCAACGTCAGTCTTGCGGTGTTCAATCTTTTGCCGATTCCGCCGCTCGACGGCTCGCGCATCGTATATATTTTTCTGCCGACGAAGATATATTTCGGAATCATGCGGTATGAGCGGTATATCATGATCGCCATGTTCATTCTGCTTTGGTTCGGCGCTTTCAGCAATATCCTCGGCACGCTTTCCGTTTGGCTGCTCAGCGGCATGAACTGGCTCATTCGGCTGCTGCCGTTTTTCCGCTTTTATTAAATATTTCACCGTATAGGGTCGGTGACGGAGGTTCTTTTGGAACAGCTTGTTTTTAAGACCGAAATATTTGAGGGCCCTCTCGAGCTTCTGCTTGCCCTGATCGCCAAGAACAAGATGGATATTTTGGATATCAGGATCTCTCTGATTTTTGATCAGTATATGGAATACGTCGACCTGATGAAGCAGATGGACATGGAGGTCGCCGGCGAGTTTATCACGATGGCCTCGGAGCTGATGTACATCAAAAGCCGGATGCTGCTTCCGAAAAAAGAGGAAGAGGAGGACCCGCGCGACGCGCTTGTCCGCGTTCTGATGGAATATAAAACCGCAAAGGAAGCGGCGGCGTGGCTTTCCGACAGGGAAAAGAGCTTTGCGGGACGATTTGAAAAGGATACCGATGAGATTAGGTCGGATAAGGGAATCCCGGATGAGATGGATATCGCGCTTCTCACGGGCGCTTTGGAAAAGCTGCTCTTTCGCATGGGCGAACGCCGGCGCGAGGAGGAGGAAAACCGTCCGATGGACAAAATCGCGCCTATTATCAAGCGGCATATCGTGCCGGTTTCGGAGAAGATCGTGTCCGTTCTGCGGTTCATGTATCGCAGGCGGAGCGCGCATTTCGACGAGCTTTTTGAGAATGTGACGAGCCGCTCGGAGATCGTCGCGGTCTTTTATGCCACCCTCGAGCTTTTGAAGGCGGGAAGAATCGTTCTGCAAAAGGAGGTGGGCGACGTGACAAGCTCCAACATCATTCTGAATTTCAGTGCCGAACACAGACGGGACGGGATGGAGGCGACGGTAAATGCCGGATGAGGAAAAAATCATAACGCCGGAGGAAATCAAACGGATCATCGAAGCGGTGCTGTTTGCGGCGGGACACCCTGTGACCTTTGCAAAGCTTTCCGAGGTGACGGGCGTTCCGGAGGATGAGATCCGCTCGCTCGTTTCGGAATATGCAGGGGAATATGAGTCCTGCGGACTTCCGCGCGGCATCCAGCTTCTGACGCTCGGAAATGCCTGTCAGCTTGTGACAAAAGAGGTTTTCGCAGATTATATCAAAGCGGCGCTCGGAATCCGCGACGGCGGGAATCTTTCCAAGGCGTCGCTCGAGACGCTGGCGATCATCGCGTATAATCAGCCGGTGACGCGCTCCTATATCGATCAGGTGCGCGGTGTGGACAGCTCCTATTCGGTCGGCGTTTTGACCGAGCGTGAGCTGATTGAGGAAAAGGGAAGAATGGACGTGCCGGGAAGGCCGCGTCTTTACGGGACGACGGAGGCGTTTCTGCGGGTATTCGGACTGTCAGATTTATCCGAGCTGCCGCCGCTGCCGCTTGTCGGCGGTGACGCCTCATGACGGGACTTCTCATTGCCGGGGCGGTCCTCCTGTTTTTTGTATTTTTGCTCACGGTTCCTTTTCATGCGGTGATTTCGGCAGACGACGAGCTGCGTGTGTGGATTCGCGTGTTGTTCGTGAAAATATCCGTTTTTCCGGCGAAAAAACGGAAGCATCCAAAAAAAGAAAAGCGAAAACGGGAAAAGCAAGCGGCAAAAAAGAAGAAGAAAAAAGAGAAGAAAGAAGCGGCTCCCAAGAAAAAGCGGAATATTCTGCATATGCTCCGCTTGATTTTGCGGATTGCGGCGGCGATTATGAAAAAACTCAGACGGCATTTGCGGATTCGGCTGCATGCGTATGAAATCGCCGTTGCGACCGGAGATGCCGCCAAAACCGCGGTGCTTTACGGAGCAGTCGCGGGGCTTTCCAGCAATCTCTTTGAGCTTCTCCAAAGCGGAATCCATTTTAAAGTAAAAAAATCGGCGCCGGTGGACGTGTCTGCGGATTTTTTGGGTGAAAAAACAAAGGTGCGGATCAAAATCGATTTTTCCATCAACCTGTGGGGCGTTCTCGCGACGCTGCTTGCGGCGGGGATCGCATTTGTGAAAAATAAAAGCCAAACGGCTGTCAAATCATAATGAACGGAAGGAAAGGGTGGCACGATCATGGATAATCAGAAAAACACACAGAAAAACAAAATCAGCGAGCTGATCGAATCGTCGCTTGACAGCATTCGCGAGCTTGTGGATGCCAATACCATCATCGGGGAGGCGATCATGACGTCGGCGGGAACGACGATCATTCCGATCTCCAAGGTTTCCGTCGGCTTTGCAGGCGGCGGAAACGACTACGCGGGAAAAAATTCGGCAGCGGTAGGCAAAAACAATTTCGGAGGCGGCGGCGGGACGGGCGTATCGGTTTCTCCTGTCGGCTTTTTGGTCGTTTCCGCTGACGGAAAGGTGGAGCTTTTGAGTGTACACAATCCGACAAATGTCTCCGACCTCGGCGCGTCGATTGAAAATATTGTGGACAGGGCGCCGGATATCATCTCAAAGATCAAGGCGGCATTCGGCTCGAAAAAGAAGAAGAAGGAGGATGAAGAGACGGAATCCGAGGAAACACCGGATTCTGATCTTACTCCCGATACGCCTGTTCCCGAAGAGGAAAAATAAGGCCGGAATTTTTTTACAGCGCCTTTTGGCGCATAGAAATGCGGATTTTACCATATTTATGAATTATAACTGCGACGCATGTCCCGTGCCTCCAATTTTGGGATTCCTGCCGTTTTTTGACGGGTTATGAGCTATTCGGCGGGGGATGGAGAGGCGGGTTCTGTCTTTGTCGCTTGTTAAATGACAGAGGGCGATGCCCTCGCTGAAAATATGGGAGAATCTTTCATGAAAAAGACGATACGTATTTTATGCTTTTTGTTTGCGGTGCTGCTGCTTGTGCCGAATATGATTCATGCGGAAAGCGCGGCGCCGTCCGTTTCGGCGTCCTCGGCGGTGCTCATTGAGGCGGAAAGCGGCAAAATCATTTATGGTAAAAATGAAAATCAGCGCCGCGGTATGGCGAGCACAACGAAGATCATGACGGCGATCGTAGCGCTGGAAAACGCGAGTCTCGATAAGCTTGTGACGGTGGCGCCGGCGGCTGCCGGCGTGGAAGGCTCTTCGGTCTATCTGTATGCCGGCGAGGAAATCGCGATGGAAACGCTTCTGTATGCGCTGATGCTGCAAAGCGCGAACGACGCGGCTGCGGCGATTGCCTACGATGTGGCCGGCGGCATCGAGTCCTTTGCCGCGATGATGAACGAAAAGGCGGCGGAGCTTGGCCTTGCGGATACGCATTTTATGAATCCGCACGGACTTGACGACGAGAATCATTATACGACCGCGTATGAGCTCGCGAAAATCGCCGCTTATGCGCTGGAAAACGAGACGTTTGCCGAAATCGTTTCGACCGAAAAAAAGCTGATTCCGCTTCACAATTCCAGCGCGTCGAGACTGCTTGTCAATCATAACAGGCTGTTGCGTCAATATGACGATATCATCGGCGTGAAGACCGGATTTACCAAAAAATGCGGCAGAACGCTGGTTTCCGCGGCGGAGAGAGACGGTGTGAGGCTGATCTGTGTCACGCTCAACGACGGCGACGACTGGAAGGATCACCGCGCTCTGCTCGACTACGGTTTTTCCCTTTATGAAAGGGAGGAGCTTGCCGTAGCTCACGCGCTTTCCTATGATGTCCATGTCTGCGGTGGGGAAACGGATACCGTTCGTGTTTCCAATGCCGAAGCCTGCTATGCCGTGCTTGCCAAAGCGCATGGGAAAATCACCATGACGGTGGAGCTTCCTCGTTTTCTTTATGCCGGCGTAGAAGAAGGAGACGCAGTCGGTACCGTGCGCTTTTTTGAGAATGGCGTGGAGCTTGCATCCGTAAAGCTGTATGCGGAAAGCGGCGTGCCGGCTCAGAAAAAAGAGAAAACATTTTGGCAGAAGCTGTTCCCGTTTCTTGATTGACGGGGGAAAAGTAAGGAGCGTTCAAATGGGAGAGGTGCGTCTTCAAAAATATCTTTCCGAGCAGGGCATCTTATCGAGACGCGCGGCGGAGGAAGAGATCAAGAGAGGGAGGGTCCGCGTCAACGGCGCGCCGGCCATGCTGGGTATGAAAATCGATCCGGCGGCGGATACTGTGGAATATAAAGGGCAGGTCGTCGCATCCTCTGTGAGGCGGGTATATCTTATGCTCAATAAGCCGCGCGGGTATGTGACGACGATGAATGACGAGATGGGACGTCCCTCAGTGGCGGAGCTTGTGGAGGATGTCGGAACGCGGGTTTTTCCGGTCGGCAGACTCGATCTCGAATCGGAAGGTCTCCTGCTTTTTACCAACGATGGGGCGCTTGCCAACCGCCTTACGCATCCGAAATATCACAAGCCGAAAGTTTACCATGTCAGAATACGCGGTGCGGTATCGCCGGAAAAAATCATGGCGCTCGGCCGTCCGATGGCGATCGACGGCTATCTGACAAAGCCGGCGGAAATTTCCGTTGTGACGCGCAAGCAGGATTACACCGTGCTTGCGATACGGCTTTTTGAGGGGCGCAACCGTCAGATTCGGAAAATGTGCGAAGCCTTGGAGCTCAAGATCATGACTTTGAAGCGCGTTGCCATCGGAGAGCTGCGGCTTGGCAACCTCGCACCGGGAGAATGGCGGTATCTGACGCGGGCACAAGTGGATTCGCTGAAAAAATAAAATGTTTGGATGAAGCCGTCCTGCGGCGGCTAAAAGGAGCTTATATGCTGGAGATTAAACCGATTGCGGACAAGACCGCACAGAAAGCGCTGTGCGAGCTGTGCGGAACGGCATATAACGCCTCGGCGCTCGCTTATTCCGCGCATGACGGAGGCGTGCCGGTCGGAATTTGTCAGTTTCGGATTATTGAGGATGCGGGGCATCTGTATGATTTATGCAACACTGTGGGTACCGACGACATGGAAGCGCTCATTATCATGGGACGAGCTACGCTCAACTTCATCGATCTCTGCGGCGTGCATAAGGCTTATTTCGAGGGTGAGAAAACCGAAGCGGCGAAAGCGGTCGGCTTCAAGGAGAAGGATGGCAGACTTGTGCTCGAGCTTTCCGGTATGTTCGACCATCCGTGCAGTAAGCACACGGATAAGAAATGATTTTACAATTCGCTCATAAATAATAGTTTACAAAAGCCGTATATTTTGTTATAATATACATGAGAAAGCTTACAAGGGTTTTTGGGTGTGATATAAGTAAAAAACGGAGGCATTTCCGATGTGACAGCAGAACGTGAAAACAGACTGTGAATTAAGTGATAAATCGGAGGACATAAATTGATTATTCAACTGGAAGAAGCGAAAAGAACGCTTCAGGGAATGAAGGGCGACCTCGAGGATCTCGGTTCGGCGCTGAAAATCGACAGACTTCGCGACGAAGCGGAGGAGCTTGAACAAAAAACGCTTGTGCCGAATTTTTGGGATGACACGGAGAATTCCGGAAAGATCCTGCGGGAGCTCAAGCGCATCAAGAGCACGCTTGAGGAATATGCGGAGCTGAAAAGGTCGCTTGAGGATGCTTTGACGCTTGCCGATATGGGCATCGAGGAGAATGATGAAAGCGTGACCGACGAGGTCGTCGCGGAGGTAGAGAAGATCCGCGCCGGAGAAGAGCGCATGCGGCTGGAAACGCTGCTGTCCGGCGAATATGACGCATGCAATGCGATCGTTTCGCTGCATCCGGGCGCCGGCGGCACGGAAGCGCAGGACTGGGCTTCCATGCTTTACCGCATGTATACGCGCTGGGCGGAAAAGCACGGCTTTGCCGTCAAGCTCCTCGATTGGCTCGACGGCGACGAGGCGGGACTCAAAAGTGCTACCATGCTGGTAGAGGGCACAAATGCCTATGGATACCTCAAAAGCGAGCACGGCGTGCACCGGCTGGTGCGCATTTCGCCGTTCGACGCATCCGGGCGCCGTCATACGTCGTTTGCCTCGGTGGAGGTGACGCCGGAGCTTGACGACAGCATGGACATCGAAATCCGTGACGAGGATCTCGAGATCACCGCTCACCGTTCCAGCGGTGCGGGCGGCCAGCATATCAATAAAACGGATTCTGCGATCCGGATCGTGCATAAGCCGACGGGGATCGTGGTCGGCTGTCAGACGGAGCGCAGCCAGCTCCAGAACAAGGAAACGGCGATGCGCATGCTGAAAAGCAAGCTCGCGGAGATCAAGGCGCGCGAAAATCTCGACAGGATCGAGGATATCCGCGGGGAGAAATCCAACATCGAATGGGGCTCTCAGATCCGCTCTTATGTGTTTATGCCGTATACACTGGCCAAGGACAGCCGTACCGGCTACGAGGACGGCAATATCTCCGCCGTGATGGACGGGGAGATCGATGGGTTTATCAATGCTTTTCTGAAAAGCAAAGCATAAAATAAAAGCAAAATCAAAAAATAAATCATGAAAGGGGATTTTATCATGTTCAAGAAAACAAAACTTTATGTAGGCGTATCGCTTCTCGTTCAGGCGGTTACTTCCATTGTGATGTTCTTCATTCTTCTCGGCAAGAAGAAGAGCCTCGCGGGCGCATTTCTCGCGCTGGCCGCTGTCAGCGGCGCCGCCGGCGGCTATCTGATTTACGATTGCAAAAAGGATGAGGAGCTTGAATTCGGCTGCCTCGACTGCGATGAAGATTGCGATTGCGACGGCGAGAGCTGTGACTGCTGCGACGAGGACGATCTCGATCTCGACGGAGAGCTTTTCTCCCGTGACGAGGAAGCATCCGAAGGCGAAAACGCTTAAATTTGAGAAAAAACGATCGGATTATTTCCGGTCGTTTTTTACTGTTGCGATTTTAAGCAAATAAAAAGGCCCCTCCAAATTATTGGAGGGGCCTTTATGTAAAGATTAACTTCTGTTTTTTCTGAGGATGTTCATGATGTCGTCGAAGTCGCTATCCGAAATAAGCGATTCTTTTTCGTCGGAGGAAATTGCCGCTTTGGGGGCTTCTTCCGCCTTTGGCTTTGCGGTCTGAGCGGAGAAAGAGGGTGCCGATGCGGAACGGGATGCCGTACCTGCGGCGGGCTTTGCGCCTGCGGCCGCATTTTCGTCGGATTTGAAGCCGGTAGCGATGACAGTCACCTTGATGGTATCCTCAAGCGAGTTGTCAAATGTCGCGCCCCAAATGATGGTAGCTTCCGGATGCGCTTCATTCGAAATCATGGAGGAAGCCGTCTCAACCTCATCAAGACTGATGTCGGGAGATGCCGTAATGTTGATCAGGATACCGGTGGCGCCGGAGATCGAGGTTTCAAGCAGAGGGCTTGTAACGGCCATTTTGGCGGCGACCTCGGCTTTGTCACGGCCGGTTCCCGTGCCGACACCCATGTGTGCATATCCAGCGTTGCGCATGACGGAAGAAACGTCCGCAAAATCGAGGTTGACGATGCCGGGAATATTGATCAGATCGGAAATGCTCTGAACGCCGTGACGGAGCACGTCGTCCGCATATTCAAACGCATTGGCAAGCGTGATTCTGTTTTCGGAGATCTGTTTGAGTCTTTCGTTCGGGATCACGACGAGAGAATCGACAAACTCACGCAGGCATACGATTCCGTTTTCAGCCTGAACCATACGCTTTCTGCCCTCGAAAGAGAAAGGCTTCGTCACGATGCCGATGGTGAGGATGCCCATGTCCTTTGCGACCTTGGCAACGATCGGCGCGGCGCCTGTTCCGGTTCCTCCGCCCATGCCGGTCGTGATGAACACCATATCGGAGCCGCGGATGATATTGGAGATATCCTCGATGTTTTCCTCTGCGGCCTGCTTACCGACCTCCGGATTGGAGCCGGCGCCGTGTCCCTTGGTGATTTTTTCACCGATGGCGATTTTCGTCGGGGCGCTCGAAGTGAGAAGAACCTGTTTGTCACAGTTTACCGTGACGAAGTCGACGCCCTGAATATTGGATTCGATCATGCGGTTGACTGCGTTTCCACCGCCGCCGCCGACGCCGATTACTTTTATCTTAACGCCACTGTCGTAATTAGAATTGAATTCAAATCCCATTTTTTTATATTCCTCCTGGCTATTGATCTCGATAATAGTACACAATATTATTGTAATATGTTTTTCATTTATTTGCAAGATGTTTTTTGAAAATTATTCGGAAAAACGCAAAAAAATTTATTAAAAATCGACTAAAATATTCCCCATTATGCAAATTATGGCGTGATATCGCAAAATTCTATTCCGATTCCGCAACACCGGTGATCTCAAAGGACGCGCCGGAAGCTCCTGTCGCGTATAGATTGCCGGTGACGCCGTACATATTTTCCGTCAGGTATCGGACTGCCCGCAGGCTGGTCTCGATTTTCGCGGACAGCTTTTCACTGTCTCCGTAGAACAGCGTGTATTTGTTCATGAGGTTTGCGGTGATGTCGAATTTTTCCGATACGTCGATCCACGTCAGCTTGTCCGGAAAGGCGGCGTCATGAAAAACTGCAAGAATGTCCGCTGCCGCATTTCCGTCGTCTTGGTCGGTGAAAATAAGCGTTTTTCCGACCTCTGCCGTTTCGATTTCGGGAAGGATGACCAAGGTTCCCGCTTTTTCCGCTGCGGCAGCTTTGTCCGGTGTGCTTTCCAGCACCCGCAGCGTGTCGGATAGGATCAGGTAGGAGCCGTCGTGCTCCGTATAGTAAAGCGGCTCATATTCCTCGACCACGATTCTGATTTTCGAGGGAAGCCGGCGCTTTACGGTCACGGCTTTGATATACGAGCTTGTCTCTGCCGCGGCCGCGGCGATTTTCTCCTTATTGATCGCATATATGTGCCGTCCCGTTTTGATGCCGACAGCCTCGAGGATGGCTTCTTCTTCCGCTATGGCGGTATTTTCGACCGATATCGTTTTGATCCGACAGCCGAATAAGAAGAAAATGACGCACAAAAGGGTAACGGAAGTAAACCCGAATACAATGAAAAAATTGCGTTTTTTCAGGCTTTTTTCCGTTACCGGCGTTATGGGACGTGATTTGGTTTCCTTCATGTTATCGAACCCTGCCTTTCCGCTGCGGGATTTGCCGGAAAGCGGCGCGGACTGCCTTATCCTCCGTTCCCGACGAAGCGGCCGTCAGGCTTTGTTTTTCTTGATTAGTGTGAGTACGTCGCGGCTGAGGAGCATCAGAATATCCTCATAGATCGCCTCTTTTGCCGTCGGATTGGCGAACGCCTTGATATTCTTTGAAAGGGTATCCGCCGTTTTTTTGTTGTGCAGAATGTCGCATACGCTGTCATAGAGCGCGTTGGTCGTCAAATATTTTTCCTCTAGCATGATCGCGGCTCCCGCGTCGGCCAGACGCTTGGCATTTTCATACTGATGGTTGTTCACGACATTGGGCGAGGGAATCAGAATACAGGCACGGCCGAGCAGCGCCATTTCCGAGATGGTCATAGCTCCGGCTCGGCAGATGACGGCGTCCGCGGCTCTCTCCCAGAGCGGCATGTCGTAGATGTATTCGACAAGCCGGATATTCGGGCATTTGTCGAGTCCGTATTCCGCCGCCGTTTTCATCGCAGCCTCATGTTCGATTTTTCCGGTCGCGTGAATATGGAAAATGTCCGGCTCCTTTGCCGACAGCATGCGCATGAGCCCGAGCACCTCCTCGTTGATGCGCTCGGCGCCGAGACTGCCGCCGAAGGAGAGGATCACGTGCCGGGTGCCGGCGGGAATTTCCAGCGCTTTGCGCAGATTGCCGTCCGCTTTGCCGGACGGCGGCGAGATCAGCGGATTCCCGACGCACAGGATCTTATCCTTTTCCCTAAGGGCTTCGGCGGTGGAGGGAAAATTTGTATAGATCCGGTCGACCTCCTTTTCAAGCATCTTGACGGCTTTCCCGGGAATCGCATTGGATTCGTGGACGGCGGTCGGGATGCCGAGCTTTGCGGCGGCATGCAGGAGCGGCCAGCAGAGATAACCGCCGGTGCCGATCACGATATCCGGCTCGAATTCGAGCAGGAGCCGTTTGGCTTTGTGCGGAGCGGTAAAATAGTAGTAAGCGGTTTTGATGTTGGAAAGGGAGAGGCTGCGGCGAAGTCCGCGCATCTCTATATGATAGAGAGGATAGCCGGCTTTCGCCACGAGGCTGTTTTCGAGTCCTTTTTTTGTCCCGATAAAGGCGATTTCCGCGGTTTTATCATGATCCTTGATGGTGTTGGCGATGGCGATGGCGGGATTGATATGACCGCCGGTGCCGCCGCCCGCAAGAAGAACTTTCATGAGATTGGCATCCTTTCCGATGATAGTTTGCTTTCATGTCTCAGTCTTTCTCCGGAGGAGAAGCGCGAGATCGAGAGTATGATCCCCATTTCGGCGAGCTGCATGACAAGGGCGGTGCCGCCGTAGCTGAAGAACGGCAGCGCGATTCCCGTCGTCGGAATGGTCGCCGTCACCACTGCGATGTTGAGCAGCGCCTGAAGTCCTACTTTCGCGGTAAGACCTGCGACAAGCAGGGCGGAGAAGGTGTCCGGCGCTTTTTTCGCAATGTGAAAGCCTCGCCAAATGAGCATGATGAAGAGCGCGATAAGGACCAAAGCGCCGATGAGTCCGAGCTCCTCACAGACGATTGCAAAGATGAAGTCGTTCTGCGGCTCCGGAAGCCACAGATGCTTTTGATAGCTGTTGCCGAGTCCGACGCCGAAAAGCCCTCCGGAGCCGATGGCGAGCAGGCTTTCATACGGCTGAAAGCCCTTGTCGAGCAGATGCAGCTCCGGATGCAGCCATGCGTCGATGCGCGCCTTGGTATAGTCGGTAAACAAAATGATCCCGAGCGCCGCAGCGCCGAAGGTACCAGCGATGCCGCCGATCCATTTGATGCTGGCGCCGGACATGAAAATCATGCAGGCTCCGAGGAGAAAGAGGATGATCGTGCCCGACATGTGCTTTTCCAGCGCGGTCGTGGCGCAGACAAGTACGACCACGCACGCGGGGAAGAAAATGCCGTATTTGAAGGTTTTCATTTTCGATGCGAATTTGGATATGTAAAGCGCAAGCAGCAGGATCAAGGCGAATTTCATGATTTCGGAGGGCTGGAACTGGATGGGGCCTATTTTCACCCATCTTGTCGCGCCCTTGGCGGAGGATCCGATGCCGGGAACAAAGACGCACCACAAAAGGAGATAGGATACGCCGAAGATCGGAAGCGCCATCTTTTTGAGAAAGCTGTAATCGACGACGGACATTCCGATCATCGCGAGGATTCCGAGCACGCCCCATACGAGCTGTTTTTTGATGAAGTAAAAGCTGTCGCCTCCCATGTAGGCTTTCGCGTACACATAGCCGGAGGAGGATACCATGACGGAGCCGAAGCAGATGAGGAGCACCACCAAAATCAAAAAGGGCTTGTCAACGCCGCCGCGGACGCGGTAGACCGTCGTCTCGTCGGAGGAGACAAGCTCGTGCAGAAATTCCTTGACCGGATTTTTATGTTCCACGGGTGCCGTCATGCGGCTCCCGGCATGTTTTGTTCTTTCATCCGTATTTGTCACCTTAGCACCTCTTTTACAATAATCAATATAGTTTAGCGCTTTTCTTTACAAAAAGCAATAGGAAATGATTGACATAACGGCGGTGACAAAGATTCCGAGTGCGGCGATCGCAGGCTCGCTCCAGCCGCATTTTTCAAAATGATGATGGATCGGCGCCATTTTGAAAAGGCGTTTCCCGTGTGTCAGCTTGAAAAATCCGACTTGAAGAATGACGGAGAGCACTTCGATCACATAGAAAAGTCCGACGACAAGGATGATAAGCGGGCAGTCCAGGAGAAAGGCGAGCCCCGCGACCATTCCGCCGAGAAACAGCGAACCGGTGTCTCCCATGAAGACCCTTGCCGGATGCCAGTTGTATACGAGAAAGCCGATACAGGCGCCGAAAGTCATGCCGGCGAGGATCGCGAGAGTGGAGTTGGTGCTTTCGGAGGAGACAAGGGCATGAGGCAGGCGAAAGCCGCAGACCGCGAAAAAGGCTGCCACCGTCGCTGTAACCGAAGCGCAGAGCCCGTCGATGCCGTCGGTCAGATTGACACTGTTGTTGATGCCGACGATGAGAAGGATGGCAAAGCCGTAATAAGCGACGCCGAGCTCGAATGTCTTATGAAAGAAAGGAAGCGTTACCTCCGTATTGACATCACAGAAAAGTGTCATAAGAAGAAGATAAGCCGCCGCAACGATGACTTGGAGCAGAAATTTCTGATAGGCGCGAAGTCCCTCGTTTTGTTTTTTGAGAAGCTTGGCGCGGTCGTCGATAAAACCGATCGCCCCGAATGCCGCCGCCATACCGAGCGTGATCCAAATTTTCGGCAGCTCTTCCTTCGGAAATGCGAAAAAGGAGAATACGGCGCTGAGGATGAGAATGGCGGCGATGAAGAAAAGTCCGCCCATCGTGGGCGTACCCTCCTTGGATTTATGCCATCTCGGCCCAATTTCAAGTATCGGCTGTCCCATCTTCCGGCTGATCAGCGCAGGAATGAATTTTTTCGACAAAAGCGCAGTGATAAGAAAAGATGCGATAACCGATAAAATGAAATTGAAAAGCATAGATTCTCTCCGTTAAATCAGCTTGATAACTCTTTCGAGTGCCATGGCGCGGCTGGCTTTGAAAAGCACAGCGTCGCCCTTTCCAATGATGCTTTTGATAATTTCCGCCGCATTTTCGGCGTTTTCCGTGTCCTCGATGATCGTTATCCTGTCTTTTTCCATGCCGGCGGCAAGCGCGCCCTCCGCAATGTCTCGTGCGGCCTTGCCGAAAGTGATGAGCTGGTCGACGCCCTTTCTCGCCGCTTCGTTGCCGAGGTCGAAGTGCGCTTCGCGGGAAATGTCCCCAAGCTCGAGCATGTCGCCGAGAACGGCGATGGGACGAAGCTTTTTCTTTTTTGCCGTGTGGAGGAGCACGTCAAGTCCTGCGGACATGGATTCCGGATTGGCATTGTAGCAGTCCTCGATGACGGTGACGCCGTTTTTTTCTTCGATGTGCTGTCTCATTTCTGCCGGCGTGAAGTTAAGCAGTCCGTAGCGGATTTTTTCCTCCGGCACGCCGAGCAGGATGCCGCATACGCAGGCGACGAGCGCGTTGTAGATGTTGTGCCGTCCGATGACGTTGATCCGCACGTCGTTCATGATTTCTCCGTCGTGCAGACGGATATCGAACAGCATATGTTCGTCGAACATGCGGATATTCTCGGCGTTGTAAACGCAGTCTTCGTTCTCAATGCCGATGTAGATTTTGAAAATATCGTTGGTTTTGACGTCGCGCAGATACGGGTCGTCTCCGTTCAGAATCAGGATGCCGCCCGGCTTCATGCCGTCGATGATTTCCATTTTGGCGTCGCGGATGTTTTCCTTGGAGCCAAGGTTTTCGATATGCGCGGTGCCGATCCCGGTGATGACGGAAATATCCGGCTCCACCATTTTGGAAAGCTCGGAGATTTCCCCCTTATGATTCATTCCCATCTCCACGACAAGCGCTTTATGGACGGCGGTGAGTCCGAGCAGGGTCAGCGGAAGACCGATCTCATTGTTGTAATTGCCCTTGGTTTCGTTCGTTTTATATTTTGTGTCAAGAACGGAATAAATAAACTGCTTTGTCGTCGTTTTTCCGACGCTTCCCGTCACTGCGACGGAGATCGTCCGGAAAAGCTGCTTATAGGAACGCGCGATCCTTCCGAGCGCATATCTTGTGTCGTCGACGACGACACAGGGCAGCGTGCAGCCGTCGGGGACTCTTTCCACAACGGCGAACGCGGCTCCCGCCTTGGCTGCTGTCATGAGATAGTCATGTCCGTCGAATTTGTCTCCTCTCAGCGCGATGAAAGCGTCTCCCTTTTTGATGGTGCGGGAATCGATGGAGATCCCGTAGGCCGTGAGGGATTTGTCGGCGGTGCCGCTTATGGTTCCGCCGGCGAAGCTTGCGAGTGTTTCGAGTGTGATTCCGCTGTCATTCAAGCTGAGATACATTTTTTTATCCTATCCTTTTCATAAGTTTATAAACGATATCCCGTTCGGAAAATTCGTGTTTTCCGGACTTGTCGCATACATAATTTTCGTGTCCTTTTCCTGCAAGCAGGATGATTTCGCCTGCTTTGGCATGTGTCACCGCGTATTCGATGGCTTCTCTGCGGTCGGTGATGCGGATGTGCCCGCTTTGCGTCATGCCGGCGATGATATCGTCGATGATGGCGTCGGGCTCCTCGCCTCGCGGATTGTCGCTTGTCACGATGACGAAGTCGGCAAGTCGTTCCGCCGTTCGTCCCATCTCGGGACGCTTGCCGTGGTCCCGCTCGCCGCCCGCTCCGAAGAGCACGGTCAGTCGGCTCGTGAACGGACGCAGCGCCGACAGAGCTTTTTCCAGCGCGTCCGGCGTGTGCGCGTAATCGATAAAAACGGAAAAATCCGTATCGGTATCGAGCTTTTCGAGCCGCCCGGGAGGCGCTTTCAGCTTTTTTGCCGAATCCGAGAGGACGCTTGCGGGGATCCCGGCGAGCCTCACGGCTGAAATCGCCGCCGCGGTATTGTAGATGTTAAAACCGCCGATCAGTGAGGCGGAAGCCGGGATGCTTTCCTCACCGTATTCCAGCCTATATCGGATTCCGTCCGCCGTAAGCTCCGGCGTATCGATGAAAAATTCCGCTCCTCTGTCTTTCTCCGAGTAGTAATAAACGCCGCCGTCCGCCGCAAAGCCCATATAGCGTGCTTCCGCGTCGTCCAGGTTGATGACGGAATTTCTGCAATTCCCAAACAGCGCCGCCTTGGCGTCCCGGTAAGCTTCCCATGTTTTGTGATAATCGAGATGATCGCGCGAGAGATTGGTGAAGACGCCGATTTCAAAGTCAAGGCCGAACAGCCGGTCCTGCGAGATCGCATGGGAGGAAGCCTCCATGACTGCAAACGTATTTCCCGCTCGTTTCATATCTGCAAGCAGGGCATACAGCTCCTCCGGCGGAGGCGTTGTGTAATCGGAGACCGTGGTGTGCTGTCCGTCCGAATATTCGACGGTTCCGATGAGACCCGCGCTGTGTCCCGCCATGCGGAGCAACTCGCATATGAAGTAAGAAACGGAGGTTTTTCCGTTGGTGCCGGTAACGGCGATCAGACGCAGCGATTTTTGGGGTTCTCCGAAATACCGGCTCCATGCGAGCGCATAAGCGCGGCGCACGTCCTCGACCTCGATAACGGGGATCCCCATCCGCCCCGCCCGCGCGGCGCCGCCGCGAGAGGTGACGATGGCGCAGGCTCCGGCGCTTTTCGCTTCCCCGATGTAGGAGAAGCCGCTTTGCTTGGTGCCGTCCGTACAGAAGAAGATGTCTCCCCGCTTTAATTTTCGGGTGTCCGAGCACGGCATACCGACCGGAAAGTCGGAAACCGACGGGGTGAAAGAAAGAATTTCCTGCTTGTAGATGATATCTGAAAAACGCATGGTATCCTCCGGGGTGATCGGGATTTTTCTTTTGCCGTCCGGATATTTGCGTGTTTTCCTGATTTTTAGTCCGCGGTATCGAGATAACGGAATTCCACGGATATAACGGAGCCTTTGGAGGCGGTCGTGCCGCCGGCGATCGATTGGCTTACCGCTACGGCGCCCGAGCCGCTTGTCGCTCCTGTGAGATGGATGTTGAAGCCGGCGTCCGTCAGGGCTTTGTTTGCCTGTGCCGCCGTCATTCCGATCACATTCGGTACGACGGCAGTTTGTTCGGCCGCGGTTTCGCTGGTGTAGAGGATGACCTTGCCGTTCTCTTTGGAAAGCATGCTCCCCGATGCCGGCACTTGATTGATGACACTGGTTCCGTTCCCGACGACCTCATAGGAAAGCTTCGACGTATTCAGCCGACTGATGGCCTCGTCGAGCGACATGCCGCGGAAATTGGGAAGATCCATTTCCATGGTTGCAAGCTCGCTCTCGGTATACTGCGGTTCGATTCCGAGATAGGGAAGAACGTCTCCGAGCAGCTTTGAAACATATGGCGCCGCGACCGTGCTTCCGTAGATAGAGCCGATGGTGGGTTCGTCTACGATGATGATGCACACGACCTGCGGGTCGTCCGCCGGCGCATAGGCGACGGTGGAGGCGATACGCGCGTTGGAGGTCCCTTTTTCCGAGGTGCCGGTTTTGGCTGCTACGGAATAACCCTTGACATAAGCGTTTTTAGCGCCGCCGGTCCCGGATACGCCTTCCGCAAGGATCTGGCTGATGGTTGCCGCGGTTTCCTCGCTGATGACCTGGCGCACGACATTGGTGCCGAACGAAGCGAGGACGTTGCCGTCGTCGTCGACGATCTCTTTTACGACATGCGGCGTGACGAGTGTCCCGCCGTTGGCCACTGCGGCGACGGCCGTGATCTGTTGAAGCGCGGTTACGTTGTATCGCTGGCCGAAAGAGTATACGGCGAGGTCGACATTGGTCATGTTTTCCTCTTTGGTATAGATGGAGCCCGCCTCGCCGGGAAGGTCGATTCCCGTTTTGGAATCCAGTCCGAAGGCGGAGAAGTATTGGCAGAAAGTGGAGATGCCGATGCGTTCGGCAAGCTTCATCATGACGGGGTTGCAGGACTGCTGGAGTCCCTCGGCGAAGGTAAGCACGCCGTGTCCGGTCGTTTTGTGGCATCTGATCGGACGCGACCAGCCGCTGACCATATAGGAACCGGTGCAGGTAAAGCGTTCCGTTGTCGTCGCAAGGTTTTCTTCGAGCGCCATGGAGGTCGTAAAAATCTTGGAGGTGGAGCCGGGCTCATAGGTATCCGTCAGGCATTTGTTGTTCCACATCGAAAAGAGCAGCTCGGACGCATATTTTTGATATTCCTCGGAATCCTCGCCGTACTGTGCGGCGTAAGCGGCGAGCGCGCTGTCATAGTAATCCGGAAGCGTGCGCGGGCTGTTGAGATTATAGTAAGGATAGGTCGCCATAGCATAGATCTCTCCCGTTGTGGGATCCATGACGATGCCGCAGGCGCGGGATTTGCAGCCGGATTCGATCGCCGCTTCCTCGAGATATTTTTCGAGATAGCTTTGGATTTTATAATCGAGGGTCGTGACAAGATTTGCGCCGTTTTGGGCGTCTATGTAGGTTTCATAGTTATACGGCATGGAGCCGCCCTTTCCGTTTTTCGCGGAGAGGATTTTCCCGGAGGTCCCGGATAGGGAAGTGTCGTACTGGTATTCCAAGCCGTAAAGACCGCCGTCGCTTCCGCAGAAGCCGATCACATGGGAGGCGAGCGTTCCGAAAGGATAAACGCGGCTTGTCGTTTCGACGAGATGGATGGAGGAGAGATCGTTGTCGATGATGAACTGGCGTACCTTATCCGCAGTTTCCTTTTCGACGTTCTTTTTGATCGTGCGGTCGCGGTATTTCGTCTTTTGTGCCTCTTCATATACGAAATCGTAATCGACCTCGAGAATTTCCGAAAGTCCTCTGGCTACAAGCTCACGCTCCGCATCGTCCTTCATGACGTGAGGATCGATGAAGATGCGTTCCGTCGTGTAGTTGGTGGCGAGCACGATGCCGTTTCTGTCGGTGATTTGTCCCCTTTTTGCGGTGACGGTGGTTTCATAAACCATTTGCTCGAGCACGAGTCGTCTGTAATCCCTGTGCTTTATGATTTGCAGATAAAAGAGCCTTCCGATTATGATTGCGGCAAAAAATGTACACACGGAAAAAAGTACGAAGGACCGGACACGCACGGTGCGCGACGGTCTGCCGATAATCGAGCTTGGTTTTGAGGTATCGGGTTTCTTGTTTGTGTGCATTTTTTCCGATTCCTTTCGCCCGTATGATAGCTTTTTCCGTAAGCTGTGAAGGAGCCGCACGCTTGTGCTCTCCCGATCACGCCGGTATTTTCATTATATTTTTCTGTGTGAAAAATATGCTTTTTTGACAGATTTCATTTAAAAAAATTCGGGAATCTGCGCGGTCTGTCAAGCAACGCACGGATCAGAAGCGTATTTTTCATACAGAAAAATATGCTTTTTTGACAGATTTCATTTAAAAAAATTCGGGAATCTGCGCGGTCTGTCAAGCAACGCACAGATTAGAAGCGTATTTTTCATACAAAAAAATATGCTTTTTTGACAGATTTCATTCAAAAAGTTTTATGAGATTGCGCAGTCTGCCGTACAGCGCGTTCATCAAAAGTGAGTTTTTTCCGTTCCTTTTAGAGGTGGCCGATGCGGGATCGGAATCGGTAAGCTCCTTTTCCAGTATGATTTTCTGTCCGTTCCCCGCCGAAAGCCCGAGTGCGGCCGCCGTATTTTCGATTTCTTGGAAGGAATATCTGTGGTCCAGCTCTCCCCTCAGCTTGTCCTCTTTTGCGGCGAGCGTGATCATTTCTTTTTTCATGGATGCGATTTCAGAGGAAATTTCAGACACTTTGATGAGAGAAAACACCAATATCAGAAACAGAACGGTCGTAGCCGCGGCGCAGAGTACGGTCATTATCGGGAACGGCGTTTTTTTGCCCTTTACAGTTTTGTATTCCTTGCCGCCGATGAAAATATCGCGGAAGAGGAGCGCCGCAGGATTTTTTTTCTTTGATTGTGTTTTTTGCGATTTCATGAGCATTTCCCTTTTATGAGCGTTCACAGCTTTTCGGCCGCTCTCAGCTTTGCGCTGTGCGATCGGTGGTTGTATTCGAGCTCTTCCTCTCCCGGGAGAATGGGCTTTTTTGTGAGAATTTTGACCTCGGGCTTCTTACCGCACACGCAGACAGGGTAGGAGGGCGGGCAGGTGCATCCGGATGCAAGCTCGCCGAATGCGCGCTTTACGCATCGATCCTCGAGGGAATGAAAGGTGATGACCGCGATTCTGCCGCCGGGATTCAAGTGCGCGGCGATGTCTTTTATCGTCGGTTCGATGATGGAAAGCTCGTGATTGACCTCGATCCGGACGGCCTGAAAGACTTTTTTTGCCGGATGATGCCCGACGGCGAGCAGCTTTTTGGGCGTGACGCTTTTGATGATGTCCACAAGCTCCGTTGTCGTTTCGACGGGCTTCTGTGCCCTTGCCTTCACGACCGCCGCGGCGATCCGCCTTGCGTTTGGTTCTTCTCCGTATTCGGTGAAAACACGGAAAAGTTCCGATTCCGTGTAGGTATTGACGACATTGTAGGCTGAAAATGCCGCATCGGCGTTCATTCGCATATCGAGCGGCGCATCAGCATTATAGGAAAAGCCGCGCTCCGGTGTGTCGAGTTGGTAAGAGGAAACACCAAGGTCGAGCAGCGCGCCGTCGATTCGCTCGATCCCGGCATTTTCTAAAATGTGCCGTATGTTTGAGAAGTTGTCCTTGACAAAAATGATTTTATCCCGGTAATTTGCAAGCCGCTTCGAGGCGGCTGCGATCGCCGCTTCGTCCTGATCGATGCAAAGGAGCCGTCCCTTATTCAATCTTTTGGCAATTTCAAGCGAATGTCCGCCTCCGCCGAGCGTGCCGTCGACATAGATGCCGTCCGGCTTGATATTCAGCGCTTCTATACATTCATGCAGCAGAACGGAGGTATGTGCATATTCCTTCATGTCGTCCTCCGGTTTAACAGCCGAGCGCGACCATGAGGTCTTCGATTTCCGCGGAGCTTTCAAGCTCGCTTTCCGCTTTCCATGCTTCCTCAGACCAGATTTCGAGATAGGAGCCGAGTCCGAGAATGACGGCGTTTTTGTCGATGCCGGCGTATTCGCGAAGATTTTGAGCGATGTTGATGCGTCCCTGCGCGTCGACGGTGACGTCGGAGGCGTTTCCGAAAATGAATCGTCTGATCTTAACGGCCTGCGCCTGCGGAAGTTCCTCGATCTTTGCGGTGAATTTTTCCCATTCCGACATCGGATAGACGGTGATACATTTCGCGGTCCCACGGGTGATGACAAAGGTCTCGCCGAGTCCGTCGCGATATTTCGCGGGAACGAAAACTCTCCCCTTGGCGTCTACGGTATGAGCGTACTGACCGAGGAACATAATTTCACCGTCCTTTCTGTTTTACATAACGATTGTGGAAAACTCCGTGGAAAGTGTGGAAAATCTCCACTTTCCACCACAATTAACCACTTATGCTTTCATTATAAAGGAATCGAAAGGAAAATGCAATAGATTTTTTAGAAAAAAACACAAATTTTTAAAAATTCCTTTGCATTTTTTAAATTGTAAATAAATGTAATATTGTATTTAACAGAAATATGTTTATATTGAGAAGAAAGCGATACGGCAGCGATCGCCTGCTGTGTCATCCCATGTGGAGGATGAATCCGAGCCAATATCGAGACTGTTTTCGGTGCTGTATGTTTTTCCCTTTTTTCGATATTGAAAAGCATGCCGAAATGTGATAAAATAAGGCGGATCAATCGATGATGAAAGGCGGATCACACATGAAAACAGATAAAAATACCGAGCGCCGGATCACGGAGATGCTTGCACAGATGACGGTCGAGGAAAAGGTCGGTCAGATGCAGCAAATCAGCTATGAAGCCTTCCGTCCCGAGGTTTTTGAACGCTTTCGGAAGCTCGGCGCGGGTTCTTTTCTCCATGTGCTGGGAGAGCAGACGGAGCAGCTTCGCGCCGATGCGGAAAAAACGCGGATGAAGATCCCGCCGATTTTCGGTATTGACGCGATTCACGGTCATTCGCTTTTGAACGGTGCGGTGATTTTTCCGTCGCAGCTTGCGGCGGCCTGCTCGTGGAATCCTCGGCTTGTTGAGAAAATGGGAGAGGTGACGGCGCGCGAGGTCAATGCGGACGGAATCGACTGGGTATTTTCTCCGGTGCTTTGTCTCGGACGCGACACGAGATGGGGAAGAGTCGGCGAAACGTTCGGCGAGGACCCGTTTCTCGTGGGAAAGCTCGGCGCCGCCATCGTCGAGGGTTACGAAAAGGACGGCCTTGTCGCAGCGTGCCTCAAACATTATATCGGCTATGGCGAGGCGACCGGCGGCCGTGACGCCTATGATACCGAGGTGTCGGAGAGAAAGCTGCGCGAGGTCTTCCTGCCGCCGTTTGCGGAAGCGTTGAAGACCGGCGCTTCCACCGTTATGACTGCATACGGCTCGATTTCCGGTGTGCCGATGACCGCCCATCGGAAGCTTTTGCGCGGGGTATTAAAGGAGGAGCTCGGCTTTGAGGGCTTCGTCGTGACGGATTGGTACAACGTAGGCGCGCTCCGTACCAAGCAAAAGGTCGCCGAAAGCTATGACGCAGCGGTTCGGCTTGCCATTTCGGCGGGCAACGATATGAGCATGATGTCGCATGATTTCTACGATTCCGCGATCCGTCAGGCAAAGGAGGGCAAAATCCCGATGGAGGAGATCGACGACGCGGTGCGCAGAATCTTGCGGGTAAAATTCTCACTCGGCCTTTTCGACGGAAAACGCAAGCGTCTGCCGCGCTCGGTGATCGCTTCCGCAGAGCATATCGAGGCCAACCGCGAGCTGACGCGGGAAAGTCTTGTCCTTCTTGAAAACAACGGGATTCTGCCCTTGAAATCATCCCCGAAAAAAATCGCCGTCGTCGGTCCGAATGCGGATGATATTCGCGCCCAATATGGCGACTGGACTTATTTCAGTCATCCGAGCGCGAAGCCGGATGCGGTGCCGAAAGGCGACGTCTACACGGTGCTTCGCGGAATCCGGACGATTTTTCCGGAGTCGGAGGTCGTTTATCATAAGGGCTGCGATATCATGGATTCCGCTGTCGAGTCGATCGACGAGGCGGCAGCGCTGGCGCAGGATGCCGATATCGTCATCGCGGTCGTCGGAGATTGTCTTTGTCAGAACGGCGAGGCCAAGGACAGGGCAAATCTTGAACTATCCGGCAGACAAAACGAGCTTGTTGCGAGACTGAAAGAGACGGGAAAACCTGTGATCACCGTCCTTGTGAACGGCAAACCGCTCTGTATTGGCGAGGTCGTGCGGCATTCGGACGCCGTGATCGAATCGTTCAACAGCGGCGATCTCGGCGGACTTTGCGTGGCCGAGCTGATCGCAGGACGTTTTAATCCGAGCGGAAAGCTGCCCATTTCCTTTCCGCGTTCCTCCGCACAGCTTCCGTGCTACTATAATCAGTACGGCGGCTGGCACGGCGGAAAATACATGGATGTGGAGGAGGGAAGCCTCTACGATTTCGGTTACGGACTTTCTTTCACAACTTATGAATACGCGAATCTGACTCTGTCGCAGGAGAGCGCTTCGCCGGAGGAAGTGATCACGGTTTCGGTGGAGGTCACCAACACCGGCGACAGGGACGGCAAGGAGGTCGTGGAGCTCTATATCAACGATGTCATCAGCTCTGTTCTGACGCCGACGCGCATGCTGAAAGGCTTTGACAAGGTTTTTGTCCGCGCAGGTGAGACGGTCGGTGTGAAATTTGCGCTTCCGGTGTCGTCCCTGTCTCTCATCGATGCCGACGGAGAATCGGTGGTGGAGCCCGGCGAATTTGAGATCATGGTCGGCGGGAGCCTCAATTCTCTGCAAAAAGCGACTTTGAAAGTCGTAAAATAAAAAGACGGCGCACTTTTTAAAAGTGCGCCGTCTTTCTTTATTTTATGGATACCGATAGAATCAGGAAAACGAAACGGATTTTGCGTAAGTCAAAATGTTGTCCTTCTGTGATTCGTATTGCTCGGTTTTTGCAGAAAATTGAATCAACCAAAAAGCGTCGCCGCTCTTATGGACGGTAGAAAAATATGTGTATTCGGTGCCGTTGTTTTCCTTTTGATAGGTAAAGAATGTGAGTCCGTCTTCGGTAGCAGGGGAAACGTCCAGACCATTGGCGAGAATCACGGCGTTTGCATAATCGTTAAGGGAAGAATTCTTTCCGAGGGCTGAGCCTTCAAAAAGTGTGAATTCCTCTTTTAAAGCAAATACCGCAACATATTGAGAATCATAAACGGCTGTGAAGGAGACATAATCCCGCTCTGTGAACCGATCGGTCAAAGTGATGCTCATGCCGGCTTTGGCAAATGTTTTGGGCGATGCTTCAAACAGCGCGCATCCGCTGAGGAAAAGTGCTGCCATGAGGACGATGACAAGGGAAATAGTGGAAATGCGTTTCATAATAACCTCCAAATGATAATGATATGGGCGCTCATTGGCTGCTTCCAGTCTATCATATCGATGCGCTCATGTCAAGTGAAACACAGAAAATAAAATGCCGCATGACTGCGGCATTTTATTTTTTTAGTTAATATTATTCGTTGCTGGGGACCTCGTAGGCTGCGATATCCTCTTCGGAAACGCCATCCGAGTCTTTGTCCAAAAGAGCACGGATGGAGAGGCTGACCTTGCAGTTCTCCGTATCGATGTCGGTGATCTTCGCATCGACGACCTGTCCTTTCGTGAGCACCTCGGAGGGACTTGCCAGCTTGCGGTCGGCGATCTGGGAAATGTGGATCAGTCCGTCTACGCCGGGGATGATCTGCGCGAACGCGCCGAAGGGCATCATCGATACGATGGTGACGGGAACGACGTCGTCTACGTTATATTTGTCCGTGAAGAGCTTCCACGGATTGGTCTCCTCGGTCTTATAGCCGAGGGAGATCCTGTTTTTCTCGCGGTCGAAATCCTTGACGAAGACCTCGAGCGTATCGCCGACGGCAACGACGTCCTTAGGGCTTGAGATTCTGAGCCAAGAAAGCTCCGAATTGTGAACCATTCCGTCGATACCGCCGAGATCGATGAACGCACCGTAGGAGGTCAGGCTCTTGACCTTGCCTGTGTAATGCTTGCCGACTTCGATTTCCGACCAGAATTTTTCAAGCTGTGCTTTTCTTTCTTCTCTTGCGACAACGCGGATCGAGCCGACCGCACGGCGTCTTTCTTCCTTGATGTCGATGATTTTGAATCTCTGCTTGGTTCCGACCAGTGTGGCAAGGTCTCCATCCTTCGGCACGGGCGTCTGAGACGCCGGGATGAAAATCCTCTGCGAAAGGGCATAGACGATCACGCCGCCCTTGACGGCCTCGGTGACCTTGCCCTCCAAAATCTCTCCTGTTTCCTTGGCTTCGAGGATTTTGGACCAATTGTTGTGCGCGTCGATTTTCTTCTTGGAAAGCGTTGCGATCCCGTCGAGATCGCTGACGCGCACCGCGATGGCTTCCACCTCGTCGCCGACCTTGAACATATCCTCCAGCTTTGCCTGCGGATCTTCCGTCACGTTTTCCAGCGTGAGGATGCCGGTTACCTTCGAGCCGATATCGACGTGGACTTCGGTTCCGGAAACCGAAGTGACAATGCCGCGGACGGTGTCTCCTGTATTTAAAGTTTTGAAAGATTCTTCAAGAAGCTGTGCGAAATTTTCTTGTTCGCTCATGGTGTTTTGTACCTCCTCAATTATGTAGCCGGGTGTTGACGCTCCGGCCGCGATGCCGACGGTGCCGGTCATCGTTTTTATGCTTGACGGAATATCGGCCGCCGATTCGACAAGATAGGTCTCAGGACAGTTGCCGCGGCTGATATCGAAAAGCTTTTTGGTATTGGAGCTTTCCGCACCGCCGACTATGAGCATGCCGTCACATTCTCTTGAAAGCGCGTCGACTTCTATTTGCCGCGTTTCCGTAACATTACATATTGTATCAAAAAATAATCCGTTTGTATATAGCTTTTCGAGAAATTTTTTTGTTTTTTGATAATCTGCTAAATTGTGTGTCGTCTGTGAGGCTAAAATTGTTCTTTTCGATTCAAAATCATGTAATTCTCCACAATGATAGGCGGATTCGATCTCGCCGCAGTCCGCGAACACCCGATAGCTGCCCTTGATATGGCTGGAAATGCCGATGACTTCGGGATGGCGGCTGTCTCCGAGCAGGATGGTGAAGGTGTTATCGTTTGTGTTGTCGTCCATGATTTTGTAGATTTTGGCGACGAAAGGGCAGGTCATATCGAGAATTTCCGCTTCGGGATTTCCCCGGACGAAAGCCGTCAGCTTTTCTTTGATGGAAAGCGGGATGCCGTGCGTCCGGACGACAAAGACCGAGCGGGCAGGCGCTTCGGCGAGCACCTGTTCGAGCTCATTTTCTCTGACGGTGACAACGCCCTTTTTAGAGAGCTTTTCCGTGACGGCGGGATTGTGAATCAGCTGTCCTATTGTGTAGATTTGGGCGTTCGGACGCAAGTCCACAAGCTCGGATACCGCGTCGACCGCCCGCTTTACACCGAAGCAGAAGCCGGCGTATTCAGCCGTTTTGATCTTCATGATAAGCTCCGTTTTCCGCCGCTTTTCCGATTTCCAGTATTCGCTCGAAGATAAGCTTTGAAGCGGCGTCGTATTCTGCCATCCCGCCTTTCTCGAAGCCGAGCTCGTCGTACAAAATCGGTTTGCCGACGATGACCGTTACGGGGCGGAACAGACGGATTCTGTTGTTTTTGGTTTGGATATAAACGGGCAGGACGTTGCTTTTCGCGCGATAGGCGATAAGTCCGACGCCGCTTTTGACATCGGCTGCGGACGGTTCTTTGTCCGGCATTCTCGTGCCCTGCGGGAAAAGCCCGATATATCCGCCGGCGCGCAGCACCTCGATGGTCGCGGTGATCGAGTGCAGATCGACCGTGCCGCGGTTGACGGAGATGGTGCCGAAGCTGCGCAGGAACCTCGCAAGCAGGGGGTTTTTGAAAAGCTCTTTTTTGGCGAAGAAAAAAATCTGACGCTTTAGGTTGACGGCGATGAGGAAAATGTCGTGCATACTGATGTGATTGGCGCAGATGATGCAGGGCCCGTCGGGAAGCTCGTTTTCCAGTCCTGTGACACGCATGCGATAGAATATTTTATAGAAGGGCTTTAATAGGATTTGCAGAAAGCGATAGCCTTTATTCATGTTTCATCCTGCTCCTTATCACGGAAAGCGCACGGTCGACGGTTTGCTCAAAATCTCCGGTGTTGTCGAGAAAAACGGCGTCCTCAGCCGGTACGGCGGGCGCGATTTTTCTCGTGCTGTCGCAGCGGTCCCGCTCCGCCATGGTGCGCTTCACCTCCGAAAGCGTGATCGTCTCACCGCGCGCCAATAGCTCGCGGTGACGGCGGCGTGCGCGTTCGTCGTCGGAGACGGTCACGAAGAATTTGACCTCGGCGTCCGGCAGAATGACGGTGCCGATATCGCGGCCGTCCATGATCACGTCGTTTTTTCTCGCGATATCGCGCTGGAGATCGAGCAGAAAGACCCGCACCTCGGGAATGGCGGAGACCTTGGAGGCGTATGAGGAGATTTCATTTGTGCGGATGCGTCCGCTGACCTCCTCGCCGTCGAGATAGAGCTTTTGTTCTCCGTTTACGTATTGTAAGGAAATTTTGATGTCGGGCAGCAAGGCCGCGACCGCATCCTTGTCGTCGGGCGAGAGGCCGCGGCGCTTGACTGCGAGGGCGATGGTGCGGTAGAGCGCTCCGGTATCGGTGTAGAGGAATCCAAGTTTTGCCGCGAGCGCCTTTGCCAGCGTGCTTTTGCCGGCTCCGGAGGGGCCGTCGATGGCGATATTCATGATTTTATTCGTTTCCTTTCCTATTTATGCAGTCCGATACCGGCCGCGCTGCGGCATCTGCCGCCGCCATGGCCGTGGAAAATGCGATTTGCAGATTGAAGCCGCCGGTGTAGGCGTCGAGATCCATGAGCTCCCCTGCAAAATACAGATTCGGACAGCGCCTTGAGCACATGGTCTGCGGTTCGATTTCCGATACCGTAACACCGCCGCTTGTGACGATCGCCTCCGAGATTGGACGGAAGCCGGTGATTCCGATTGGAAGTCCCTTTAAGAGCTCCGTGATTTTGCGCCGCTGCTCATGCGTGATGTCATGGATCTTCTTTTCGGGAGGGATGCCGCAAATGCAGACGAACGGCGCGCGCAGCTTCGACGGCAGAAGGTCGTCAAAGGCGTTTGCAAAATTTCTGTTTTTGAATTTGTCAAAATCGGAGAGGAGCCTGCGGTCGAGCGTCTCTCGGTCCAGCGCGGGCTTGAGATCGATCATCACGGTATATTTTCCGCTTTTCATGGGGCGCATATGTGCCGAGGCGGAGAGGATCACGGGGCCGCTTATGCCGAAGTGGCAGAAAAGCATTTCACCGAAATCGCGGTAGATGATTTTTTTTGTTTCCGCATCGATAACGCGGATTTCCACATTCCGCAGGGAAAGTCCCTGCGCGGCGGGACAGAGCGGCGCGTCCGATTCCAGCCCAACAAGCGACGGGGTGGGCGGCGTTATCATGTGTCCGACCGACGCGGCGAGCCGGTAACCGTCTCCGGTCGAGCCGGTACCGGGATAGGAAAGACCGCCTGTGCAAAGGATCACGGCGTCGAAGCCGTCGTATTTTTTTGTTTCGGAGCGCACGCCGGAAAGCGTGCCGTCCGCGTTTTGGAGAAGTCCCGTGATGCGGTCGCAGACGATGAGGCAGCCGTTCTCGGTGCAGTACCGTTTGAGCGCGAGCACGACGTCGAGCGCCCGGTCGGAGACGGGGAATACCCGCCTGCCGCGCTCCGTTTTGAGCGGCACGCCCAGCGATTCGAAAAACATCATCGTATCGGCGGGTGTGAAACGATTGACGGCGGAAAAGAGGAATTTCCCGTTCGACGTTATATTTTTGATACATTCGTCGGGCGTGCAGTCGTTTGTCAGGTTGCACCGTCCCTTGCCGGTGATGCCGAGCTTTTTGCCGAGCAGGGAATTGCGCTCAAAGAGCGTGACCTCGCAGCCGAGCTCGGCCGCGCGTCCGGCCGCGGTCATGCCGGCGGCGCCGGCACCCACGACGGCGATTTTTCGTTTTTCCATATGCCTCTGTCCTTGCTGTCAGACTTTATTTTCCGACAGGAATTTTTCCGCTTCCTCTATATCGAGGAACAGCTCGTCCGTCCGTTTTCCAATTTCCTCTATCCGCGCCGTGATTTCGGAAAGCCGTACATAGTCCGTTGCGGCCTCGGCGTTCATTTCGGCTTCCAGCTTTTTTCGCTCTCCGTCGAGCGCGTCGATTTCCTCTTCCGCGCGCTCGATGCGCTTTTCGGCTTTTCGGATTTCAGCCGTGAGCTTTTTGCTTTCAACGTATTTCGCCTTGCTTTCGGATTCCGCTTTTGTCGTTTTGATATCGTATCCTGCGGTTTCCTGCTTCTCTTTGAATTCGAGGTATTCGTCGAAGCTGCCGTGATAATCGGTGAAGCCCTTTGTCATGTCGAAAATGCGCGTCGCGAGCTTTTTCATAAAATATCGGTCGTGCGATATGGCGATGATGGTTCCGCCGAAAGCGAGCAACGCGTCCTCGAGCGCCTCGCGAGAGGCGATATCGAGGTGATTGGTCGGCTCGTCGAGGATGAGCAGATTGACCTTGGAGAGGATCATTTTGCAGAGCATGAGCCTCGCTTTTTCACCGCCGGAGAGAACGGAAACCTTTTTGTCCATATCCTCCGCGAAGAAGAGAAAGCCCGCGAGCGCCGTCCGGATCTGCGTGAACGTGAGCTTTTCGTGTGCGAGGCAGACCTCCTCGAGCACGGTGTTCGATTCGTCGAGCGTCTGCTGCTCCTGGTCGTAATAGCCGGCGACGACGCCCGCGCCGTATTCCAAAACGCCGTGATCCGGCTCGGAGAAGCCTCCGAGGATTTTGAGCAGCGTGGATTTGCCGCAGCCGTTCGGCCCCATGATGATGATCCTGTCCCGCTTTTTGACGAGAAAGGAGATGTCGTTGAAAATCTGACGGCTTCCGAAGGCTTTGGCGAGATGCTCCGCTTCCATGACGTCGCTGCCGCTTTCCGCGGCCTCGGCAAACGCAAGCCGAATGCCGCCCGGCGCATTTTCCGGCGCGTCGATTTTATCCATATGCTCGATCTGCTTGCGTTTGCTCGCGATCGTGATGAAATTGCGTTCCTGCCCGAAATGACGCTGCTGCGCGATGATCGCCTCGATGCGGGCGATCTCCTTTTGTTGGAGCTCATACCGCTTTTCGAGCGATTTTCGGGCTTCCGCTTTTTTTGCGGCGAACTGCTCGTAGTTTCCGGTATAAAGCTCAGCTCTTGTGTTTTCGATATCGAGGATCTTCGTCGCCGTCCTGTCGAGGAAATACCGGTCGTGCGAAACGAGGATCAGCGTTTTCGGATAAGCGCGCAGATGCTCCTCGAGCCAGTAGAGCGTATCGGTGTCGAGATGATTGGTCGGCTCGTCCAAAATCAGGATATCCGGCTCAATGAGCAGCAGCCGCACCAGCGCGAGCCTTGTGCGCTCTCCGCCGGAAAGCGTCGCGATCCGCTTGCCCTGCTCCGGCTCGGGAAAGCCGAAGCGCGTCAGCATGGCGCGGATGCGGGATTTGTACTCATATCCGCCGATCTCCCGGAATTTCTCCGTCAGCGAGGAAAATTCCGCGATCATTTTTTCGTAGCCCTCGTCGTGGACTGCGCCTGATGCGGCCTCGATTTCGGCATGAAGGGCTTCCAGCCGCACTTCGGTCCGGCGGCATTCGGAAAAGGCGTCCGCCATTTCCTCGAACAGCGTTTTGCCGCTCTCGAGCATGGCGTTCTGTTCGAGCATTGCGACCGATTTGCCCTTGGCGATATAAACGGCGCCGGCGGAGGGCTCCGTCTTGCCCGCGATGATGCGGAGCAGCGTGGACTTCCCGGCTCCGTTGACGCCTACCACGCCGAGCCGGTCCCCTTCGTTTAAGGAGAAATTTATTTTTTGCAGAATGATATCCGTGCCGTATTCGACGAGAATATCATGAGCACTCATGACCGTCATTTTTTTGTAAATCCGTTTCCTTGAAAAATTTATATTCATTATACTACGAAACCGGAGCCATTGTCAATTTTATTGTGAAAACTCGTTGCGGATTTATCCTATGCTGCATACAATAGGAAGGAAAAGCCGGAAAAGGAGCGATATTTTTTATGAATACAAGGATAAAGACACTTTGTACGGTTCCTCTGCCGTATCCCAATCCCCGTGTGAAGGAGCCGAATCTGAGCTATGCAAGGATGCTTTCCGTTCCGTATGCGGGACAGGGAGGCGAGCTTTCCTCAGTGCTTCAATATCAATACGGGCATTTGGTTTGTCGGAATGCAAAGCCGGCGCTGCTTACGGATGTATTTGCCTATATAGCCGAGGTGGAAATGCGCCATTTGGAGATTCTCGGGACGCTGATCTGCGACCTCGGCGGCGCGCCGCGTTTTCAGTCCGACGGACGGGGCGCTTTCAGCGCGGCGGGACTAAATTACGGCACAACTCCCGACAGGCTGCTTGCCGCCGCCGAGACAAGTGAGAAAAACGCGATCGCGGTTTATCAGCGGCTCATGAAAAATATTCGGGACGAAGCCATCACGGAGGTGCTCGCGAGGATCGTGAAGGATGAGGAGCATCACGCGAAGATATTCAGAGAGTTGATATCGGAGATTGCTTGACATATCCCCTGTCTGTGCTATAATAAATCCATATAACAGATAGGAGATAGACCGAAATGACGCGATCGTTTTTGATAAGAGTGCTCAGCGCGGCCGCAGCCTTGGTGACGGCGCTCTTCCTGTTTTCCGGATGCCGTATGTATACGGGCTGGAAGACGGTGAGGCTTTCCGGCGATATGAAAGAAACAACCATTTACGGAAGCGGAGATTCCGAGGGCTGGACGGTGGAAATTGAAAAGCTGAGCTTTTCCGACAGCGAAAACGCCGTCGTCCGGCTCGTTCCGTCGGATTCGGTTCGCATAGAGGCGAGGTACAACGAGGATTTTGCCGATTACGGCTTTGAAGTCACGGCGAAAAACGGGAAGATCCGCATCGGGACAGCTCATAATTATAGCTATATCGCGGATGCTTTTGAAATCACGGTATATGCCGATTTTGATCGTGTGGAGCTTTCCGGCGGGTGCGATCTTGAAATCGACGCCGCAGGTGCGGAAGAGCTCCGGCTCGATATTTCGGGCGCCTGTGACTGTCTTATAAAAAATGCGGCGGCAAGACGGCTTGAAATCGACCTTTCCGGCGCTGCGGATATCACGGTTTCCGGTACGGCGGAGACCTTTGTGGTGGGACTTTCCGGCGCTGCGGAGGTGGATGCGAGAGCGCTTGCAGCGGCAAACGCGGATATTCGAGTGTCCGGTGCGGGATCGGTCGCGCTGTCTGTCACGGATACGCTGAAAGCAAAGATATCCGGTGTCGGCTCCGTTTATTACTACGGCTCGCCGGCTGTCACGTCGAATGTCTCCGGCCTCGGCGAGGTGGAGCAGCGTTCGGAGGAAATCTATACGGAATGAAAGAAGCGGGGACGGAAAGCGTCTCCGTTTTTTACGGGAAAAGCGGCTGCCTTTGGAAATTTACAAATATTTCACCAATGTGCCCATAAATATGTGATAATATTATCATACTATAAAGATAGAAATTGATAATAGGGACGGTGACGGATATGAATAAAAGGGTATTTCTGATGGTGATGGACAGCTTCGGCATCGGCGGTGCGAACGACGCCGCGGCATTCGGCGACGAGGGCAGTAACACGCTTGCCTCCGTCATGGCGGAGGACGGGTTTTCCGCGCCGACGCTTGCTTCCCTTGGGCTGTTTCATATCGACGGCGTCCTCTCGCCCTTTCGGACGGGGACGCCTACCGGCGCTTATGCGAGGGTTTGCGAGATGTCGCAGGGCAAGGATACGACCATCGGCCATTGGGAGATCGCCGGCATCCGCTCGGACGTCCCGCTGCCGACCTATCCGGACGGCTTTCCCGAACGGATTCTGCGGCCGTTCTCGGAGAAATGCGGCCGCGGCGTGCTGTGCAACAAGCCTTATTCCGGGACGGAGGTCATTCGGGATTTTGGGCGCGAGCATATGAAAACAGGCGAGCTGATCGTCTATACCTCGGCCGACAGCGTGTTTCAGATCGCGGCGCATGAGGAGGTGGTTCCGGTCGAGGAGCTTTATCGCGATTGCCGGATCGCGAGGGAGCTGCTGGTCGGGGAGGACTGCGTGGGACGTGTGATCGCAAGACCGTTCACGGGGGAATGGCCGTTTGTCCGCACGGCGCGTCGTCATGATTTTTCAGCGGTGCCGCCGGCGAAAACCGTGCTGGAGCTGCTTGCGGATGCCGGTTATGCGACGGAATGTGTGGGCAAGATCGGGGACGTGTTCGCCGGCGTCGGTGTGACGGAATCGATACGCACCTCCGGCAACGACGACGGTATGCGCGTCTGCTTGGAGCTTTTGGAGAAGGATTTCACGGGACTTTCCTTTATCAATTTTGTGGATTTCGATACGCTTTATGGCCATCGCCGCGACGCAAAGGGCTATGCGGAAGCCGTTATGCGCCTTGACGCATGGCTGCCGCGGTTTATCGCGGGCATGAAGCCGGACGACATCCTCATGATCACGGCGGATCACGGCTGCGATCCGAATTTCGCGGGGAGCGACCATACGCGCGAGAATGTTCCGCTGCTTGTCTATGGGAGAAAAATAAAGCCGGTGGATCTCGGGACGCTTTCCACGTATTCGGATATCGCCGCCACGATCGCGGCGTATTTCGGCGTGCCGTATTCGCTGAATGGCAAGAGCTTTTTAAATAGAATCCTTTGAGGTGAGACTATGGATTTTGATCGTCAAAAGCTGATTCGTGCCGCTATGTCGGCGCGCGAGATGGCATATGCGCCGTTTTCGGGTTTCCGTGTCGGCGCGGCGCTCCTCTGCGGGGACGGCGCGGTATATACCGGCTGCAACATCGAAAATTCCTCGTATTCGCCGACGCTGTGCGCCGAGCGCTGCGCTGCGGCGAAGGCGATATCCGAGGGACAGCGGGATTTTGCAGCGATTGCGATCGTCGGCTCCTCTCTTGAGCCTACGACGCCGTGCGGCGTATGCCGGCAGTTTTTATATGAATTTTGTGACGAATCGTTTCCCGTCATCTGTGCGAAAAATGAGACCGATTATGTGGAAACGACGCTCGGAGAGCTGTTTCCTCGGGGATTTCGGCTGGAGACGAAGTGACGTCGGACGCGGCATTTGCGCCGCGGTGTCCGCTGTCAAATTTGTGCGGTGAAAAGGAGAGGATATTGCGTTTATCGACGCAATATCCTCTCTTTTATACTTCTGTTTTTTCTCCGTAGAGCCGGAAGCCTGCCGTCTCCGTCACGGGCAGGGAAAAGACGAGCGCGTGCGCTTTGGTTCCGGCGCCTGCGTTGTCCGTGATCGCCTGCATGATGGCGTTTCTCACTTCCTTTTTTGAAACGATATAGATCATTTCCTTTTCATCGACGATCGAAATGCCGAAAAATTTCTCGGCGTATTCGGTTCCCGTCCCCTTGGCGTGCAGGATCGTCCCGCCGCCGGCGCCCGCTTTTCTTGCGGCTTCCATCACATCCTCGGTGTAACCCTTATTGCATATAGCGATGATAAGCTCCAGCGTGCTTTTTTCCTTTTGTTCCGTATCGGTCATTTCATCCTCCGCGTGACCGCCCGAAAAGAATTCGAGCGTATTTTTTGTCGATATGCTGGCGAGCGGGACGGCGAGTGCGATCCCGCGGTCGGGCAGGTCGATTTGGAAATCCATTTCCAGTGTTTTTTTCAGTTCACGTAGTTTATTGTGCGTTATCACCGCTTGATGCACGACTTTTTCGGATTGTTCGATCCCGAAAAGATCAAGTGTCTGCGATTTCGCGGTGCCGTGCGCGAGCGTGCAGTATAGCCTCGGCACCTCGAATCTTTTATAAAGCTCGATGATCTCCTCTGCGTCGGCCTTCCGGGAAATCGTGATAAACCAGTACATATGCTGCATGCTTACCACCTGCCTTCGTTTTCAAATTCTATGATATCGGGATAGCTTGGAACGGCCGCCTGCCTGCCGTGCCGCGGGCTTCTGCTGCGGACGGCGGCTGCCCGTTTTTGGATTTTTTGACGTATGGCGTCAAACTCGATTACGCCGTCGTGAGAGGAGGCCTCCGTGGCCTTTTCGGTGCGTTTCACCTTGATTTTATAAACGAGTCCGAGGATCTGAATGGTGATGGGCGGAAGCAGAGCGACGAGCGCGATCACGCCGAAGGCGTCCTTCATAACATTTCCTCCCACGGCGACAGAAGCACCGACTGCGAGCGGCATCAGAAACGCGGAAGACATGGTGCCGGAGGCGACGCCTCCCGAGTCAAACGCGATGGACGTGAAGATCTCCGGCACGAAGAACGAGAGCAGCAGCGCCGCGGCGTAGCCGATTCCGACAAACCAAAGGATGGAAATTCCGGTCAGAACGCGCACCATCGCAAGCCCTACGGCCAGTGCAACGCCGATGGAGATGGCGACAGACAGCATTTTCCTCGGAATTGCGCCGGAGGTGACTTCCTCCACCTGCTTTTCCAGCACGTGGACGGCAGGCTCCGCCGACACGATGAAATAACCGATCAGCATGCCGAGCGGAACCAAAATCCAGTTATAGGAAGTTCCTCCGATGGACTGACCGATATAGCTGCCGACCGGCAGAAAACCGATATTGACGCCCGTGAGAAACAGGACGATACCGAAATACGTATAGCCGACGCCGACGAGAAGCTTTAAAACGGCTTCTTTTCCGAGCGGATTTGCGATCGCCTGATAGAGAAAGAAGAAGATCACGATCGGGAAAAGTCCCTTGGCGACCTCGAGCATTTGATGCGGAAAAGAAGAAAACAGCTCGAAGCCGAATTCGCGGGAGGTGGCAAAATCGATCAGCTCGTCGGGAACATAAGCCGTAGATCCGACGTCATACATGAGCCCCAGCACAAGGATGGAGAGCACAGGGCCGACGGAGCAGAGCGCCATCAGTCCGAAGCTGTCGTTTGAGCCGTCCTTGTCGGAGGAGATGGCGGAAATACCGACGCCCATCGCCATGATGAACGGCACGGAAAGAGGGCCTGTCGTGACGCCGCCGGCGTCGAAGGCGACCGACCAAAAATCGGGATCCACGAAAGCGGCCAGCACAAAAATCGCCGCGTAGGATACAATAAGGATATACCTTACCTTTACCGCGAGAATGATGCGCAGGATGGCGATAACGAGGAACACGCCGACGCCGACGGCGACCGATATGATAAAAGTGTAGGTATCGATCGAGGGCACATAGCCTGCGAGCACCTGAAGGTCGGGCTCCGAGACCGTGATCATGGCGCCCACAAGAAATGAGATGAGGCAGATGAGCCAAATCTTTTTGGATTTCGTCATCGTGGTTCCGACGTATTCGCCCATCGGCGTCATGGATTTATCGACGCCGAGGGTAAAAAGCCCGATGCCGACCGTCATCAGCACGGCGCCGAAAAGGAAGGAAATGAAGATGGAATTGGGCAGCGGCGCGACTGTCATGGAGAGCACGAGAATGATCGCGGATACCGGCAGAACGGAGGACAAGGATTCCTTCAGCTTTTCCATGAGTATCGTTTTGTTTTTCATATGGTACTCTCCGTTTCGTCGGTATTTTTTGTGCCGGTATGGCCTTGCAGGGGGCGGACGCTTCGTTATCTGTGCGTTTGTCCGAAGAGGGACAGATCTTTTGTTTCAGAATGAAAATAACAACATTTTACAATAGTATAACATAAACAAATTTTCGTGTCAAGGCATGAGAAAAAATGCCGCACGAATTCACAAAAAATTCAATCTTTTCAGAATAAAAGCTCGGTACCGTCCGTTTATCGTTTTATGTTGACTTTTTCGGCTATTTCGGATATAATCATATCCGTCGCGCGGCGGAGAACCGCGCATAAAACAGAGATCGTTTTGTTGGTCGGTTTTGGAGACTTTACATGAGAAAAAAACTAAATTTCAATCATACCGTATATGCTTGCTTTACAGGATATGTCGTGCAGGCGATTATCGTCAATTTTGCGCCGCTGCTTTTTGTAACGTTTCAGAATACATACGGCATCGGACTTGAAAAAATCACGCTGCTTGTCACGATCAATTTCGGTATTCAGCTTATCATCGATCTTTTTTCCTCCGTTTTTGTCCGGCGGCTTGGATACCGCCGGACGGCGGTGACCGCGCAGTGCTTTTCCATTTTGGGGCTTGTCTGCCTTGCATTTCTGCCGGAAATCTGCGAAAACGCATACACCGGACTTCTCATTTCCACAGCTTTATATGCCGTCGGCGGCGGGCTGGACGAGGTGATCATCAGCCCTGTGGTGGAGCTTTGTCCGACGGAGCGCAAGGCCGCCTCGATGAGCCTGCTCCACTCGTTTTACTGCTGGGGACAGCTTTTTACGATTCTTGTTTCCACCGCGTTTTTTGCCGTTTTCGGAATCGAGAACTGGCGGGTTTTGGCGCTTCTTTGGGCGGTGATCCCGCTTGCCGATATGATTTTGTTTTTGCTCGTTCCGATGCCGGAGAGCGAGGAGGAGTCGGGAGGAGGGCTGAAGCTTGGGGAATTGTTCCGCATGAAAAAATTTTGGCTTTTGGCGCTCATTATGGTATGCGCGGGCGCCGCGGAGCTTTGTATCAGCCAGTGGGCTTCCGCATTTGCACAGACGGGGCTTGGCGTCGATAAAACGGTCGGCGACCTTGCAGGACCGTGCCTGTTTGCCGCGCTGATGGGTACCGCGAGGGTTTTGTATGCCAAATTCAGCGATAGGCTGAACGCGCAGAACGCCATGATCGCTTCGGGCGTGCTTTGCATCGTGAGCTATCTTTTGGCGGCGCTCTCTCCGATTCCGGCGCTCGGGCTTGTCGGCTGTGCGCTGGCGGGCTTCTCGGTCGGCATTTTTTGGCCGTGCGCGCTCAGTATCGGCGCGTCGAGCATCCGCGGCGGCGGAGTGGCGCTGTTCGCCATGCTGGCGCTGTTCGGAGATGTCGGCTGCACTACGGGTCCCACGCTTGTCGGCATGGTTTCGGATGCGTTCGGCGGCAGGCTGAATGTCGGGATATTGTTTTCTCTTGTTTTCCCGGTCTTGCTGATTGTGAGCGTTCTGCTGTATAAGAGGGATATGGGAAACGAGAAGAAAGATTGATTTCGGTCTGAAAAAGCCCCGGACTTCTGTCCGGGGCTTTTTGGTTGAAATCACGTTGTGTTCCTTCGGTAGCTTTTCGATATCGGCGCTTTCGATTTCCGTTTGATTTCAATCGAATTGGCAGCGGATTCACAGGTATTTTTTTACGGCGTCCATCAGTGTTCCCATGTATTTTTCACCGTACAGCGTGACGTGACCGAGCCATTGGTTGATTTTCCAGAGATCGCGGCGTTCCTCATAGCCCGGATCCAAGGGGTAGGCCTCTTTATAAGCGTCAAAGAATACGGGGGAGACCGGACAGAAAAAATCCACCGTCGTGAGGTCGATTTCGCGGTTTCCGTAATAGATGCTGCAATCGACGAGCACAAGCTCATGTCCGTTATATAGCAGATTCCCGATCCACGGATCGCCGTGCAGCAGAGAAAAGGCGGTCTGCGGCGGACAAAGCTCCGGCAGCCTTGTGATGAGGCGTTCGAGCATGGCGCATGCTTCGGGGTTCATTTTGCCTGCATCGACCGCCATTTTCATGGTATCGCGCAGTCTGCATTCGCCGTAAAATTCCGTCCATGTATCTTTCCATGTGTTGTCCTGCTTGAAAATGCCGAGATAGGTCTGCCTTTCAAGCCCGCATTTGTCGTGATGGATGCGGTGCAGGGAAGCGAGCCCCTGACCGAGGAGCTCCCAGTCGCGCTTGGTTCCCGGTGTTACGACGTCGATCGCCTCCAAAATGAGCAGAGCGGTGTCTCCCTCTTCCACGACGGCGATGACCTCCGGCGTTTTGACAGGAGAATGCGAACGGATATAGTCGAGCTCCCATGCCTCCGCGGCGAATTGATCCGGAGAAAACGGATTGGTGCCGGCCTTGACGAATACGTCCAGGCTTTCTCCTTCGAATATTGCGGCGGCGTGCATGGCGCCTGTCTTGTTCTCGCGGATTCCGGTGATGCGAAAGGGCTTTCCTATGGATGCCGTTACTGCGTTTTCGATTGCTTGGTTGTAGGCTCCGTCTGTCAAAAGATTCATAAACCGCTCCCGTATACCGTATTTTTACATACAGTATACGGGAGCCGCTTTATAATGTCAAGCTCATTTTTACAGCTCACGCCGCAGAAATTCAAAGATTTTTTTCTCTTCTCTGGAAACCTTGACCTGCGTGATCCCGAGGATTTCCGCGGTCTGCTGCTGGGACAGATCTTTATAAAATCGGAGGATGATGATCTGCCGGCTCCGCTCGTCGAGCTTGGAGATGGCTTCGGAAAGCGCCAGCTTATCGGTCATGAGCTCGATCTCGTTTTCCGATGCGGGCGTCAGATTTTCCAGCGTCGTGCCGTCCTCCTCGCCGCCTACCGTCTCTTGGAGCGAATAGACGGGGCATACGGCATCGAGCGCGTAAACGATATCCTCCGCCGGCATCCCGCAGAGCTCGGAAAGCTCGGAGAGCTTCGGCTCGCGCTGATGCGTTTTGATAAACTCCTCCTTGGCACGCATGACGGCGGTTCCTTTTTTCCTCACGTCGCGGCTCACCTTGATGATGCCGTCGTCGCGCAGAAAACGCCGGATCTCTCCGATGATGAGCGGCACGGCATAGGTCGAGAACACGGTCCCGAAGCCTGCGTCGAAGCTTTTTGCCGCTTTCAGCATGCCGATCGTACCGATCTGCACGAGATCCTCATATTCGGCATTCCTGCCGATGAAGCGTCTTGCGATGTTCTTGACAAGCCCCATATTCTGTGAGATGAGGCGTTCCATTGCGCCTCGGTCGCCGCTCTGCGCCTTTGCAATCAGGGTCAGATTATCCTCGCCCTCTGTTTTTTCCATACATTCGGACATAGAAACTCTCCTCTTCTTCCCATGGGTTTTATGTATCCTCCTGTGAAGAGGAAAGCTTTCTTGTGAGCGTTACTCTTGTTCCTTCACCGGGCTTTGAGAAGACGGAAAGCTTGTCCGAGAAGCTTTCCATGATCGAGAAGCCCATGCCGCATCTGTCCTCGTCGGGACAGGTGGTAAATAGAGGTGTGCGCGCCTTTTCCACGTCCTCGATCCCGCATCCGCGGTCTGAGACCGTGATTTTGAGCGTTCTGTCATCATAATATTTGGCGGTAAGGGTGACGATCCCCGTGGTTCCGCGGTAGGCGTGGACGATGCAGTTGGTGACGGCCTCGCTGACGGCGCAGCGGATGTCCGCCAGCTCCTCCACGTCGGGATCGAGCGGAAGCATAAATCCGGAGATGATGCTTCTTGCCAGCGCCTCATTCTCCGATTTCGATAAAAACGTGCATTTGATTTCATTGGCGGCTTTTTTTGGCATGTTTACACATCCTTTCGATTATCAAATTGATTTTCTATTTTGATCATGCGGTCAATCCCGGCCATTTTCAGCATTCTTTCCGCTCTGACGGAAGGATTTCTCACGACGAGCGACGTGCCGATTTCCTTGGCTTTTGTGTACCGTCCGAGAATGAGGCCGAGCCCGGAGCTGTCCATGAAATCGACGCCCCCGATATCGATGACAAGCGTTTTCGGAAGCTCTCTGTACATCGCCTCGTCGATGCCCGCGCGCACGGAAACGGCGCGGTGATGATCGATTTCTCCCGACAGGGCGGCGACGAGCGTCTCGTCTGCATAGGAAATTTTTAAATGCTCCTCCATATTGACTTTCTCCTTTCACAAAAAAAGGTGCTATCCTGAAATAAGGATAGCACGCGGGACCTGCAAAGCTTGTCGCAATCTGGTGTCGAATCGATTTTTGCGGTAAAAACCGGTTTTTCTTTATAATTTGATTTTTACATGTGTACTTTCGGCGTCCGTGATTTCGAGAAGACACCAATTCGGATGCTTTTTCCTTTGCCGCCGGATTTCGCGGAACAGGGCGTTAAGCTCTTTTTCGCCCAGTTCTTGGAAAATGTCGGCTTGCTTTTGGATGCAGTTTGCTCCGATACGCGCCGTAAGAGCGTTCATCGCAAGGAAAGAGGGAAAGAGCAGGCGGATATTTTTTTCGGACGTTTTTATATGGATTCTCATGATGGCATCCTCCCTTTGGGTTATCACTCTACTGTGATTTCCACGGTATCGCCCTCTGCGCTTTCCACTTCGATAAGCTTGCCGATAAGTCCTTTTTCCACGAGGTCGATAATCTGTTCAAAGTCGATGTTTTGTAAGACATCGTTTCCCGACACCTGCGGCAGCTTGATTCCCATGGAGATGGCAAGCTTCACAAGCGGAATCGGAAGATTGATGCGGACCTTGTCGCCTCTTCCGGAATCGACGCGGATATACAGCATCATATCGTCCGGATTTTTTCTTTTTTCAGGGGATAGAAGCTCCGTTTTCTTTTTCGGCGTAACGGAGAACAGCTCGTCGATGGTGACGTCGAATAGCTTTGCGAGCTCGGGCAGGAGCATGATATCGGGACAGGAGAGGTCGTTTTCCCATTTGGAGACCGCCTGCGGGGATACGCCGAGCCTTTCCGCGAGCTCCTCTTGGGTGATCCCTTTTTCTTTTCTTAGCTCGGATATTTTTTTGCCGAGAGTGTTGGACATTGTGTCGTCCTCCTTTGTTTTTGATGCCTTTATGATAGCATAGGCGTCGGTGGAAGATAAGAGAATATCGGTTGATACCGCTATGTTTTTCGCAACCGTTGGTAGAGAAGTTTATAAACCGTTGGTTGCTTTTTAATTTTATCATATTATTTGGATGAAAAGCAAATAGAGCTTTTTGCCAAACGGTAGAGAGAAAATTTTTTAATCCGGACAGAGGCTGTCCGGATTTTCTTTTATACTGTAACCGATCCGCGGAGACAGAAAGGAGAACTATGAAATCACAGATCATAAATGAGATTCAAAAGATTCGTGGCGAGACGAAGCCGGATGTCGTGTCCACGGGACAGAGTCGGTATGAGGTTGCGGTGCGGGAGGAAGACGCGATGGCAACATACCTTTTCAGCGCGCCCGTCCGCAAGGAGCGCGGCGGGGAGCTTGTCGAGCTTCGGTGGAGAAAAAGAGGGAACGACAGAATCGTTTCGGGCAGCACGCCGGACTCGGTCGTTCGGGTGACGCCCCTCTCCGTCGTTTTGGAAAAACCGAGGCAGAAATTTTCCTTGTTTTTTGATTCGAACACGCCGTTTTCATGGGAGGAAAGGGACGGGACGCTGTATGCGCCTCATATGAAAATCAGACCGACCACGAACGGCGTTATGGTCACGGCCGATATCGCGGCGGGAGAGCTCCCGACGATGCGGCTTGTCACGGAAACTTTCAGCGAGGAGGTCTGCCGGAACAGCCAGTATCTATCCTTCATGGAAAGACATTTCAAGCCTAAAATGACGGTAGCCTCGCTGTTTTTCAAAGACGGGGACGGCATTTGTCATCCCTTGAAGCTGCTGTCGGAAAAATTGGACGATTATACCTATCGCTTGACGTGGAGGCCGGAGGTCATCGAAAGCGGACAAATCGTTTTTGAATGCAACCTATATGAGGATAAGCTCTTTCAGGATACCACCGTCACGGATTATCTGACGCTGGAAAACAATGCGTTCGGGAGCATTGCCTTTCTCGGGCATACGCCCGAATACGGGGAACAGCGCCTGTATTCCAAATGGATGCTGAACTATATGAGCGGCCTCTTGTTTCGGGACATTCGGAGCGTCAGGCTGTTTATCCCGCGGATCTTCGGCGACACGGAGCTCGAAGCGTATCGGATGGAGCAGCGTTTTTGCAGCTTCGGCTCGACATGGGAAAATAAAATGCCTTACGGTACGGAAAGGATTCCTATGGAAAAAATGGGAGAGTATCTTGTTTTGGATCTATCGTCATATGTCGGCAGAAAGGGCTGGATGCGATATACCTACGGGATGCTTTTGAAGGCGGCGCCCGGCGCCGCGGGATATGAGGCGGTCGCGACCGGGGACAGCTGCGCGTTTCCGGTCATTATGGAAATCAAATACGAAAGATAAGAAAAATCGGAAAGGAAGAAATATGGAAAAGAAAAGAGAAAAATGGACAAGAAGCGATATTGAATGCGAGCTTGAAGAGGAGCGCGGGGAAAACCGAAAGGTATATCAGCTGAAAAACGGACAGAAAATGATGGCGATGAGCACGGAGCCGCTTCACAGCTGGAACGAAAGGAGCGGGCGCTACGAGGAGATCGGAAGCGGTCTTTCCGCCCGCAAAAGCGGGCTTTGCGGAAGCCGGGGCGGCTGTCGTATCACCCTGCCGGACGGAAAGGAAAATCCCGGCAGAGTGAAAATGAGCTGCGGCTCCCGCAGCATGGAATGGGAATATCTCGGCCTGGGGGCGGATGCGGATGAGACGCGCCCGGCAAAGCCGCTCCCGCAGCCGAGGGTCGATTATCTGAATCCGAATCCGGCTTATATGAAGAAAACCGCGTCGTCGAAATACGGCAAGCATGCGGTTGTGCAGTATGGCAGGGTCGAGGACGGCATCGATTTTGAGTATGAGGTCAAAAACAATGGCTTGAAGGAAAATATTATCGTCCGTGCATGCAGGGACGATTACACGTTTTGTTACCGTATGAAGCTGAGGGGGCTGTCTCCCGTTCTTTCGGAGGACGGCCGTGCGGTGGATTTCTATGCGGACGAGGCGGGCGAGCGCAGACGGATATTCCATATTCCTGCGCCGTTTATGACGGACGCCGCAGGGATATGCAGCGAGAGTGTCGAATACAGGCTGCGCGAGCTGCCGGACGGCGGGTATGAATTGCAGCTTTCTGCGGATGCCGCGTGGATCAACGATCCCGCACGAACGCTGCCGGTGACGATCGACCCCTATGTGGAGGTGATCGGCCAGACGACCGCTCCGATTCGGTATCAGAATACGATGGGCGGCCTCGATGGGATCGCGACCGGCTTCAATGATACGACGGCTTGGGGCAGTCATCTGACTGCCGATATCTCCGCTCTTTCACCGTCGGTGCAGATCCTGAACGCCACGCTCGTTTTGGAGCAGCTTCATGCGAGCGGGAACGGCGATTTCTATTGGCATTTGAAATCGTTCAAAAATGAGTTTGTGGAGGAGCCCGGAGAAAACGGACAGAGCTTTTTCCTGGATGTGACGGATACGGTCATCGCAGCCGCCAGAAATTGCAGCCAAAGCTGCGGATTTACGCTGAGCCCCGCCGTATACAGAATTCCCGAGGACGCCGGCAGCGGCGGCTGCGGGAATGAGGACTGCGGCTGCACGAGAAGCGCGGCGGGAGGCAGCGCGGCTTGCGGCTCGGGGTGCTCAGGTTCCGGATGTGACGGGACTCATGATCCGAGCACTCAGAATCAAAGCGGCGGCATCACCTTTTCCGGAAGCTCGGCGGCGCTTTTCATTATCTATGTGACCCGCGAGCAGTATACGGATCATCAAAGCCTGATCCCCGTGTCGCTCAACAACGGTCCCGTCGACGGACAGGTCAATCTGTATACGGGCGAGCTCATGTACGCCAAAGAGGATATCCGCACGGGCGGCGCTGCGATTCCGTTTTCGATCTCCCATTATTTCGACATCAACAATAAAAACAAGACCGGCGTTTACGGCAGGGGCTGGAAACTCTCCCTCGAACAGCAGGTGGAATTTTTGTCCGGCTATACGGCAGACGCCTCTTACATCGACGAGCAGGGCAAAAAACACTATTTTGCCACGGAAAGCGGTGTGATGAAGGACACGAGCGGCTTGAATCTAACGCTTGTGAAAACCGCATCCGGTGCTGTGATTCGTGACAGAAGCGGCGGCAAGCTGACGTTTGAATCCGGAAAGCTTTCGAGAATCGAGGATGCAAACGGCAATTATGTCTCTGTCACCCGCGACGAGCAGGGACGCATCTCGCAGGTAAAGGACAGCTTCGGCAGAACGGCCGCGCTGTATTATGTGAACGGCAGACTGGATATGCTTTCGGACCCCACGGGACGGATTGTGACTTACAGCTATGACAGCGGCGGGCGTCTTATTGCGGTCGCATATCCGGACGGCTCGACGGTGGAATATACTTATGATTCCTCCGCGCGGCTTTCCTGCGTCAAGCAGCAAGATGGTACGAGGACTGTATACACATATACCTCCGGCGACAGAGTGGCGAGAACGGAGAAATATCCGGCGGGTGCAAATCCGGAGACGGATACGCCGGAGGAATATATGGATATCGAATACCGAAGCAGCCGGTCGACGGCGGTGAGCGACAGAAGCGGCATCCGCAAGGTATATGTATTTGACGAGACCGGACGCGCGGAACTCGAATACGAGGACGTACCGACGGAAATCGACGGAGAGACGGTTGCAGACCGTTTTCAGGTGACTGGCACGGCGCTCTATCAGTATGCGGAGAAAAAGAAAACTTTCGGGACCTCGGTCCGGACGACGGACGAATCGAATAATATGATCGTCAACGGCTCATTTGAGGGGAACAGCGAAAATCCGTGGCAGTTTGTCGGAAAACGGATATCTTCCTGTGAATCCAGCCTGTATGACGGCGTGGTGTCCACGGACTCCGCCGATAAGACGCGGGCATACCGGATATCCGGCGTGGCTTATATCGATAAATATTTGAAGCAGACGATCCCTGCCTCCCGTATCAAGCTTGTGTGCGGCGATACGCTGATTTTTTCGGCATGGGCAAAGGCGACCTCGGCGACGACGAGCGAGAGCGGCAGCACGCGGTTTGAAATCCGCGCGGAGGTTCGGTATTCGGACGGCAGCGTGGAGACGCAGCGGGGACGGTATGATTCCAGCTATACGGAATGGCAGTATGCGGCGGTGCCGCTGCGGATATCGCGGACAAAGACGCTGACGTCGGTCACGGTGTATTTGGATTATTCGCGGAACCAGCGGATATGTCTGTTCGACAATGTGCGGCTGGTGAATGCGCCGTCGCAGTCGGCAGTCTACGAGGAAAACCTGAGTGGAAGCGCGGCGATTTTCGGTACGGCGCAGACGATAAAGGAGCGCGTGACGGTACATGACGGGCTGTATACGACGGTAGAGGAGAAGAACAGCGCATACGACGTCGTTCGCCGCACGGTGACGGATCTCGACGGCAATAGCTTTGTGAGCGTATTCGCGTATGACGGCGCGCATCATGTGATCCGCAGTCAGAACGAACGGAACATGATAACGGAATATGCGTACAACGATAAGGGCATGCAGACATCGGCGAAATCGTATCATTGGGATACGTTCAATCCGAACGTTCAGACGGAAGAACTGATAGCGAACGAGTATTTCAAGAACGAGACGAGCTATGACAGCACAGGGGAGTTTGCGGTTGGGGTATCCGATGCGCGCTCGGCGGACATCAAGACAACGAACAGCTACAACACGGTTAAGGGACTGCTTGTGAATACGACGACGCCGAACGGGCAGACGACGAGCTATACATATGATACGGCGACGGACCTTGTGACAGGCGTGAGCGCGGTCGAGGGAGAGGCGACCTACTCGGTGGTATATGGATATCAGGACAGGAAGCTGTCGAGCATCACG
>CDZB01052960.1_pt1 | contig 71819 bp, 58 predicted proteins | sample 554961 | NCBI WGS metagenome assembly CDZB01 (sample SAMEA3182106, study PRJEB8094) | gut metagenome | biome: human; feature: gut; material: Stool; isolation source: human stools | place: Canada | collected 2013-02-26 | reverse complement strand
CTAGTTCCAGCCGTTCTTCTGGTGTCCAGTTCCTGTTGAAATTTTTGTGTTTCAGTGCTTCTGGACCGCGGCTATCCTCTGCTCTTACCCATAGTCTCACTTTATCCCGAAAGGATTTATCGCTAACACCTTCCGGCGTTTCTGGCCATTTTCCTTCTCGATACAGTTCTACACATTTCCTTTTGTACTCATATGTGTACCGCATAATAATACCCCCTCTACTGGGTGTCCAGTAAAGGGGGTACATATCAAAATGCCACACCGCTTTTTTATGAATGCACTTACGCCACCAGAGCCAGATACCAGTCCAGCCCCGTGGTCACGACCACCAGATAAGCGATGTACACCGCCAGCATCAGCACGCCCTGCCACCGCTGGAACCTCCGGCAGACGATGGTGGGGATGATGGCGATCAGCGTTACCACGATGGCCACGGGGAAGTCCAGATAGATGCTCTGGGCGGATACCGGCAGCTTGCCGCCGTACACGAAGGAACAGACCGCCAGAATGAGGGTGGTGTCGATGACGTTGGCGCCGATGACGTTGCCCACGGACATGGACGACTGCTTCTTGATGAGGGACGTGACAGCCGTCACCAGCTCCGGCAGGGAGGTGCCGATGGCCACGATGGTGACGCCGATGATGGCCTCGGACACGCCCCAGGACGCGGCGATGAGACTGCCGTTGCTCACCAGCAGCTGGGAACCCACTACGATGCAGGCCGCGCCGCCCACGATGCGCAGAATGTTCAGCACAATGGATCTCCTGTCGCTGGCAGGAGCCTTCCCAGTCTCCTCCGCACCGGCGTCCCGCTTGGCGGAGCGGATGTTCTCCGTGATATACAGCAGGAAGATAAGCAGCAGCACCGCCGCCCCTGCGATGGAGAAGTTGCCGCTGCGGGAGAGCAGGAACAGCGCGCACACCGCCGCGATGAGCAGGATGCCCTTGGGTGCGAAGCTCCTTTTGTCCACGGCGATGGGCATGAAGATGATGCTGATGGCCAGGATCATGGCGGTGTTGCAGATGACGGAGCCGATGCCGTTGCCGATGGCCATGCCCACCTTGTCCTGTGACGCCGCGATGTAGTCGCCCACCTGGGACACCAGAATGCCGTGTCCCTCCACGGCGGCGATGGTGGACACGAAGATCTCCGGCAGGGTGGTGGCCACACTGATGATGGTAGCGCCGATGATAAATTTGGGGATGCGGGTGATCTCCGCGGCCCACACGGCGCCGTCCACGAACCAGTCGCCGCCCTTTACGATGAGCACGATGCCCACCGCGAACAGCACGTATATCAGAATACTTTCCATATTTTTCCTCCTGCATTCACTTGCCGCGAGCACAAAAAAAGCGCATGGCGCGCTGTCCATGCACAAAAAAACTGCATGCACAATGCCAAGCTCGTACATGAGTCTCATCAATTAAGATATGCCAGGTGCGCAGCACCAGCATGTTGACATACCGCGCCCAACGGCGCCGACTACTCCCTCAATTCAGCTTACTATACCATATTTTCCGAAAAAGTCAACAGGGCGTCCGAAAAAGGCAGGAGGGGAGAGGCAAAGCCTCTCCCCTCCTGCCGCGCCAGCCGCTTGCCGAAGAACGTATCGTCGAAGGATCGCTCCGCCGGCGTTCCGAACGGCACATAGTCCATCCGGGACCCGCCCGCGCAGCTGCGGATGCCGCGGCGCCCGCGGGTCCGGCGGGCAGACGGTGAACCGCCTGCCCGCATACGTCTCCCTGTCCAACGGCCTGACGTCCATCGTCTTACCTTCGTAAATTCGTATCCGTGCGGTCCGTCAGAACGTCAGCCGCATCTGGTGCCACACCACGTTTCCGTGGGTGGACTTCTCGGACACGCCCTCGTCCACGAAGCCGAACTTGGCGTAGTAGTGGATGAGCCGTTCCTTGCACGTCAGCACCAGCCCCTTGCGCCCCTGCTTCCGTGCGTCGTCGATGGCGCGGCGGAGCAGCTCTCCGGCGTAGCCGTGCTGCCGGTACTCGGGCAGCGTGTTGACGCCGAAGATCATCTGCCACGCGCCGTTTTCGTTGTGCAGCGCCGCATTTTCGTACATGTCATCGGTCAGATCCGGCTCGTCCGTGACGAAGCCGTCCACAAAGGCGATGAGTGTGCCGCCGTCGAACATGAGCCAGAAGTGGCCGCTGTAGTACCGGAGCCTCTGGGCGAAGTCCTGTTCGGTGGCCGCCTCTGCCGGCGGGAAACACGCCGCCTCCACCGCGGTCACAGCGGCCAGGTCGGACATGTCCGCATATCTGATGTTCATCTGAGAGCCCTCCTGTGTTGATTTTGTGGTTTGCGTCTCCATTCTATCACAGTCCGCCGAAAAACGCCACCCGCTCCCGCGTCCCGCGTTTGAACGCCCCAATGGGCACACCCCGCCCACACGTATCTCGCCATGTCTCCGGTCGCGCACCCCGTAGGGGCCGGCGTCCCCGACGGCCCGTATCGGCGCACCCTCGAATACCGGCGCACTCTCGTCTATCCCTCCGTAGGGGCCGGCGTCCCCGACGGCCCGTATCGGCGCACCACCGGATACCGGTGTACTCTCGTCTGATCCTCCGTAGGGGTGGGGTTCTACCCCGCCCGCCGCCTATATTTTGCTTTCGCATGTATGCCTCCGGTGGCCATATTTCTTTCAACAGCGAAAGAAATATGGAAAAGAACGCCGCCAAAAACCGACGGTTTTTGGATTTCCCTTTCGTCCGATTGTAACTGCGGTGCAAAAAGGTTCCGCACCGAATCGCCTGCACCCCTATCCCCGCTGCCGTTCCCGCGTACCGCGCGAAAACTTTCTTCTCTCGCGCCGTACAGGGGAAGTGCTTTACATCCTACATACTTTTATATTCTGCGGCCCGAAGGGCCGCACCGATCTATCACAGCCTGCCGGAAAACGCCACCCGCTCCCGCGTCCCGCGTTTGAACGCCCCAATGGGCACACCCCGCCCACACGTATCTCGCCATGTCTCCGGTCGCGCACCCCGTAGGGGCCGGCGTCCCCGACGGCCCGTTTTCCGTTCTCCGATTGCGGGTTGCACCCGCGTCCTGCATTTGCCTCCGGTGGCCATATTTCTTTCAACAGCGAAAGAAATATGGAAAAGAACGCCGCCAAAAACCGACGGTTTTTGGATTTCCCTTTCGTCCAATTGTAACTGCGGTGCAAAAAGGTTCCGCACCGAATCGCCTGCACCCCTATCCCCGCTGCCGTTCCCGCGTACCGCGCGAAAACTTTCTTCTCTCGCGCCGTACAGGGGAAGTGCTTTACATCCTACATACTTTTATATTCTGCGGCCCGAAGGGCCGCACCGATCTATCACAGCCTGCCGGAAAACGCCACCCGCTCCCGCGTCCCGCGTTTGAACGCCCCAATGGGCACACCCCGCCCACACGTATCTCGCCATGTCTCCGGTCGCGCACCCCGTAGGGGCCGGCGTCCCCGACGGCCCGTTTTCCGTTCTCCGATTGCGGGTTGCACCCGCGTCCTGCATTTGCCTCCGGTGGCCATATTTCTTTCAACAGCGAAAGAAATATGGAAAAGAACGCCGCCAAAAACCGACGGTTTTTGGATTTCCCTTTCGTCCAATTGTAACTGCGGTGCAAAAAGGTTCCGCACCGAATCGCCTGCACTCCTATCCCCGCTGCCGCTCCTGCGTACGGCGTGTCCACCAGCGGCGACTATACCGACGCCCACACGTATCTCGTCATGTCTCCGGTCGCGCACCCCGTAGGGGCCGGCGCCCCCGACGGCCCGTTTTCCGTTCTCCGATTGCGGGCTGCACCCGCGTCCTGCATGTATGCCTCCGGCGGCCATATTTCTTTCAACAGCGAAAGAAATATGGAAAAGAACGCCGCCAAAAACCATCGGTTTTTGGCGGCGCTTTTGCCCACTTTTGCCGCTGTTGGCAAAAGCGGGTCGCTCCGGAGAGCGAAATGTCCCCGCCCCGCGCCTCCGCACAAAACGATACCCCTCCGGCAGAGCCGGAGGGGTATCGCAGTTCACATGATCTCAAAACTTGTCCTTGTTGAAGATGCGCAGGATCTCGTCGAAGGACTTATCCATCTCGTCCTGGGCCTGCTCGCCCTTCACCTCATCCAGCGGCTGCAGCACGGGCTTCTTCTCCGCCTGTGCCTGCGCAGTCCCGCCATTGGAGGTGATGCGCGCCTCCTGCTGCTCCTCGTCGAAGCCGGTGGCGATGACGGTGACACGGATCTCGTCGTCCAGCGTTTCGTCAAACGTGGCGCCGAAGATGGTGAGCGCGTCGGGATGCACGGCCTGCTGCACCAGCGTGGCCGCCTGCTCCACCTCCTCCAGACCGATGTCCATGGAACCGGTGACATTGATGAGCACGCCCTTGGCGCCGTTGATGGAGGTCTCCAGCAGGGGGGAGGAGATCGCCATACGCGCGGCCTCCTCGGCCTTGCCCTTGCCGGCCGCACGGCCCACGCCCATGTGGGCCAGACCCGCATCCTTCATGATGGCCGTCACATCGGCGAAGTCCAGGTTGATGAAGCCGGTGTCGCGGATCAGATCGGAGATGGACTGCACCGCCTGGCGCAGCACGTCGTCGGCGATCGCAAACGCGTTGGCGAACGTGATCTTCTGGTCGGTGGCGTACTTCAGCCGCTCGTTGGGGATGATGACCAGCGAGTCCACCTTGCTGCGCAGCTCCTCGATGCCCTGCTCGGCCTGGGCCATGCGCTTCCGCCCCTCAAAGCCGAAGGGCTTGGTCACCACGCCCACGGTGAGGACGCCCGCCTCCCGGGCGATCTCCGCCACCACGGGAGCCGCACCTGTGCCGGTGCCGCCGCCCATACCGGCGGTGATGAACACCATGTCGGTGCTCTCCAGCGCCTTGGCCATCTGGTTGCGGCTCTCCTCCGCGGCCTTGCGGCCCACCTCAGGGTTGGAGCCTGCGCCCTTGCCGCCGGTGAGCTTCTCACCGATCTGGATCTTATAGTTCGCGCTGGAAGCGTTCAGCGCCTGCTTGTCCGTATTCACTGCCACAAAGTCCACGCCCTGGGCGCCGGAGCGCACCATGCGGTTGACCACGTTATTGCCGCCGCCGCCGACGCCGACCACTTTGATGCTGACGACGTTTTCCGGACCGGTCTCCAATCCAAAAGCCATGTTGGTTCCTCCTGCCACAATTTGTATCGAAAAGACAGTTTCTCTGTGCGTAATTCTATATCTTGTGCTATAACTTATATTCTATTACGGAATGATAGACCCGTCAAGTGTTCCGGCGGAATTTGTCCATCTTTTTCCCGTCAGGAGGGGATAAAGCTGGCCTTCCCGTCCTGCGTCATATCGATGGTGCCCTTTTCATTGGCCTCCAGCTTCTCCACCACTGCCGCCAGATAGTCCAGCTTGTAGTTGAAGTCGGCATTCCACAGGAATTCCACCTGGAACCGCCCCATGTACTGCATGGTGATGCGCGCCGCATCGGACAGATCGATGACCTGCACTTCGTGCAGCATCCCCTTATCGTCCAGCAGCACCAGCATGCTCAGCAGCTGGTCCAGCACGGCCTGCTGCGTGGCGGAGGCCCGTGCTTCGCTGCCTACCTGGGGATTCAGCAGCGTCAGCCCCTCGATCTGGATGTACTGGCTCCATTTGGCAGCGCTGACGGTATCCACGATGTTGCCCTTGTCGCACAGGAGGTACACCGTGCCGTCCTGCTTGATGGCCACAGGGTCGCGGCACTCCGTGATCTGCACCACCAGCTTGCTGGGCAGCACCCGCCGGAACTGCACCGTTTCCACGTAGGGCAGCTGCTGGCGGATGCGCGCCGCCGCATCGTACTTGTTCAGGAAAAACAGGTTGTCGCCCGCCTTGATCTGGGCCGCCGCGGCGATCTGCTCGTTGGAATAGCGGCTGTTGCCGCTGATCTCAATGTCATCGATCCTGAAGAACATGGCCAGCGCAAGGCCGATGGCGCCGCAGATCAGCACGAAGGCCAGCAGCTTATAGAGGAAAGCGAAGTTCCCTTTCCGCCGTTTGCGATTGTACCGTCTGCGTCGCGCCATGCCTGAAGCTCCTTACTCCGTATTCTGCCGGACCCTTGCGCCCAGCCCTGCCAGATCGCCGGCCAGGTCCGCGTAGCCCCGCTGTATATGCCTGCACTGATGGACGGCGGAGCGCCCCTCCGCCTGTAAGGCCGCGATGACCAGCGCCGCCCCGCCCCGCAGGTCGGCGGCAAACACATCGGCGGCGTGGAGCCGCTCCACCCCGCATACCACGGCCACCCGCCCCTCCACGCGGATGTCAGCGCCCATGCGCTGCATCTCCGCCGCGTGGCGGTAGCGGCTCTCGAAAATGTTCTCCACAAATACCGTGGTGCCCCGGCTCCGCAGCAGCGCCGCCATCAGGACGGCCTGGCAGTCGGTGGGGAACCCCGGATAGGGCGCGGTCCGCACCGGCGTCACCGCCTGTAACCGCCCCTCGCTGCGCAGCCGGATGTCCGTCTCGCCGCAGTCGATCCGGCACCCCGCCTGCTGTAAGGCGGTGGTCACCGTGGCCAGATGCCGGTAGTCCGTCCCCCGCAGCAGGATGTCCCCGCCGCAGGCCGCCGCCGCGCATAGATAGGTGGCCGTCACGATCCGGTCGGGTATGACCCGATGGACGCACCCGTGCAGAGGCCTGCGCCCCTCCACCGTGATGACGGACCCACCCGCGCCCCGCACCTCCGCGCCGCAGGCGCACAGGAAGTCCTGCAGATCCGCGATCTCCGGCTCCCGCGCCGCGTTGGTGATGACCGTGACGCCCTCGGCGCCGCAGGCCGCCAGTATGGCGTTCTCCGTGGCGCCCACGCTGGGGATGGCCAGCACGATCTGTCCGCCCCTGAGATGCCTGCCCTGACAGTACAGCTTACCGCCGCTTTCCTCGATGGAAGCGCCCAGCGTCCTGAGCGCCGCCAGGTGCAGGTCGATGGGGCGCGGCCCCAGCTCGCAGCCTCCGGGATAGCTGAGCTCCGCCCAGCCGCATCGGGCCAGGATGGCCCCCAGAAAAATGACGGATGACCGCATCCGCCGCATCAGCGTCTGGGGGATGTCGCATCGGGTCAGCACACTGCTGTCCACCAGCAGATCCCCGTCCTCCCAGTCCGCTCTGCATCCTAAGTACCGCAGGATATCCGCCGCCGCGTCCACGTCGCTCAGACGCGGACACCGCCGGATGCGGCATGCCCCGCCGCACAGCAGCGTGGCCGCCAGAACAGGCAGTACGCTGTTCTTGGCTCCCTGCACCACCGTCTCGCCGCTGAGCCGGTGGCCGCCCTCAATGGTGATCGACCCCATAAAACCCCTCCCGCCCTTTGATACGCCATTGTATGAAAGGACGGGCTGTGGGTGTGCATGCCCTACCGGACCAGAGCCATCACCGTGTCATAAATACGCTCCGCGGCGTCAGGGATGCCCAGCTGGGCCATGCCCTGCTTCATCCGCGCCTGCGTCTCGGGGCTGCGGAGGATGTCCGCCGCCGCGTCGTACAGCGCCGCGCCATTGGCCTCGCTCTCCAGCAGGACCCTGGCCCCGCCGTGGGCCTCCAGCAGCCGTGCGTTCTTCTCCTGATGGTTGTTGGTGACGTAGGGGGAGGGCACCATGATGGCCGGCATCCCCAGCGCCGTCAGCTCACTGATGGTGGACGCGCCCGCGCGGCAGATGACCAGATCCGCCGCCCGCATCACCGTGGCCATGTTGTAGATGTACTGCCGCACATCCAGATCGGGGCACAGCGCCAGCTCCCGCTGCCGCAGGGCCGTTTCCATGGTCTCCCAGCCGCTCTTGCCCACCGCGTGGACGTGGTGGAAGGGGAAGCCGTTCTCCCGTTCCTTTTCGAACATATCCAGCATGGCTTCGTTCATGTGGCTGGCGCCCAGACTTCCCCAAAAGGATACCACAACCGGCCGCCCGTCGTCAAAGGCCAGATTCTGCCGCGCCTCCAGAGGCGTTTTCTCGAAGAAGTCGCCCCGCACCGGCGTACCCGTCACCATGATGCGCTCAGGGTGCCGGTAATGCTGGCGGCAGTCCTCAAATCCCACCATGATCACATCGGCATACTCCTCCAGCATGCGGGTGGTGAGCCCGGGTACCGAGTTGCTCTCGTGTACCGCCGTGGGGATGTGGGCCCGGGCCGCCGCCTTCACCATGGGAAAGCTGGCGTAGCCGCCGGTGCCCACCACCAGATCGGGCCTGAACTCCCGCAGGATGGCCTTGGCCGCAGGCCCCGAGCGGGCCAGCGCCCCTGCGGCGTGAAGATTGTGGCGCATGGCCTCCGGCCGCATGGACCGGCGGAAGCTGTCCACCTCCACGGCGGCGTAGTCGTAGCCCGCCTTGGCCACCAGCTCCCGCTCCATGCCGTCGGGGGTGCCCACGAACAGCACGGCGGTCTGGGGGTCACGCTGCCGCATGAGCCCCGCCAGCGCCAGCGCCGGGTTCACATGTCCTGCGGTGCCTCCGCAGGTGAAAATGACTCTCATCCTGAAAACTCCGTTTCTGCTTCGATGTTTTGCTTTATTTTGCGCATTTTATAGCGGTTTTCTATCCGTAGGAGCCGGCGTCCCCGACGGCCCGCATCGGCGCACCGCCGAGTACCGGCGTACTCTCGTCTATCCCTCCGTAGGGGCCGGCGTCCCCGACGGCCCGTTGCTCGTTCCTTTCATGCCTCTGGCAGGGATATTTCGCGCTCCGGCGCGACATCCTTTTGCCCGCGGCGGCAAAAGGATGCAAAAACGCCGCCAAAGACCCATGGTCTTTGGAATTCCTTTACGCCGAACGTAATACGACGCAAAAAGGCCCATAAGGAATCGCCTCCGCGCCTATCCCCGCTGCCGCTCCCACGCACCGCGCGGGTGGCGTGCTATGACAGGCTCCGGGACTCGGTGATAAGAGCCGCTGCCGCTCCCGTGTTCCGCGCGGCAGTGCGCTGGCTTATCGGCGGCGTGTTGGCATGCCGTTCTACAAAATACGCTTCGCAGCAGCGCGTATTCTTTATATTTCGCGGCCCAACGGGCCGCACCTGCACATACCGCCGCTGGCGGCATGTGCGCGATTTGGTAATCGCCAAAATCGGTAGGACCACGCGCCCCCATTTTGCTTTGCAGGAGCGGTAGCGATAAGAGGATCGCAAGCGATTCGTTGTACGACGATCAGCGCCGTTTTGGATTTCGCGTGGTACGCGGCGGCAGGTTTCCGGCGTACTCCAGCCGCACAGGAAGTCTTGAAACCTGCGGTTTCAAGCAGACCTTTTGGTCACTTTTGGGGCTGTGGCCAAAAGTGACCCGCGCTCGGGGTGCGGAACCCTCTCCCGCCGCTGTTGGAAGAAATGGGGCCGCCGGAGGCAGGGATGAAAATTCCCGATCTCTATACCCACTGCAATTATCTGACAGAAAAATACGCTGTGTTGTCAAAAATCGCCCGTTTACCCCGCCTTGGGCGCGGGGATCTGCCGCGACACACTGAGCACCATGCCCATCTCTACCAGCTGCAAGCACAGCGCCGTGCCGCCATAGCTGAAGAACGGCAGGGAGATACCGGTGGTGGGCACGAAGCCCGACACCACCGCGATGTTCAGGAAGGTCTGAAGGGCCAGATGGGTCATGATGCCCACCACCAGCAGCGCGCCGAACCGGTCGCGGGCATGGAGGGCGATCCAGAAGCCCCGCAGGATCAGCAGGGCGAAGATCAGCATAATGACGCAGGCGCCGATAAGCCCCAGCTCCTCGCATACCACGGAGAAAATAAAGTCGTTGTACTGCTCGGGCAGGTACAGAAACTTCTGGCGGCTTCGCCCCAGCCCCACGCCCAGCAGGCCGCCGGAGCCGATGGTGATCAGGCTCTGCGCCAGCTGATAGCCGTCGCCGGAGTAGTCCAGCCACGGGTCGTGCCACATGGCGATGCGGGCAGAGCCGTACTTGATGACGCCGCTTTCCGCCAGCTTGACAAACAGAAGGCCTATGGCGCCCACGCCGCCGATACCGGCGGCCACCAGCCAGCCCTGAATACCGCCCACGATCATCAGCACCGCGCCGGTACACAGGATCAGCACCGTGCCGGACAGATGGGGCTCCAGCATCATCAGAACGGAGATGATGCCCAGCAGCGCCACATAGGGCACGATGCCCTGCCGCCACGTCAGCATCTTCTCCTTTTTCTTGGAGATGGTATCGGAAAAGTAGACGATGACCGCCAGCTTTGCGATCTCCGACGGCTGGAACTGGAACACGCCCTTGATGCCCAGCCAGCGGGTGGCGTTGTTGGCGGTGATGGCCAGTGGGTTGTGGGGGATGATGACCAGGATCAGCAGGAACAGCGCCAGACCCACCAGCATGCGGGACGCGCCGCGCCAGCGCTGATAGTTGATCTTGCCTACAACGAACATGCCTGCCAGACCGATGACGGCGAACAGGGCCTGCCGCTTGAAGTAGTAGGTGCCGTCGCCGGTGTCGTAATAGGCGCGGGGAAAGCTGGCGGAGAACAGCATAATGAGTCCGATCACCGTCAGCAGCAGCGTCAGGATCAGGAAGGGCAGATCCATGGACCCCTTGGCGGCCTGCGTGTGCTTTTGTTCTGTTTGGCGCATGCGGGCCTTCATGGCCTTCTGGGCCTGATATTCTGCACGGGTCACGGCTGTCCCCCCTTCCGAAATTTCATGTTGGTACTTCCTCATGAACTTCATGAGGAACGAAAACCCGCTTCATGATGAACTTCCTGATGGAAGTATTTTCAGAAGCTGAAGCGCTGGTACACGGCGAAGTAGGCCAGCAGGCAGAACAGTGCGCTGACGGTGGAGAACACCGCCACGATCTTAGTCTCCTTCCAGCCGCACATCTCAAAGTGATGGTGCAGCGGCGCCATTTTGAAAATGCGCTTGCCGTGGGTGAGCTTGAAATACGTTACCTGGATGATGTCGGACAGCGTCTCACAGATGTAGACGATACCCACCAGCAGCAGCACCAGCGGCATGTCGTAGGCGAAGGCCAGTGCCGCCACCGCGCCGCCCAGAAACAGGGAGCCGGTGTCGCCCATGAACACCTTGGCGGGGTAGCGGTTATACACCAGAAAACCGCACAGGCCGCCCAGCATGGCGGCGGAAAACGTGCCCAACTGGGCGAAGCCGGACCAGACGATGGCCATGACCGAGAAGAAAACGGCCACGGGAATGGTGACGCTGGTGCTGAGACCGTCCAGCCCGTCGGTGATGTTGACGGCGTTGACGGTGCCCACGATGACGAATGCGGCGAAGACAAGGTACACCGACCACGGCAGCACCACATGGGTGTTCCAGAAGGGGATATACAGATTGGGACTCAGCATCCCCTCGTACCGCATGAGGCACAGGAACGCCACCGCCGCCGCCAGCTGCAGCACAAACTTCTGCAGCGCCGTCAGACCGGTGTTGTGGTGGTGCTTCACCTTCTGATAGTCGTCAATGTAGCCGATGAGGCCGAACACCAGCGCAAAGAGATAGACGTACAGGTGGGCGAAGTCGCCGCCCGCCATATGCTTCCAGCCCAGAGCCACGATGGTGATGCCGATACCGATAATGAACATCAGGCCGCCCATGGTGGGGGTGCCCTGCTTGGTCATGTGCCAGGTGGGGCCGATCTCCTTGATGGACTGGCCGGCCTTCAGCCGCACCAGCGCCGGTATCAGCAGCTTGCCGGCGATGACGGTGATGACAAAGCTGACCGCCACCGGCAGCACGATCTCCAGAATTCCCATAATGATTCGCTCCTTCCCGCCGCGAAAGGGCGCGGCGGCTCTTGTGATTTAGCCCTGCTTTTTCAGGTAGTCCGCCACGATGACCCGCTCATCCATGGGGTAGTGGACGTGGTTGATCTCCTGATAGTCCTCGTGACCCTTGCCGGCCAGGATGATGACGTCGCCGCTCTGGGCGTGATCCATGGCGTAGTGGATGGCCTCCACACGGTCGGGGATGGCCACGTAGGGCGTGTCGGTGTCCCGCATGCCCGCCAGAATGTCGTCGATGATGGCCTGCGGCTCCTCGGTGCGGGGGTTGTCGCTGGTGACAATGACGAAGTCTGCCAGCCGCGCGGCGATGCCGCCCATGACGGGGCGCTTCGTCTTATCCCGATCGCCGCCGCAGCCAAACAGCACCACGGTACGGCCCTTGGCAAAGCCGTTCACCGACTCCAGCACATTCTCCAGCGCATCGGGCTTGTGGGAGTAGTCGTTGAGAATGGTGTAGTCACGGCCGGGGGTGGGGATGATCTCCATGCGGCCCTTGACGCCGTGGTTACGGGCCAGCGCGTCGGCGCACTCCGCCAGCGGGACGCCCAGATTCCAGCAGCAGGCCATGGCATCCAGCGTATTATATACCGTGAACTGGGCAGGGATGCCCACCTGCACGTGGGACCAGTCGGTGTCGGCCTCAGCGTCGAACTCCACGCTGCCGGCGTGGAGCCGGACGGACTTGGCCTTCAGATCCGCATCGGCGTGAATGGCGTAGGAGAACAGGCGGGGGCACTGGGCGTGGGCCAGAAGGCGCTGATGCCATGGGTCGTCGGCGTTGTAGACGCCCACGTCGCAGCGGTCGAACAGGATGGCCTTGGCGTCGCAGTACGCCTCCATGGTGTGGTGGAAGTCCAGATGGTCCTGACTGAGGTTGGTGAAGATACCCACGGCGAAGCGCACGCCATAGACGCGATCCAGCGTCAGGGCGTGGGAGGAGACCTCCATCACCACATGGGTGCAGCCGGCATCGGACATCCGGCGGAACAGCTTTTGCAGCTCGAAGGACTCCGGCGTGGTGCGCTCCGTGTGGAGGACTTCGCTGCCGATCATGTTCTGAATGGTGCCGATCAGGCCCACTTTGGCACCGGCCTTCTGCTCCAGAATACTCTTGATGAGGTAGGTGGAGGTGGTCTTGCCGCTGGTGCCGGTGACGCCGATCATGGTCATCTCGCGGGAGGGGTGGTCGAACCAGTTGCAGGCGATCACCGCCAGAGCGCGGCGGGAATCCTCCACAACTACGTAGGGAATGTCGCCGTCGGGTGCATGCTGGCAGACAACACAGGCCGCGCCTTTTTCGCGGGCCATGGGGATGAAGCGGTGGCCATCGGTCTCGGCGCCGGCAATAGCCACGAACAGCCCGCCCTCCGCCGTCTGGCGGGAGTCGTAGCAGACGTCGGTGATGTCGGTGTCCATATCGGCGGTGGCGGCCAGAACAGTGAGGCCCTTTAGCAGTTCGTTCAGTTTCATGGGAAAGCTCTCCTTTACGGCAAAGTACAGTACCTTCCATTATAACAGGCAGGAATTGCGCAGAAAAGGGAAATCTGTGCGGTCTGCTGGGAAGTTCGTGCGGAGTTTAATCCGTGACGGAGGTATCGCCCAGCTGGACAGTGATGACCGTACCGGCCTCCACCTCGGCGCCCGCCTCAATGGACTGGGACAGCACGCGGACGGCGGAGGACTCGCTGCCGGTAGTACCGGAGAAGCGGATGAACAGCCCCGCGCCGGTGGCGGCGGTGTTGGCCTCGGAGGGCGTCTTGCCGATGAGGTGGGGCACCGTACACTTGGCGGTGGACTTATCCGTGCCGGCGTACAGGATGACGGCGGACTTGCCGGGGATGATGGCGCCGCCGGCGGGGGTCTGGTCGGTGACGGTGTCGCCGTCGCCGTTGATCTTGCAGCTGAGGCCCCGTTCGCCCAGCTTGGTCTTGGCCTCCTCCACGGACATGCCGATGACGTTGGGCACGGTGGTGTCCATGCCCAGCAGCTCCTCGGCGGAGTAGCTGGGCTCCACGCCCAGATAGGGCAGGACCTCGGACATGATGGAGCTGGCGGTGGGGGCCACCATATTGCCGCCGGACACATAGGTGCCGGTGGAGCGGCTGGGGGTATCCAGCGTCAGGAGCATGATGACCTGGGGATCGTCGGCAGGGGCGAAGCACAGGAAGGACACCACCACGTCGCCGGTCTGGCCCTTATCGGCCGTACCGGTCTTGCCGCCCACGCGGTAGCCCGCCACCTGACCGTTTTTGCCGGTGCCGCTGGCCACCACGTATTCCAGACACTCCCGCACGGTGGCGGAGGTCTCCTCACTGACCACCTGACGGATGGGGGTGCTGTCGTGCTGATAGGTGACGCTGCCGTTGGAGTCGGTGATGCGCTCCACCAGATAAGGGGTGCGCAGATAGCCGCCGTTGACGCAGGCGGCCTGAGCCGTGATGAGGGCGATGGGAGTGACGTTGAAGTTCTGGCCGAAAGCGTAGCAGGCCAGATCCAGCTGAGTGAAGCTGGCGGGATCGGCGAAGATGCTGTCCGCCTCGCCGCTCAGGTCGATGCCGGTGCCTTCCATGAGGCCGAAGGATCTCATGTACTCGTAGAACGCGGTGTTGCCCAGCTTCAGACCGTAGGAGATGAAGGCGGGGTTGCAGGAGTTCCCCACGGTCTGGACCAGGGTCTGCAGGCCGTGACCGGCCTTGTTGGAGCAGTGGATGGTCTGTCCGGAGATGGTGACGAAGCCGCTGCAGTTGACGGTGGTGTTCTTGTTGATGACACCCTCCTCCAGCGCGGCGGCCAGTGTCAGGATCTTGAAGGTGGAGCCGGGCTCGTAGGTGTCGTTCAGCGCCTTGTTGCGCCACTGGAGCAGCTGCATCTCCGCCAGCGTGTTCTCGCCGCGGGCGATGCGCTCCTGCAGGGTCTGGTCCTGCACGGCGGAGAAGTCATTCAGGTCATAGTTGGGGTAGGAGGCCATGGCCAGGATGCCGCCGGTGTTGACGTCCATGATGATGCCTGCGGCGCCGTTGGCGGCAGCGAACTTATCGGCCATATTCTCCAGACCCTTTTCCAGATAGTACTGGATGGTGGCGTCCAGCGTCAGCGTCAGGTCGCTGCCGTTCTGCGCGGCGAAGTACTGCTCGTAGGCGTACATCATGTCGTTGCCGGCGTTGTCCTTGGCGGACACCACCAGACCGCTCTGGCCCTCCAGCTCCTGCTCGTAGCGGGCCTCCAGCCCGTACAGGCCGGTGTTGTCGTCGCCCACGAAGCCGATGACATGGGAGGCCAGGGAGCCGTAGGGATAGTAGCGCTTGGCGTCGGCCACCAGATGGACGCCCACGATCTTGTTCTCGTTGATATAGGCGCGGACGGCGTCGGCAACCTCCTCGTCGGCGCGGAGCTTGATCAGCTCGTACTGGGACTCGGTGTTGTCCATGCGGCGGCGGATGGCGGAGGCGTCGCCGTCCAGTATCTCGGCCAGACCCGCGGCCAGGGAGTCCTTGGTCCAGGTCACGGGATCGTCCTTGTCGTTGACGGCGCGGTCGATCTCCAGCGGGGAGAGGATGACGGTCTCGGCGCTGGCGGAGATGGCCATGATGTTGCCGCTGCGGTCGTAGATGGTGCCGCGGGAGGCAGTGACCACCGTGCGGCGGGTCTGCTGGTTCACGGCCTTGCTCTGCAGTTCCTCGTGGCGGACGATCTGGAGGTCGAACAGCTGAAAAAACAGCAGCACGAACATGCCGACGCCCATGACGAGCATCAGCACGAAGGAGCGGGTCTGGATGACCCGATTGGCGCGGCGGATATTTTCATCCTTACGGTTGGGGTTTGGTCTGCGTTCTGTCACGTTCTCTGCCTCCGAATGTAGGGTCCGGCGGCTCTGCGCCGGACGGGTCCTCGAATGTCAAGCAAGGAGCAAGAAGTCGCCTTCTTACTCCTTACTGCCTCATGATATGGCCGCTGTCAGCGGAAATATTCCAGCACATAGGCCCAGCCATCCTTTGCCTTATCCAGCAGGCCGCCGGCGCTGCCCTCCGCCTTGTAGAGGGTGACGCTGTCGCTGCCGGACAGGTCGATGTACTGGATCTGACCGCTGGTGGGCTTGGACATGCCGGCGGCTTCGGCGGCCGCCTTGATGGTGGCCAGATCGAAGGTTTTTTCATACTCCGTCAGCAGCGCGATGTGCTGCTCGTCCAGATCGGAGATCTGGCGTTTGATGGAGGACACGCTGCCGGACACATCGGTGAGGGTGACGTAGCCCAGCATCAGCACCACCACCATGGCCAGCAGCACTACCACGCCGCCCGCCACCAGCGGGGAGGGACGTGCGGCGGCGCGGGCCTGGGGCCTGCGGCGGGGCAGGGGCTTTTCCTGTACGGCGGGCTGCTGCTTCGGGGGCAGCTTGCCGGCCTCCTCCAGCTGGCGCTCCCGCACCAGGGCGTCCAGGTCGTAGGCCAGACTGCCGTATACGGCGTTTTTGCGATAAGGCTGGGCCAAGGTGCGGTCACTCCTTTCCGAAAGATGCAGCGGCTCTGCGTCAGAGCTTTTCCGCCACACGCAGCTTGGCACTGCGGGCGCGGGGGTTCTCGGCCAGCTCCGCGTCGCCGGATACGGTGGGCTTGCGGCTGACCAGCCGTATCTTCGGCGTTTTGCCGCAGACACAGACGGGGAAATTAGGCGGGCAGGTGCAGCCTGTGGCCAGTTCCTGCATGGTTTTCTTGATGATGCGATCCTCCAGCGAGTGGAAGGAAATGACAGCCAGCCGTCCGCCCGCGTTCAGGTGGGATACGGCGGCCTCCAGCATGGGAGGCAGGGCGTCCAGCTCGCCGTTGACGGCGATGCGGATGGCCTGAAAGCTGCGCTTGGCGGGGTGCTGCTTCTCCCGCAGGGCGGCGGGGGGCATGGCGGATTTGATGATGTCCACCAGCTGCAGCGTGGTCTCAATGGGAGCCTGCTGGCGGGCCTGCACGATGCGGCGGGCGATGGCGGGGGCGCAGCGCTCCTCGCCGAAGTCGTAGAGGATGCGGCGCAGCTCCTCATAGGGCCAGTCGTTCACCACATCGCGGGCGGTGAGGGGCGCCGTGCGGTCCATGCGCATGTCCAGCGGGGCGTCGTGCATGTAGGAAAAGCCCCGGGCGGCGTCGTCCAGCTGGGGGGAGGAGACGCCCAGATCAAAGAGCATCCCATCGACACCGGAGATATGGAGATCGGCGAGGATATCGCCGACGCGGTCGAAGTTGCTGTGGACCAGCGTGACGCGGTCCAGATAAGGGGCCAAACGCTCCTGCGCGGCGTCGATGGCCGTCTGGTCGCGGTCAATGCCGATGAGGCGTCCACCCTCCGTCAGGCGGCGGACGATCTCCAGCGAGTGACCGGCGCGGCCCAGCGTGCCGTCCACATAGACGCCGTCAGGCCGGATGGCCAGTGCGTCCAGACATTCCTGAAGCAGGACGGGCTTGTGGCCGTAGTCCTTTTCGATAGCGTGGTCAGCCATAGCTTACAGCCCCATTTCCGCCATGGCCTGCTCCAGCGCGCCGGAGGAGAAAGCCTCGTTCTCGATGGCGGCCCAGCGCTCGGCGCTCCAGATCTCGGCGCGGTCGAAGCTGCCTACCACCACGACCTCCTTGGTCAGGCCCGCGTATTCCCGCAGCTTGGCGGGGATCAGGATGCGGCCCTGAGAGTCCGGCTCGCAGTCCGCCGCGTAGGCGAACAGGGCGCGGAGCTTCTTTACCTCGTTGTAGGACAGCTCCTTCAGCCTGGCCATGAAGGCGGCCCAGCTCTCGTCGGAGTAGACGGACAGGCAGTGGTCCTGGCCCACGGTGACGTGGAAGGTCTGGCCCAGCTCCTTGCGGAGAGAGGCGGGAATGAACAGGCGGCCCTTGGCATCGATGTTATGGCTGAACTGACCGGTCATAGAGCCGCCTCCTCTCATGCAGAATGGGGTGAATGGGGAAAAGCGTGGGATTATTCCCCACAAATAGGGGCACTTCCCCCACAGTTCACCACTCATGATGCCAGTATACATAATCCGTTATGGAAATGCAAGCAGAAGTTTCCACAGAAAGGGCACGTGGGAGCGGTAATTTCTTCCAGAAAACCCGCTAAAACGGGAGATTTTTGAAACGAACGTTCGAGGATATGGAGCGCAAAAAACCGGCGGGCACAAAATATAGTGCCTGCCGGTTTCGCGTTCTACAAGATATTATTCTTTTGTCAGAAACGTAGAAATGCAGTGAAATAATTTGTCAGATTTCCACAAATGGGGAGGGGCGTTACTGGGCGCTTTCCTCCGTCTTGGGAGCTTCCTTTTCCTCAGCGCTGCGGTTCAGCTCCGCACGCTGGGCCTGCATTTGCTCCTGACTGGCGGCGCGGAAGCGCACGCGGGACTCCTGAACCTCGCTGAGGGCCATCTGAATGGCCTCCTCGGTGCGGCGCAGGGCGTCCTCGGTATAGGTGTTGGCCACGTGGTACAGCTCGCGGGTGCGCTCCTCGGCGCGGCGGACGATCTCACTGCTCTTCTGACGAGCCAGCTGGATGGTCTCACTCTCGGAGACGATGACCTTGGCATCCAGCTCCGCCTGACGCAGCATCTTTTCCACTTCTTTCTTGGCGCCGGCCACATACTCGCTGCGGGCGGCGATGAGTTCCCGTGCCTTTTTCAGCTCCAGCGGGAGCTTGGCGCGGATCTCGTCCAGCAGATCCAGCGCCTCGTCGCGGCTGATGACGCATTTGTCGGAGCTGAAGGCGGCACTCTTGGCCTCGTCGATCATGCCGTAGAGCATATCCAGCAGTCGCTGCACGTCCTTTTCTTCCATAGGTCCTTCGTTCCTTTCTCTGTATTGCAGGACGTCAGCCCCGCGTTCTTTCCAATTCCTCGGCGATGGGCGCCGGCAGATACTTCTCCAGAGGCTGGCCGTAGTGGATCATCTCGCGGGCCATGGTGGAGCTGAAATGCTCATACTCGGCACTGGCGGGCATCAGCAGCGTCTCCAACTGGGGTAGGATGCCCTGGTTGATGCGGGCCATTTGCAGCTCCATGTCCCAGTCGGTGGGGTTGCGCACGCCCTTGAGCAGGATGTGGGCGCCCTTTTCCCGGGCGTAGTCCGCCAGCAGGCCGCGCCAGTTCTCCACCTCCACATTGGGGATGTGGGCTACGCTGCGGCGGATCAGTTCCAGCCGGCGCTCCGGCGTGAACATGGGCAGCTTCTTCTCGCAGTTCACCATGACGCAGACATACAGCTTGTCGAAGCAGGCGGCGCCGCGCTGGATGATGTCCAGATGGCCCAGGGTGATGGGGTCAAAGCTGCCGGGATAGATGGCGATCTTCATGGGTCAGTCCTCATTTCCGCCGCGATGGAACACCGTCAGCTTGATCTTGCCGTACCGGTATTCCCGATACAGGCGATAGGGGAGCGGAAGTGCGGGCAGAACCGTATCTGCGGCACTTTCCGCTACGATTATACCATGCTGACGGCAAATGTCAAACGCTGCGATGTCCGTCAGCGCCTGCTCCAGCAGGCCGGAGGCATAGGGCGGGTCCAGAAAGATCAGGTCGAACTTCTCGCCGCTGCGGAGATAGGGCAGAGCGTCCCCCTGCCGGACCCGAGCGCGGTCCGCCAGCCTGCACAGGGCCAGATTCTCCTGAATGAGCCTGACGGCGTCGGGGCGGCGGTCGATAAACACGCACTCCGCCGCGCCGCGGCTCAGAGCCTCGATGCCCAGCTGGCCGGTGCCGGCGAAGAGGTCCAGCACGCGGCGGCCCTCAATGTCGAACTGAATGATGGAGAACAGGCTCTCCTTCACCTTGCCGGTGGTGGGGCGGGTCTCCATACCCTGTAATTCCTTCAAAACTCTGCCTCGGGCAGAGCCGGTGATGACTCTCATGGCGTTACCCCCTGGGATCGAAGCATTCGAAGATGACCAGCGCGCCGTCACGCTCGGCGGCGTCCATGGCCTCCTTGGAGCGGATGGTCCAGCTGAACTCCTGTGCGCCGTACAGTCCGCGGCACAGCCGCAGGGACAGGGACTTCCGGTCCTCAAAGCGGTAGGCGATGAAGTCGGGGCGGGTGCGGGCGTTCAGCAGCAGGTTGCTCAGTACCCAGCGCACCACGCCGGGGAGATTTTCCGCATCGCCGTGACGCCGGAAATTCTCGGACAGCTGGCCCCGCACGACGTCGGGGCGATTGGCCCACAGCCACATGAGGCAACGGGGGTCGAAGGACTCGATGCAGTAGGTGACGCGGTACTTGTCCAGCAGCCTGCACGCGGCGGCGGCCAGCGCATCGGCGTTGCCCCGCTCAGCCTTCAGCTCCACCACCAGCGGGGCCTTGCCGGCGAAGATGGGCAGCACCTCCTCCAGCAGGGGGATGTGGTGCTCCGTGCCCTCCAGCCTGTAGTTTTTCAGGTCCTCCGCCGTCAGGTCCTCGATCTGCACGTCCACACCGGCGGTGCGCAGCAGGGAGGCGTCGTGGATCACGGCCAGATGGCCGTCCTTCATCAGGTGGACATCCAGCTCCGCGCCGAAGCCGCACTGGACGGCGCGGCGGAAGGCGGGAATGGAATTTTCGGGGATGCGGGGCTTATCGTGGAAGCCGCGGTGGGCGAAGCGCCACTTGCGGAACCGCTCCCAGTCCTTACGGCGGCGGCAGCGCAGGCACAGCGCATACAGCAGACAAACAAGGACCAGCAGGCCCAGCAGGATATATACGACCGTCATATCAATCCGCCTCCAGATCTTCCAAAACTTCGATGCCGGACTTGGGCTCCGGCTTGCTGTCGCCGTGCTTCACCATGAGCATGGTGAAGAAGGCCAGGGTCGTGAACACCGCGGCGTAGGGGAACAGGACGTGCATGCCGAACTGGTCCATCAGCAGACCGGACAACATGGGGGTGGCCACCTGCGCCGCCATGGAGGCGGTGTAGTAGAAGCCGGTGTATTTGCCCACATCGCCGCCGGAGGCCAGCTCCACCACCATGGGGAAGGAGTTGACATTGATGGTGGCCCAGCCGATGCCGGCCAGCGCGAACATGGCGTTCATCAGCATGGTGGGGCTGTCGGCATTCAGGAAGGCGGCCACGGTGAAGGCGCCGGTGAGCATCACCACGCCGGCCAGGATGGTCTTTTTGCGGCCCACCTTGCTGGCGATGAAGCCCACGGGCAGATAGGCCACGATGGCGGCGGCCTGGGCGATGATGAGGGTCAGGTTATAGTCCTTGTGCAGGATGTTGCTGGCATAGACGGAGTATTTGCTGGTGACGGCGTTGTAGCCGAAGAACCACAGCACGATGCTCAGCAGGATGAAGATCAGGCTCTTGACCTCGTCGGCAGACAGCTTGCGGCTGGCGGTGGGGTCATCGGCCTCGGACTGCTCCTCCAGCCCTGCGGCCACGGCCTGCTGCTGCATCTCCGCAGACCACTCCTGCTCACGGACGGTGAGCAGGAAGATCACCAGCGCCGCCAGCATCAGCGCTGCGATGACGCCGAAGTAGCCGATGTAGCTCATCAGACTGTTGCGGACGGCGGAGGTGGCGAACACCATGCCCAGCGCCAGCACCAGGATGCCGCCGGCGGAGCCCATGAGGTTGATGACGGCATTGGCCTTGGAGCGCAGGGGCTTCAGCGTTACGTCGGGCATCAGGGCCACGGCGGGGGAGCGGAACGTGGCCATGGCCACCAGAATAATGAACAGCAGCACCACGAAGAAGATCAGGGTGGCGGGGTGCTCCGCCGTCATCTGCCAGGCGCAGGCCTGCCGGGCGGGCACCACGTAGTTGGTGTAGTCGGGGTTGGTGACCGCGCTGTCACCGTCGGTGATCTGGCTGCGGATGGCGGTGAACTCCTCCTCCGTGAACTTCTGGCCCAGGATGAACTTCTCACCGGAGGGGGTCAGCAGCGTGGCGGACTTCTCCTCCTCGTAGATGACGGAGAGGGCGGCGGGGTCGTCGATGGCGGACACGTCCTGCAGGTTCTTCAGCTGGGCGCTGTCCACGAAGGACAGGCAGACCAGCGCCACCGCGGCGATGAGGGTTCCGATGACGATGAAGGGCGTCCGGCGGCCGTGGCGGCTGGTACACTTGTCGGAGATGTGGCCGAACAGGGGCAGCAGAAACAGCGCCAGCACGTTGTCCAGCGCCATGATGACGCCGGACCAGGTCTGGCTCATGCCGAATTTGTTGGTCAGGATCAGGGGAATGGTGTTGTCATAGGCCTGCCAGAAGGAGCAGATGAGGAAGAAGGCGAAGCCTACCATGACGGTGCGCTTGTAGTTGAGTTTCATAGCGTTTCCTCCAGTTGGCGGTACAGTGCCGCGATGTCAGAAAAGATCCACGTGGGATGGATGTCGTATTGGGCGATGTCCGCCTCCGTGCCCTCGCCGGACAGGACGAAGATGCTGTCGATGCCGGCGTTGATGCCGCAGGCCACATCGGTGTAGAGCCGGTCGCCGATCATGACGGCCTGCTCCGGCGAAAAGCCGGTGCGGCGCAGGGCCAGCTCTGCCATGGCGGGCTGGGGCTTGCCCAGAAACAGGGGCTTGCGGCCGGTGGCGGTGGTCAGCATGCGGCAGACGCTGCCGCAGTCGGGGACGGAGCCGTACCACGTGGGGCAGACCCAGTCGGGGTTGGTGGCCAGCCACGTGACGCCGCGGTTCAGCAGGATGCAGGCGTCCTCCAGCTTCCGGAACGTCAGTTCCCGATCGAAGCCGCACAGCAGGATGTCCACATCGTCCTCCGGCCGGTCGGTAACGGGGATGCCGGCGGTTTGAAGCTGCCCGTAAAACGCGCGGGTGCCGAACACGTAGCACTTTTTTCCCGCGTGGAAGCGGCGGAGATGGTCGATGGCGGCGTCCACGGAGGTGAGGTAGTCCTCCGGCGCGGTGGGAATGCCCATGCGGGAGAGCTTTTCCATGTAGCCCTCCACGCCGCGGGAGGAGTTGTTGGTCAGGAACAGATAACGGCCGCCAATGCGCCGGACGTGGGACAGAAACTCCGGAACCTTGTCGAAAAGGCGGTCGTCCAGATACAGCGTGCCGTCCATATCCAGCAGGAAAAGCCGCTTGTCCGCCAGCGCCATGCGCGGCACCTCCCTTCGTATGACGGTTCATGCGTACCTTATAGAATATCACAAAGTATGGCCGCTGACAAGCGCGGGGCGCAAAGATGCGCAAATTTTCGCGCAGGGAAAATGGCGGCGCCGGCAGAACGGTGCCGAAAAGCGTCGGATGTCGTTAAAATTGTATAAATTTTACAAATTTGTCGGAGGAAGTCGCGTAAAAGATTGGGCTTATCGACAGAAAAACCTTGCATACGATGTCTTTTTGTAGCGCGACAAGATTTTTGCGAAAAAGGGACAAGATATTTGATAAAAATTAGCGCCATTCTCAGAAGTAATTCTAAGGCCCGCCCACTTGCACCAACGGCCCCCGTTTGAGGGGAGCCGCCCGTGCAAAAAGGCGGGTGTTTTAAGGCTCCGGGGAGGAGCGGCTTTTGCCGCCCCTCCCTTGCCTTTTGTGCTGCATGGAGTTATACTCCCTCTATCTCGCCGGGGCCTTCTGCGGCCTCCTGCACGGTTTCCTGGGCCTGTTGCTCGACGTACTCCGTCCAGCCGTAGACGCCCGGCTCCCACACGTTGCCCGCGACGTCGGAAACCCAATTCTTGCCGCCGTGGGAAACCTTCGCCCCCTGCTCGTAGGCGTCATGAGCTCCGAGGGGCTGAACCCACTCCGGGAACTCCTCGAGGGGGTTGCCGATGCGTGTCCACATGGAGGGCGTCTCCGAGGGCTTGCGGTTTTGCCCAGCGTCCGTGACGTCGTGGATAGAGCGGTAAAGCAGCCCCTCGTCCTGGACGATGTCGCCCGCCTTGCCTCTCCAATTCGCGTCCCAAACGACAAAGAGATCGGGGAACTCGGTGATCGTCGTCTCATCGATCTGCTGCTCTTGGGCCATCTTGACGAACATGATCTCGGCGACGGCCTGGGCCGAGGTGCTCCGCCGTGTCTCCCGCTGGATGTCCCGGACGGATTTCTTCGGCGTTAAATACTTAAAACTCATTCGTAAGCACCTCCAAAGCCAGAGACGGAAACCTCTCCCTCGTAGTCCTCGTTCTTGGTGAGCTTGAAACGGACATTGACGCCCCACTTCTCCGCCGTCTTGGTCGTGTTGGTGAAGTTGTAGACGCGGTTGATGATGACCATAGCCGTGATGTCCTCCCACGTTGGCACGGCGTCGAAGGCGTTGTTGCAAGCCTCCACGAGCACGGTCGCGCCCTCGGTCTTCCATGTGGGGGTTATCAGGATTTTCGACGCCCTTTCGTCGGTCTCCTCCGGGGCCGCAAGCTGGAACTCAATAACGCTTTCCTGCTTGGAGAAGTTCCAGACCCTCACGCTCGTTGCGAAGTTGCCGTCCACGGCCTCGACGCGGAGCTGGTGCGCCCCGTTGGTGAGCTGGAGCCATGCAGCCCGGGCGAGCACGACTGTTTCCTCTTGCCCGAGGGTCGCCTGGTAGCTTCTGATCTGCTCGTCGTCGACGTACTCAGTGACGACCACATTGTCGCCCTCGACGTCGGTGACGGTGTAGTTCTCGGCGAAGCTGCCCGTCTGCAAGCCGAGGTCGGTGTCCTGCCCGGAGATACTCGGGGCGGAGTTGGTGCGCTTGAAGGTGACGCGCCGATAGGCCGTGCCGCCCTTGCCGTCCGTGACGGTGATCTTGAGCGTGTTGACCGAATTAAGGCTCAGGGCGTAGAGCTGCTCCGACGTGATGGAGATAGAGAGCTTCTCGCCCCGGGGCGCGTTGTTGATCGTGCGGAGCGTGGTGTCGTTGAGTTCTTCGACCACGGTGAGGGCGTCCCCGTCCGCGTCGTTGACGGTGTACTCATAGGCGAAGGCGAGGTTCTTGTCTCCGAGGTTGGTGTCGACGCCGGAGATGGTCGGCGCGGAGTTGGTGCGGGTGAATGTCCACGTCCGGGTCGCTGTGCCGCCCTGCCCGTCCGTGACGACAACCTTGACCGTGTGCTTGCCGAGGCTCAATTCATCGACCGGGACGGAGATCGTGTTTTTGGATTTTCGCGTCGGGGCAAACGACTTCGTCGTTTGCCCATCAATCGACTCCGTCGCCGTCAAGACGTCGCCGGAGTCGGCGTCGTCGACGGTGTACTCGATCGTGAAGTTGCTGTTCTTATCTCCGAGGTCTCTGTCTGTGTCAGAGATCAGAGGGTCAGTGTTCAGGATTTCAAGGACGGGGCGGAAACCGACATACACGGGCTGATTCGTGGCATAGTTGAAGTACCAGTAGCGGGCCGAACTGTACCCGCGAACCGCACGGTACGACGAATTTCCAGAATATGTCTCTTGACACCAGGAGTAGACGCCGAACCAGTTCCAGAACTGATTGTGAGTGCTGCCCTTGTCGGTGCTGTTGATTGTCGAGTCCAGATCGGAGGAGACCGGGGCCGGGAGCCCCGAGATGACCTCCTCGCGGGTGACGAACCTGTCCCACTCGTTGTTAGTGGGGGTGCCGCCGGAGTAATAGTCGTTTGACGACCTGGGGCCAGTTCCGCCAGTCAAGGAGCGGCATTTATACTGCGCCCCGTCAATGGTGATCGTCTTGCCCGTGATGTAGCCCTGCCCGTTCAGGTCGTTCCACGAGACGGAAACAAGGATAACGCGGTCGCAAATGAGCAGGGTCTTGTCCCCGTCGACGATCTTGTGCCATTGGAGCTTGTTCGCGTCCGCGCTGGGCGTGTTGCCGATGGTGTAGTTCGCCATGCTGCCGGACATCTGCGGGATGTCGCCCACGCCCACACCAGAGACGGGCTCCGTATCAGGCCGCCACGGTTTTGTCGGCCTTTTGAGGATGGTGCCGTTGTTGTAGAACCCGCCGAGCTTGACGGTTCCGAGATATTGCGCCATAAGGTAGCTCTCCTTCCACTTTGATGAAGCGGTAGGGGGCGAAAATCTTCTTCGCGAGGTTGTAGGCGCTCGCCCATCGAGCATAAACACGTCCGGCACTCCGCTCCCTCCTTCCTGCTGTTATGCTGCCGTGGCCTTTTCGACCTTCCTCGGGTCGAGGGAGAGGGCTGCGGTGATCGCCGGGAGATACTTCTCGCCCGAGCGGACGCCGTACAGGATATAGCTCAAATACTGCGGCGACGTCCCGATCGCGGCGGCGAGCTGCGTCTTCGTCATGTCCTGGTCGGTGAGCGCCTTGACCACCAGCTTCCCGAACGGGGTCAATCTTCCGTTGCTGCGTTTCATCGCTGTCCTCCTTCCTGTGATCTGTTTCTTGGAACTACTTCCGGGCGACCGCCCGGGCCAGGGCCACGCCGACACCGATGATCGCCGTCGCCTGGACAACGGGGTCGGGGAGCCGGAGCACCACGGCGGCAGCGGCCACGCCCAGCATGGCGGCGGAGGCCAGCCCGAAGACGATCGCCCCGTCCAGCAGCGCGTCGGCGGTCTTCACCGCCTTCCGCTTCAGCCCCGCCACGGCCCGCGCCCGTTCCCGCCGCTCCTCCGCCTCAAGCGTCTTGAGGATGAAGTCCGCCGCCGCGAGCCCGGCCTCTGCTTTCTCAAACGCCGCCTCCCGCCCGGACTTGGCCCGCATGGGGGCGCGGGGGTCGCCCGCCGCCCGCTTCTGCTGGAGCAGCTCCAGCCGGAGGCCCTCGGCCCACGCCCGGGCCTCCTTGGTGGTGATGTCTTTCTTCACGGTTCTCTCCTTTCCTTTTCCCGCCCCGCACGGTATAATCTCAATAGGGCTCCTTGCCCGGGGAGGGGGTGTTTTTCGTGATTGATGTGAGATCGTTCACAAAGGATGTCACAGAGGCGTTCAAGTCTCGGTATGCTGAGCACTTCGACGGAAACGAAGATGCAGACTTCACCGAAGGACTCGTTCGCATGATGGCTCTGGTCGCTGCCCTTGCTATCGAGAAGTATGAGCGGGAGAACCAGCGTTGACATCTTTCTCGACTGCCTCGAGGACACGGACAAGGTGCTTGTGCTGTCTGAGGTATCTGACGAGGTTGGGGTGCAGCCCTTCCTCGCCCGGGGTCGTCCGTTCGTCGGACGGCCCCTTCTCTTTTGGCGGCTCCCCGGTGGTGAGCCAGGAGAGCCAGCACGTCCGGCAAGCAAGACGGTCGCAGTCCTCGGGGACGACGGGCGGACAATGCTCGGAGATGATGTCCGCGATCTCCCCTGCCGTGGCGGTGGGGGACTTGATGATCTCCAGCCCTGTCATGCCTTCATCCCCTCCCTGTACCGCTGGACGGCGTAGTTCCCGCCGTACATCTCATATAGCTCTTGGAGGCGCTTCAGCAGCTCGCTCCGCAAGACTGAGGCCGGATAGGTGCCGACCCCCGCGATCGCGGCGTCCAGCTCTCGGGCCATCTTGAAGATGTTCAGGTAGACCTGGCAGTCGTTGTCCGGGCAATCCTGGGCCAGCGCCAGCCCCAGGGCGTAGATGCGCCGCGCCTCCGGGCTCCGCCCGATGCTCGCCTTGATGTTCTGGAAGCCCGTGTCCCGCTTTGCGAGGGTCTCCGCTGAATAGGGACTCGGGCCGGGCTTTCCGGGGGAGTATGGCGTCCCCGCTGCGTCGCCCGCTCGCCCGATGGGGCAGTTTTCACAGATGGCGTCAAGCTGCTCCTGCGTCATCTCCGGGGTGCGCCAGCCGCAAAGCTCGTCGCACACATAGGCGAGGAAGGTCTCCCGGTCGCTCGGGGGCGTATGCCCGAAGGCGTCCGGCTCCTCCATGGCCCCGTCCGCGTCCAGGAGGCCCAGGTCGTAGAGCGCGGCCTTGTAGCCCTTCAGCTCATGCGCCGCCGTCCGGGGGGTGATGTCCGGGTGGTGCTTGCTCGCGATCCGCCCCATGAGCCGCTGCTTCTGGCCCAGGACGAGGAGCTGGGGCTCCACCTCCTCCACGGAGGTCTCCTCCGCCCTGTCCACGATCACAGTGCAGGTCGGGGGCTCCTGGGAGAAGTCCTCCTCGGCGGACAGGCCCCGGGCCTGTTCCACGGCGACCTCCAGCGTGTCGGCGTCGGTGTACTCCATGGCATCGCGGTCAAAGTCCAGGTCGCCCGTGTAGTCCTCCGCGTCGATGACGCCGAAGCGCCCCAACTCGGGGTAGTCCCGCTTCTCCCGGTCGTTGAACCGAACCACGAGGAACCCGTTGATCTTCTTCATTTTTCTCATTTCTGCTGTCCTTCCTTTCTGCCCTGCCATCTTCAGGCCGGAGGAGGGCTCCCTTCGGCGACGCCCCGGAGGGCGTTTCGGCTCATTACTCGGTAAGGGGCTCCAGGCCCGCGATGATCTGCTCACACACCTCCCGGCGTTCCTTCGCGGCCCGGTAGCTCTTGACGGCGGCGGCGAAGCCGATGTCCTGCGGGGCGTCGGCAAGCTGGGCCATCGTCTCGGCGCTCTCCTCCATCCGCTGCCGGGCGGCGGTGGCGTCTTCGGTAGCCAGGGCATGGAGGGCGCTGTGCAGCCAAACCGGGAGGAGGCGCTTCCTGAGTTCGTCTTTTTCTCCCTCCAGCCGCTCGATCGTGGCTTTGTGCTCGTCGCACGTCTGGTCGAGCCCGTCGCATTTGACCACAAGCTCCCTGATGCGGCCTTCGAGAAGTTTGACCCGCTGCCCGGCGCACTCGGCCCGGTCGCGCCAGCTATAGGCGGCGTCGTCCTCGATGTTCTGCTCGGCGTCCTCAAATACGCCCTGGAACGCGGCGGCGAGGTAGCTCTGCGGCCCCAGGTCGGCGACCATGGACTTGATCTTCTCCAGGGTCTCCCGCTCCTGCTCCTTCGTGGCGGGGACGCTCGTGTCGTGGAGTTCCACGTCCAGAACCTCGGCATCCTTGCCGAACCGCTTGACAAGGGCCTTCCGTGCTGCGGCCTCTGTCCGCTCGGTGATGTAAGCGGTCTCCTCGCTGCTCTCGGGGTAACGGAATGTAAACTTGTAGCTGTTCATGCTGCTGCTCCTTCCTGTTGCCGTCATCCGGCCAGCGGCGGGACGACGCGGATTGTGTTTGCGTTCTTGTGGAGAACGACCAGTTCCCCGTTCTTCTTCTGCTTCACGACGAGCCAGTTCTCCGGGGAGAGGCCCGCTTGCCCGAGCCTGATTTTCTGCTTCCGGGTGGGTTTCTTGCCGCGTCTCATGGTGCGCCTCCTTCTCAGTCGCGGAGGGGATAGAGCAAAGGCGGACGGCGGGGGCGGGATGTAGTCTAAACCTTGATTAGATCGCGGCGGGCTTTAGCAGTCCGCCAGGGTGTCGCCCTTGACCTCGTAACGCTTGGGGCCGATGATGACGTAGGCCAGCATATTGGTCGTGCCGTCCGGATTGACCGTGTTGACCGCCTCGTCCAGCTTGCCGCCCGTGACCCGGACTTTCTCCATGCTCCCGGTGCCGGTGTCCAGCAGCCCGAAGCCGTTCGCCTCCTCCGGCTTGTCGCCGACGGTGGTGCAAGCAGCCTCCTCCGGGGTGATGTCGTTCTGTCCGGGCTCCAGGTGGAAGCCCGCGCCTGCCTCCTGCAAGGCGGCGTTTGTCTTCGCGAGGTCGGCCTCGCCTGTGGTGTACTTGAACAGGATGTCGGTGATGTCGTTCTTCATGTCGTTCTCCTTCTGAAAAACGCCTCCGCCGTTCGCTTTTGCTCTATCTGCCTCCTTTTCAATTTTGGGCGGGTGTGGTAAAGTAAAGGGGAGCGGCGAGGGCCGCTAAATGAATAAAATCCGCGTTGTCTCTCAAGGAGCCGGGGCTATTGCAGTAGCCGCCGACCCCGCTCGCGCAAGCTCTCTCGACTTCTTTCGCTATGCTTCGGTTTGCAAACTCTCGAAGTATCGGTGCTGCTTTTGCGGTGCTCCCATACGGCGGCGAGGCGTCCGCCGTGTGGTGCTTTGTCCAGTCTGTGACGCCGCTGTGGAATTGAAGTAAGGGGGTGAATTGCCCTCGCCGCTCCCTTTTACTTTACCGCCGCCCGGTTTCTGCTTTCCTTTCCGGGTCGGGTGTGGTATGCTGTTGGTGCTTAAATTCTTAATCTGCCTTTATTCTAACTCGCATTTTCGTAGATGTCAATAGTTTTGCGAGCGAAATTCGCAAATTCGAGGAGGTTCCTATGTTTAACACGTTATTGAAAGAATTGAGGGCTCAAAAGGGCTTAACACAAGGTCAACTTGCAAAAGAGGCGGGTGTTTCTCCGGGGAATGTCGGCGACTGGGAGTCCGGCAAAAGCAAGCCAGGGTACAATGCCCTTGCTTCTCTTGCTCGTATTTTCGATGTCTCCGCCGACTACCTACTCGAACTTACCCCCGAAAAAACGAGTAGCGAAGATGACAGTCATCGCCGCCTGGATGAGTTCAAGCGCGAGCAGGGCCTCACCTGCGACGGGAGCCCGCTCACCGCCGAGGAGACTGACTTGATCGCCATGTATCGGCTCCTGCCGCTCTATGTCCGGGAGGACACCTTTGATCTGGTCTACTTCCACTACAAGAAGCACGTCGAGAAAAAAGAGGCGTCAATCTACTGGACATACGCCGCCGAGAACAGCGCCGACGAAAAACGCGGCCCCGCCGATGGCCGTGAGGCCCAGGACGGAACCGCTTGATTTTTGTGTCAGTATGATTAAAAAGTAAATCAAAAACTTGCAGAATTGAAAACGGGGCCGCGTCGCCATACAAACGCCGAGAAAAGCCCGGTATTTCGGGCAATTCTGCAATTCTTCTCGATTTTGCCGTTTTGCAGAATTGCTCCGGGCCTGTTTTGGCCTGTCCGGGGCGCGGCGTCGCCCGCGTCTGCACGGCCTGATTAACGCCTTGTAACGCCTCCGCCCGCCCCGATCGCGGTGATGGATGCCCCCAAAACGGCCCTTTTCAGGGGTGCGCCGTTAATTTCTGCACGGTTTAACGCCCTGTGCGCACGCCTCGCCCCCTTGCGTTTCTCCGGGCCGTCTGCTATAATTCGATCATGGGCCGCAAAGCCCGCCCTCTTATGTCTGCTGCTGTGACTTCCGGGGCGGTGCCGAGCGGCCCTCTTTGCGCCCAAAACGCCCGTGTAGCGCGGTTTTCCGGCCCTCGCCGTGAAATGACGCGCCCGCCGCGCCGCCGCCGTTGTAGGCCCTCCCAGGCCATGAAAAAAGGACGCCGATCTCCTCGGCGCCCGTGTCTCAACTTATTTGATAGTCCCCGCCCTGTTTGCGGGACTGTCCCGGCTGAAAATGCCCTCTTTCCCGCTGAAATAGCGGGTTTTCTCATATCTTCCCGCCCCGTCCCGTCATATCCCGCATTTCTCAAATACGTTGTCCCCGTACACTTTTTGTGCTAATTTTTATAGCGGGTCACCGATAAATGTTGTATTAACGTGAAACGGGGGCCTGTACGCGAAAGCGAGGAAAGGAGCAGGGGGAAGAAAATGGAGGCAAAAATAAGCGTATTGCTGGCGGATGCCAGCGGGGACCTGCGGCTATTGCTGCGGGAGACCCTTGAGAGCACGGGAGAATTTCAGGTCGTAGGGGAGACCGGCGACGGCGGCCAGGTACTGGCTCTGGTGGAGGAGACGCATCCGCAGCTCCTTCTGCTGGACGCCATGCTGCCGGTGCTGGACGGCATGGGTGTCCTGCGGCAGCTCCGAGAGAGGGAGGAGCAGCCGCGGACCATTGTGACGTCCGCCTTCTACAACGACCGGATGGTGGCGGAGGCGGTGAGCCTGGGCGCCTACATCTTCCTGCCCAAGCCGGTGAGCGAGAGCTCACTGATGGAACACATGCGGCGGGCCGTGAAGCCGCCGCAGGAGCGGGAGCCGTCACCCCAGCTGGAGGCCATGGTCACGGCCATTATCCACGAGATCGGCGTGCCCGCCCATATCAAGGGCTACCAGTACCTGCGGGAGGCGATCATCATCACCGTGGGGGACATGGAGGTCATCAACGCCGTCACCAAGGTGCTGTACCCCGAGGTGGCCAAGCGGTTCAGTACCACGCCCAGCCGCGTGGAGCGGGCCATCCGCCACGCCATCGAGGTGGCCTGGGACCGGGGCGATCTGGAGACGCTGCAGAAGTACTTCGGGTACACGGTGAACTCCGCCAAGGGAAAGCCCACCAACAGCGAGTTCATCGCCATGATCGCTGACCGCCTTCAGCTGAAGCTGAAGAAGCGGCAGGCATGAGAACGGCAGACAACAAAACAGGGACGGCGCACCGGAGGGGGTGTGCCGTCCCTGTTTCCGCATAGGGTCAATGGATGTCCGTCACCGTGTAGCCGGCGTCGGCCACGGCCTTCTTCAGGGCCTCGTCGCTGACATCACCGGTGACAACGGCGCTGCTGCCGGCCAGGTCCACGGCGGCGGTGACGCCGGGCAGGGCGTTCAGGGCCTTTTCCACGTGGGCCGCGCAGTGGGTGCACATCATGCCTTCAATGCTGAGAGTCTTTTTCATCGTTGGTTCCTCCTCGTTATGTTGTGCCGCAGGAGCGGCGGGTTCACTTTTGGTATTGGCAGGGGTCTCGCCGCGCCTGACGGAGGCGGAGCCTTTCCAGCCCCGGAGACGCAGGGCGTTGGACACCACGCACACGGAGCTGAGGCTCATGGCCGCGGCGGCGATCATGGGGTTCAGGGTGATGCCAAGGGCGGGGTACAGCACACCGGCGGCCACGGGAATGCCGATGGAGTTGTAGAAGAACGCCCAGAACAGGTTCTGCCGGATGTTCCGCAGGGTGGCGCGGGACAGGGCCGCCGCGTCCACGATGTCCATAAGGCTGCTGCGCATCAGCACCACGTCCGCCGACTCAATGGCCACGTCAGTGCCGGCACCGATGGCAAGGCCCACGTCTGCCGTTACCAGCGCGGGAGCGTCGTTGACGCCGTCGCCCACCATGGCCACCAGCCGGCCCGCCTTCTGGAGATCCTCGATACAGCGGGCCTTGTCCTGGGGCAGGACCTGGGCGATGACGCGGTCCACGCCCACCTGACGGGCGATGGCCTCGGCGGTGCGCTGGTTGTCGCCGGTGAGGAGCACTACCTCACAGCCGCTGCGGCGCAGGGCGGCGATGGCGGCGGCGCTGTCTGGCTTCACCACGTCGGCCACGGCGATGACGCCCAGCAGCTGCCGGCCCTCGGCGAAGTACAGAGGCGTTTTGCCCGCGGCGGCCAGCATCTCCGCCGCGGCGCGGAGGGCGGCGGTGTCGGCGCCGATAGATTCCATGTAGCGGTCGTTGCCGGCGTAAAGGGTCTTACCGTCCTGCACGGCCTGTACGCCGCCGCCGGCCACGGCGGCGAAATCGGACACGGCGCACAGAGGGATGCTCCGGCGCTCCGCCTCCTGCACGATGGCGTCAGCCAGCGGGTGGCCGGAGGGCTTTTCCAGACTGGCGGCGGCGCACAGCAGCTCCTCCTCGGTGACATTGGCGGCGCACAGCACATCGGTGACCCGGGGCTTGCCCTCGGTGACGGTGCCGGTCTTGTCCAGCACCACGGTGTTGACGCGGCCCATCAGCTCCAGACTGGCGGCGGATTTGATGAGGATGCCCTTTTCGGCGGCCTTGCCGGTGGCCACGGTGATGGCCACGGGGGTGGCCAGACCCAGAGCGCAGGGGCAGGAGATCACCAGCACGGCGATGCCGATGGACAGGCAGAAGCGGACGCCCATGCCGCCCGCAGCGGCCCACAGCAGGGCGGCGGCGACGGCGACGGAGATCACCGCCGGTACAAACACGGCGCTGATCTTGTCGGCCAGACGGCTGATGGGCGCCTTGGTGGAGGCGGCCTGCTCCATGAGCTGAATGATCTGGGACAGGGTGGTGTCCGCACCCACGCGGTCGGCGGTCATCTCCAGATAGCCGCTGGTGAGGACGGTGGCGGACACGGCCTTGCTGCCGGCAGTCTTTTCTACCGGCATGCTCTCGCCGGTGAGGGCGGACTCGTCCACGGAGCCGCTGCCCTTGACCACGGTGCCGTCCACGGGGATGCGGCCGCCCTGCCGGACGATCACCGTCTCACCGGCCTTGATCTGGTCGGTGGCCACGGTGACCTCCGTGCCGCTGCGGCGCACCACCGCCACGTCCGGCGCCAGCGCCAGCAGTGCCGTGATGGCTCCGGTGGTCTTGCCCTTGGAGCGCTCCTCCAGATACTTGCCCACGGTGACGAGCGTCAGGATCATGCCGGCGGACTCGAAGTACAGATCCGGCATGCCGGAGACCTGTCCCGCAGCCAGCAGGCCCATTTCAATGAGACTGTACACAAGGCCCGCGGCCGCACCCAGCGCCACCAGCGAGTCCATGTTGGGCGCGCCCTTGAACAGGCGGGAGAAGCCCACGGTGAAGTAGGCGCGGTTGAGGATGAGAATGGGCACGCACAGGACCAGCTGCACCAGCGCCGCCGCCAGGGGCTGGCGGTGCATGAAGGCGGGCACCGGCAGGCCCATCATGTGACCCATGCTGAGATAGAACAGGGGCACCAGACACACCACGGACCACAGAAGCCGGCGGCCCATGGCTCTGGCGGACGCCTCCTGCTCTCTGCGGATGTCGCGTTTGGCCTCGTCCGCCGGAGCCGCGCCGTAGCCCGACGCCTCCACTGCGGAAATGATGGCCTGCGGCGTGACCTTGTCCGCATCGTAGGAGCACACCAGTGTACCCAGCATCAGGTTCACGGCGGCGCTGTCCACGCCGTCCAGCGAGTGCGCCGCCTTTTCCACGTGGGCGGCGCAGGCGGCGCAGGTCATGCCGGTCACCACAAATTTTTCGGTCATTACGCTCTCCTCCTTTATTTCATCATCTTCTGCAGCGTGGTCACCAGCTCGTCGATGACTTCGTCATCGCCCTGCCGTATCCCGTCGGCCACGCAGGTACGGATGTGGGTGGCCAGCAGCTCCTTGCTGAAGCTGTTCAGCGCGGCGCTGACGGCGGACACCTGCACCAGAATGTCGGGACAGTAGGCATCGGCCTGCAGCATGTCCCGCAGACCGCGGACCTGTCCTTCAATGCGGCTGAGACGGTTGGTCAGCTGCTTCTGCTCCTGAGGAGAGCGGTGTTTCGTTTTATGGCAGCAGCATTCGTTCATATCGGATACCTCCCGGGGGTATTTTTTGACGGCTGCATTATATACCCCTCGGGGGTATTTGTCAACGCTTTTCTTTGGGCCGGCACAAAATTGCCATCAGGAGGCCGAACACCACGGCTGCGGCGATGCCGCCGGAGGTGGCGGTGAGCCCGCCGGTGATGACGCCCAGCAAGCCCTTTTCCGCCACGGCCCTGGCGACGCCTTTGGCCAGCGAATAGCCGAAGCCGGTGAGGGGCACGGTGGCCCCCGCGCCGCCCCAGTCCACCGCGTACTGGTACACGCCCACGGCCTGTAAAAACACGCCGGCCACCACATAGCCCGTCAGGATACGGGCGGGGGTGAGGTTCGTGCGGTCGAGGATGATCTGCCCCACGGCGCACAGCAGGCCGCCGCAGAGGAATGCGTTCAGGTATTCCATTTATACCGCCTCCTTTGTGTGGGAAAGTACCACCGCGTGGCAGATGCCGGGCACGCTCTCGCCCTGAAAGGAGCTGGTGGGGCTCAGCAGCGCGCCGGTGGGCGCAAAGACAAGACGCTGCCACCGGCCGGTGCGCAGGCCGTGGAGCAGATAGCCGTTGAGGACGGCGGCGGAGCAGCCGCAGCCGGAGCCGCCAGCGTGCATGTCCTGCTTCACGCGGTCGTACAGCAGGAGGCCGCAGTCGGTGCAGTTGTCCCCCAGCTCTACGCCGTCGCGGCGGAACAGCTCCGTCAGCAGGGCGTGGCCCAGATAGCCCAGGTCGCCGGTGACGATGAGATCGTAGTCCCGAGGCGTTGTGGCGGTGTCGCGGAACAGGGCGGTCAAAGTATCGTGGGCGGCGGGGGCCATGGCCGCGCCCATGTTGGCCGCATCCGTGATGCCCAGATCCACGATGCGGCCGCGGGTGGTGTGGGTGATATAGGGTCCCGCGGATTGGACGCCCACCACGCAGCAGCCCGCAGCGGTGGCCGTCCACTGGGCGGTGGGGGCGCGCTGGCTGCCGTAGGGTACGGGGGCGCGGTACTGCCGCTCGGCGGTGCAGAAGTGGGAGGAGGTCTGGGCCGCGGCGATGCGGGCAAAGCCGCCGGCCACCGCCATGGCTGCCAGCGACAGGCTCTCGCCCATGGTGGAGCAGGCGCCGTACACCCCGTAGAAGGGGATGTCGAAGTCCCGCAGGGAGAAGGTGGCGCCGATGTTCTGGTTCAGGAGATCGCCGGCAAAGACGCAGTCCACGTCCTGCGGCGTCAGACCGCCCTTTCGCAGGGCGCGGCGCAGGGCCAGGGCCTGCATCTCCGCCTCCCCCTGCTCCCATGTTTTTTTGCCGAAGAAGGAGTCGTCATCCGTGATGTCAATGGAGCCGCCCAGAGGGCCCTGACGCTCCAGCCGTCCGGCTACACTGGCCCAGCTCACCACGCCCGGAGGGTCCGTGAGCCGGCAGGTCTGGCGGCTCAGTCGTTTGATGTCCATAGTGTTCCACCTCGCACATGATTTGCCCTTAGTCTGCGCGGGGATGCGGGAAAATATGAAAAAGGACGCCCCGAGGGACGTCCTTTTCGCTGTACGGTACGGCTTACACGAACACCAGCTGCACCAGCAGCATGTATACGGCGGTGCCCGCTAAAATGGACAGCAGGGTGCTGCGCCTCCACAGGTGGAGACCGGCGGTAACGGTCACGGCGATGGCCTCCGGCAGACCGTGACTGCCGGAGAGAATGTCGGTATTCCGCAGACTGTATACCACCAGCAGGCCCATCATGGCCGGCGGCAGCAGACGGCCCAGATCCTCCACCACCCTGGGGAGCTTCCGGCTGCCGGAGAACACCAGAAACGGTGTCCAGCGGGTGATCTGGGTGGCCAGCGCCACCATGGCTACGATGATGAGAGACTGGATGAAATTCAGGCGCATAGTTTTTTCCTCCCCAGCAGAAGTGCGATCAGCGTCAGGACCATGGCGGGAATGACCATGCTGTCCGCGCCGAAGGCGGCCAGACCGGCCACGGAGCAGGCAAGACCCATGAAGCCGGCGGGGCGGTTCTCCCGATGGACCACCTGCTCGATGAACAGCACCACGAACAGCGCCGTCAGGGCGAAGTCAATGCCGGTGAGGTCAAAGGTGATGAGCTCGCCGATGAGTCCGCCCAGCATGGAGAATACGATCCAATAGAGCCACGTCAGCAGGCTCATGGCGAAGTAGAACAGGGTGGGCTCCATGTCCTCCGGCGGCTCCACGGTGGAGCTGAGGGAGAAGTTCTCGTCGCTGAGGGTATAGATCAGGAAGTACCGCAGTTTGCCCAGCCCCCGGTATTTGGGCAGCAGGGCCAGCGCGAAGAACAGGTGACGGGCGTTCACCATCAGACTCAGGAAAAAGGCGCTGAGGGGGTCGAAGGCGGTGGTCAGCAGCGTGATGGCCACGTACTGCATGCTGCCGCAGAAGGCGAAGGCGCTGACAAAGCCGGACCACAGGAAATTGTAGCCCTTGGAGGCCATCAGCAGGCCGTAGGCCAGACCCACCGCCAGATAGCCGGTGAGGATGGGTACGGTGTGGGGGAAGGCCGCTTTCAGCGCGGCGGGGAAGGATTTGCGGGGCAAACAGACCACCTCCGGGAAAATGTGTCGGTATTATACCCGAAAACTCTTTTTGGCGCAATACTGGAAAAGCGCATAAAATGTGTGTATAATAGGCCCACTGAGTTTCACGAAAGAAAAGGAGCGTGTGTTTCAATGGAGGAGATGCGCAGCTTTGGCTATATCTGCCCCCACTGCGGCAAGGCGGTGCTGCACCAGCGCAGTGTGTTCGCCCTGTCCGCCGCTGCGGCCCGCATGGAGTGCGAATGCGGGCAGGAGGCGCTGGAGGCGGAGACGGACGGTGTGAAGTTCCGGTTCCGGGTGCCCTGCGGCGTGTGCGGCGGACACCATCAGGCGGAGTGCAGCGCCGACGCGGTGCTGCACGGGCGGGGCATCGGCCTGGCCTGCCCCGAAAAGCAGGAGATATGCTGCTACATCGGCAGGGAGCAGCAGGTGCGCCGCGCCATGGAGGAGCTGGCCCTGCGGGTGGAGAAGGAGAAGGCCGGCGGTGAGGAGGCCTTCACCGACAACGTCATCATGTACGAGGTGCTGTCGGAGCTGAAGGACATCGCCGCCCGGGACGGCATCTCCTGCACCTGCGGCAGCCACAAATACAACATTGCCGTGCGGCGGGGCGCGGTGGATCTCATCTGTGCCCGGTGCGGCGGGAGGCTGCGGCTCAATGCCGCCACGGACCGCGATCTGGACGACCTGTGCTGCCAGATGAAGCTGACCATCCGCAGCACGGAGCAGTAACGCGGTGGGCAGCATCGTATGCTTCGCCCTGTTTTTAGGGGCGGTGGGCGTCTGTCTGGCGGAGGGCTGGCAGCTGATGTGGGCCATCTGGGCGGGCATCGCGGTGTTCGCCGTGCTGGGTCTTGCGCGGCATGTGCCGGTGCGGGTCATGGCCGCGGGCGCATGGCGGCAGGGACGGAAAATGTGCTCCGTCATCGACATCTACCTGCTGATCGGGGCCATCACGGCCCTGTGGCGCAGCGCGGGCACCATCGGATTTTTCATCTATCACGGCCTGCAGATCATCACGCCCCAGATGTTCCTGCTGGTGGCGTTTCTGCTGACCAGCTTCATCTCCTACGCTCTGGGCACGTCCTTCGGCGTGGTGGGCACCGTGGGGGTCATTCTGATGGCGCTGGCACGCTCCGGCGGCGTGGACGCCGCCGTGACGGCGGGCACCATCATCGCAGGGGCCTATTTCGGCGACCGGTGCTCTCCGGCGTCCTCCAGCGCGGCGCTGGTGGCGGCGGCTACGGGCACGGCGCTGGAGCGGAACCTGCGGCGGATGCACCGCACCGGCTGGCTGCCGTATGCGGTGAGTCTGGCGGTGTACGCGGCGCTGTCCGTGACCCACCCGCTGGCGGCGGTGGACGGGCAGGTGCTGACGACACTGGCGGAGACATACCGGCTGGGCTGGTGGACGGCGCTGCCGGCGGCGGCCATCATCGTGCTGCCGCTTTGCAGGGTGTCCATCCGGAGGTCTATGGCCGTCAGTGTGCTGGCGGCGCTGGCCGTGACCCTGTGGGGTCAGGGAGGGCGGCTGTGGGACGTGCTGCGGGACACGGTGCTGGGTTACCGTCCGGCGGGCGGGGCTTTGCAGCAGGTACTGGCAGGCGGAGGCGTGGCGTCCATGCTGACGGCCACGCTGATGGCCATCAGCGCCGGCATGTACGCGGGGCTGCTGGACAGCGCAGGCGTACTGGGCGGCGTGCGGCGCCACGCGGCGGCGCTGGCTCGCAGGGCGGGACGGTTTCCCGCCTGCGCGGCGGTGTGCGCCCTGGCGGGCATGATCTTCTGCAACCAGTCTGCTGGCCCTGTGGTGGCCGACCAGCTGCTGGAGGAGACGTACCGCGCCCGTGGGCAGGGCGGCGAGGAGCTGGTGCTGGACATCGAGAACTCCGGCATCGTGATGGCGCCGCTGATCCCGTGGAACATCTCGGTATCCATTCCGCTGGTGATGCTGGGGGCGGATGCCTCCGCCATCCCCTATGAGGTGCTGCTGTACGCCATTCCCCTGTGCTATCTGCTGACGAAGCGGCGGGGGTTTGCCGCGAAAGGAGAGAGAATATGATCGAACTGCTGGCCCGCTGGTGCATACCGGATCGGGACAATGTAACATCGCCGTCGGTGCGGCGGGCCTACGGCACGCTGTGCGGCATCGTGGGCATCGCCCTGAATATCCTGCTGTTTGCGGGGAAGTTCTTCGCGGGACAGCTGTCCGGCTCCATCGCCGTGACGGCGGACGCCTTCAATAACCTGTCGGACGCGGGCTCCTCGGCAGTGACGCTGCTGGGTTTCCGGCTGGCGGGACGGAAGCCGGACACGGACCACCCCTTCGGCCACGGGCGCATCGAGTACATCTCGGGTCTTGCGGTGGCGGGCCTGATCCTGCTGATGGGCGTGGAGCTGGCCAAGTCCTCCGTCGATAAGGTCCTCCATCCGGAGGAGGTGACGTTCTCGCTGCTGGCGCTGGGTATCCTGGCGGCGTCGGTGTGCGTGAAGCTGTACATGTGGTTCTACAACCGGCGTATCGGGAAGAAGATCAAGTCCGCGGCCATGGAGGCCACGGCCATGGACAGCCTGTCCGATACCGCGGCTACGGCGGCGGTGCTGCTGGCCATGCTCATCGGCAGGTGGACGGGACTGGCGGTGGACGGCTATGTGGGCCTTGTGGTGGCGCTGTTCATCCTGGCCTCCGCCTGCAAGGCGGCGAAGGAGACGCTGTCGCCCCTGCTGGGGCAGGCACCCGACCCGGAGCTGGTGCAGGAGATACGGGATATCGTCATGGCCCACAGCACCGTACAGGGTATCCACGATCTGGTGGTCCACGACTACGGCCCGGGGCGGTGTATGATCTCCCTCCACGCGGAGGTGCCGGCTCACGGGGACATTATGGAGATGCACGACGTCATCGACAACATCGAGAAGGAACTGGCGGAGCGGCTGCACTGTCAGGCAGTGATCCACATGGACCCCATCGTCACCGACGACGCATCCGTGGGTGCGCTGCGCCGGCAGATCGCCGAAGTGGTGAAGCAGGTGGACCCCCGTATGACCATCCACGATTTTCGGGTGGTGCGGGGTACTACCCATACCAACCTGATCTTTGACGCGGTATTGCCGTTCTCCTCCGGCAGGACGCCGGAGCAGGCGGCGGAGGAGATCCGGAAGCTGGTGCGGGAGCTGGACAGCACATATTTCGCCGTGGTGACGGTGGAGCACAGCTATACGGATTGAAAAAATCCCGCGCCGGTGGGCGCGGGACGGGACGTTATTCCCAGGTCTGCCAGATTTCGGGGTGATAGCCCACCGTGGCCTGGCGGCCGTTGCGGACGATGGGGGCGGCGAACAGCTCAGGGTAAGCCAGCAGCTTTTCCTCCGCCGCATCGGGCGTGATATAGGCCATGTACTGGTCCTCATAGGCGCGGCAGGTCTTGTCCACCAGCGCATCGAAGCTGCCCACGGCGGCCTTGATGGAGCGGTACTCTCCGGCGGACACGCCCTTGCTGGCAAGGTCGATGTACTGGTACTTGATGCGGCGCTCCTTGAACCAGCGCTCCGCTTTTTTGGTGTCGAAGGATTTGGATTTTCCGAAGATCTGAATATTCATAGACGGCTCCTTGTGAGTGAAATGGAGGATATGCCATGGATGAGAACATCCGTAAATTGAAGGAATTGGTGGATGGCTCCGACAACATTGTGTTTTTCGGCGGGGCCGGTGTGTCCACGGAATCGGGTATCCCCGACTTCCGCAGCGTGGACGGACTGTATCACCAGAAGTTCAGATACCCGCCGGAGACCATGCTGAGCCATACGTTCTTTGAGCGGCACACAGGGGAGTTCTTCGACTTCTACCGCGCCAAGATGCTGGCGCTGGACGCCCAGCCCAACGCGGCCCACCGGAAGCTGGCCCAGTGGGAGCGGGAGGGGAAGCTGAAGGCGGTCATCACCCAGAACATCGACGGCCTGCACCAGAAGGCGGGGAGCCGCGAGGTGCTGGAGCTCCACGGCAGCGTGCTGCGCAACCACTGCACCCGCTGCGGGAAAGCCTACGGCGTGGAGCGTATCGTCAGCAGCGCCGGCGTGCCGCGGTGCAGCTGCGGCGGCGTCATCAAGCCCGATGTGGTACTGTACGAGGAGCCTCTGGACGAGGACGTGATGGCCCGCGCCCTCCATTACATCCGGCAGGCGGACGTGCTGCTCATCGGCGGCACGTCGCTGGTGGTGTATCCGGCGGCGGGACTCATCACCTACTACCGCGGGCATAAGCTGGCGGTGGTGAATAAGGGCGGGGCAGGCCCCGCGCAGGCCGCCGTTACGGTGGATGGACCCATCGGACAGGTGCTGGAGCAATTGTAACATAGGAAGCTGCGGGGCGCAAGGCGGGGATTTTTCCGTCTGCCCCTTGACAAACAGGGGCATTTTGTTATAATAGCAAGGTGTTCCGCATGCGAGCGTGCTGGAATCGGCAGACAGGCAAGCTTGAGGTGCTTGTGTCCGTAAGGTCGTGTGGGTTCAAGTCCCATCGCTCGCACCAGAGAATAAGAGACACACGAAAGTGTGTCTCTTATTTTTCTGCGCGGCGATTTTTCTGCGCAGAGTCGGCCGTCTGCGGGCGGCTCTGCGCGCCCGATCTGACCGTTGGTGAGCATATCGAGATGGACGAGCACATCTTCTTCCGTATGGGTGAGACGCAGGAGCGCTGCGTCTTCTGCTGGCTGGACGCACCGGTAAGCAGTGAATACGAACAGCGCCGGCCGCGTTACCCACACGCGGCCGGCGCTGCTTTTGAGGTCTCCCTCATGGAAAAGAAAAGTAAAAAGTATGGCCTGGCTGGACCACGGCGCTATGATATCACAGAGAAAAAGATTTGGGAAGCGCATGTTTGTTCTTGAAAACATGAGAAGATGTATAGTACAATGACCGCAGGGCGGCTGCTCTATTGTCCGTCAGATACCGCGTGCCCGCCTGCGGCGGGCAGTCGGTACCGGCGAATAGCAGACCGCAGAAGCGAGGTGCGCGATGAATATTTCCAAATATCAGATATTTCTGAAGGTCGTTTCCTGCGGCAGCTTCTCCAAGGCGGCGGAGGCGCTGAGCTTTACCCAGTCCGGCATCAGCCACGCCATCAACTCGCTGGAAAACGAGCTGGGCGTCATGCTGCTCAGCCGCAACCGCGGCGGCGTGGTGCTGACGGCGGACGGACGGGCGGTGCTGCCCAAGATCGAGGAGCTGTGCGCTGCGCACCACGCCCTGATGCAGACGGTGGAGGGGCTGAAGGACATGGACAGCGGCCTTGTGAAGATCGCCACGTTCTCCAGCGTGTCCGCCCAATGGCTGCCCCGCATCCTCAAGAGCTTCGGCGAGCTTTACCCCAACATCGAGTTTGAAGTGGTCACCGGCGACTTCTACGACCAGATCGAGGGCTGGATCGTCAGCGGCGCGGTGGACTGCGGCTTTCTGCGGCTGCCGCCGGTGAAGCGCTTGCAGACCTACGCCCTGCACCGCGACGAATTGCAGGTCATCGTCCCCTGCGACCACCCCTATGCCGACCGCGACCCGTTCCCCATGTCCGCGCTGGCAGAGGAACCCTTCATCCAGCTGGAGGAGGGCGACGACTACGAGATCATGGCGGCGTTTGATGAGATGGGCATCCGCCCCAACGTGAAGTACATCGCCCGGGAGGACAGAACGATCCTTGCCATGGTGTCCGAGGGGCTGGGTATCAGTCTCCTGCCGGAGCTGATGGTGCGCCACAGCCCCACGCCTATCCGCATCTGCCGCGCGCCGCTGCACTTCTATCGCACCATCGGTATCGGCATCAAGGACAAGAAGGCGCTGTCCAACTCCACGCGGCTGTTCGTGGACTATGTGCGGACGTGGGTAGCGGAGAACGGGGAACGGTGACGCGCCCGCAAAGCCCCGAAATCCCGCGATTTTCCGCGGATCTCCGACAGGCGGATATTGACAATGTGAATAAACTGGGATATACTGACATCCGTCAGGTTTTGGACGTTTTCACAAGCCTTGATGGTCTGAAAAAAACAGCGTCCGGACTTCATGAAAAACTGGATAGATCAAGCTCGGGGACGCCGCGCGGCTGTTTGTTGTAACGACGAGACATCGTCAGACAGCAGCTTAGAAGGAATTTTGGGTCAGAAACCCACCGCGGACGGCACTGTGAGCGCAAGGAGATGACCGAAGCAGCATACGCTGCCGGGGTAACACCGCCATTGGGAGCATCGCTCCTGAGAAGGTAGGTCATGTACGTGGAAACCGTTGGGACACAAGGGCTTCCGTGGCGCGAGGACAGTAGAATTGCACGGCTGAGAGCTTACTTGCGGCGGCGCTTCTTCGTTGTGACATATCAGAGGGTGGACTATGCGCCGATGGCTTCCGAAGGGGAGCGGTCGGCGTTTTTGTTTTACCCGATAAGCCGCTGGTGGCTCCGGAACGGAGCGCCGGCGTTTTTTATGCGAAAAGACCGCACATCCCCTGTCAAGCCGAGACGGCCCGCAAAGGCCGCCTGCTTCCCATAAGGGATGGAGAGGGTGCCGGCCCTCTCCATCCCGTACCTCTTTCCGGCAGGGCCGAGACGGCCCGCAGCACACCTGTACAGCACGCGCGGCTCCGCGCCGCGGCGTTTGAGAGAGAACACACAAGGAGGAAACAGAACTTGAACACCAAGAGAACGCACCGGCTGCTGCCGCTGGCCATCGCGCTGGTCATGGCGCTGAGCCTGCTGCCCACGAAGGCGTGGGGCTACTACGTCCTGCAGGGCTCCGGCACCGAGGCCAGTCCCTACCTGATCTCCAGCGCTCAGGCGCTGGAATCTCTGGCGGAGCAGGTCAACGACGGCGCACTGAAAACGGAGGGCGTCTACTTCCGGCAGACCGCCGACATCGACCTGTCCGGCTTCAAGAACAACTCGTGGGTGCCCATCGGCAACGCCACCGGCTCCGGCGGCACGGGCCGGACCTTTGACGGTATCTACGACGGCAACGGCTTCCGTATCAAGAACTTCGTGTTCGAGGATACCACCCGCAAGTATTACGGTCTGTTCGGCCTGCTGTCCAACACCGCAGTCATTAAGAACCTGACGCTGGACAAGAGCTGCTCCGTCACCGCCCGCACCTATGTGGGCGGCCTCGTCAGCCGCGCCGCAGGGGCCACCCTCATCAACTGCACCAGCTACGCCACGGTATATGCCGCCGGTTCCGCCGGTGAGATCCCGTATCCCCGCGTGGGCGGTCTGGCGGCGGAGGGCCACACCTTCATCAACTGCACCAACTACGGCAGCGTCAAGGCCAACCCCGACTCCAGCGGCTTCAGCAGCCCCGGCGGCTATGGCGCCGGCGGCATCGCGTGCATGGCGCGGGTGATGATCGGCTGCGCCAACTACGGAAGCGTGGTGGCCGGCGGTCAGGCCGGCGGCGTGGTGGGCGAGATCAGCTGCTATGGCAGCACCGAGGAGAAACCCGTGGGCGTCATGGTGGGCTGCGCCAACTACGGCACCGTGGAGGCCCGGGAGTGGGCCGGCGGTCTGGCCGGCGATGCCGAGGGCATCATCGAGGACTGCTACAACCTGGGCACCGTGAAGGTGGAGAAGACGAAGGTGGGCGGCCTGGTGGGCCGGTACAGCACCAGCGACTACAACGCCCTGCAGGTGGGCATCCACAACTGCTACCACGCCGGCTCCGTGCAGTACGGCGCGGAGGAGGCGGAGCCCGTGGCGGGCCATCTGGTGGGCCTTGTGCAGGGCAGTGCGGACGAAGCCACCGCCAAGGCATACCTCAGCGGCAACTACTATCAGAACATCGGCCTGCTGCCGGCAGTGGGCAGCATGGACATCGGCGACAGCGCCGTGGCCATGGAGCTGGCCGATATGCAGAAGCAGGAGTTCCTGGACAAGCTGAACAGCTACACCCATGTGGCGCTGTACGGCGCCGCGTGGCAGTTCAGGTATATCACCGGCCAGGGGCGGATGCCTGTCTATAAGGAGTATCAGGAGCTGCTGGACTACTCCTGCAAGCTCAAGGGCGTGACGGTCAACGGCATGCCCGCCATCGCCGCCGACGGCGGCTACACCTGGGTGCTGCCCTACGGCACCGATCTGACGAAGGTCTCGGTGGTCACCAGCATCAGCCCCCGGGCCGCGGTGGAACCGGCGGACGGCACGCTGGACTTCTCCAAGGGTCCCGTGACGTTTACGGTGACGGCTCAGGACGGCGTACACCGGCAGAGCTATCCCGTGACGGTGACGGCGGCAGCCAGCCCCAACGGCCTCAGCGCCCTGCGGGTGAAGATGAAGTCTACGGGCGACGTGACTCGGGACGATTATCTGCACGGCCTGACGCTGGTGGGGCCGGAGGACTTCCAGCAGGATGTCACCACCCGCGACTACACCGTATACGACTATAACGCCGCACAGCGCGGCGCCTTCGACACGAACAGCTGGAACGGCTACTATTTCTGGGCGGTGCCCGCCGAGACCGGCGCAGCGATGGTGGCTGCCACCCCCACGCGGACCAGCACCATCACGGCCTGTGCGGACATGATGGATAAGTCCGGCCAGTACGTCTACTACGGCGACAGCATGCACCTGGGCGACAACACCATGACCCTCACCGTGACACCGCCCTCCGGCGGCAGCGGCAAGGAGACGGTGTATACCTTTCATGTGAAGGTCCTGCCCTCTCTGGGCAGCGTCAGCTTCAGCGACAGCGGCACGGAGCTGGCGGGGACATTCCACCCCCTGACCTTTGCATACAGCATCAAGGCGCCGGACTATCTGACGGGCCTGACGCCCACCGTCACCACCACCCTGAACGAGGGCGAAACGGTGACGTATAGCCCCGCGCTGGAGGACGGGAAGATCCCGCTGGACAAGCTGACGGACGGCAAGTTCACCATCACCGTGTCCGACGCGGAGGACAGCACCCTCAGCACCACCTATACCTTCACGGTGGAGCAGGTAGCCACATTCACCGCCAGAATCGTCACCAATGTGGCGGATGCCCACATCCGCGTGTATCAGGGTACAGACCTGATGACTCCCAACGCCGGCGGAGCCTACGAACTGCGGGGAGACAGAGACTACCGCTTCGAGGTGGCGGCCAAGGGCTACGTGTCCGTCAGCGATGCGCTGACGGAGGACCTGCTGAGCGACGGCGTGCTGGAGCTGTATCTGGAGGAGGTGCCGACCGGCGATCTTCCCAGATATGACTCCTCGTGGCCCAGCTTCCGCGGCAACGACGAGAATATGGCCATCACCACCGTCAGGACCCCCATCGGGCCCTACGCGGAGGAGGACGATGTGGAGCTGCTGTGGAACAGCACCAGCGGCAGCGGCTTTGACAGCGGCGCCGTGGGCTGCCCCATCTTCGTGGACGGCTATATGTACGCCTACGCGGGCACCAACATCCTGAAGCTGGACCCCGCCACCGGCGAGACGCTGATCTCCAAGCCCATGGAGGACGCCTCCGACTTCGCCATCATCCCGCCCACCTACGGCGACGGCATGATCTTCGTGGGCCTGAAGAACGGGCGGGTGCAGGCGTTCCGCGCCGATACGCTGGAGTCCCTGTGGGTCTACACCGACCCGCTGGGCGGCCAGTCCAACTCCCCCATCACCTACTCCGACGGCTGCGTGTACGTGGGATTCTGGCGGGGCGAGAGCGGCGCGGCCAACTTCGTGTGCCTGACGGCGGACGATGAGAAACCCAACCGCAAGACGGAGCCCAAGATCCCCCTGTGGAGCTGCACCAACGACGGCGGCTTCTACTGGGCGGGGGCCTACGCCAACGACAAATACGTGATGGTCACCACCGACGACGGGTACAGCGGCTATTCTCACAACACCGGCAAGCTGCTGATCTTCGACAAGCGCACCGGCGAGCTGACGGATTCCAAGACGACCTACACCGGCGACCTGCGGTCCAACGTGGCCTACGACAAGGATACCGGCCGCATCTTCTTCACCACCAAGGGCGGCGCGATGTACAGCGAGGTCGTGGGCGCGGACGGCAAGATCGACCGCAGCGCCAGCAAGACGGTGGCGCTGGGCGGTATGAGCACCTCCACCCCCGTGGTCTGCAACGGGCGCGCCTACGTGGGCGTGGCCGGTACGGAGGGGCAGTTCACGCCCTACGGCGGCCACCACATCGCCGTTATCGACCTGACCGACTGGAAGATAGCCTACACCGCCCAGACACAGGGCTATCCCCAGACCAGCGGCCTCATGACCACCGGCTATGACGACGGCGTGTACGTGTACTTCATGGACAACTACACCCCCGGCGTCATGCGCGTCATCCACGACGCCCCGGGCCAGACGGCGCTGGAGGGCGGCGTCACCGAGGAGTTCACCTCCGACAAGGGCGTGTCCGGTACCTATACGGACTGCGCGCCGGTGGTGTTCACGCCCCGGGGCAGTCTGGCGCAGTACTGTATCGGCAGCCCCGTCACCGATGAGTACGGTACGCTTTACTTCAAGAACGACAGCGGCAACCTCATCGCCCTGACCAGTGCCGTGCGGGAGCTGAAGGTGGCGGAGAAGCCGGAGATCGCCAGGACCGAGGACGGTCAGTGGGAGGTCACCGGCGGTAAGATCGTGGCGGTGCTGGCCAACGGGCTGGAGCGCGACATCACCGCTCTGGTGGAGTACCGCGACGACGGAAGCGGCGGCGTGGAGGCCGTGTATACCTACGGCACCAGCGTCCAGCCCTATACCAAGTCGGTGCGTACCGTGTCCCTCAACGGGGCTTCGGCGGCGCAGCCCGGCATCGGCAACGGCGCCGAGGAGGGCGTCACCGAGAACGGCGTTACCAGCTTCAAGGCCGGTACGTCCGCCGGTGCGCCGGAGATCCGCGTCACCGCGCCGGCCAACGGCTGGGCCGCGGGTGAGAATATCTTCACCGTGGCATCTGACGGCGACGCCGCCTGCACGGTGATGGTGAAGAAGGCCGACGGCACGCTGGTGCGCCTGACGGCGTCCACTGCGGACGGCACGCACAGCTTTACCGCCGTCCTCGCCGAGGGAGACAGTCTGGTGGTGGGCCTGAAGGGAGACGTCAACGGCGACGGTGAGATCACCAGCAGCGACACCGTGCAGGCACAGGCTGGCTTCCTTGGCAAGCTGACGCTGCAGGATCACCGCCAGCTGTGCGGCGCCGTTTCCGGCGGCGATGCCATCAACAGCCGTGACATTGTCCAAATTCGAGCAGCCTTCCTGGGAAAGCTGACTCTTAAATGGTAACAAAAATCAGAAAGGAAAGAGAACATGAAGCACATCGCAAAGAGATCCCTGTCCATGCTCCTGGCGTTGGTCATGCTCTGCTCCCTGTGCGTCAACGCACTGGCCGCAGACGAGGTCAAGGTCAACTCCGCGCTGAGCGCCACGGAGCTGGAGAAGAGCGCCTCCGCCCAGACCGTCCGGGTGACGGTGGCCCCCGCGTCCGCCGTGACCGTCTCCAACTATGAGGTGAAGCTGGAGGTGCCCAAGGGCTGGACCATCACCAAAATCGAGAACGACGACCCCAACGCAACCCTGACCGCCGCGGACTACAACCTCGCCAATGGCCAGATGGGCTGGACCAGCGCGGATGCCGAGGATAAAAGCGTGAGTAAGTTCGTCACCTACACGGTGGAGATCCCCGCCAACACCGCCGCCGGCACGTATGAGCTGAAAGTCACCGGCGTGAATGCGTGGAAGAACTACGCTCAGGACGCAGTGCTGACCAAGGGTCAGCACGACAGCACCCTGACCCTGACCGTCAAGGAAAAGACCACTGCCACCGGCTACACCGCCGAGCTGTCCACGTGGTACACCCAGCGCGAGGTGGGCCAGACCCTGACCCTGCCCGTCTACATCACCAGCACTGAGGCGTCCGTGACCACCTGGAACGCCGCCACCGTCAAGATCAAGTACGATCCCAGGTACGTGTCCTTCTATGAGATGCAGCGGTTTGGCCTGAAGGCCAGCGAGGTCTATGACGACAAGGCCAACGGCGTCGTGACCATCAGCCGCTACGGCGACGATGTGGCCTGCGGCAACGGCTACGGTACGTTCTTCATGGCGGTCTTTGACTGCAACGCCGTGGGTGTCGCCAACTTCCAGCTGACCGAGGCCCGCGTGGACCTGCAGGACAACGCCAACGTGCAGGACGCTCCTCTGGCCACCGCCAAGGGCGACCTGAACGTCCAGATCGGCACTCCCACCTACAAGGTCAGCGGCGCGGAGCAGGAGCTGAAGTATGAGCCCACCGCCGAGTCCGGCAAGGACTTCATCATCAACATGCAGGAGGGCTATGTGGTCAAGGGCCTGGACGTCCACTATAAGGTCGGCGGCAAAGACTACGACGCTTCGTGGGACGCGGTTGCGAACACCTTCATCATTCCCGCCCAGCACATCACCGGCGACATCGAGCTGTATGTCTCCTACCACAGCTACAACATCACCAAGACCGGCAGCGGCGCCGATGACGTGACCCTGCCGAATCGGGTGTATTACTACAAGAACGATTACACCTTCACCCTGGATAAGAAGGAAGGCTATGCCTACACCGTGAAGGTCGCCGTCGGCGGCCAGGAGATCACCTGCACCGTCAACGAGGCCGGCACGGAGTACACCATCCCCGGCGACAAGATCCTGGGCGACACGGTGGTCACCGTGATCCGCACCAAGGAGGCATCCCAGATCACCTTTACCGGCAACACCGACGATCTGGTGGGCGAGGTCTCCCGCAGCGCTCCCGTCGGTCAGGACTTCACCTTCACCATCACGAAGGACGCCGACTATGAGTACACCGTCTCCGCCAAGTACACCGAGTCCGGTGAGACCGTGCCCGTGACCGACAACGGCAACGGCACCTACACCATTGCGGGCAAGTACATCAACGGTGATGACATCTCCATCACCGTCAGCAAGATCTCCCCGCTGGATAAGTTTGACTTCAGCGTCTATGAGTACGTGAAGGTGGACGGCGGCAAGTCCGTGTTCCTGATCCTGGCCAACGTGAAGAGCGGCGAGACTCTGGGCGAGGGCAAGGTCCCCGCCTACGACGGCTCCAACATGTATACCGACATGTCCGGCCGCTATGACCACGCCTACTCCTGGCTGGTGTTCTCCGAGAGCGATGCCGCCGCCCTGCAGGCCGATGTGAAGAACCACATCACACTGGTGACCGGCGAGGCCAAGAGCTACAAGTCCAACAACGATGTGAACTACACCGGTACCGCCGACATCAACGACGCCCAGCTGGTATACAATATCTACAACGCCAAGTATGACAGCTTCGACGTGGTGGAGATGAAGATGTTCCTCAGCGCGGATATCAACGGCGACAAGGTCGTGAACGTGCAGGATGCCGGCGCCATCGCAAGAGGCACTGTTCTCTTCTGATAAGTAAACCGCATCACGGGCCGTGCTTTGCACAAGATCTCCCCTGCCCCAAGGGGGCAGGGGAGACAGCCCGTTTTTCGGAGGCATGTTTCTGTGGCTCATATCCCGCGTCGTATGGGAAATGGAAACGGGTTTCTGAACAAAACAGGAGGAGAAAATAAGATGAAGAAAGTATTCTGCGCCCTGCTGGCGGCGCTGACGCTGCTGGCGGCGGCCGTCGTCCCCGCCTACGCGGTGGACAGCAGCAAGTCCTATCTCTTCGAGCTGTCCATCGACGGCGGCGACACCAAGCATGCCGCCGCCGGCGACATCGTGACGGTGCTGCTGACACTGAAGCGCACCGACAAGGACGAGGGCTACACCATGTACGCCATGCAGGACGAGATCTGCTACGATCCCGCGTTCTTCGAGCTGGTGCCCAACAGTGCCATGTCGGCAGCGGCCATCGAGACTACGGACATCTCCCTGCGCGGCGGCCTGCGGGCGTTCTATATGAACTTCGTGTCCTTCGGCGGCGGCGAGGACTGGGATGCCGCCACCATGATCGGTACGTTCCAGCTGAAGGTCATCGGTACCTCCGGCTCCTCCACCATCCGGAACACGGAGAACCTGGTGTCCACCTCTGACGGCATGGACAGATACGCCTCCGAGACCCGGGACGTCACCGTGGTGGTGACGGACGACTGCACCGTGAAGTTCGAGAGCAACGGCGGTTCCTTCGTGCCGGAGCAGGTGGTCAAGCGGGGCCAGCGCGTGACCCGTCCCGAGGACCCCACCAGGGAGGGCTTCGTGCTGGAGGGCTGGTATACCGATTTCGACATGACCCGGCCCTGGGACTTTGACCGCGACACGGTGACGGCCAGCATGACGCTGTACGCCAGATGGACGGACGGCACGGCCATCGCGCCGGTGGACGAAAACGGCGGCGGTCAGGTGCCGGTGTGGGTGTGGATCGCGCTGGGCGCGCTGCTGCTCCTGCTGGTGCTGTTCCTGCTGCTGCGCCGCCGGACCGTGAGGTTTGAGACCTTCGGCGGCACCGCCATCGACAGCCGCAAGGTGCGCCGCGGCGAAAAGCTGACGCCTCCCATGCTGCCTGTGAAGGAGGGTGCGGCCTTCGGCGGCTGGTTCGCGGATCAGGCCTGCACCAAGCTCTGGAGCTTCGACAGCGACACGGTGGAAAAGAGCATGACGCTGTACGCCAAGTGGCAGTAACCGCGGAAATAGAATGAGGGTGCAGATGAGAAAACGGATCACAGCCCTGCTGCTGGCCTTTGTCATGACGGCGAGCCTGCTGCCGGTGACGGTGCAGGCGGTCTCACCGGAGGCGGAGGCGCAGGCGGCAGTTATCACCACGGCGGCGGAGTTTGCCGCCATGGCGCCGGACGGGAATTACCGTCTGGAAGCGGACATCACGGTGGACGAGCCCTACGGCAGGACATTCACCGGCAGCTTCGACGGCGCCCACCATATCATCACCATAGATCTTCATGCCTCGGCCGGTGGACCGGTCGGGGCATGGGGCCTATTCGGAGAGCTGGACGGCGCGGCGGTAAAAGACCTCCGTCTGCGGGGCGAACTGACCGCGGCGGAGGACAGCAATGTCCGGAGCCTGGGCGCACTGGCCGGTACGGTTTCCGGCGACACGGCTATCGGCGGCTGCCGCAGTGAGGCTGCGGTGCAGTCGGAGGTGTCCGGCGGCAGCGTGGGCGGCTTTGTGGGCCGCGTCACCGGCGGTACGCTGACCATGACGGGCTGCGCCGGCGCCGGCGTGGTAAAGGCGCTGGACAGCGCCGCGGCCGGCGGCCTTGTGGGCAGCCTCGACGGCGGCAGCATGACGCTGACGCGGTGCTATCAGTACGGCGATGTGCTGGGCGGCGTGTGCGCTGGCGGTTTTGTGGGACAGATCGCGGAGCAGGCGGACTGCACCGCGTCGTACGGCTATGCCGCCCTGCGGCCTGCCGCAGAGGACGCGGCAGCACCGGAAAACTGGGGCGAGCTGCGGACTGTCAGCGCGGAGAAGGCCGGCGCACTGTGCGGTGAAGGTACGTTCAGCGCGGAGAGCAAGGCGCTGTTCTGGTCGGGCAAGGCGTTCGGAACGGACGCTGTCCCTGCCGGTGGGCGGTTCGAGGAGACGGATGCCGCCGCGGTGCTGGCGGCTTTGAATGAGGGCGCGGCGGAGGACGATGCCAACGGCTTTCTGCTGACGGCGGAGAATGGCGGCTGGCCCATGCTGCGCTGGGAACTGACCCAGCCCCAGACGCCGTCTGCCGCAATAGAGCAGGAGAAGGAGACGCTGCGCACCCAGTTGGCCCAGCTATGGAGCCAATACAGCGAGACGGCCTATGAGCCGGAGAGCTGGGCGGCGTTGACCAAGCTCTATCAGGGCGCGCTGGCCGCTGTGGACGCAGCTGTGTCGGCAGAGGAGCTGCCGCTGCTGACGGTGCTGGCCGCGGCCATGGCGGAGGTGCCCGTCAAGGCCCAGACCTACACCACCCTGTCGGAACAGGAACGGCAGGCGGTGATCCAGCGGCTTCAGACAACGTATGAGACATATTTACAGCAGATCGAGGACAAGGCATCCGCCTTTGCCGAGGCCAGCCGCGGCGTGTGGCTGAAGCGCACGGCAGAGGGGCGGGAACAGCTGGACACAGCCCGCCAGACGCTGGTCCGGCAGCTGACCACGGCGCTGACAGCGCTGAAAGACTGCCATACCACGGCGGACGCTCAGACGCTGGAGGATGCCTTCGCGGCCTCCGCCCAACAGACGGCGGAGGGCGTGGATCCCACCGTGGCGGATAATCGCGTGCCGCAGGGGGACAAGTGGGACGGCACGTCCCGTACCCGGCCTGCGGAGGGCAACGGCACGGCGGAGGACCCCTATCGCATTACCACTGCCGCGGAGCTGGCGTGGTTCGCAGACCAGGTCAACGGCGGCCAGCGGACGCTGTGTGCCCGTCTGGCCTCGGACATCGACCTGAACGGCTATGTCTGGACGCCCATCGGCAGCACCGGCGGCAAGAGCTATCAGGGGACGTTTGACGGCGGCAACAGCGTCGTCCACGGCCTGCGGGTGGAGAGCGCCGCCTACGCCGGACTGTTCGGCGTCATCGGCATGTCCGGCACGGTGCAGCGCCTGTGTACGGCGGGCACCATCGCCATCACCGCCGCTCAGGGCAACAAGATCTCCAGCGTGGGTGCGGGCGGCATCGCCGGATACAGTATGGGCATTATCTTTCAGTGCTTCTCCACGGTGTACGTCACCAACGACCGCACCAGTTACAGCGCGGTGGCCGGGGGCATCGTGGGCAAGGCGTCGGCGCAGGCCGTGGTGGACAGCTGCGGCAGCTACGGCGCCGTGGGCGGCCGCAGGAACATCAACTACATCGGCGGTATCGCGGGCGTGGCCCAGAAGGGAGCCGTCATCCGCTACTGCACCAACTACGGCGCCGTCACCGGCAGCCGCGGCGTGGGCGGCATCGTGGGCCTGCTGACGGACTACGCCCAGGTGCGCCTGTGCGAGAATCAGGGCGCTGTGGACGGCGAGAGCCGCGTGGGCGGCGTCGTGGGCTGGGTCTGCGGGGCGGACTACATCTCCGGAAACGTGCTGGACGTGACCATCCGGAACGTGGGAAGCTACGCCGATGTCACCGCCGATGGCTCCCCCGCTCTGGGCTACGGCGCAGGCGGGATCGTGGGATACATCGACACCGCCGATGATACGGGCCTCACCGGCCCCTGCACCCTTTCCTATGCCTATAATACCGGCAGCGTAACAGATAACGGTAGTACCACGGCACAGGGCGTGGGCGGCATCGTGGGTGAGTGGCACGGCGGCGTTCTCAGCCATGTGCAGAGCGCCTCCGGCAACACGCTGTGGGGCGTGGTGGACATGGCGGTCACCGCCAGCCACGACGCGGCGCGGGTGTCCACGGTGACACCGGCCTATGACATCACCGGCGGTGACCGCTGGGACAAGGTCAGCGCTGCGGTGACGCTGCTGGCGAAGCTCATCCGGCCCGAGGCCGGCGATGAGGGCTACGCCGCCTACGGCAGGGACCAGAGCATCCTTTATAACGGCGTGATCCTGTCCTATCTGGAGCGCATCGAGTCCGCCGCAGACAGCGGCGAGACGGAGACGCTGCTGCGGGAGTGTCAGGAGCAGCTGGACGCCGTCCTCACCGGCACGGATGCCAGCGGCCAACAGCTGCTGGAGGACCTGCGCGCTTACGCCGGAAGCCGCGTGTACGCGGCGGCGGAGCAGGCGGAGGCGGATGCCCTGCTGGCGGCGGCGGAGACGGAGATCGCCGGTGCCGCTACCATCGCGGACATCAGCAATATCCGACTGAAATATCTGGGCGACAACGGCCTGCTGACCAGAATCACCACCTATCAGGCCAAGCGGCAGCAGGACCTCTACAATACCTACGTCTACAACAGGAACTATACGCAGGACGATATGGCCGCGGCGCTGGCCGCCTATGAGAGCTGGCGGGCCAAGTTGGACAGCGCCTCCTCCGTGGAGGAGGTGGACGCCATCTACGCCGACGCCCGCAAGGCGCTGGCGGACCTGACCGCAGGCTTCACGGAGGGTGATACTGCGCCGGACATGGACGCGGCGGCAGCCGCAGCCCTGCAAAAGATACGCGATGAGGCGCGGCAGGCTCTGGATGATCTGGCGCAGCAGCGCATCGCGGCGCTGACGGCGCAGCTGGACGACATCAGCGGTTTCGACGAGACACGGCGGCAACTGCTGACCCAGGCGCTGGAGCGGGGCGTGACATCCATCCGGGAGGCCGCTGCGGTGGAGCTGGACAGCCTTACCGACTATACCGCCATCCAGCAGGCCCGGAAGGAGGGCCTTGCCGCCATCGAGCAGGCGTACACCGCCGCCGCCGGCAAGCTGAAGAAGCTGCTGGAGTCCTCCCGGGCGGAAAACGGCTGGGACGGCATCACCGCCAGCCGGCCCCACGGCAGCGGAACGGAGGCCGATCCCTACCAGATCGGCACGGCGCAGGAGCTGGCGTGGCTGGCCTATGCGGTAAACAACCAGACGGAGAGCGGCGGATTCAGCGCCGTGCTGACGGCGGACGTGGATCTGGGCTATTGCCAGTGGCCGGTGATCGGCACGCGCAGCAGCGGCAGCCAGCGGCCCTATACCGGCACCTTTGACGGCCGGGGACACACCGTGTCCGGCCTGTACATCACTTCGTTGGGCGGGCGGCAGAAGCTGGGCCTGTTCGGCGTGGCGCAGGACGCGGTGATCCGGAACCTGACGGTGCGGGGCAGCATCGAGCTCACCGGCGTCCGTTCCTACGACGGCGATACGGCGGGCTACCTCATCGGCGGCCTGCTGGGCAGCGGCGAGGGCATCGGCGTCACCATCAGTAACTGCGTGTCGCAGGTGGATGTCTCCGTGTCCTTTGCCAACGACCAGAAGGCGCAGCGCGCCGCAGTGGGCGGTCTGGTGGGCCGCCTCAGCGGCAGCGGCAGCCACACGCTCACCGACTGCCGCAGCGAGGGGCGGGTCTACACTGCCTTCGCGCCCGGCGCCTGCTATCTGGGCGGCTCCGGCGGCGACGGCGGGCAGGCCGGCATCGTGGGCTTTATCAGCGCCGGCGCACGACTGGAGCGCTGCGTCAACGCCGGCGAGGTCTACGCAGGCCGCGCCGCAGGCGTGGGCGGCATCGTGGGAAGCGCGGGCAGCAGCGGCACGGAGGTGACGCTGTTCCAGTGCGCCAATCAGGGCGCGGTGTCCAACGATACTGCGGCGGTGCTGCTGAACAAGGGCGGCACCGGCGGCGTCCTGGGACTTGCCGCGGCGGGGACCGTAACGGTCCGCAGCTGCTACAACACCGGCAGCGTGGCGGGCAGCACCATCGTGGGCGGCATTCTGGGCGGCGAGCGCGGCGAATACTCCGCCAACGCTCAGTACGGCTGCCGGGGCCTGACGCTGGAGAACTGCTACAACGCAGGCGGCCTGCTGGTGGGCACGGCCACCGTTCGGGTGGGCGCGCTGGCGGGCTACCCGCTGGACGGCCGGTACTACACGGGACTGACGGTGCGCAGGGGCGCGTGCCGCTACGTCATGGGCTGGAAGTGCAGCCAGGGAGACAGCGTCCGCGAGAGTACGGTGCTGACGGCGGATACGCTGTTTGAGGGACTGGTGGACAGCATCGGCGGCGTCAACAGCGGCTATCCGCTGTTTGACTGGCAGCTGCTGGAGCAGCGCTGCCGCGAAGAGGTGGTCAGCTATCTGAACGACCGCTATGAGCGGGAGATCAAGCCTATCGCCACCGTGGCCCAATGCCAGGAGATCGAAAGGCTGCTGGCCGAGACGGCGGAGACCATCCGCACCGCCAAGACCACAGCAGAAATGACTGCCGCCTATGAAAAGGTGCTGGCGCGCATGAGCGCGGATGACCTGCTGGCAGCGGCAAAGAACGCCGCCCAGAAGCAGCTGGATAAGCTGTATGGCAGCGCAAAGAAGAATTATAAGGATATTGCAGAACAGCTGAACAAGCTGTATGAAACACAAAAGGCCGCCATCGAGGCCTGTACCAAGTCCGCGGATACGGACACGGAGCTGGATCGGTTTTCTGCCGGTGTGGCGGACCTGCTGATCGCGGCGCGGGTGAAGTCCGGCGCGGCTATGCGGGAGCTGGTCGCCGCGCTGCCGGAGGTGCGTCAGGTCTATGACGCCCTCACCGCCGCCCAGAAGCGGCTGGTGGTTAACGGCAGGGCCATCACCGATGCGCAGGTGCTGGTAACGGCCTACGAACAGAATTTGGACCTGCTGCGGCAGTGGGAGAGCGCCGACAAGGCGAAATACACCGCCGTGAAGTCCGGCATCGGCCGTCTGGCGGCGGATATCCGCAGCCAGCTGGGCGATTGCGCCGACGCATCGGGCATGACCGCCGCCCTCAACGGCTACGCCGCAGGAGTGGCCCGGCTGCTGCTGGACAAGCTGGCCTTCACCGAGGGTACGACCACACTGGGCCAGCTGCACAAAGCGTCGGAGGTGCTGACCCAGACATCGGAGGCCGTAAAGGGCCTGACCCGGGAGCAGCTGGCGCTGCTGCCTGCGGAGCAGGTGGCGGGCGTCAGCCGCGCCCAGCTGCTGCTGGCGGTCTACACCAGGGCGTCGGAGCAGCTGGACACCTGGCTGAAGAACGACAAAGCGTCCTACGCCGACGTGGCCCAGCGGCTGGAGCGTCTGGCAGGCAGTGTCCGGCAGGAGTTGGAGCGCAGCGTGGATCGGGACAGCGCGGCCAAGGCGCTGGACCACTACTGCGGCGGCAGCGTGGAGGTGCTGATCTCCTCCATCGGCACGGTCAAACCCGTCATGCCCCCCACCGAGGCGGCTGCAGCCAAGACCCGCCTGCAGCGTGCCCGCACGGCCTACAACGCCCTGACGGCATCGCAGAAGGCGCTGGTGCCCAACTACGCATCGCTGCAGGAGGGCGAGACGGCCTACCGCACCTACGAGAGCAATTACGCCGCGGCCAAGGCGGCGGAGAGCCTCATCTCTGCCATCGGCACGGTGACGGTGGACAGCGGCGACGCCATCCGCAAGGCTCAGGAGGCCTACGACGCCCTGACGGCGGAGCAGAAGCAGCTGGTGGGCGCCAGGCTGGTGCAGCAGATGGAGACTGCCGCCGCCCAGTACCGGCAGCTGCTGGCCCAGAGCGCGGAGAACGGCGGGGAAACACCCTCCGCCGACGAGACAATGTCCGACGGCGTGAAGCCTGCGGACCGGATGCAGCCCACAGACCAGACCCGGCCGGAGCAGGCGCAGCCCTTTGACTGGAGCCTTGTGTGGCTGGGCGGCGGCATCCTGGCGTCTGCGGCGGCGATCGCGTTGATCCTCCGCTGGCTGGCGGCGGTGCGGCGCACCGAAAAGAAAAACAAAGCGTAAGTCCCGCAGGAGGGGGAGGTCTCGTGCCGCTCCCCTCCTGCGGCGGTTGCAGAAGGAGCGTGAAGCGTGAAAAAGAGACTGGGAGGCGTGATGCAGACCGCCATGGCCATACTGCTGTGTATGGCGGCGGTGCTGTGCGTGACGCGGCTTCAGACCGGCCATGCCCCACGGGAGGATGCCCGGGCGGCATCCCGCATGCTGTACTCACCCGGGGAGGTGCTGTACGACGGCGACCGCGTGACGGCCATGGACAGCGCCAACGACGCGGAGGTCCCTGAGGACGAGACGCCGCCGGATCAGCCGGACGCACCGGAAAGCTCGCAGCCTGACGATACCCCCACGCCGGACGCGCCCCCCGTGGACAGCGACACCGCGTCCTCGGACGGGCGGGACGGCATCGGCGACCTGCTGGACATCGCGGATAACGGCGGCGGCTCCGGCGGACAGACACCGGACCACGCCGCGCCGGGGGACGTTACCGTACCGGAGGCACCGGATGCCGCGCTGTATTTTACCACCAGCATCATCGACGGCGAGACCACGGCGGAGGAGACCTATCCCTTTACCATCACCCACCAGCCGCAGCGGGAGCCCATCGGCCTCGCCGTCACCGTCAACGGCAGGGAGCTGCGCTATGCCGCACAGACCACCTCCGTGACGGTGCATCTGGCGGCGGGAGCCAATACCATCGTTGTCAGCGCGGACTATCGGGAGGACGGCGGCACCGTCCGCGCCACCCGCAGCTACACCGTCTGCTACGCCCAGCCCGGGGAGCTTATCATCGTGGCGAAGCGCACCTCGGACGGGCGGCAGTTGGGCGAGCTTGGCACCGTGTCGGAGGGCGCGCTGACCTTTACCGCCTGCGCCGAGCGGGACGGCAGCACCTATCCGGTGCAGTCCGTGGAGCTCAACGGCAGGACCCTCGCCGGCAGCGGCGGCAGCTACACCGCCCAGCTGAACTCCGGCGAAAACCGCATCCGCATCAAGGCGAGCTATCAGTCATCCTCCGCCGATGTGACCTATACCATCACCTACAACGCCAGCGCGTTTCAGATCATAACCAGTATTTCCGATACCGTCATCGACGACAATACGGTGCAGAGTTCTGCTTCCTTTGAAAAGGTGACAGTGGACAGCGAACGGTATCGTTTTGAGCTCCGGCCGATCCAGAGCACCGGTAAGGGATCTATCGACCGTGTCCGTGTCAGTGACAGCACCGGGACCACTTCTCTAACAAAGGAGAGTGACGGCTGGTATACCGTGCAGATGGGCCGCGAGGACCGGATGCTGTACATCGACTACAAGGATTCCACGGGCCGGAGCAAGACCTATAAATACCAGCTGCACTTCCAGCGCGGCGCGGAGGGTACTCCGGAGGACCGCCAGCCCACCATCATCGCCCAGGTGGAGGCGGACGGCACCGTTATCGGTCTGACCAACGGTCTGACCATGAAAACGCCCGACCTCATCGTGCTGGTGGATGGCCGCAGCTGCAACGGCCAGCAGCTCTACGCCAACAACTACACCGTGTCGGTGAACGGCACGGTGGTGTCCGCACCCATCAGCCAGTCCGGCTACCAGTTCGGTTACACCACCTATCTCTCCAACGAGGGTGCCAATACTATCACCATCACCGCCACGGACGCGGACGGCTATTCCGCCACCCGCAGCTGGACGGTCTACTATGAAAACGGCGACATCACCGTCACCGTCAGCGTGGAGGCCACCACCGTGGGCCTCGGCTATCTGGTGGCGCCCACGGAGGTGACGGCCCCCGGCGGCACGGACGCATGGACCGTGGTGCAGCAGGTGCTGACGGAGAACGGCTACACCGTCAGCGGCAGCGGCAGCTATCTGTCCGCCATCCAGCGCAGCGGCATTTGCAGCGGCTTTTTCATCGATTCCGAACTGATGGAGCTAATCATGGCCGACGGCATGGACGAGAACGGTGCGGGACTGGATCCCCAACCCTTCTCCATGGACAGTCTTGGTGAATTAGACTTCTACCGCTGGTCGGGCTGGATGTATTCCTATAACGGCAGCTATCCCGGCTACGGCATGAACGTCTGCAAGCCGCAGGACGGCAGCGTCATCCGCGTGCGGTACACGCTGGCCATGGGCAAGGACATCGGCGGCTATTCCAGCGCCAACGGCAATTACGGCGTTTCCAGCGGCAACTACTATAAAGAATGGTAAGAGGAGAAAAGCAGATGAATACCAGCGTAGAAAAGATCCTGCATGAAGTGAAAAAGGTCATCGCCGGTAAGGACGATGTGCTGGAAAAGATCATGATGACGGTGCTCTCCCGCGGCCATGTGCTGCTGGACGACGTGCCCGGCACCGGCAAGACCACCACGGCGCTGGCCTTCAGCCGAGCCCTGGGTCTCCGGTATGGGCGTATCCAGTTCACGCCGGACGTGCTGCCCTCGGATATCGTAGGTTTCTCCATGTACCATAAGGAGAGCGGCAGCTTTGCCTATCAGCCCGGCGCGGTGATGACCAACCTGCTGCTGGCCGATGAGATCAACCGCACCTCCAGCAAGACCCAGTCGGCGCTGCTGGAGGTGATGGAGGAGCGTCAGGTCACCGTGGACGGCCAGACCCACAAGCTGCCGGACCCCTTCGTGGTCATCGCCACCCAGAACCCGGTAGGCTCTGCCGGTACGCAGCTGCTGCCTCAAGCCCAGCTGGACCGCTTCATGGTGCGGCTGGAGATGGGATATCCCGATTTTGCAAGTCAAGTGAACATCCTCCGTGACCGCCAGACCGGCGACCCGCTGGAGGCGGTGGCCACCGTGTCCTCCTGCGCGGAGGTGCTGGCTATGCAGAAGGAAGCCCAGTCAGTCCACATGGCGGACGCCCTGCTGGAGTATGTCACCAGCCTGGCGGAGGCCAGCCGCAGCCACCCGCTGACGGTACTGGGCGTCAGCCCTCGCGGCGCTCTGGCGGTGTGCCGCATCAGCAGGAGCCGCGCCTACATGGCGGGCCGTGACTACGTGCTGCCCGATGATGTGGCCGCCGTCTTTGCCGACGTGTGTGCCCACCGTCTCATCCTGTCGCCCAAGGCCAGGATCGCCGAGACCACCGCCAAAGACGTGCTGGCAGAGGTGGTGCAGCAGGTCCGGCGGCCCGACCACATCTGAGCGATGGCGAAAAATCGGATCGTTTTTATTGTATGGCTGCTGCTGTGGCTGGCAGCGTGGGCACGGGGCGTGGGCAATATGGCCGGCGGCATCCTGCTGGCCTCGGCGCTCTGCGCCGCGGCGGAGATCGCCGCGGCCTGCGCCCTGCGCAAGCGCCTGACGGCCCAGCTGTCCGCCGCTGTCTCCTGCCGCAAGGGGGAGGAACTGCCGGTAACGGTAACGGTGGCAAACAGCGGCCTTCTCAGCTGCCTGCGGGTGCAGGCAGACGTCCAATGCCGGAATCTGCTGACCGGCGAGGTGACGCATGCCGCAGCCTGCCTCCCTGCGGCAGGGCACGCCAAGGCCCAGACGGTATGTACCCTCCGGCCCCGGCACTGCGGCAAGCTGGAGCTGACGCTGACGGCCCTGCGGGTCTACGACATGTTCGGTCTTGTGGGGGCGAAGAAGCCGGTGGGGCTGACAGCCCCGTCTCTGGTGCTGCCGGATGTCTGGCCGGTGGAGCTGACGGTGTCGGAGCGCCGGAGCCCCGACATGGACAGCAGCGAATACTCCATGTATCATCCCGGCAATGATCCCAGCGAGACATTCGCCCTGCGGGAATACCTGCCCGGCGACCGGATCAAAAACATTCACTGGAAGCTGTCGGAAAAGACGGATCACCTGCTGGTGCGCCAGCTGGGTCTTCCGGTAAACAACGCCATTCTGCTGGTGCTGGACAACACCGCTGATACCGCTCCCTCTCCGGAGGAGCGGGAGGCGCTGGGCGAGGCGGCTGTCTCCGTGTCTGCGGCCTTATGCGAGGCGGGCCTGCCCCATCAGGCGGCGTGGCTGGACCGCGAGACCATGGAGCCGCGGCTATGTGCCATCGGCGACACGGAGGAGCTGACGCAGGCCCTGTCCGGCCTGCTGTCGGCGGAGACGGAGCCGGACACCCGGACGGTGACACGGCGTCTGGCGGAGACGCAGGGACTGGACTACGCCCACGCGGCGGTGCTGTCTCTGCGGTCGGAGCCGGAGGACCTGACCACCGCCTCCGGTACGCCCGTGACCCACGTGGCGGTCTCGACCGCCATGCTGCGAAGTAAGGAGGGGATCTATCTTGCGCTTTAATGGCGCCCGCTTCGGCGGACTTCTGACCGCATCCCTTCTGACGGCGGGGCTCATGGCCCTGCTCATCACGCTGCTTTCCCTGCCGGTATCGCCCCTGTGGCCGGTGCTGCTGGGCGTTTTAGCGGCGGCCACCGTGTGTCTGACGGAAGGCACGCGCCTCTCGTGGCTGCCTGACGCAGCATGGATGGCGGGCTGCCTGCTGACGGTGCTGGCACTGCCGGGTACTGTGACCAACGGTCTTGCCCAGCTGCTGGACGCGGCGGTGCAGACGTGGCAGCAGCTCCACGCCCGCAATTACACCAGCTTTCTGGCGCAGGACGACGGCGCCGCGGGCCTGACGGCGGTACTGTGCCTGCTGGGCGTGGTCTGCGGCCTGTGGTGCATGGCCTGCGTGCGCCGCCCCAGCGCCCTGCGCTTCTGGTCCATGGCGCTGGTACTGGCTGCGGCGGCGGTGCTGTTTGCGCCCCTGACCGCCGTATGGTGGCTGCTGCTGGCGGCTTTGACGCTGCTTTTGCTCTACGCCGTGCGCTTCGGCGGACGGCACGCGTCCTCCGCCCCGCTGCGGGCGTGGCTGCGTCCTGCGGCGCTGCTGCTGGCCTGCGTCACGGCGCTGGGCTGCTGGAACGGCGACGCCGCCCACCCTGCCGCCGTGGATACCGCCGCCCGCTGGACAGCGGCACGGGCGGATATCCTGCGCTACGGCAGCAACGCCGCCGCAGGTCTGCCGGAGGGCGATATGACCGGCATCGGCCCCCGCCGCACCACGGAGGACACCATGCTGGAGGTCACCATGACCCAGCCGATCTCCTACTATCTCCGGGGCTTCGTGGGCGAGACGTATGCCAACAGCCGCTGGACCGTGCTGGACAGCAAGACTCTCAGTGAGGACGCGGATACCTTTTACTGGCTGCATCAGGACGGATTTTACGCCCAGAGCCAGATGACCACAGCGGCGCAGGCCGGTGTGTCGGACGTGCTGCGCTATGACAACACCGTGACGGTGCAGAACGTCGGCGCGTCGGGGAAGTATCTCTATGCGCCCTATGAGCTGCTGGCGGACAGCGATGTGCTGGATGCGGCGCAGATCGGCGACCGTACCCTGCTGGCAAGCGGCCTGCGGGGACGGCGGACGTACAGCTTCCACGCCAGCGACAATATCATCACCCAGTACCAGCGGCTTGCTGCGGCACTGCTGGAGGAGACGGAGCAGACCAATGCCTTTCTTAATACAGAGGCGGCCTATAACCGCTTCGTCTACGACCACTATACGGACATCCCCGATGATATCCGCGGTTTTCTGGAGGAGAAGCTGGGCGGCTATGAGAAGGACGCGGGGCAGGTACACTTCGATTACCGGCGGGCCAAGCAGAACATCCTGTTCTATCTGACCACCTACATCACCTATGAGGAGAATGTTCTTCCCATTACCGGCGGCGATTTCGCCCTGACGTTTCTGGACGGCACCCAGAGCGGCTATGACGTCCACTACGCCACTGCCGCGGCGCTGATGTTCCGCTATTACGGCATCCCCGCCCGCTATGTGGAGGGCTTTCTGGTAACAAAGGACGATGCAGCCCATATGACCGCGGGCCAGACGCTGCCGGTGGACGGCAGCCGTGCCCACGCATGGGTGGAGTACTATCAGGATGGCCTTGGCTGGCTGCCCTTTGAGGTCACGCCTCCCTATTTCTCCGCCATGGAAAAGGCGGAGCGGTACCAGAGCATCTCCGGTCTGGTGGGTCAGGCCCCGCTGGAGGACACACCGGAGCAGCCGGACGACACCGACGCCCGGGACCCCGTGACAGAGGCACTGCGGGAGCTCTGGCTGAAGCATGGCATGACCGTACTGCTGGTGCTGCTGGTATCACTGGCCGTGGTACTGGCGGCGGTGCTGCTGGGCCGTATCCTGCGGGAGTGGCGGCGGACACGGCAGCGGAAAGCGTCGTTTTTCGGCGCGGACGCGGCGGCCGCCATCGACGCCATCTTCCGCTATACGATGGATGTGCTCCGTGCCCGGGGCATGGCGGCGCGGAACTGCCCGCCGGAGGACTATGTGGCCTATATGGATCAGGACCTGCGGGAGGACTACCTGCTGGCGGCCCGACTGTGGCAGGAGGCCCGCTTCCGGGGCCGGCCCATGACGGAGGAGCAGCGCCGTCGGGTACTGCGCCTGAAGGACGAGATCTGGCGGCGTACCTGGCACGACGCGGGGCTAAGGCAGCGCCTGCGCCTGAAATACGTGGAATTCCTGTAAGGAGGGGATCGGATGAAACAGAGTATAGCGGCCCTGCTGCTGGCAGTGCTGGTGCTGCTGCCCGCCTGCGGCGCGCAGCCTGTGCCGGAGGCCCCGTGGCAGACGGCCTGCCGCGAGACGGGGGCCTATCTCCAGACGCAGGGCGCCCCCACGGCGGGCTCCATCGGCGGTGAGTGGGCGGTGATCGGCCTGAGCCGCGCGGGGCTGCTCAGCGACACGGCGGCCCGGAGCTACGAGCGGAGCGTGGAGGATTACGTGCAGCAGGCGGGCTCCGCGCGGCTGCACCACGCAAAATCCACCGAGAATTCCCGCACCATCCTGGGGCTGACGGCCGCAGGCTGCGATGCCGCCAACGTGGCGGGCGTGGACCTGACGGCGGGTCTGAGCGATATGACCTTCGTCCGTGCCCAGGGTCTCAACGGCCCCATCTGGGCGCTGATCGCTCTGGACTGCGGGGCTTACGATATCCCGCAGTGCGCCGACGGCGAGGAGCAGACCACCCGCGAAGGCCTGGTGGCGGAGATCCTGTCCGCCCAGTGCGCCGATGGCGGCTGGACTCTGATGGGTGACGTTTCCGACGTGGACATGACCGCCATGGCTTTGACGGCTCTGGCATCTTATCAGGAGGAGACAGACGTCAAGGCGGCAGTTGACGCGGCGCTGACCTATCTGTCCGATGCCCAGCAGGCCGATGGCGGCTTCATGAGCTGGGGCGAGAGCAACAGCGAGTCCTGTGCGCAGGTGATCGTGGCCCTGACGGCGTTGGGCATCGACCCCGCATCGGATGAGCGCTTCCTGAAGGACGGCGCGTCCCCGTTGGACGGCCTGTGTGCCTTTGCCTGCACCGGCGGCGGTTTTCGCCACAGCGCCCGGCAGACGAAGCCGGATGGCATGGCCACGGAGCAGGGCTTCTACGCCCTGACGGCCTACGACCGCTTCCAGCAGGGCAAGACGCGGCTCTTTGACATGACGGACATCGCATGATGCGGCACACCGCCGGTCCCCGCAGGGGCCGGCGTGTTTTTTTATGTGCCGTGATTGCATAAACACACGCTTTATGGTATGCTGAAAGTATCCGATGGGGCGAAACAGGGGAGCGCCCCCAAATTGCAGAAAAAGGAGAAAGACTATGGGACTTATCAGAGCGGCGATGGGCGCGGCCGGCGGTACGCTGGCTGACCAGTGGAAGGAATATTTTTATTGTGACGCCATTCCCGAGAACGTGCTGGCGGTAAAGGGACAGAAAAAGACCACCCGACGCTCCAGCAACCGTCACGGCGATGACAACGTCATCACCGACGGCTCCGTCATCGCGGTGGCGGACGGCCAGTGCATGCTCATCGTGGACCAGGGCAAGATCGTGGACATGTGCGCCGAGACCGGCGAGTATACCTACGACATGTCCTCGGAGCCGTCCCTGTTCTGCGGCAGTCTGGGCCAGGGCCTGAAGAACATGTTCGGCACCATGGCCAACCGCTTTACCTTCGGCGGCGAGGCCCCCAAGGATCAGCGCATCTACTACTTCAACACCAAGGAGCTTATCGGCAATAAGTACGGCACGCCCAGCCCCGTGCCCTTCCGCGTGGTGGACCAGCGGGCCGGCATCGACATCGACGTGGGCATCCGCTGCTTCGGCGAGTACAGCTACCGCGTCTCCAACCCCATGCTGTTCTACACCAACGTCTGCGGCAACGTCAGCGAGGACTACACCCGCGACCGGCTGGACAGCCAGCTCAAGACCGAGCTGCTGACGGCCCTCCAGCCCGCCTTCGCCAAGATCGGCGAGACCGGCATCCGTTACTCCCAGCTGCCCGGCCACACCATGGAGCTGGCCGACGCCCTCAACGAGGTGCTGAGCAAGAAGTGGCGCGACCTGCGGGGCATCGAGATCGTGTCCTTCGGCGTGTCCAGTGTCACCGCCGATGAAGAAGACGAGAAGATGCTCAAGGAACTGCAGCGCAACGCGGCCTTCATGGACCCCACCCGTGCGGCGGCGCACCTTGCAGGCAGCCAGGGCGACGCCATGAAGGCGGCGGCGGCCAACAAGGGCGGCGCGGCCATGGCGTTCATGGGCATGAACATGGCGGGTCAGGCCGGCGGCATGAATGCACAGGACCTGTACGCCATGGGTCAGCAGCAGACCGCCCAGCCGGCGGCGTCCCAGCCCGCAGGCTGGACCTGCTCCTGCGGCCATACCGGCAACACCGGCAAGTTCTGCGGCGAGTGCGGCGCACCCAAGCCCGCACCGGCGGGGGAATGGAAGTGCTCCTGCGGTGCGGTGAACACCGGCAAATTCTGCGGCGAATGCGGCAAGCCCAGACCTGCCGACGAGTGGACCTGCTCCTGCGGCAGCGTCAACAAGGGCAAGTTCTGCGCCAACTGCGGCAATCCCCGTCCCTGACACCGTGTGACATGTGAAAGGAGAAGACCATGCAGTTCATCGATTACTATTATTATGAGTACCAGACGGCCCCCAGCCCCTTCGCCAGCTTCCTCTCCCTGCTGCTGGGCGTGGCGGGCATCGTGGCCTGCTGGCTGCTGTTCAAGAAGGCGGGCAAGCCCGGCTGGGCCTCCATCGTACCCTTCTACAATGTCTATACCGTCTTCGAGATCACCTGGGGCAACGGCTGGCGTTTTCTGATGCTGCTGATCCCCATCTACAACATCGTCCTGGGCATCCAGACCTGCATCAAGCTGGCCAAGGCCTTCGGCAAGAGCGGCGGCTTTGCGGTGGGCCTGATCTTCCTGCCCTCCGTGTTTACCATGATCCTGGGCTTCGACAGCTCCGTCTATCTGGGCGTCCCCGGGAAGGGCGGCTATCAGCAGTCTGCACCCAATCAGGATTACGCCCCTCGTCAGGACTATGCGCCCCGGCAGGACACCGGCTTCCGGCCCACGTTCTGCCCCAGCTGCGGCGCCAAGCTGGAAAATGACGGCAGCAAGTTCTGCCAGAACTGCGGACGGCCCCTGTAAGGCCGCCCCGGTCAGACTGTGAGAGGGAGGAAAATTATGGCATCCCAAGTGACCAACTATAAATGCCCTGCCTGCACCGGCCCCCTGCACTTTGTGGGCGCGTCCGGCAAGCTGGAGTGCGACTACTGCGGCGCGCAGTACGAGGTGGCGGACATTGAAAAGCTGTACGCCGATAAGGAAGCCGCCGCAGCAGCGGCGTCCGAAAAGGCGGAGGCCAAAGCTGAGGCAAACCGCCAGAAAATGGCGGACATGGAGTCTCAGGGCTGGGACACCTCCGGCCTGAGCAGCGACTGGGGCGCGGAGGCCGACGGCATGAAGGCCTATAACTGCCCCTCCTGCGGCGCGGAGCTGATCTGCGACGCCTCCACCGCCGCCACGTCCTGCCCCTACTGCGGCAATCCCACCGTGGTGCCGGGCCAGTTCAGCGGCGCGCTGAAGCCGGACTTCGTCCTGCCCTTCAAGCTCAGCAAGGAGGACGCCGTGGCTGCCCTGAAGAACCACTATAAGGGCAAGCCCCTGCTGCCCAAGGCGTTCACCAATGGCAACCACATCGAGAAGATCCAGGGCGTGTATGTCCCCTTCTGGATGTTCGACGGCCAGGCCGAGGGCACCGTGGACTACGAGGGCCTCATCCACCACGAGTACGAGACCTCCGACTATGAGGTGACGGAGACGGAGCACTACGACGTTCACCGAGGAGGCTCCATCTCCTTCGAAAAGGTGCCCGTGGACGCGTCCAGCAAGATGCCCGATGACCACATGGACTCCATCGAGCCGTATGACTACACCGATCTGAAGCCCTTCTCCACCGCGTACCTGCCCGGCTTCCTGGCCGACAAGTACGATGTCAGCGTGGAGGACAGCCATGACCGCGCCGACGGACGCTGCGCCGTCTCGCTGGAGAGCGCCCTGCGCCGCACGGCGGAGCAGTACGACAGCTGCATCCCCCTGCGGCAGGACATCCGGCTGCGGCGCGGCAAGGTGCATTACGCCCTGCTGCCTGTCTGGATGCTCCACACCAAGTGGAAGGGACAGGATTTCCTGTTCGCCATGAACGGCCAGACCGGCAGGCTGGTGGGTGACCTGCCCACGGATATGGGACGTTTCTGGACGATCTTCGCCGCCGTGGCGGCGCCGGTGGCGGCCATTACCGCCGCCATCATGATGCTGGTATAAGGGAGGCGGCGCAATGAAAAAGAGAATTTCTACGTTCCTGCTGGCTCTGCTGGCAGCACTGACGCTGACCGTCCCCGCATGGGCGGAGACCCAGCCCGGCGACGCCCTGATCTACGACACGGAGAGCCTGCTCACCGACGGCGAGCGCCAGCAGCTGGAATCTCTGGCCGACCAGATCACTTGGCAGTACGACTGCGCGGTGTACGTGGTTACCATCTACGACTACGAGCAGTACGCCGACGGCGTCTACGAGGCCGCCTGCACCATCTACAACGACTACGACTTCGGCATCGGCGAGGACCGTGACGGCGTGCTGCTGCTCCTGAGCATGTACGACCGCAGCTACAGCCTGTATGTCCGCGACGGCTACGCCCAGAGCATGATCGGCAGCTATGCCCAGCAGCAGCTGGAGGACAGCTTCCTGGACTATCTGGGCGATGACGACTGGTACGGCGGCTTTCATACCTATCTGACCACCTGCGCCGACATGATGCAGCAGGCGTCAGAGGGCCACGTGGTGCGCAAGCCTCTGGGCAAGGTGATTTTCCCGGCGCTGCTGGTAGGCTGCGGCGTGGCGCTGGCGGTGTGCCTGGTGCTGAAGGGCAAGATGAAGTCCGTCCGCCGCGGCGCGGAGGCGGATGTCTACGTCACCGCCGAGGGGCTGGATCTGACGGAGCGCTCGGACATTTACACCCACACCACCGAGACCCGCCGCAAAAAGGAGAAGAACGACTCCCAAAGCGAGTCCGGCGGAGGCGGCTCCGGCCGCAGCGGCCACTTCTGATAAAAAAGAGGACTGTCCATCGGACAGTCCTCTTTTTTGCGCTTTTTTGCAAAAAACAGGGGAAAAAGCACGATACTATGCAGCCAGCTTATTGAAATCGCACAAAAACGGGTGTATCGTTACGTTGTAACGACCCACCGGCGTGTGTACCGGCACCGGAGGACGGAAAAGAGAGCGGCTTGGCCGCGCTCTTTTTTCATGGGTTTTGCGGTTTTTTGCAAAAAAGACGGATACTATGCCCTTTATATTGGAATTACAAAAAATTGGTGTATGCTATTAATATAACATCCCGCTGGTGCACAGATCCGCGGAGGTCACAAAGAAAAGGGGAGATCCTGTGAAAAAACGAATCCTATCCATCCTGTTGGCGGCCGTGATGCTGCTGACAATGCTGCCGGTGACAGCAATGGCGGCTAATGCGTACTACATCAATGGTAAGACGGTGCATTATGATGATTTTGCATCGTCTCCTGACGAGTGTTGGGCATATGCAAATAATGTCTACAATAAAATTTGGGGACAATGGTTTTCCAACAGCTTTGGTGATGTGAACAATTCATTAAGGGAGCTTTCTGATAGCCAACTTACACTTACTTCTGCGCACCTGAAGGCATACGTGTCAAATGCGAAACTTGGATCAGTTATTCGTATCTGCAATAGTGAATATTTGCACGGTACAGATGGACGGGGACATAGCCAGATTATTGTACAAAAAGACAACAATGGATTCACAGTGTTTGAGGGTGGACTGTCGGCATCGCCATATTGCCGAGAAAAATATTATACTTGGAGCAGCTATCTCAACGAATATTCCTATGCATACATAAAATATATCAAGTGGCCTGGTGCCCAAGCTTATGTGGATTCCCACACCTGCAACAGAGGAAGCTATCAGTATTATGAAGCTGAGCATCCTCATTATAAGGTCTACAAATGTTCCATCTGCGGAAAGGCGTGGAGAGATACTTCTGCGCCTACTGCGCTTGCGACATGTGATGATTGCCGACCGGGGAAGCCCGCTCTCCTGAATATGCAGAGCAGCTATAAAGCAGGAGAATCCGTCACCTTTACATGGGACAGCACGTCCAATACCACGCACTACAATCTCTGGCTGGCACGCTCGATCGGCAACGACAAATGGGAAAACGTTGAGCAGGTATTTTACGCCGATAATGGGATGACCAGAACATTTGAGGCGGGCGAGTATAGAGTGCAGCTGCTGTCATACAACTCGGATTTGTGGGAAACGGATCATAGCGACTGGGTACATACATGGAGTGACGATTACTTTTTCACGGTAGAGGAACCGGTACTTGACTCCGGCACCTGCGGCGACAACGGAAGCAATGTGACGTGGAAGTTGACAGAGGACGGCATCCTGACTATCAGCGGTACAGGTGCTATGATAGATTATGGAGACGACAAGAGTTACAGAAAAACGCCGTGGAGAGATTATTTTATAGAAAGCGTTAGAATAGATGAGGGTGTGACCAGTATAGGAGGATGGGCATTCACAAACTGCGTCTTAACCTCCGTGATGATTCCTGATAGCGTGACGAGTATTGCCTGCGGTGCGTTTAGCGAGTGCCGCAGTCTGGCGTCTGTGACAATCCCGGACAGCGTGACCAGCATCGGCGGTTATGCGTTCAGAGGCTGCACGGGGTTGACGTCTGTGACGATACCGGACAGCGTGACCAGCATCGACGGTTATGCGTTCAG
>CDZB01066900.1_pt1 | contig 73169 bp, 63 predicted proteins | sample 554961 | NCBI WGS metagenome assembly CDZB01 (sample SAMEA3182106, study PRJEB8094) | gut metagenome | biome: human; feature: gut; material: Stool; isolation source: human stools | place: Canada | collected 2013-02-26 | reverse complement strand
GCCATTGTATTACGTGTGTAGCCCAGGACATAAGGGGCATGATGATTTGACGTCGTCCCCACCTTCCTCCGTTTTGTCAACGGCAGTCTCGCTAGAGTGCTCTTGCGTAGCAACTAACAATAGGGGTTGCGCTCGTTGCGGGACTTAACCCAACATCTCACGACACGAGCTGACGACAACCATGCACCACCTGTCTCTACTTTCCCCGAAGGGCACCTGATGTATCTCTACTTCGTTAGTAGGATGTCAAGCCCTGGTAAGGTTCTTCGCGTTGCTTCGAATTAAACCACATAATCCACCGCTTGTGCGGGCCCCCGTCAATTCCTTTGAGTTTCAACCTTGCGATCGTACTCCCCAGGTGGAATACTTATTGCGTTAGCTGCGGCACGCAGGGGGTCAGTCCCCGCACACCTAGTATTCATCGTTTACAGCGTGGACTACCAGGGTATCTAATCCTGTTTGCTCCCCACGCTTTCGCGCCTCACCGTCAGTTGTCGTCCAGCAATCCGCCTTCGCCACTGGTGTTCCTCCTAATATCTACGCATTTCACCGCTACACTAGGAATTCCGATTGCCTCTCCGATACTCAAGAAGAGTAGTTTCAAATGCAGTTCACGAGTTGAGCCCGTGGATTTCACATCTGACTTGCCCTCCCGGCTACACGCCCTTTACACCCAGTAAATCCGGACAACGCTTGCCACCTACGTATTACCGCGGCTGCTGGCACGTAGTTAGCCGTGGCTTATTCGTCAGGTACCGTCTTCTACTCGTCCCTGACAAAAGAAGTTTACAACCCGAAAGCCTTCTTCCTTCACGCGGCGTTGCTGGGTCAGGCTTGCGCCCATTGCCCAATATTCCCCACTGCTGCCTCCCGTAGGAGTCTGGGCCGTATCTCAGTCCCAATGTGGCCGTTCAACCTCTCAGTCCGGCTACTGATCGTCGCCTTGGTGGGCCGTTACCTCACCAACTAGCTAATCAGACGCGAGGCCATCTTTCAGCGATAAATCTTTGACATAAATGCCATGCGACATCTATGTGTCATGCGGTATTAGCAGTCGTTTCCAACTGTTGTCCCCCTCTGAAAGGCAGGTTCCTCACGCGTTACTCACCCGTCCGCCACTGTCCTCTGCTTCACTTGGACGAATCCTCGTTCCGCAGATTCTCGTTCGACTTGCATGTGTTAAGCACGCCGCCAGCGTTCGTCCTGAGCCAGGATCAAACTCTCTATAAATCGTATCTAAACAGTTTCCTGCTTAAATCGTTACAGAGCTATTTGTCATAGCTTCAAACTTTTTACCCTTACGCTCGTGGGTAATTGACTTAACCCCACTCGCGCAAGCTTTTCAGTCGCGCTCCAAAGCCCGTTTTCACAAGCTCTCTCGCGCTCCCGTCTGGTGCTTTTCGTTTCGTTCGTTGTTTAATTTACAAGGTACACGTCCCACGCGGAACAGTTGATATATTACTACGGCTGCCTCCATTTGTCAACACTTTTTTTGTTCTTTTTCAAAATTTTTTCTAATGCCCTTTCGGGTGACATTTCTCGCCGCCCATGCTATAATCTGTATTATTATGGTATACCCCGAAAAGGAGGAGCAAATCTTGGAATTTCTCCATCTCAATGCCACCTTCGGACGCCTGGAGCAGCATGAGCTGCACCTGCACAGTGGCCTGAACCTCATCTGTGCCCCCAATGAGTCCGGCAAATCCACCTGGGGCAGCTTCATCTGCGCCATGCTCTATGGCCTGTCCACTCGTGACCGCGGCCTCATGGCCGACAAGAACCGCTTCGCCCCCTGGAGCGGCGCCGCCATGCAGGGCCGCATGGATATTCTGTCCGACGGCCGTGCCCTGACGCTGCAGCGGGACACCCGCCGCGCCAACGCACCCATGGGGAATTTTTCCTGCACCTACACTGGCACCGGTACCCCCGTGGAGGGTATCACTGCCCAGAACGCCGGTGAGCAGCTGCTGGGCGTCCCCCGTGACGTGTGGGAACGCAGCGCTTTCATCGGTCAGAATGCGCTGGCCGTGAGCCAGAGCGCCGAGCTGGAGCGGCGCATTTCCTCCCTCATCACCACCGGTGAGGAGGACGCCTCCTTCACTGAGTCCTACGAGCGCCTGAAAAAGCAGCTAAACCGCCGCAAGCACAACAAGACCGGCCAGATCCCTGTGCTGGAACGGGACATCGCGCAGCTGCACCAGTCCCTGCAGGAACTGGACGCCCTGGAGCAGCAGGCCCGTCAGGCCCAGGAGGAGGTGTCCGCCCTGACCCAACGGGTGGACGGCCTGCGCCATCAGGCGGCGCAGCAGCAGGCTCAGATCCGGCAGGAGCGCATCAACGCCTGGCACCGTGCTGCCCGCACGGCGGAGGAGGCCCAGCGCCGCGCCGACATTCTGGCGGAGGCCGCCGCGCCGCTGCCGGATGACGCCGCGCTGTCCCTGCTGGAGGGGCAGGCTGCCGCGCTGCAAAGCGACATGGCTGCCCTTACCGGCCAGCGCAGCGCAGCCAACGAGGCCCGCACTGCCGCGGCAGAGGCCCACGCCGTCTGGGAGGCCCACCCGCTGTACCCTGACGATGCTGCGGCGCTGGAGCGCCGCGCCGCCAGTATCGCCCCTGCTAAGGCCCCGTCCCTGCTGCTGCCCGCCGCCGATGGACTGCTGTTGGTCATCAGCGCCGTGCTGGCTGTGGTGTTCCGCGCCGCCTCACCCCAGCGCTGGATCTTCGCCGGTATGGCCCTGCTGGCCGCGGCGCTCACCGTATTCTCCGTCTGCCTGCGCTGCCGTGCCATCCGGCAGGAGCAGGAGCGGGTGGATCGTGATCGCGCCGCTCTGGCGGAGCAGACAGCCTCGTACCTGCCCCTCCGCGACCGCGCCGCCCAGACCGACGAAGCCGCCCGCCGCGCCGGTGCCATCCTCTCCGGTGCCGAGGAGAGCTGCCGCAGCCGCCTGCTGACCCTGCTGACCCAGGTGCAGCGCTTCGCACCTGCCGCCGCCGACCTGTCCGGTGCGCAAATCGCCCTGTCGGACGCCCGCCGCAGCCGCGATACCCTGGCCGACGCCCGCCGCACCGCTCGGGAGGCCGCCGTGGGCCGCGACGCCCTGCAAAGCCAGCTGTCGGAGGAGGACCTGACCCGTCCTCCCATGCCGGTGACCCCCATCGCCGGCGGCAGTGTGGAGCTGGAGCTGTCCCAGGCACAGACGGCGCTGGCCGACGCCCGCAGCCGCTATGACCACCTGTTGGGCCGCATCCGCGGGCTGGACCGCAGCAGCGACCTGACCGACCAACTATCTCAGAAGCGGGAGGAACTGGCCCGCCTTCAGCCGGAGTATGATGCCATCACTCTGGCCATGACGGCCCTGGAGCAGGCCAATATCATCCTGAAAAACCGTTTTTCCCCCGCGCTGGGCGCACGGGCCGCAGAGATCTTCTCCGCCCTCACCGACGGTCGCTATGACAAGGTGCTGCTGAGCCAGGACATGGCTCTGTCCGCCGAGCAGTCCGGCGACCCCATGAGCCGCAGCATCCGCCTGCTGAGTCAGGGTGCCGCCGACCAACTATATCTGGCGGTACGCCTTGCTATCTGCGGCATGGTGCTGCCGGAGGAGAAGCACGTCCCGTTGATTCTGGACGACGCGCTGGTGTCCTTCGATGACCGACGGCTCCGCGCCGCGCTGGATGTCCTGCTGGCCGAGAGCGAACAGCGTCAGATCCTGCTGTTCACCTGCCAGACGCGGGAGCGGGACTATCTGGCGGGGCATAAAAATGTTACGGTCCTGACATTATAGACTTGCCAGCGCCGCGATTTGGTGTTATACCTGTACGTACACCGATCATTCACCATGTTACCATTCACTACATTTATATAAGGAGAAGCAGTTATGAGCGATTGTACCCACGATTGCAGTACGTGCGGCGAGAGCTGCGCGGATCGCAAAAACGAAAATCCCTTCCAGATCAAGCCTCTGCGGGAGGGCTGCCGCGTCGGTAAGGTCTACGGCGTGGTGTCCGGCAAGGGCGGCGTCGGCAAGTCCATGGTCACCAGCCAGCTGGCGGTGTCCGTCCGCCGTGAGGGCTACAACGTAGCCGTGCTGGACGCCGACATCACCGGCCCCTCCATTCCCAAGGCCTTCGGCATCCACGGCCGTGCCATGGCCCACGGGGACGCCATTGTCCCCGTCACCACCGCCACCGGCATCCAGTTGATGTCCGTGAACCTGCTGCTGGAGCACGAGACGGACCCCGTCATCTGGCGCGGCCCCGTGATCGGCGGCGTGGTCCAGCAGTTCTGGGGCGACACCCTGTGGAACGACGTGGACTATATGTTCGTGGACATGCCCCCCGGCACCGGCGACGTGGCCCTCAACGTGTTCCAGACCCTGCCGGTGGACGGCGTCATCATCGTGGCGTCGCCGCAGGACCTGGTGTCCATGGTGGTGCAGAAGGCCGTAAAGATGGCCCAGATGATGCACATTCCCATCGTGGGTCTGGTGGAGAACATGAGCTACGTGCAGTGTCCCGACTGCGGCAAAAAGCTCTATATTTTCGGTGAGGGCAAGACGGAGGAGGCCGCCAAGGAGTACGGCCTGCCCCTGCTGGCCAAGATGCCCATCGACCCGCAGCTGGCCAAGCTGACGGACGACGGCTGCATCGAGCAGTTCGAAGGCCACTGGCTGGACGGCGTGGTGGACGCCATCCTTAAGAAGTAAAAAAATATCCCGCGGCAGTGAGTGCCGCGGGATATTTTTTTACTTCTTTTTCTTGCCCAGATACGCTTCCTTGATGGACTCATCGGCCAGCAGCTCCGCGCCGGTGCCGGACTTGGTGATGCACCCCGTCTCCAGCACGTAGGCGTAGTCCGCGATCTTCAGGGCCATATTGGCGTTCTGCTCGATGAGCAGTACCGTCATGCCCTGCTGGTTCACGGTACGGATAATGTCGAAGATACCCTGCACCACCAACGGTGCCAGGCCCAGCGACGGCTCATCCAGCATCAGCAGCTTGGGACGGCTCATCAGGGCCCGCCCCACAGCCAGCATCTGCTGCTCGCCGCCGGACAGGGTGCCCGCCTGCTGCCAGTGCCGCTCCTGCAGCCGCGGGAACAGGTCATACACCCACCGGATGTCCTTTTCGATGCCGTCCTTGTCCTTGCGCAGGTACGCGCCGATCTTCAGGTTTTCCAGCACCGTCAGGTTGGGGAACACCCGCCGCCCCTCGGGGGACTGGGCGATGCCCGCCTCCAGCACCTTGTTGATGGGCTTGCCCAGCAGCTCCTGCCCATCGTAGGTGACGGAACCGCTGTCCGCCTTCACAAGGCCCGATATGGTGCGCAGCGTGGTGGACTTACCGGCGCCGTTGGCGCCGATAAGCGTTACGATCTTGCCGTCCGGCACCTCCAGGCTGATGCCCCGCAGGGCACGGATGCCGCCGTAGGACACGTGGAGATCATCAATCTTCAGCATCGTCTGCCACCCCCAGATATGCGTCAATGACGCGCGCGTTGTTTTGGATCTCCTCCGGCGTGCCCTGTGCGATGAGCTCGCCGAAATCCAGCACATAGATACGGTCGGCGATGCCCATCACCAGATCCATGTGATGCTCGATGAGAAGGATCGTCTTGTGGAACTTCTCGCGGATCTCGCGGATGAACTCCGCCAGTTCCAGCGTCTCCTGCGGGTTCATGCCGGCAGCCGGCTCGTCCAGCAGCAGCAGCTTGGGGTCGGTGGCCAGCGCACGGGCGATCTCCAGCCGCCGCTGCTTGCCGTAGGGCAGGCTGGTGGCCAGCTCGTCCTTCACGTCCTCCAGGCCCACCACCCGCAGCAGCTCCAGCACCTCGGCGCGCTGCCGCGCCTCCTCCCTGGCGTTGAGCCGGAACATGGCGGTGAACATATTGCTGCTGCGCCGCAGGTGCTTGGCGATGAGCACGTTGTCGAACACGGTCATGGACTTCCACAGCCGGATGTTCTGGAATGTGCGGGCCATGCCCATTCTGGTCAGCTTATCGGGCGTGGGCTCCAGCACGGACTTGTAGTCCCCCAGGTGCTTGCCCTTATACTGGCGGCGCATCTTGCCGCGCGGGTGGTTCTCCACCACCTTTTTCCCGTCGAACAGCACCTGCCCGTTGGTAGGCGCGTACACGCCGGTGATGACGTTGAACGCCGTGGTCTTGCCGGCGCCGTTGGGGCCGATAAGGGCCACGATCTCGCCCTCATTGACCTCCATACTCAGATCGTCCACGGCTACCACACCGCCGAACTGCATGGTCACATTTTCCACGCGCAGCACGTTTTTCGTCTCACTCACTGTGCGTCACCGCCTTTCGCCGCACTCTTGCGGGTAAAGAAACGCCCGATCTTCCGGATGTCGTCATACACCGACACCTCGCGGGTGCCCATGATGCCCTTGCGGAAGAACAGCACCACGATCATGATCAGCACGGAGAACACCACCATGCGGAAGCCGTAGCCCAGCAGGGGTACCCGTGCGCCCGACGCGGTGTACGTCTCCAGATCCAGGAACCGCAGCCACCACTCGCTGCTGGCGTAGTAGATGAACGCCGCAATGACGGAGCCGGACACGGAGCCGATGCCGCCCACCACCACCACCAGCAGGATCTGATATGTCATGCTGGTGGTAAAGGACACGGAGGACACCGATGTGTTGCACATGGCCAGCATGGCGCCGGCCACGCCGCAGAAGAAGGAGCTGACCACGAAGGAGATCATCTTGTGCCGCGCCAGATTGATGCCCATGGCCTCGGCGGCGATCTCATCGTCGCGGATGGCCTTGAACGCCCGCCCGTAGGTGGAGTTGATGAGCAGCACGATCAGCAGGATGCACACGCCGGCAATGGCGGCGTAGGGCATCACGCTTTTCGGCGCGGTAAAGTTATTCAGCGGGTCGGGGCCGTTGGTCAGCGGGCCGAACTGGCTGAGCTGCACCAGACCGCGGACGATCTCCGCGAATCCCAGCGTGGCGATGGCCAGATAGTCGCTCTTCAGCCGCAGCACAGGCAGGCCGATGAGGAATGCGAAGAACGCGGCCACCACACCTGCTGCCAGCAGCGCCAGCACCAGCGGCATCTGAAACTGCACCAGACTGTCGCCGTAGTTGCGGAACACGGTGCTCCGCAGCTCCACAGGGATGGTCAGAATGGCATAGGCATACGCGCCCAGCAGCATGAAGCCCGCCTGACCCAGCGAGAACAGGCCGGTAAAGCCGTTGAGCAGGTTCATGGCCACCGCCGCCAGTGCGAAGGTACATACCTTCCGCAGCACGGGGAACCACATGGAGCTGGACGGCGCGAAGGCGTCCACGCATCCCACCAGCGCCACCAGCACCGCCACCAAAATGAGGTTGCAGATGGTGCGCTTGTTTTTCTCCCAAAATGTCGTTTTCATCCTCTCACACCTTCTCCGTCGTTTTCTCTCCGAAGAGGCCCGTGGGTTTGATGACCAGAATGATGATCAGCAGTGCAAACGAGATAACATCGCTGAAATCTGCCAGTCCGAAGGCTTTTGCCAGACTCTCCACCACGCCGATGAGCAGTGCGCCCACCACAGCGCCGGGCACGGAGCCGATGCCGCCCACCACAGCGGCGATAAACGCCTTGATGCCCGGGGTGGAGCCTGCCATGTGGTTGATGCCGGTGTTCTTGGCGAAGTACAGCAGCGCGCCCACCGCCGCCAGGAACGAGCCGATGATGAACGTCATGGAGATGACGCGGTTGATCTTCACGCCCATGAGCTGCGCCGTCTCAAAATCCTTGGACACGGCCCGCATGGACATACCGAACTTGGTGTGGTTGATAATAAGCACCAGAATGACCATCAGCACCACCGCTACCAGCGGGGAGATGAACACCGCCAGCTTGTCCTTCACGCCGAACACGCGGATGCTCTGGCTGATAAGGGGGATATCGGGGAACTGCTTGGCCAGGCCGCCGGTGACGTAGCACACCAGATTCTGCAGCAGATAGCTGACGCCGATGGCGGAGATCATCACGGACATCCGCGGCGCGGTGCGCAGCGGGGAATAGGCGCATTTTTCGATGGCAAAGCCCACGAACACCGTCAGGGCAATCATGATGAGGATGGTCACCCACATAGGCATAGTGGGGAAGGAGGCCGCCAGATAGATCATCATGATGCCCGACAGCATGAACAGGTCGCCGTGGGCGAAGTTGATGAGCTTCAGGATGCCGTACACCATGGTGTAGCCGATGGCCACCAGCGCGAACTGTCCGCCTGTGGCGAGCCCTCGGATCAGATAAGGAGTCAGATTCATGTATGTCACCTCTCAAACCGAAAGAAGTACGGTGGCGCGGACCACCGTACTTCTGTGGGTCAAATCAGAATGGTCACGCAGCCGCCACCATGTCCCAGGCGAACTGAGCCATGACGGAGCCCTGGAACGGATCCAGGAAGCAGATGCGGAAGTACCAGTCGTGACCGTCGGTGACGGACGCGTTGGTGCAGGACACGCCGATGGCGGGGATCTGGGCCTCAGCGAAGGTATCTGCCGCAGCGATGGACACGCCGGAGCCGTAGGAGCCCAGGGAGATCATAGCGCCTGCGGAGACGATGGAGGAAGCGGCGGACACCGCGTTCTCCTCCAGAGAGCCGTTGTCGGAGACGTACAGCTCCACAGTGTACTCCTCACCGGCAATGTCGATCTTATTGTCCAGAGAGTTGGCATACTTGATGCCCAGCACTTCCTGCTTGCCGCCGCCGCCGTTGTTGCCGGTCAGAGGCTCATACACGCCGATGACGATCTTGTGGTTGACGGTATCCAGCTTCACGCCGGCGGCATCGCCATAGTCAAAGCCGGTGGCCTGCGTGTCATCGTTCTGGACCTCCTGGGTCTTGACGAACTCGAACTTGGAGCCGTCGGCTGCGGCCTTCTTGATGTAGGCGCAGTTCTTGATGGCATCGCCGGTGTAGTTGAACTGGATCTTGCCGGTAACGGCGTCGTCATAGGTCAGGGTCCACAGCGCTCTGGCCACGTCCACGGAGGTCAGGTCAGCGCCCTTGGCCTCGGCCGCAGCGCGGATGGCCGCCATGGCCACGTTGTAGGCGTCAAAGCCCAGTGCGGAGACAGCCGCCACAATGTCGTTGCCGCCATTGTCGTTGTAGGCGTCGGAGTTGGCGTTCAGCCATGCCTTGAAGCCGTCAACGAACTCGGACGCGGCGCTGGAAGCGGAGTCGTTCTCATCAAAGAAAGTAGAGCAGTACACGTTCAGCCCGGTGTTGGCCATGCCGTCCAGAATGACGGAGGACTCCCAGGTGTCACCGGCCATGATGGGGCACTCCACGCCCAGGTCGTTGGCCTGGGGCAGCAGGCTGGATGCCACGGTGATGGAGTTGGGGGCAAAGATCACATCGGCGTCCTTATCAATGGCCTTCTGCAGATAGTCGGAGAAGTTGGTGGTGTTGGTGGGGAAGGTCTCCATCACAACGGTGCCGCCCAGCTTCTCAAAGGCGGTCTGGAAGCTGCTGGCCAGACCCAGAGAATAGGTGTCGCCTTTCTCGGCCAGCACATAGGCCACGGGGGCGCTGCCGTCGGAGCCCTTGTTGTCGTCATCGGAGCCCTGGCTGTCGCCGCCCTGCTGGCCGCAGGCCACCAGGCTCAGCGCCATGACCAGCGCCAGAAGCATCGCAAAAAACTTCTTCATTTCATTTTCCTCCTATGCTTTCTCCGGAGGACCATCCCAAATGGGTCCTCCATAGAATGCCCCCATTTTATCGGAACTCCCCTGCGATTACAACTGTGAGTTGCTCCGAAAAATCGTGCCGCTTTTCCCCGGAAGGCCTTGATTTCTCCGGCTTTTCCGCCGCTTTTGTCTCCCCGCCGCGTACATTTGCCGCTATTTTCCGGCATACTTCCCCGACATTTGTCCGTCACTCGCAGACACGTTTTTCGTCATTTTGCCCAAAGCTCTATTATTTTTCCCTATAATCAACCCTCCCACCCGCGCTATTTGCACAAAAGAGGCCCTGCGGCGCTGCCGCAGGGCCTCTTTTTCTCATTTTTGCGCGGACCTTTAACGTTCCTCCGATGCCTGCTCGCCGGTGAAATAGCTCTCGAAGGTCTCGGCGTCCATGGTCTCGTGGACCAGCAGATACTCCGCCACGGCCACCAGCTGCTCGCGGTTGGCCGTCAAGATCCGGCGGCACTGGTCGTAAGCGCTGTCGATGATGGCGCGGATCTCCTCGTCCATCTCCGCCGCCGTTTTCTCCGAGTAGGGACGGGTGTGGCCCATGGACTTGCCGATAAACACCTCATCGGTGCCTGCGTCGAAGGCCACGTTGCCCAGCTTTTCCGACATGCCGTAGGTGCCCACCATCTTTCTGGCAATGGCCGTGGCCCGCTGGATGTCACTGGACGCGCCGGTGGAGATATCACCCAAAATCAGTTCCTCCGCGGCGCGGCCGCCCAGCAGGGATACGATCTGCTGGGTCATATACGCTTTGGAGCGATAGGACCGGTCCTCCTCCGGCAGGAAGATGGTCATGCCGCCCGCCTGTCCCCGGGGCACGATGGTGATCTGGTGTACCGGATCGTGATCGGGCAGGGCGTGGATGACCACGGCGTGGCCCGCCTCGTGGTAGGCGGTGAGCTTCCGCTCTATCTCGGGGATCACGCGGCTGCGCTTTTCCGGACCGGCGATGACCTTGATGACCGCCTCATGGATGACATCCTCGGTGATGAACTTCTGGTCCCGCCGGCCGGCCAGCAGCGCCGCCTCGTTCAGCAGGTTCTCCAGATCCGCGCCGGTGAAGCCCGCGGTGCTGCGGGCCACGCGGCCCAGGTCCACATCCTCCGCCAGCGGCTTGCCGCGGGCGTGGATCTTCAGAATGTCCTCCCGTCCCTTAATGTCGGGCAGCCCCACATATACCTGCCGGTCAAAGCGCCCGGGCCGCAGCAGCGCGGGGTCCAGGATGTCCACGCGGTTGGTGGCGGCCAGCACCACCACGCCCTCATTGACGGCGAAGCCGTCCATCTCCACCAGCAGCTGGTTCAGCGTCTGCTCGCGCTCATCGTGCCCGCCGCCCAGACCGCTGCCGCGCTGACGGCCCACCGCGTCGATCTCGTCAATAAATACGATGGCCGGTGCCTGCTTCTTGGCCTGCTCAAACAGGTCGCGGACGCGGCTGGCGCCCACGCCCACATACATCTCCACAAAGTCGGAGCCGGAGATGGACAGATATGCCACGTCCGCCTCCCCCGCCACGGCCTTGGCCAGCAGGGTCTTGCCGGTGCCCGGAGGGCCCACCAGCAGCACGCCCTTGGGGATGTGTGCCCCCAGTGCCGTATACTTCTCGGGGTCCCGCAGGAACTGGACGATCTCCTCCAGCTCCTCCTTCTCCTCATCGGCGCCGGCCACGTCCTGAAATGTCACCTTCTTGCTGCCCGTGGGTAAGCTCTGGGTGCGGGCCTCGCCGAAGCGGGCCATCTTGTCGTTGGCCGCCGCACCGCCGCCGTTCATCCGGTTCATCAGGTTCAGCAGCAGGATGAATCCCATGATCGCCAGTACATAGGGCAGCAGCACCTGCACCCAGTTGGTGGAGTGGTCGGCGTGGTAGTCGTAGGCCTCGATGATGCCCGCCTTGTTCTGCTCCACCACCAGATCGTTGAGATCCTCGTAAAACGTCTCAAAGCTGTACAGCTCGCAGGTGGCGGTGGTGCCGTCCCGCAGGCTGGCGGTGAGCCGCTCATTCTCAATGGCGAAGGACTGCACCTTCTCCTCCGTGAACAGCGAGCGCAGCTGGCTGTACGAAATGTCTCCGGCGCGGCGCATATTGCCCGCCAGATACCCCACGAATACTACCACAAGGACTACCAGCAGCAGGCCGGTCGCCCCGAATCGTCTTCTTTCCAAAACCTTACGCCCCCTTTATCCGATCCACCGCACGCCCTGCCAGCTCTGGCCGGAGCCGATGGAGATGGCCAGCAGCATCCGGCCCTGCACCTGCGATACCGGAATGTACGGCTCCCGCAGATACCGGCTGTCATGAGAGCCTGTGCGGTTGTCGCCCATCACGAAAATGCAGCCCTCCGGCACCTGAAACGTGTCCTTTTCGCTCTGTGTGATACCGCTGACCGGCAGATAGTCCTCGTCCAGCTTCTCTCCGTTGATATAGACGAAGCCGCCCTCAAAGGACACCGTCTCTCCGGGCAGTCCCACCACCCGCTTCACCAGCACGTGGCCCATCTCCTCGTCCCAGAACGTGACGATGTTGCCCCGCTGCGGCGCCGGATCGCTGACCAGATAGGGCAGCCGCCAGCCTACCAGCAGCGATTTGGTGGGAATGGTGGTCTCCATGGAGCCGCTGGGCACGTAGGCCAGCTGCAGCAGCACGCGGAAGATGAGCACTACCACCGCCAGCGTCACCAGCAGATAGCCGTAGTCGCTCCACAGCCGCTTCCACCGGCTCTGCTGCACCGGTGCCGCGCCGCTCTCCGGCACGTCCGCCGCAGGCATCTTCCCCTGCGCCGTATCGTTCCGCGCCGCGTCCGCCCTGTTCCGGGCCAGACGCTTGCCGCCTTTGTTTTCCATATGGTCTCCTTTCGCCGCCGGATGGCTATACGAATTGTATAACCACTCGTGGAAAATTACGTTTTGTTATGCTATCCGATCCAGCGGACACCCTGCCAGCTCTGGCCGGAGCCGATGGAGAACGCCAGCAGCATCTGCCCCTGGATGGATGCCGCCGGTATATACGGCTCCTGCAGCAGACGGCTGTCCTTGGACCACTCGCGGTTGTCGCCCATCACGAACACGCAGCCCTCCGGCACCTGGAACGTCTTGTCGCACAGGGTCTCCACGCCCTCCGGCAGATAGTCCTCGCCCAGCTGCGCCCCGTCGATATACACATCGCCGCCCTCGAAGGACACCGTCTCCCCGGGCAGTCCCACCACCCGCTTCACCAGCACCTCACCCTCCTCGTCGTTCCAGAACGTAACGATAGCGCCCCGCTGGGGCACGGGGTCGGCCACTGCATAGGGCAGCCGCCACCCCACCACCAGTGATCGGGTGGGGATGGTGGTCTCCATGGACGCGGTGGGCACGTAGATGAGCTGCAGCAGCACCCGCAGCAGGAACAGCATCACCGCCGCCGTGACGACCAGATAGCCCCAGTCGTCCCACAGCCGCCGCCACCGGCTCTTTCCCGCCGGTGCGCCGCCTGCCGCAGCCCGCTCCGCTATCGCCGCACCATCCGGTGCGCCGCCTGCCAGCCGTTTGCCGCCCTTGTCCCTCATCTGTCTGCGTCCCCCGTTCTCTATACGATGCGTATACAAAATACGCCGTTTTACTTGCTGTATACCTCCGGCTTCAGCACGCCGATGTAGGGCATGTTGCGGTACTGCTGGGCGTAGTCCAGCCCGTAGCCCACTACGAACTCGTCGGGCACCTCGAAGCCCACATAATCGGCCTTGATAGTCTTTTCCCGCCGCGCCGGCTTATCCAGCAGGGTAGCGATGGTAACGGATGCCGCGCCCTTGGCCCTGAGATAGTCCGTCAGGAACGCCAGTGTGTTGCCGGAGTCCAGAATGTCCTCCACCACGATGATGTCGCGGCCGCTGATGTCCCGCTGCAGATCGCGGGTGATCTGCACCACGCCGGAGGACTTGGTCCCGTTGTTGTAGGAGGACACGCCGATAAACTCCAGCTCGCTCTTGAGCTGGGCCGCCCGCACCAGGTCCGCCATAAAGATGAAGCAGCCGTTCAGCACGCCCACGAACATGGGGTTTTTATCGCGGAACGCGTCATAGATCTCCTCGCCCAGCTCCGCCACGCGGGTCTTGATCTCTTCCTCAGACAGCAGGACCTTCAGAATATCCTGATCCATATTGCTCTTCGCCATACCGTTTTGTCCTCCGTTAGCTTTCTCTCATTATAATATAATATATGCCCTCGCCGGATGGCTCCGGCAGGAAGCTCCTGTCCACGCCGATGCCCCACGCGGCGGCGGCCACGCCGTCCACACACAGCACCGGTATTTTCCGGCGGTTCTCGGGTCTCACGCCCCGCTCCGCCATGAGCCGCTTCAGACTCCGCGCCCCGCGGCCGTCCGGCAGTGTCAGCCGGTCCTCCCGCCGCCAGCAGCGGGCTGTCAGGCGCTGCTCCGCGCCGCACCGCAGTGCCAGCGCCCCCTCCAGGGGGCTTCTGCTCACCATGAGGTATCCCGCGCCGTAGGGGTTCTCCCCCCGGCGCAGTACCGTCTCCTCCGGCGCCGTCTCCGCCATGCACAGGGTCAGCACGCCGCCGCGGCACACCGCCTCCACGCCTTCCGGCAGCGACAGCGCGCCCTCGCCGGCGGCCAGCTGCTCCAGCGCCGCCAGATGCACTGCACCCAGATCCTTCCGTCCCGTGGGCAGCCGATCCAGCAGCAGCCGCAGCATCCTGGGCCGCAGGGCCTCTGGCGCTGCCAGCAGTGCTTCGCAGTCCACGCCGGTCCCCGTTGACCGCAGCCGTTCCGCCGCCAGCGCATCCAGATAGGCGTTCTCCCGCCGCAGGATGTCCGCCGTGCAGGCAATGTGTTCCGCCGCTCGGGGGTTGATTCCCTCCAGCTCCGGCCAGATCTCCAGCCGCAGCCGGTTACGGGCGTAGGCCGTGTCCCCGTTGGTCTCATCGGTGACATACGCCAGATCGTGCTCGGCAATATATCGCTCAATGTCCCGCCGCGGCGTGTCCAGCAGCGGCCGGACGATGTTGCCCCGCACCGGCGGGATACCCGTCAGGCCCTGGGGTCCCGTGCCCCGCAGCAGCTGCAGCAGCACCGTCTCCGCCAGATCGTTCTGGTGGTGGGCCGTGGCGATCTTCTCCGCGCCGATGGCCTCCGCCGTCCGCTGCAAAAACTCGTACCGCGCGCGGCGCCCCGTCTCCTCCACCGTCAGGCCCCACGTGCCGCATAGGGCGTACACGTCGGCCCGTTCCGTGTAGAACGGGATGCCCCGCCGGGCGCAGAAGCTGCGGACGAAGTCCTCGTCCCGCTGGGCGGTGGGGCGCATCAGATGGTTCAGATGTCCCGCCGCGGCGGTAAAGCCCCGCTCCTGCCCCAGCGTGTGCAGATAGTCCAGCAGGCAGATGGAATCCCGCCCGCCGGACACGGCGCACAGGATCACGCCGCCCTTTTCCGGCAGCATTTGCCACCGCGCCATCCACGGCGTCAGGTCCATGGCTCACTCCTCATCGTCATAGCGGTTCTCCAGCGTGCCGAAGGCGGTGTACTCCGGCATCCACCGCAGCTCCACCTTGCCGGTCTCGCCGTGGCGGTTCTTGGCCACGATGCACTCCGCCACGTTGCGCTTTTCCGAATCGCTGTTGTAGTAATCGTCCCGATACAGGAACAGCACGATGTCCGCGTCCTGCTCGATGGCGCCGGATTCGCGGAGGTCCGACAGCATAGGCCGCTTGTCGTCGCGCTTTTCGTTGGCACGGCTCAGCTGGCTCAGGCACAGCACCGGCACCTGCAGCTCCTTGGCCATGATCTTCAGCATACGGCTGATGTCCGACACCGCCTGCTGGCGATTTTCGCCGGAGTAGCCCTTTCCGCCGGCGGAGGTCATCAATTGCAGGTAGTCGATGACCACCAGCCCCAGATTCTCCAGCCTGCGGCATTTTGCGTTCATGTCCGCCACCGTCAGCAGCGGATTGTCGTCTATGCGGATATCCATCCGGCTCAGGGAGGACGCGGCCTCGGCGATGCGCTGCCAGTCGCTCTCCCGCAGGTTGCCCGTCACCAGACGGGTGTTCTCCACCAGTCCCTCGCTGGCGATGAGCCGCGTCACCAGCTGCTCCCGCGACATTTCCAGAGAGAAGATGGCCACGGTCTTGCCGGATTCCTTGGCGGCGGACAGCGCCACGTTCAGGGCCATACTGGTCTTTCCCATGCCCGGGCGTGCGGCCAGCAGCAGCAGGTCGGACTTGTTCAGTCCGTTGATCTTGGCGTCCACGGCGGACAGGCCGGTGGACAGGCCCGGCAGCGTCTTGCCGCCGCTGGCAGTGAGCTCCGCCAGATGGTTCATCACGTCCTGCAGCACCATGCTCACCGTCACCATGTTCTGGGCGCTGCGGCCCCGCCGGATGGCGTAGACCTTCTGCTCCGCTGACTCCAGCATGTCGCCTGCGTCGCCGTTGCCCTCCTGCACCATGGCGGTGATGCTGCCGGCGGCTGCCGCCACCTGCCGCATCAGCGACTTGTCCAGCACGATCTTCACGTATTCCATGACGTTGGCGCTGGTGGGCGTCACGTCCATCAGCTGCACCAGATAGTCCCGGGTGTTGTCGTTATAGACGCCGTTTCGCTCCATCTCCCCCGCCACAGTGACGCCGTCAATGGGCCTGGAATAGATGAACATATGGTAGATGGTCTCAAAGATATCGCGGTTGGCCCGCAGATAAAAGTCCTCCGGCTGCAGCTTGTCCATGACGTCCTTGATGCAGTCGGGGTCGATGAGCATGGAGCCCAGCACCGCCTGCTCCGCCTGGGGCGAATGAGGCGCCTGCCGCAGCAGCAGATCGTCCGCAGCCATATGAGACCCTCCTCTCCGTGGTAAAAGTTACTTCTCCTCGATGACCAGCACGTACACGGTGCCGCTGACCTCGAAGCCCAGCTTGGCCTTGACCTCGTAGCTGCCGAAGCTCTTGATGGGCTGATCCAGTACCAGTTTCTTGCCGTCGATCTCCATGCCGAACTGCTCCTTCAGCGCACCGGCGATCTCCTTGCCGGTGACGGCGCCGAACAGCTTGCCGCCTTCGCCGCCCTTGGCCGCGATCTTCACCTGGCAGCTCTTCAGCTTCTCGGCAATGGCCAGCGCCTCCGCCTTGGCCTCCGCGTCCGCCTTGGCCTTGGCCTTGGCCTGCAGCTTCATGGTGTTCACCGCGTCGGCAGTGGCCTCCACGGCCAGTCCCTTGGGCAGCAGGAAATTGCGGGCATAGCCCTCCGCCGCCTCGATGAGCTGGCCCTTCTTGCCCTTGCCCTTCACGTCCTGCTTCAAAATCACTTTCATCGCTCTGTATCTCCTTTTCGTCAGTTTTCAAAGTAACGGTCGATGGCCTCCAGCAGTCTGGCCTTGGCCTCCTCCACCGAGATGTTGTCCGCCTGACCGCCGGCGGTGGTGGAATTGCCGCCGCCGCCCAGCGCCTCCAGAATGACCTGCACGTTCACCTCGCCCAGCGAACGGGCCGACATGTACACGCCCTCTCCCTTCCGGTACAGGACAAAGGACGCCTTGATGCCGCGGATGGTCAGCAGTTCATCCGCCGCCTTGGCCGCCGTCACGCGGTCGCACTCGTCCTCCAGCGCCACCACGGCAATGTCGTCGTGGTACAGCTCCGCCTGCCGGATGATGGCGTACCGGTCTACCATGGACTGCAGGTCGCCCTGGAACAAGCGCTGCACATCCTGGGTGTCGGCGCCGGTGCGCCGCAGGTAGGCCGCCGCCTCGAAGGTGCGGCCGCCGGTACGGTTGGTAAAGTTCTTGGTATCCAGCACAATGCCCGCCAGCAGTGCCTCCGCTTCGCATTTCAGCACATCGGAGGGCTCCACCAGATACTGCATTAGTTCTGTCACCAGCTCGCTGGCGGAGGAGGCGTAGGGCTCGTGGTAGTTCAGGGCCATCTTCTCAATGTAGCTGCTGCCCCGCCGGTGGTGGTCGATGACCGCCACGCGGTTGCAGGTCTCCAGCATCTCCTCGGACTCCACGCTCTCCGGCCGGTTGGTGTCCACCACCACCAGCAGCGCCCCGGGCTGGCACTTCAGGAACGCCTCGCCGCCGGAGATCATCACACCGGCGTATTCCGGCTGCTCCGCCATCTTACGGATCAGGGGATGGGCGGCGTTATTCTCGGTGTCGATGACGATCTGGCACTTCTTGCCCCGCTTCCGGGCGATGCAGCACACGCCCATGGCCGCGCCGACGGAGTCCATGTCCGCGTACTTGTGGCCCATGACATATACCTGCTTGGCGTCGTCGATCAGCTCGCCCAGCGCGTTGGCCATGACCCGGGACTTCACCTTTGTCCGCTTCTCCGTGGACTTGCTGCGCCCGCCGTAGAACTCGAAGTTTACCCGGTCCTTCACCACGGCCTGATCGCCGCCGCGGCTCAGCGCCATCTCCAGCGCCAGCGAGGCGTTCTTGAACAGCTGGTCGAAGCTGTCCTCATCCCGTCCCACGCCGATGGACAGCGCGGCGGACACGCCCTCTCCGGCCTGCACCTGCCGCACCTTCTCCAGCACGTCGAACTTGCTTTCGGTGTAGCCGCCGTAGTCCTTCTCCTCAAACACAAACAGATACCGGTCGCGGTCGTAGCTCAGCAGCAGTCCGCCGGAGCCCGCGGCCCAGTCGTTCAGCTTCTCCTCCAGCGCCGCCAGCACCGCCGAGCGCTTGCTCTCGGGGCAGGCCTTCATCAGCTCCTCGTAGTTGTCCACCATCAGGATAGCCACCAGCGGGCGGGTCAGCTCCAGCGTCTGGCGCATCTCCTCACTGTCCGTAACGTCCATCCAGTACGTGGTGGCCAGAGGGGTCTGGTCCCGCTCCATCTCCTCCGGATGGCTCAGAGAGCCGAACACCCGATAGATCCGGCCGTTCCAGGGGAACAGCTCCGGATACTCCCGCTTGCCCTCCAGCAGCCAGCGATAGCTGAAATCCGGCACCACAGTGTCCACCAGCATCTCGAAGATCTTCTCCTTCTGGCTGGTGAGCTGCAGGAACATATCGTTGCTCCACAGCACCTCGCCGGTGTTCACATCGAACACCAGCATGGGCAGCGGGGCGTACAGCATGTTGCTGGAGCGGGCGGAATCCATGCCGCCAGATACGCGGTCCATGTACTGCCGTACCGAGGCCTGGGCCATCTTGTTGCGCCGGTTTCCCAGCAGCAGCACCACCACGGCCACCAGGGCCTCCCCCGCCGCCAGCAGCGGCTCGACCGGAATGGTCACGATAACGAAGGCCAGCAGGCACAGGCTGTACAGCGCCATATTCGTGCGGAACCCGCGAATGATCTTTTTACTCAAAGGGCGTCCTCCTCCCTTTTGATGGGAATACGTCTCCAATTTAATATAGGAATTGATTATAGCACACAATTCCCGTTGGGACAATAGGTGCTTTTGGAAAATCCCGTCAGTTTCCGTCTCCGCCGCGCCTGCTGCGCGCCCTGTCGGAACCTGTCGGCAAGTTGGGGGTGTACAAACGGGAAAATGTGTGGTATACTTTGTAAAAAGCACAGAAAATTGTGCGTATTTTTTGGTCGTTTCGCAGAGCGCGCGCCTGCGATCATATAGACAAAACAAGGGGACTTTTCCCCGTGACCATCCACACAGCGGCTGGGCGATACTCCGCTCCCCCTCCGGCGATGCAGGGCCGGCGGCGCGGCGGACCGCCTTTGTTTTGCTGCGGCCATTTTTCCATGTCCGGCGGCTGTGCGGCATCTGTGAAAAAGCAAAGGAGTAATCGACATTTATGGCAGAAAAACTGAAAATCATTCCTCTGGGCGGTCTCAATGAGATCGGCAAAAACATGACCGCCTATGAGTACGGCGGCGAGATCATCGTCGTGGACTGCGGCATGGCCTTTCCCGGGGACGATATGTACGGCATCGACTGCGTCATCCCCGACGTCAGCTATCTGGTGAAGAACCACAGCCGCCTGCGGGGCATGTTCATCACCCACGGGCACGAGGACCACATCGGTGCCATTCCCTACGTCCTCAAGCAGATCAACACCCCCATCTACTGCACCCGCTTCACCGCCGGGCTCATCAAGCTGAAGCTGCAGGAGCATGGACTGCTGAACTCCACCAAGCTCATCACCGTGGAGGCGGGCCAGACTGTGAAGGCCGGCAAGTTTCAGGTGGAGTTCCTCCATGTGAACCACTCCATCGCCGACTCGGCGGCCTTCGCCATCCACACGCGGATGGGCACCATCGTTCACACCGGCGACTTCAAGATCGACTCCACGCCCATCGACGGCGAGGTCATCGACCTGGCCCGCTTCGGCGAGCTGGGCAAGCAGGGCGTTCTGGCGCTGCTGGCCGACTCCACCAATGTGGAGCGTCCCGGCTACACCCTGAGTGAAAAGGCCGTGGGCGCCACGTTCATACGGCAGTTCACCGGCTGCACCAAGCGCATCATCGTCACCACCTTCGCCAGCAACGTCCACCGCATCCAGCAGGTGCTGGACGCCGCGGCGGCCTGCGGCCGCAAGGTGGCCGTCACCGGCCGCAGCATGGAGAACATTATGAAGGTCTCCACGGAGCTCGGCTATATGAAGGTGCCCAAGAACACCCTGATGGACATCAACCGCATCAAGGGCCTGCCCCTGAATCAGCAGGTCATCGTCACCACCGGCTCTCAGGGTGAGGAGATGAGCGCCCTGTACCGCATGGCCTTCTCCACCCACAAGCAGGTGGATGTGGGCCCCGGCGACAAGGTCATCATCTCCGCCAGCGCCATCCCCGGCAACGAGGTGACGGTGGGCCGCGTCATCAATGAGCTGTTCCGCAAGGGCGCCGACGTGGTCTACGACAAGGCCGACATGCTCCACGTCTCCGGCCACGCCTGTCAGGAGGAGCTGAAGATCATCCACGCCCTGACTAAGCCCAAGTTCTTCATCCCCCTCCACGGTGAGCAGCGCATGCTCCAGATCCACAAGCGCGTGGCGGAGAGCATGGGCATGCACCCCAACAACATCGTGGTGGCCGAGAACGGCTCCGTCATTGAGCTGACCACCAAGCACATCAAGTGCGAGACCAGCGTTCCCTCCGGTGAGGTCTTTGTGGACGGCAGCGGCGTAGGCGAGGTGGGCGCTGTGGTCCTCAACGACCGCAAGCTGCTGGCTGAGGACGGTATGGTGGTCATCGTGCTGCCCATGTCCAGCCACGACCACCAGCTGCTGTGCCCGCCGGAGATCGTGACCCGCGGCTTTGTGTACGTCAAGGAGTCCGAGGAGCTGCTGGACACTCTGAGCCGCATTGCCACCGACACCGTGGACGGCATGTCCGCCAAGAAGCGCCGCGATGACGGCGACGTGTGCCGCGCTGTCCGCTCCGCCGTGTCCAGCTATCTCTACAAGACCACCAAGCGCAGTCCCATGATCATCCCCATGGTGACGAAGCTGTAAATATCTGGAATTTTCCTGCATCCGTGGATTCCCGATATTTTGTATAAGCGCGAAAAACAGGTCCCTGCGCCGACGCGGCGCAGGGACCTGTTTTCGACTTTTTGGGAGGGCACTTTTGGTCATGGCGGCGGACCGCCGCCTCAGGGATGGAGTTGGAAATTCTCTCCAATTTTTGTGCAACAAAAATAGCATGAATTTCCGATTTACTTCCGGTTGATTCCCGTTTATTTCCGGTTTTGCTCTTCATGATGAAGAAATTTCCGGCTCAGAACCACTTCTTCCGCTTGAAATACCAAATCAGAAGAGCCACCACCAGCGCCGACACCGCCGCCACCGTGATGTAACCATAGCGCCAGCCCAGCAGGGGCATGTTGGGGAAGTTCATGCCGTACCACCCCGCGATGAGGGACAGAGGCAGGAAGATGGCGGTGACGATGGTCAGCACCTTCATCACCCGGTTCTGGTCGATGTCTACCTGCGCCTGATACTCGCTGCTGATCTGGGTGGCGTATTCGTGGAGCATCCGTGTCTCGCCCCGCAGGTTCTCCACCTTCCGCAGAAAGTGATTCAGCCGCTTCTTGCTGTGACCGGAGAGCTGCTCCTCCGCGTCCTCCAGCAGGGTGGAGGCGAAGTCGCACAGCTGCGCATAGTAGCGGTTGGTACGGTTCAGTTCCTTGCGGATCACGCTCATCCGGTGGAGAAACCGTCCCGTGTCGTTGTCCAGCACCGCTTGCTCCAGATCGGTCAGCCGCGTCTCCAGCTGCTGGATGTAGGGCAGGTCGTCCCGGATCAGGTACAGCAGCAGCGCCACCAGAAAGCTGTCCGGGCTGTCCGGCAGCGGCGCGCCCTGCTCCGTCAGGCGGGCGGCGCAGTCCGCTGCCGCCTTGTCGTGGTCCACCACCGCCAGACCTCCGCCCGCCCATGTGAAGCCCAGACGGCGGGCAGGCTGATTGGAACGCGGCGGCGTGCGCAGGTGGCCGGTGACGCCGGTGCGGTCGATGTGCAGCCAGCAGAACTGAGACTCATGCGGGTCGGCAGGCGCAGTTGGCACGGACAGCCCGGCGGGCAGCGCCGCACTGTGGGCCTCCTGCGGCGTAAGGATGGCCAGCACGCCCAGTCCGTCCGCCGGTGGGGCGGACTGGGGCTGTAAGCCGCCGGCAAAGAGATAGTACATGGGATATCTCAGCTCCTTTTCAGGTTCAGGCTTGCGGAGCAATACGTCCTCGCGCCCCGCGGGGCAGCAGGGCGCTGATTTTGCGGCGCATACGTCTCCTCCGGATAGCTTTGACGGTTACTTTTTGTGTTCTATTCCCCATACCGTCGGCGGTACAGCAGCTGCTTGGCCGCCTTCTTCGCCTCCGGCACGTATCCCTTTCCGTCGATGACCTGCTGCAGCTTCTCGTCGGAATACTCCCGGAAGTTATATATGAACCTCTCCACCGGGTCGGTGATGGCCTGCTCCTCCGCCTGCCGCTTTTCAAATTCCTCCAGCGGCGACGGCGGCGCAAACATGGCCACATACCGGCACGTCTCGCAGGTGTAGATCAGCACCTTCATGTGCCGCTCCATGATGGGCAGGCCTGGGTCATCCACCGTGGTCAGATAGCTGGCGCAGCGCGGCGGCATCATCTTCCCGCCGCACAGGGGACACTCCTTCGCAAGAATAGCCATTTCCCGCTCCTTTCTCCGTCAAAGCTCCGGTGCGTCCGGCGTCTTGCGGTACAGCAGGGGCTTGCCCTCGGCGTCCACCAGCACCGTCATGCCGCCGGAATAGCCGGAGGCGTGATAGAGATACTGCACGCCGGTCTGGGTATCCACCCAGATCTCGCTGCTGCTGATGAAGCCGCTGTCCTCCAGGACCTTGACGAAGCGGCTATCCTTTTGGGCCATGGCTTACTTTCCCTCGCTGTCCAGCAGCGCCTTGGTGCTGGCGGCCAGGCCGGCCAGACCCTGGATCTCGCTGGGGATGATGATCTTGGTGGCCTTGCCGTCGGCCACCTTCTCCAGCGCCTCCAGCGCCTTGAGCTTGATGACCTGATCGTTGGGGGCGTTCTCGTTCAGCAGCCGCATGGAGTCTGCCATGGCCTGCTGCACCTTCAGGATGGACTGGGCCTCGGCCTCGGCGGCCATGATCTTGGCCTGCTTGGCGGCGTCAGCCTGCAGCAGGACGGACTGCTTCTCGCCCTCGGCGATCAGCACCTTGCTGGCCTTCTCGCCCTCGGCCTGCAGAATGGACTCGCGGCGCTCGCGCTCGGCCTTCATCTGCTTTTCCATGGCGTTCTGGATCTCGCGGGGCGGCAGGATGTTCTTCAGCTCCACGCGGTTGACCTTGATGCCCCACGGGTCGGTGGCCTCGTCCAGAATGGAGCGCATCTTGGCGTTGATGGTATCGCGGCTGGTGAGGGACTGGTCCAGCTCCAGTTCGCCGATGATGTTGCGCAGGGTGGTGGCCGTCAGGTTCTCGATGGCGCTCATGGGGTACTCCACACCGTAGGTATACAGCTTGGGGTCGGTGATCTGGAAGTAGATGACGGTATCGATCTGCATGGTGACGTTATCCTTGGTGATGACGGGCTGGGGATCGAAGTCGGCCACCTGCTCCTTCAGGCTGATCTTCTTCACCACGCGCTCGATGAACGGCAGCTTGAAGTGCAGACCCACGCCCCAAACGCTGTGGAAGGCGCCGAGGCGCTCCACCACGTAGGCCTTGGACTGCTGGACCACGTTGATGCAGCTGACGATGACCACCAGGATGATGATCACCAGAACGATGATGGCGATGGTGCCAGGGATGTTGTACGGCATATGCGTTTCCTCCTTATTTCTTCTTCTCTTTTTTGGTGTGCTTTTCCTTCTTGTTCTTGCGGGTCAGGTGGATGATGCGGGTGACGACAAAGGCCAGGACCACTAAAAGGCCCCTTAGAAAATAGGGCATTTACGCCTCCTTTTCCACGTACAGCTTGACGCCCTCCATGCGGATCACGCGGACCATGGCGTCAGGCTCGATGATCTCCCCGGTGCTGCTGCGGGCAGACCAGGTCTTACCATCTATGTAGACGGCGCCGGTGGGCACATCGTTGTCGATGCGCTCCGTGACCCGGGCCGAGCCGCCCAGCACGCGGTCGGCATTGGTAGGCTTGATGTCCTTTTTCATCAGCTTCGTCACCAGCGGACGGGTGGCGGCCAGCGCCACGATGGACACCACAAAGAACAGCGTCACCTGGAGCCAGATAGGGCCGTTGCAGACGGCGGCGACGAGGCCCGCCATGCTGCCCAGCACAAACCAGATGGACGTCAGGCCCGCCGTGACCGCTTCCACCACGCCGAAGATGATGATGGCGGCGATCCAGATAGCAGTGGACATATCCGTGCTTCCTCCTTTCAGACAGAGGCCGATGAGACCGCTGAGCGCTCCGATGCCCAGCAGGACCCCTGCGGCCAGCCACTTGTTTTTCGGGGACAGATTGGTGAGGAAGGCGGAGAAGGCATTGTGCAGCGTCTCCCGCGGCAGGGGCCGCTGCGGCGTCTCCGGCGGAGTGTCCGGTACGGCGGGCTGCGCCGGAGGCGGTGCCTCCTCGGCGAACATGTCGGCAATGGACACCTGATAGCGGTTGCAGATATACAATATCTTCTCCATCTCCGGATAGCCCCTGCCGGGCTCCCACTTGCTCACCGCCTGGCGGGACACCTGCAGCTGCTCGGCAAACTGCTCCTGGGTCAGGCCGCTGCGGCGGCGCACCGATGACAGCTGCTCTCCAAATGACATACGCTCGTTCCTCCGTTCCTCTTGCTGACAGTGTAGCACATGGGCGATTTTTGTCCAGCACCTTGAAGTTGCGCCGGCCATTTTTCATACCAGACCGCGCAACCTGAAGTTTACATTTCCTATTATAGCCGATTTGCGCCGGAAAAGCCATAGGGATTTTCCACGCAGTTCGGGTTGCGCCGCAGCGAAAAGTCGGGTATACTGTTGGATACGAATCTGAATGAACGAGGTACGCCGAACATGGTGACATATATGATACCCTGCCTGCTGGGGCTGGAGAAGCTGGTGGCCGATGAGGTGAAGCGTCTGGGCTTGCAGGACGTGCAGGCGGAGAACGGGCGCATCCTGTGCCGCGGCACAGCGGCGGACTGCGCGCGGCTGAACATCAACCTGCGCTGCGGCGCCCGGGTAATGATGGTGCTGGGGCAGTTTCCCGCCCGCAGCTTTGAGGAGCTGTTTCAGGGCGTGCGGGCCATCCCGTGGGAGGATTATCTTCCCCGTGACGCGGCGTTCCCCGTGAAGGGCTACGCCATCTCCTCCCAGCTCCACGCGGTATCCGCCTGCCAGAGCATCATCAAGAAGGCCATGGTGGAGCGGATGAAGGCGGCCTACGGGCTGGAGCAGTTTCCGGAGACGGGCGTGAAGTACCAGGTGCGGTTCTCCATCTTCAAGGACGAGGCCGCCATCTGTCTGGACACCTCCGGCGAGGGGCTTTATAAGCGGGGCTACCGCGCCGTGGGCGTGGAGGCGCCGCTGCGGGAAACGCTGGCGGCGGCGCTGGTGACGCTCAGCCGCTATCGGGGGCGGGACCCGTTCTGCGACCCGTTCTGCGGCAGCGGCACCATCCCCATCGAGGCGGCGCTTATCGCCAAAAACCGCGCTCCCGGACTGGACCGGCGGTTTGACTCCCAGCGGTGGGCCTTCCTGCCGGCGGAGGCGTGGATGAACGCGGCGGACGAGGCCCAGGACAAGGAGTTCCACGGGCAGTACGACATCTGGGGCGGCGACATCGATCCCCGTGCCGTGGACATCGCCCGGGACAACGCCCGCAAGGCCGGAGTGGACGACTGCGTGCGGTTTGAGGTGGCGGACGCCGCAAAGTTCCGGCGGGACAGCCGGTACGGCCAGCTGGTGACCAACCCGCCCTACGGCGAGCGGCTGATGGAGCGGCAGGAGGCGGAAGATCTGTACCGCATGCTGGGCAGGGTATGGCGGACACTGCCGGAGGGGTGGCGCACGCTGGTGCTCAGCAGCCACACGGAGTTCGAGCGGGCCTTCGGGCGGCCGGCGGATAAAAGACGCAAGCTCTATAACGGCATGATAAAATGCGACGTGTTCTTCTATGGAAACGTATGACTGCGAAAAAAAAGAGGCTGCGTAAAGAAAGTGTTAATTTTCAATTTGTTCACTTTCTTTTCTGCGGCCATGCTACAATACTAAGAAAATCTTAAAGTTTTCCCCAGACAGTTTATTGGAGGAGGCGTTTCCCGATGAAGCACGTTTTCATCATCAATCCCACGGCGGGCAAAACTGACAGCCGTCAGAAGATATACGACATGGCAGAGGCCCTGCGGACAAAGCATGATCTGGATGTGCAGTGCATCCTGACCAAGAAGCAGGGGCACGCCACAGAGATCGCCCAGCGGCTGTGCGACAGCGGTGAGGAGCTGCGGTTCTACGCCTGCGGCGGTGACGGCACCGCCAACGAGGTGGCCAACGGCATTATCGGCTACGACAACGCGTCCATGACCGTGATCCCCGTGGGCACCGGCAATGACTTCCTGAAAAACTTCGGCGACGATCTGGACAAATTCCGCGACGCCGAAAATCTGTGGGACGGCCCCCAGTTCCCCATGGACGCCATTGACGTCAACGGACGTATCGCCCTGACCATCGCATGCTCCGGCATCGACGCCCGGGTGGCCGCCGACGTACATAAATACAGTGAGAGCCCCCTGCTGGACGGCAAGAGCAGCTATATCTACTCGCTGGCGGTGAACTTCCTGTTCAAGGGCATCGGCTCCCACTGGACCGTGTCGCTGGACGATACGGTGATGGAGGGCGACTGGTCTCTGGTGGCGGTGTGCAACGGCCGGTACTACGGCGGCGGGTTCATGCCCGTGGCCGAGGCGCGGATGGACGACGGCGTGCTGAACACGCTGGTGGTCAGGGAGGTGAACCGCCGGACGTTCCTGAAGTTCGTGGGGCCCTATTCCAAGGGCAACTACCACAAGTTCCCCGACTACGCCCAGTGCTACACCCCCCAAGTCATCCATATCCACTCGGACAAGCCGGACATCGTCACCTGTCTGGACGGCGAAAGCGTGGTGAACCGGGACGTGACCATCAAGCTGTCCGACAAAAAGCTGAATTTCTTCGGCCCCGCCGGATGCAGCTGCAACCGCACTGCCCGCCCCAAGGGACCTGAGTTGAACAATTTGTGAATTTTTCAAATTTTTCCCGTTTCCCCCTTGCAAATCCCGAATAGTGTGGTATGATAAGCACCGTTAGCACTCCATGTATTTGAGTGCTAACGGTGACTTTGTTTTTTCAATATTGAGTATGAGTATATAAAAGGAGGAAGCAGCTATGAAACTGACACCGCTTGCTGACCGCGTGGTGCTGAAGATGACCGAGCCGGAGGAGACCACCAAGGGCGGCATCATCCTCACCGGTTCCGCCAAGGAGAAGCCCTCTGTGGCAGAGGTCATTTCCGTGGGCCCCGGCGGCACCGTGGACGGTAAGCCCGTGGTGATGTCCGTGAAGGCCGGCGATAAGGTCATCACCGACAAGTACGCCGGCACCAAGGTGACGCTGGAGGACGTGGAGTATATCATCGTCAAGCAGAGCGACATCCTGGCCATCGTGGAGTAATTCCCTGAAAGGGGGAGCAGGCTCCCCCTTTCGATCCCCCACCGCCAGCTGACATCGGTCACTGGCGAACGCCGCCCAGGGCGGCTGGGTCAATGTATTTTTGCCACGTTCACGCCGCGGCAAAAATCAATAGGACCCGTTGATTTATTCATTCAGAATGGGAGGCAATTTTATGTCTAAGATCATCAAGCGCGGGGACGAGGCCCGCAAGGCTCTGGAGGCCGGTGTCAATCAGCTGGCCGATACCGTAAAGGTCACGTTGGGTCCCAAGGGCCGCAACGTGGTGCTGGATAAGAAGTTCGGTACGCCCCTGATTACCAACGACGGCGTGTCCATCGCCAAGGAGATCGAGCTGGACGATCCGTTTGAGAACATGGGCGCACAGCTGGTGCGCGAGGTGTCCACCAAGACCAACGATGTGGCCGGTGACGGCACCACCACCGCTACCCTGCTGGCTCAGGCCATGATCCACGAGGGTCTGAAGAACCTGGCCGCAGGCGCCAACCCCATCGTCATGAAGAAGGGCATGGCCAAGGCCGTGGACGCCGCCGTGGCCGCCATCAAGGAGCAGAGCCAGAAGGTCAACGGCACCGCCGACATCGCCCGCGTGGGCACCGTGTCCTCCGGCGACGAGAACATCGGCAAGCTCATTGCCGAGGCGATGGAGAAGGTCTCTGCCGACGGCGTGATCACCATTGAGGAGTCCAAGACCGCCGAGACGTACAGTGAGGTGGTCGAGGGCATGATGTTCGACCGCGGCTATATCACCCCCTACATGGCCACCGACATGGAGAAGATGGAAGCCGTCGTGGACGATCCCTATATCCTCATCACCGATAAGAAGATCTCCGTCATCAGCGACATCCTGCCCCTGCTGGAGCAGATGCTGCAGAGCGGTAAGAAGCTGTTCATCATCGCCGAGGACGTGGAGGGCGAGGCCCTCAGCACCCTGCTGGTCAACCGTCTGAAGGGCGTGCTGAACGTGGTGTGCGTCAAGGCGCCCGGCTTCGGCGACCGCCGCAAGGAGATGCTGCAGGATATCGCCGTGCTGACCGGCGGTCAGGTCATCAGCGAGGAACTGGGGCTGACCCTGAAGGACGCCACCATCGACATGCTGGGCCGCGCCCGTCAGATCAAGGTCACCAAGGAGAACACCATCATCGTGGACGGCATGGGCGATCCCCAGGCCATCAAGGACCGTGTGGCTCAGATCCGCGCTCAGATCGGCGTGACCACCAGCGAGTATGACAAGGAGAAGCTGCAGGAGCGTCTGGCCAAGATGGCCGGCGGTGTGGCTGTCATCAAGGTGGGCGCTGCCACTGAGACGGAGATGAAGGAGAAGAAGCTGCGCATCGAGGATGCCCTGAACGCCACCAAGGCCGCCGTGGAGGAAGGCATCGTGGCCGGCGGCGGCACCATCTATGTCAACGTCATCCCTGCCGTCACGGCGCTGCTGGACAGCACCGAGGGCGATGAGCGTGTAGGCGTGCAGCTGGTGGCCAAGGCTCTGGAGTCTCCTGTGCGTCAGATCGCGGCCAATGCCGGCATCGACGGCAGCGTGGTGCTGGAGAAGGTACGCACCTCCGGCAAGAACGGCTACGGCTTCGACGCCTACAAGGAGGAGTACTGCGACATGATCGCCAGCGGCATCGTGGATCCCGCCAAGGTGACCCGCAGCGCCCTGGAGAACGCCGCCAGCGTGTCCGGCATGGTGCTGACCACCGAGTCTCTGGTGGCCGACAAGCCCCAGCCTCCTACGCCGGCTCCCGCCGCACCCGACATGGGCGGCATGGGTATGTATTGATCCCCCGGAAAACAATAGAGAGGGTGCGGCGGCTATGCCGCCGCACCTTTTTTCTCCCGTTTTTGCAAAAACCTGTTGACAAACGGCCGTACGATGTGGTATAGTAACTCGTGCCTGTCGAGGACGGCATGGCGGCGTAGCTCAGTTGGCTAGAGCATGCGGTTCATACCCGCAGTGTCACCGGTTCAAATCCAGTCGCCGCTACCACGTCCGGAGAGATGCTTCGGCATCTCTCCGGAACCCCCCTCGACTCACAAAAACGGCCCGTTGGTCAAGTGGTTAAGACACGGCCCTTTCACGGCTGTAACATGGGTTCGAGTCCCGTACGGGTCACCACTTCGGCAATCCGTCTCGGGCTGCCGAATATGGAGGCTTAGCTCAGCTGGTTAGAGCGCCTGCTTCACACGCAGGAGGTCACTGGTTCGAGTCCAGCAGTCTCCACCAAAAAGCTCCTGATTTCGTTAGAAATCAGGAGCTTTTTTGCGTATATGGTCCGAAAAAGTGACGCAGCATTTTTGCGTTTTTTGCTTGACCCAAACGCTGACTCAAAAGCCGAAATGACGGGAGAGGAGCGGATAGCATTATCCGCCCCTCTCCCGTTATTTTTTTGTGTTTACATTGCCTGACTGATGACGTTTCCAATGGCATCGGCGGCGGAGCGCTTCATCCCCTCCGTGGCGTGGGTGTAGGTGCTGAGAGTGAAGCCCGCGTCGTAGTGGCCCAGCGCACCGGACAGCGTCTTGACGTCCACACCGTACTTGAGGGACAGCGTGGCGAAGGTGTGCCCTTACGGTATAATTACGACAAACCGGAAAAGACCCGTATATCAAGGGTTTTCGGTTATCTGGCAAGGTTTTTCATCCTTTTCCAAACCGAAAAATCGAGCCGCGAAGTAGTTATATCGTAGGGGGTGTTATAGTAACAACAAAAACTAAATACTGTTTGGGCGGGCTGTCAGCCCATCCAAAAAATCAGGACATTTCCTCTGCAAAGAAGAAATGTCCTTTTTTTGTACCCAAAATCAGATGCCGACAGGAGGAACACAATGCCTGAAAAAACAGTGCAGAAGGAACCGGGCAAAAAGCCCGCGCCATCCAAAAAGCCGAAACCGCAGCAGGAAGTAGTTGTTCAGATTTCGCTCTCTGAGCTGCATCCGTTCCCGGATCACCCCTTTCAGGTGCGAGAGGATGCGTCCATGCAGGAAACCGCCGAAAGCGTTAAGGAATACGGCGTCCTCGTCCCCGCGCTGGCGCGGCCACGGGAGGACGGCGGCTACGAGCTGATTGCAGGCCACCGCCGCAAACACGCCTGCGAGCTGGCTGGGCTGGCTACCATGCCCGTCATTGTCCGCGACATTGACCGGGACGCTGCCACCATCATCATGGTGGACAGCAACCTTCAGCGGGAGAACATTCTCCCCTCAGAACGCGCCAAAGCCTACAAGATGAAGATGGAGGCCATCAAGCGACAGGGCGCACGGACGGATCTGACTTCGCCGAAAATTTCGGCGAAGTTCCGCAGCGATGATGAAGTTGGTCAGGATGCCGGTGTGAGCGGAGATACCATCCGCAACTACATCGCCCTGACGCAGTTAGTCCCGGAGCTTCAGCAGATGGTGGACGAGAAGAAAATCGCCCTCAGTCCCGCTTATCAGATCGCGGCGCTGACACCCAAGGAGCAGGGGCTGCTTCTGGAAACCATCGACAGCGAACAAGCCACCCCCTCGCTCTCGCAGGCACAGCGGATGAAAAAGCTCAGTCAGAGCGGTGAGCTGAACGAGGACACCATGCTCTCGATTATGATGGAGCAAAAGAAACCGGAGAAGAACGACATCACCCTTTCCGGCGAAAAGCTCCGCAAATACTTCCCGCGTTCCTATACCCCGTTCCAGATCGAGAACACCATCTTCAAATTACTGGACGCATGGCAGAAAAAGCGCCAGCGCGACCAGAGCCGTTGAGCGGACAAGCAGTTTGTTTGTCCGCTATTTTCATGCCAAAAGGAGGACGCCATGTATATCAACACGTTCAAATACACGCCCAAAGATGTGAGCTGCCAGCTCTGTACCGAGTATGTGAAAAAGCTGGGCTGTACCGCCCTGCGCTGCCCGTGGCTGGCCGAGCGCATTGAGGCCGGTGTGGTCGGCTACCGCGAGGCAGTCTTAGAGACATTTCCCCATGAACGCCGCCTGTTCCAGCGCCTGAACCTGCTGATCAAGCACTATCCCGGAAGCCTTTGGAGCAACGAGCAGCATGAGCGCAGGATGCAGTATCAATGTGCCGTGCAGGGCTACCGCCGCCGCAGGGACACCAACGCCTACTATGCGGCCATGTACCTGCTGACCTCCAACGACGATATTTACCGCCGCACGGCAAATTGCTTCTGCAAGGACGGGATCGAGTTCGGCTATGCGGTGCTGAAAAACACCTCGCCGCACAACTACGCGCTGTTCATGGCGGCGCGCGACCTCTGCGACAAGACGGAGGCGGTCACGATGGCGGACTTAGCGGAACCGGAGGTGATCGACCCGGAGGCGCTGCGCCTGATCGTCAACGCCACTCTGATCGCCCGTTATGGGCTTGCCGCCTTTCAGATCAGAGCGCGAGGTGCCGAATATGAACGCTGATGATTTTGTCGGCGGTCACAGCATCCTTGCGCTGGAGCGCTTTATGGACGAAACCCGCCACATGATTATTTTCGATGTCCTGTCGTGGAAATCCCCTGTGGGTGAAAAGGGCGAACGGCTGCGGCTGTTCCTCTCCGACGTGGGATATGCCAAGGCGCAGGCATCCGAGAAACGCGGAGAAATCAAAATCCGCAAACACGCCGCCGTCATTGAGGGGCATATCCTTCCTGACCGGAGAAAGCGGCGTCACTAAAATGATTGGAGGAATTACCATGAGCAGAGTAACAGAGCTGGAAAAAGCGCTGACCACGCTGTTCCGCAAGGGTACGGAGGTCGGCTACACGGAAACGGAGATCGACGAGTTTCTGGAAAACATTGACTATCACGCTCTGCTGCAAGCCGTTTGGAACAAGGCCGAAACGGTCTATGCCTACCGCGCAGACGGCAAAAATGCGCTGAGCTTGGACTATCGCAGCGCGGAGCTGTTCAAGCAGCGAGCGACGCTTCTCTATGAGGACGTGGGCGACAGCTATATCGGCGCGGTGTTTGCCGCCCGGTCGATGGAGCTGTGGCTGCTGGAGGATATGGGCTTTGCCGTCGTTGCCAAATTCAGCGTGAACGCCGGAGAAGGCGAATACGTCACCGAGTATCGCGTCTACAAGGGCAGCGATTGGGCAGACAGCGAGATTTCTCTGGATTTGGAGGACTTGGTGGCCGAGCTTGCCGCCCTGTGCGATCCCTACTACGAACACGAGCAGCCCATCTATGAGCTGTGATGTGGGAAAGGAGTGAAAACGGAGCGGCTTCCCCATGCGGGAAACCATTCAGAACGCAAACGGCAAGCAGTTTCACGCCGTCAGCTTGTCCGGTGGCAAGGACAGTTCCGCCATGCTGCTTTTGATGATCGAACGGGATATGCCCATCGACATGGTGCTGTCAGCGGACACCGGCATGGAGTTCCCGGAAATGTATGAACACCTTGCCAAACTGGACGAGCATCTTTTCCGGGAGCTCGGCATCCATATCACCACGCTGCGGCATCCCAAGGGCTTTGAATACCTGATGTTCGACGAACCCAAGCAGAAGACCCGCAGTCTGGAAAACCGTGCAAAGCTGGGCATCCCGCCCTACGGCAACGGCTGGCCGGGAATCCGCGTCCGCTGGTGTACCGGGCAGCTCAAAACGCACCTCATCACCAAGGAGGTCAACCGGCTCAAAGGCGAGCTGGGCGCGATCCACTATGTCGGCATCGCCGCCGATGAAGCGTGGCGCTGCAAGAATGAGTGGTATCCCCTCGTGGAATGGGGCATCACGGAGGCGCAGGCGCTCCAAGCCTGTTACGACCGTGGCTTTGACTTCGGCGGGCTGTATGAGATTTACCACCGTGCGTCCTGCTGGTGCTGCCCGTTCCAGCGCATCGACGAGCTGCGGAAGCTGCGAAAGCATCACCCGGAGCTGTGGGAAAAGCTGCTGGAGCTGGATCGCCGTGCGCTGGCGCAGTTCGGCACCGGCCCGCTGGGACAGTTCAAGCAGAACTGGAGCGTAAAGCGGCTGGATACGCGGTTTGCCGAGGAGGACGGCCAAACAGGTTGACTGCCCTGCGGAAAGGATTGAAGCAATATGGCTGTATTTCGCGTTGAACGGACGCGGGATTACACGGTGATGTGCAACCATCACCTGAAAGACAGCAATCTTTCCCTGAAAGCCAAGGGGCTGCTCTCCATGATGCTCTCCCTCCCCGACGAGTGGAATTACACCACGCGGGGGCTGGCTGCGATCTGCAAGGAGGGCGTGGACGCCATCGGGAAAACGCTCAAGGAGCTGGAGCTGGCGGGCTACATCATCCGCCGTCAGCTTCGCGGCAAGGACGGGCGCATTTCCGACACGGAGTACACCATCTTCGAGAAGCCCCGAAAGCCCTCTCCACCGGATACGACTTTACCAGATACGGAAAACCCGTATCTGGATAACCCGGATACGGAGGCACCGGATACGGATAATCCCGCGCAATTAAATACTAAGAAATCTAATACTCAAAAATCAAATACTGATCGATCAAGCACTCATTCATTCTTTCTGCCTGCGGCGGACGGAATGGCGGACGGATTTGAGAAAAAAGCGGAGATCAGAGAGCAAATCGAATACGACATCCTCTGTCAGCAGTATGACCGGATGCAGCTCGATGAGCTGGTGGAGATCATGCTGGAGGTTGCTATGAACCGCAGCCCCACGGTCAAGATCGGGCGGGATGCGGAGTATCCCACCGGCTTCGTCCAACAGCGCTTTGAAAAGATCACCTCCATGCACATCGAAAAGGTCATGGACGGTATCCGCGAGAACACCACCCGCGTTTGGAACACGAAAGCCTATCTCATGGCGGCGCTGTTCAATTCCGTTTCCACCATCGACAACCACTATGCCATGCTGGTCAATCACGATTTTCACGGCGGCCCCTAAAGGCCGTCTTTTTTCATGCCCGATTCCGGGAGAAAGGATTTAATACCGATGAAACGTCCCCTTGCCTACATCACCGCTCCGTGGAGCGAGAACGAGTTTGAGAACACCGAAAATGCCGCCAAGTATTGCAGGGCGGTCTATGACGCGGGCTTTTCGCCCATCTGCCCCACGCTGTTTCTGCCGCTGTTCCTGCGCGATGAGATTCCGCAGGAGCATAAGGACGGCATCGACATGGCGCGGGAATATCTGCGCCGCGCTCGTGTGCTGGTAGTTTGCGGCAGCACCGTAGATGAAAGCGTGAAAAATGACATCGCCGTGGCCGAGCGCCTGCGGATCACCGCCACCACGCTGGACGGCATCCTGACCGTCAAGGGACAGGGGCGCAGAAATGAATAAGCATCTTCTGCACCGGCTGGTGGTGCCGCCTTAGTGTCCCGGCGTTCTCCCTGCAAATCGTAGGAAAGGAGCGTGATAAGTCATGCAGGAAGAAGTTGAACAGAGAATCGTATCCCTGATGATCTCCTGCGGGAAGCTGGGTGAACAGGAATTTCGCAAAGCCGTTGCCAAGCTGCTGGAGCAGCTAAAAAACGGCCATCAGAAGCATCAGTACAGCAAGGCCAATCCCCACGGGAAAATGACCGTCAAGCAGCTTGCCGCCAAGGATAAGGGATTGCAGAGCATTGAAGTCACCGATCAGAATATCGGCTCATTCAACCGGATCGCCCGGAAGTATGGCATTGACTTCGCTCCATTCAAGGTCAAGGGCGAAAAGCGATACATGGTGTTCTTCAAAGCGCCGGACGCCGACGCCATGACCGCCGCGTTCAAGGAATATACCGCCAAGCAGGTCAGGAAAACCGAACGCCCCTCGGTGCTGGAAAAGCTGCAACACTTCAAGTCGCTCATTCAGGCGGCTGTGGTGGACAGGACAAAGCGGAAGGAGCTGGAACGATGAAGCAGCTCAACGTCAAAAAGCTCATTCTTCCCAATATTCCGTATGTGTTCATCGCGCTGCTGGCAACCAAGGTCAGCGAGGCGGTGCGGCTGGCTCCCGGTTCGGACGCTTCCACGAAGCTCCTGAACATTATGACCGGCCTGAACACGGCGTTCCACTCCCTTGTCCCCAGCTTTCATCTCATTGACCTGTGCGTGGGCGTTGCCGCCGCCATCGCCATTCGGCTGGCGGTCTATATCAAGGGCAAAAATGCCAAGAAATTTCGCAAAAATCTGGAGTACGGCAGCGCCCGTTGGGGAACCGCCGAGGACATCAAGCCCTACGTCGATCCCGCATTTGAAAACAACATCATTCTCACGCAGACGGAGCGGCTGACGATGAACAGCCGCCCCAAAGACCCAAAAACGGCGCGGAACAAAAATGTCCTGATCGTCGGCGGCAGCGGTTCGGGCAAGACCCGCTTTTGGTTGAAGCCCAATCTGCTCCAATGCACATCAAAAACCTATCCCACCAGCTTCGTCGTCACCGATCCCAAAGGGGACATCGTGGTTTCCTGCGGCCATGCGCTGCAAAAGAACGGGTATCAGATCAAGATTCTCAATTCCCTGAACTTCAAGAAGTCCATGCACTACAACCCATTCGCCTACATCCACTCGGAAAAGGACATTTTGAAGCTGGTCACGACGCTGATCGCCAACACCAAGGGCGAGGGCAAAGCCGGTGACGATTTCTGGGTGAAAGCGGAAACGCTGCTCTACACCGCCCTCATCGGCTACATCCACTATGAAGCGCCGGTGGAGGAACAGAACTTCTCCACGCTCATTGAATTTATCAATGCGATGGAGGTGCGCGAGGACGATGAGGACTTCAAAAATCCGGTGGACTTGATGTTCGACGAGCTGAAAAAGTGCAAGCCAGACCACTTCGCCGTCCGTCAATATGCCAAATTCAAGCTAAGTGCCGGCAAGACCGCGAAAAGCATACTTATTTCCTGCGGCGCACGGCTTGCGCCCTTTGACATTCAGGAGCTTCGGGAGCTGACGGCCTATGACGAGCTGCAACTGGACACGCTGGGCGACCGGAAAACCGCCCTGTTCATCATCATGTCCGACACGGATGATACCTTTAACTTTCTCATTTCCATGTGCTATACCCAGCTTTTCAACCTGTTGTGTGAAAAAGCCGACGATGTGTACGGCGGACGCTTGCCGGTTCATGTCCGCTGCCTGATCGACGAGGCCGCGAATATCGGCCAGATACCGAGACTTGAAAAGCTGGTAGCGACGATCCGTTCCAGAGAAATCTCCTGCTGCCTTGTCTTGCAGGCACAGAGCCAGCTCAAAGCCCTGTATAAAGACAGCGCGGATACGATCATCGGCAACATGGACTGCTCCATCTTTTTGGGTGGTAAGGAACCCGGTACGCTGAAAGAGCTGGCGGCGGCGCTGGGCAAGGAAACCATCGACAGCTATAACACCGGCGAGAGCCGTGGCCGCGAGGTTTCCCATTCGCTGAACTATCAGAAATTGGGCAAGGAGCTGATGAGCGTGGATGAGCTTGCCGTGCTGGATGGCGGCAAGTGCATCTTGCAGCTTCGCGGCGTCCGCCCGTTTCTGTCCAACAAATATGATCTCACCAAGCATCCCCTCTACCGCTACACAGCGGATTATGACAAGAAATACGTCTTTGACATAGAGCGTTTTCTGTCCCATCGCCTCAAGCTCAAGCCGGATGATGCAGTTGAGGTGTATCAGGCAGACCTTTCCGGTGAACCTGTCGCCTGAGGGCGGCAGCCTGCTTTGACAACGACTCGATGAAACTTCGTGGAAGAAATGTACCCTCCAAAATCTAAAAACATATTTTTCGGAGGTACTATTTATGGCTTTCTTTAATTCTGCTGTTGGTGTTCTTCAGACCCTCGTTGTGGCGCTGGGCGCTGGCCTCGGCATTTGGGGTGCGATCAATCTGCTGGAGGGCTACGGCAACGACAACCGTGCGATGCGTTCCTGACTGAAAAGGTCAGGCACAGGTCGAAGGACGAATGAAGTCCAAAACCTTGGAGAACTGATATTTCGATGGATGAAATGAGGGGGTAACGTCCCGAAGCGTCCACACTAATACTCCGACTGGCATAGGCGCGCAACCGCCGATTGTCAGAAGCTCGGTGAAGTCGGCAGAGAGATGCCGTAGTTTTGGCCGCAAGGCCGAAACCGAAAGCTGTCCAGAGGTGGATAGTGCATCCTATATGCCGGGTGTCAGCCGCACATGGTTAGTATGTATGGAAATACTGACGAACTTCTGAATGTACAAGTCTAAACGTTGATACCATCGAAACGGTGGTACTCCTTATACGGAGGTATTCGTGGACAAGTAAAAATGGTTGTTATGAAAGTCCATGTGCCGTTACAGGCGGCACGATTCGTAAAGAATTGAATACAGGCTTAGAGGAAGAACCTAAATGCGGCCCATGATAGAAATATCGGAACGCAGGAAGCTGAAAACATTTAGCCTGTTGCAAGGCTGCGAGATGGTGGATGGGAATACCTTCGCGAGAAGGCAATAACCATTCTTTGTTTCAGTGAAAGTAGTGGCGTAGTACCTATGAAGCCGTGAAAAAGTAAACGGCGGAGGAAAGGCCACAAGTCGAATTTGGCAAAAAGCATCATACATAAAGTGTTGCACGCCCTGTATGACCAAATTCGATGGAACGCCGTGTGCGGTGAAAGCTGCACGCACGGTGTGGAGCCGGGGAAAAGCTGGAGATCATATCAAATGCTTACCTATGGCTATCTGGTGCCAAGTCTCAGGGCATGAAGCAGCTGATGGCCGGTGGCGGGGTGGCTTTGATTGGCATTACCCTCGTGCCGCTGCTGTCCGGTCTGTTCGGCTAATCGGCAGCTCGTTTGCTTCCCGTAAATCCACGGAGGGTGCCGCTTTCGGGCGGCATCCTCCCGAAAGGAGGGCAACCCTATGGATTTCTTATGGGATAAGATCACGGAATGGCTGAAAGAAATGCTCATCGGCGGTATCGTGAGCAATCTGTCCGGGATGTTCGATGCGACCAATCAAAAGGTTGCCGAGATCTCCGGTCAGGTGGGCTTATCGCCGCAGGCATGGAACGGCAGCATTTTCAGCATGATACAAAACCTGTCGGAAACCGTGATCGTCCCCATCGCAGGCGCAATTCTCGCCTTTGTCATGACGCTGGAGCTGATCCAGCTCATTACCGACAAAAATAACCTCAACGACATGGACACATGGATATTCTTCAAGTGGGCGTTCAAGTCCGCCGCCGCTGTCCTGATCGTGACAAACACATGGACGATTGTGATGGGCGTGTTCGACGCTGCCCAAAGCGTCGTTGCCAGCGCCTCCGGGCTGATTATCGGCGATACCAGCATCAACATTTCAAGCGTCATGGTTGGTATCGAGGATCGGCTGATGGAAATGGAGCTGGGGCCGCTGTTCGGCCTGTGGTTCCAGTCGCTGTTCGTTGGCATTACCATGTGGGCGCTGACCATCTGCATTTTCATTATCACATTCGGAAGAATGATTGAAATATATCTCGTCACCTCTGTTGCCCCCATTCCGATGGCGACCATGATGGGCAAGGAATGGGGCGGCATGGGACAGAACTACATCCGTTCCCTGCTGGCGCTGGGCTTCCAAGCATTTCTCATTATCGTCTGCGTCGCCATCTACGCCGTTCTGGTGCAGAACATCGCACTTGTGGATGACATCATCTACGCCATCTGGACTTGCATGGGCTACACGGTGCTGCTGTGCTTCTGCCTGTTCAAAACGAGCAGCCTTGCAAAGTCCGTGTTCAATGCGCATTAACGGGGGTGATACCATGCTGACGCTCACGCCCGTTACCCTTGCAACAGCGAACGCATTTGTCAATGCGCATCACCGGCACCATAAGGCAACTGCGGGGCATAAGTTTTCCATCGGCTGTGCCAAGGATGGAGAGCTTGTCGGTGTTGCAATCGTAGGCCGTCCGGTAAGCCGGTATCTGGATGATGGCTGGACATTGGAGGTCAATCGCCTTTGCACCACTGGTGAGAAGAACGCTTGCAGCATCCTTTATGCCGCATCTGCGCGGGCGGCAAAGGCAATGGGATACCGCAAGATCATCACCTATACGCTGGATAGCGAGAGCGGCAGCAGTCTCCGCGCCGCTGGCTGGAGCTGCACAGGTTTGGCAGGCGGCAAATGCTGGACAGGCAGCCGCAAGCCCGCCTCCGCTTTGTATCCGGCGCAGATGAAACTTCGATATGAAAAGCTCTTATAAAGGGGGATTTCTATGGCCTATGTCAATGTCCCAAAGGACTTAACCAAAGTAAAGACCAAGGTGCTGTTCAATCTCACGAAACGGCAGCTCATTTGCTTCGGAAGCGGCGCGCTCATCGGCGTACCGCTTTTCTTCTTGCTCAAGGGCAGCATCGGCACCAGCCCCGCCGCAATGGTGATGATGGTGGCGATGATCCCGGCTATGCTGTTCGCCATGTATGAAAAGAACGGTCAGCCGCTGGAGGTCGTCATCCGCAACATCTACCGTGTGTGCTTCCAGCGGCCGAAGCAGCGCCCGTATAAGACCAACAATTTCTATGCCGTTCTGGAGCGGCAAAACCAGTTAGACCGGGAGGTGTATCAAATTGTCCGAAAAGAAAAAGCTGACCCGCGCCGAACGAAAACAGATCGAAGCCGCCATCGCAAGAGCGAACCGAACGGATAAGAAAGAAAAATCGGCGCAGGACAGCATCCCGTATCAGCGTATGTGGCCGGACGGCATTTGCCGTGTGACCGACACGCGCTACACCAAAACGATTCAGTATCAGGACATCAACTACCAGCTTTCGCAGAATGAGGACAAGACTGCCATCTTTGAAGCGTGGTGTGATTTCCTGAACTACTTTGACAGCTCCGTGCAATTCCAGCTTTCCTTTGTGAACCTCTCAGCTTCGCAGGAAACCTTTGCACGGAGCATTTCTATTCCGCCCTGCGGGGATGAATTTGACGGCATCCGCGCCGAATACGCCGGTATGCTGCAAAACCAGCTTGCCCGCGGCAACAACGGCCTGATTAAGACCAAGTATCTCACATTCGGCATTGAAGCCGACAATCTCCGTGCCGCCAAGCCCCGTTTGGAGCGCATCGAAACCGACCTTCTGAACAACTTTAAGCGGCTGGGCGTTGTGGCTGCGCCGCTGAACGGCTTTGAGCGCCTGCACGTTATGCACGACATCCTGCGGATGGACGAACAGGAACCGTTCCGCTTTTCGTGGGACTGGCTGGCTCCCTCCGGGCTGTCCACCAAGGACTTTATCGCGCCCAGCTCCTTTGAGTTCAAGACCGGCAGGATGTTCCGCATGGGCAAAAAGCTGGGTGCAATCAGCTTCGTGCAGATTCTGGCACCGGAGCTGAATGACCGGATGCTGGCGGATTTTCTGGATATGGAGAGCAGCGTCCTCGTCAATCTCCATGTGCAGTCTGTGGATCAGGTCAACGCCATCAAGACCGTCAAGCGCAAGATCACCGATCTCGACAAGTCCAAAATCGAGGAACAGAAGAAGGCCGTCCGTGCAGGGTACGACATGGACATCATTCCAAGCGACCTTGCCACCTACGGCGCGGAGGCCAAGAAGCTGTTGCAGGATTTGCAGTCCCGCAATGAGCGAATGTTCCTGCTGACCTTCCTCATTCTCAATACGGCAGACACGCCCCGGCAGCTTGACAACAACATCTTCCAGACCTCCAGCATCGCGCAGAAATATAACTGCGCGCTGACCCGGCTGGACTTTCAGCAGGAGGAAGGACTGATGAGCAGTCTCCCGCTGGGGCTGAATCAGATCGAGATTCAGCGGGGCTTGACCACCTCCAGCGTAGCGATCTTCGTCCCCTTCACCACGCAGGAGCTGTTCCAGAACGGTTCGGAGGCGCTGTACTACGGCATCAACGCCCTTTCCAACAACCTCATCATGGTAGACCGGAAGCTGCTGAAAAATCCCAACGGTCTGATTTTAGGCACTCCCGGCAGCGGCAAGTCGTTTTCGGCAAAACGTGAGATCACCAATGCGTTTCTCATCTGCCCCAAGGATGACATCATCATCTGTGACCCGGAGGGCGAATATACACCGCTGGTGGAGCGTTTGCACGGTCAGGTCATTAAGCTGTCGCCCACCGGCAAGGGCTACGACGGTTCGCCCTGCTATATCAATCCAATGGACTTGAATCTGGATTACAGCGACGATGATAACCCGCTGAGCCTGAAATCCGACTTCATTCTGTCGCTGTGCGAGCTGATCGTCGGCGGCAAGGATGGGCTTGCCCCTGTGGAAAAGACCATCATCGACCGCTGCGTTCGCATCGTCTACCGGGACTACCTCAATGACCCGAAACCGGAGAATATGCCGCTGCTGGAGGACTTGTATAACGCCCTCCGTGCGCAGGATGAAAAGGAAGCGCAGTACATCGCCACCGCTTTGGAAATCTACGTCACCGGTTCTCTGAATGTGTTCAACCATCACACGAACGTGGATGTGAACAGCCGCATTGTCTGCTACGACATCAAGGAGCTGGGCAAGCAGCTTAAGAAAATTGGGATGCTCGTTGTCCAAGACCAAGTGTGGAACCGCGTGACCATCAACCGCGCCGCCCATAAAACGACCCGCTACTATCTTGACGAGTTCCATCTTCTTTTGAAGGAGGAACAGACGGCTTCGTACAGTGTCGAAATCTGGAAACGCTATCGCAAATGGGGCGGCATCCCCACCGGGATCACGCAAAATGTCAAAGACCTGTTATCCAGCCGCGAGGTTGAGAACATTTTTGAGAACAGCGATTTCATCTATATGCTCAATCAGGCCGCTGGCGACCGGCAGATTCTCGCAAAGCAGCTCAACATTTCGCCGCATCAGCTTTCTTATGTGACCCACTCCGGCGAGGGCGAGGGGCTGCTGTTCTACGGCAACACGATCCTGCCCTTCATTGACCACTTCCCGAAGGACACCGAGCTGTACCGCGTCATGACCACCAAACCGCAAGAGGTGGCGTCGGCATGAAAAGAGAACCGCGTTTACAGTTTTCCGACGCCGATCTTGCCGAGCCGAAGCTGAAAAAGCCCATCAAGCGGGTGAAAAAAGCGGAGGCCAAGGCGGATAAGGCGCAGGCGAAAATCCCCAAGAAAACCGTGGTCAAAAAGGAACGCGGCTTTGATCCGGCCACCGGCAAGGTCAAAACGCAGCTCCGTTTTGAGGAAGTGGATAAGAAAAAGCCGCCCTCAAAGCTGACCCATGCCGTGCAGGATGCCCCCGCCAACCTCATTCTCTCTCAGGTTCACCGGGAGGTGCGGCAGAGCGAGGATGACAATGTGGGTGTAGAGGCCGCGCACAAGATGGAGCAAACCGTGGAGAGCGGCGGGCGGCTGGTGCAGTCTGCCCACCGCGCCCATCAGCTCAAGCCTTATCGTGCTGCCATCCGTGCAGAGAAAAAGCTGGAACGAGCCAATCTTGACGCGCTCCAGAAGAAAGCAGAGATCGACAGCCCCACCAGCAATCCCGTTTCCAAATGGCAGCAGAAGCAGGCAATTAAGAAGCAGTATGCCGCTGCCAAGCACAATCAGGCGGCGCAGACTACGGCAAAGGCGGCAGAGAATACCGCCAAGGCCGCGAAAAAAGCCGCTGAAAAGGCTGAGAAAGCGGGCAACTATGTGTGGGAACACCGGCGCGGCTTTGCCATTGCCGCCGCAATTCTGCTGATGCTGGCATTTCTGCTCAACGGCCTGTCCTCCTGCTCGGTGATAATGGATGGCGTCGGCTCCGGGATCGCGGCCAGCACTTATCCATCGCAGGACGCCGATATGCTGGGCGCGGAAGCGCAGTATTGCGAAATGGAAGCAGAGCTTCAGCGCTACCTCGACACCTATGAAAGTACCCATGACTACGATGAGTACCACTTTGATCTGGACACCATCGAGCATGACCCCTATGTACTCATTTCCATGATTACGGCGCTGCATCAAGGGGAATGGACGCTGGATGAGGTGCAGGGTACGCTCCAAATGCTCTTTGACCGCCAGTACATTTTGACCGAGGATGTGGTGGTGGAAACCCGCTACCGCACAGAAACCGACACATGGACGGACGCGGACGGCAACACCCATACGGACACCTATCAGGTGCCGTATGACTACTACATCTGCACGGTCACGCTGGAAAACTTCAATCTCTCCCATGTTCCCGTTTACATTATGAGCGAAGAACAGCTCGGAATGTACGCCACCTATATGGCCACCCTCGGCAACCGTCCCGACCTGTTCCCCGGTTCAGGCTACATCGGCAAGTATGTGGAGGGCAGCTATACCGACTACGACATTCCCCCGGAGGCGCTGGACGATGAGGTATTTGCCGCCATCATCAAGGAAGCGGAAAAGTATCTCGGCTACCCCTACGTTTGGGGCGGCAGCAGTCCCTCCACCTCGTTTGACTGTTCGGGCTTCGTCAGTTGGGTCATCAATCATTCCGGTTGGGATGTGGGCAGACTGGGCGCGCAGGGACTTTGCAATATCTGTACGCCTGTATCCTCTGCTAACGTCAAGCCGGGCGATCTGGTGTTTTTCACCGGAACGTATGATACCCCCGGTGTCAGCCATGTGGGTATCTATGTTGGCAACAATATGATGATCCACTGCGGAGATCCGATCTCTTATGCAAACTTAAATTCAAGCTATTGGCAGTCCCATTTCTACCGTTATGGGCGCTTGCCGTAAAGGAGAGTGAACGATATGAACCCGAAAATTATGAAGCTCCGTGGAGAGCTGGAGAAGAACAAAGGCAAAATTTCCGATCTGCAAGGCCGCAACCGCGAGCTGGAAAAGCAGATTCGTGAGCTGGAGGACACCGACATCATCGGCATGGTGCGTGAGAACGGCATGACGATGGAGCAGTTTGCCGAGCTGTTCCGCCGTATGCAGGCCGCGCCTGCACCGGCCACTTCGGAAAAGGAGGCGTTGAACCATGACTAAGAACACACCGCGCATTTTTATCAGTCTGCTGCTGATGCTCCTGTGTATCGGGATTCTCCCCGTTTCCGCTTTTGCCAGCAGTGGCGACTATCCCGATGATACGCTGCCTGCCGTCGAAAGCAGCGCCGCAGACACGCAGGAAACAAAACAGATCGGCACGGTCACGACCAACGGCGGCAACCTGAACGTCCGCACCGGCGCGGGACTGGACAACACCGCGTTTACGCAGCTCCCCAACGGCACGGTGGTCGATGTGATTGGCAGGGACGGCGATTGGGTAAAAATCCTGCTACCTGCCCGTGTGGGCTATGTGTACGGCAGCTATCTGACCGTCACCGACGCCGCCGACAGTACCGTGAGCATCGGCGGCATTACGCTTCCGCTTGATGAAAAAGAGCTGACCGACCTCTGGCAGCTCCTTGTTGGCAGCATGACGGGCGGCAGCGACGCGCTGACACCGGACGGCAATCTGACGCTGATCGACGATATTGGCTCCAGCACCAAGGCAGGAAAACAGTTCATTACGTTGGAAAGCAAGAACGGCAATACATTTTACCTGATTATTGACCGTGACGATGAGGGCGAAGAAACCGTCCACTTCTTGAATCAGGTGGATGAGGCCGACCTGATGGCGCTGACTGGCGAGGAAGAAACGCCCGCCACTTGCTCCTGCACCACAAAATGCGTGGCCGGTACGGTCAATACATCCTGCCCCGTCTGCGCGGTCAACATGACCGAGTGCGTGGGCAAGGAGGCAAAGCCCGAAGCCCCCACCGAGCCGACAGAACCCGCCGCCGAGGAACCGGAGAAAAAGAGCGGCGTGGGCGGCATCCTCGTCGTCCTGCTGATCGTCGCGCTGGGCGGCGGTGCAGCGTTCTACATTTTCAAGCAGAAAAAGGCCAAGCCGCAGACCAAAGGCAGCGCCGATCTGGACGATTATGACTACGGTGAGGATGAGGACGAATACGAGTTTGAGCCGTATGAGGACGAACCGGAACAGGATACTACGGAGGATACGAACGCATGAGATATTTCACCAACAATCCGCTGGAACGACTGATGATGCAGAAGCCGAAAGCAGCGCGGGAGGACAGCCCTCCCGACGCTGCCAAGGAACACTTCTGCTACGGCTGCAAGCGCTTCGGACAGAGCTGCGTTCGCCCCTGTTACCGTGACGTAAAGAGAATGGAGGCTGCACCATGCGCCTTGTGATCGCCGAAAAACCCTCCGTGGCGCAGAGCATCGCCGCCGTGCTGGGTGCAAAATCCCGGCATGACGGGTATCTGGAGGGCAGCGGGTATATCGTGTCGTGGTGCTTCGGGCATCTGGCAGAGCTGGCCGACGCCGCCGTTTACAACGCCGATGATGCCAAATGGACGCTGGCAGCGCTGCCCATCATTCCTACCTCGTTCCGCTTCATCGTCCGCTCTGAAAAGCAGAAGCAGTTTGACATTCTGCGGGAGCTGATGCGCCGGGAGGATGTGGCAGAGGTGGTCAACGCCTGCGACGCTGGGCGCGAGGGTGAGCTGATCTTCCGCACGGTTTACTGCCTTGCGGGATGCTCCAAGCCGATTCTGCGGCTTTGGATTTCTTCAATGGAGGATGATGCCATCCGCAGCGGCTTCCAGCAGCTTAAGTCTGGGCGCGACTATGACGGCCTGCATCAATCTGCCCTGTGCCGCGCCAAGGCTGATTGGCTGGTTGGTATCAACGCCACGCGGTATTTCTCCCTGACGTATGGCCGCACATTGAACATTGGGCGCGTCATGTCGCCCACGCTGGCGCTGTTGGTACAGCGTGAGGCGGAGATCTCCGCATTTGCGGCAGAACCGTTCTACACCGTTCAGCTCGATTGCGGCTTTCCCGCCACGACAGACCGAATGAAGGACAGGAAGGACGCCGACGCCATCGCCAACGCCTGCAAGGGCAAGGCAGTAACCGTCAAAAGCGTGGAGCGCAAGGAAAAGTCTGAGAAAGCGCCCGCGCTCTACGATTTGACCTCCCTCCAGCGCGACGCCAACCGCGTTCTCGGCTATACCTCCCAGCAGACCCTCGACTATCTCCAAGCCCTCTATGAAAAGAAGCTCTGCACCTACCCGCGCACCGACAGCCGCTTTCTGACCGACGATATGGAGGGCAGCGTCCCCGGCCTTGTTGCCGCCGCTGCCGCTGTCTGCGGTATGGAGAAGCCTCCGACCATCTGCGCCAAGCAGGTATGCAGCAGTAAAAAAGTCACCGATCACCACGCCATTGTTCCCACCATCAGCGCGGAAAAGGTAGATATGGCCTCTCTGCCGTTGGGCGAACGCGAGGTGCTGAAACTGGCGGCAAGGGGCTTGCTTCGTGCGGTGGATGAACCACATCGCTACGCAGAAACGGTCATTACGGTGGACTGTGCCGGTCAGAGCTTCACCGCCAAGGGCAAAACCGTCCTTGCTCCCGGCTGGAAGCGCTATGAGCAGGAGCAGGCAGAGGCAGCGCCCGCGCTGCCGGTGGTAACGGAGAATCAGACGCTTTCCGTATCTGCCGCATCGGTCAAGACCGGAAAAACCACGCCGCCCAAGCATTTCACCGAGGATACGCTGCTGGCTGCGATGGAGAACGCGGGCAAGGAGGATATGCCAGATGATGCCGAGCGCAAGGGCATTGGCACCCCGGCGACCCGTTCCGGTATCATTGAAAAGCTGGTGTCCTCCGGTTTTGTGGAGCGCAGGAAGTCCAAAAAGATCACAAATCTGCTGCCCACCTCTACCGGCACGGCGCTTATCACCGTTCTGCCCGAACAGCTCCAGTCTCCGCAGCTCACCGCTGAATGGGAACACCGCCTGAAAGAGATTGAGCGCGGCGAAATCGCCCCGGACAGCTTCATGGATGGGATCGCCGCCATGCTACATGAGCTGGTGCAGACCTACAAACCCATCCCCGGTACGGAAGTCCTGTTCCCCTCCGGGCGTGAGGTAGTCGGCAAGTGTCCCCGCTGCGGAGCCGAGGTGACGGAATCACCGAAAGGCTTTTTCTGTGAGAACCGTGCCTGTTCCTTTGTTCTCTGGAAAAACAGCCGCTTTTTCACAGCCAAGAAAAAGGTGCTGACAAAATCCCTTGCCGCTGCGCTTTTGAAAAATGGCCGCGCCCCGCTGAAAGGCTGCTACTCGGAAAAAACCGGGAAAACCTATGATGCCAGTGTTCTTCTGGAGGACGATGGACAGCGCACGGGCTATAAGATGGTGTTCGACAATGGCTGATGCGCCGCGTATAGATCACAAGCAGCTCCGCCGCGCCAAGAAGCTCATTCGGAAGCTCTGCTGTAATTACGATCACGGCAACTGCCTTGCTCTGGATGATGGAGAGCCTTGCGCCTGCGTACAGGGTATTTCCTACTCGCTGCTGTGCAACTGGTTCCGAAACGCGGTACTTCCCGCCGACCATGAGCTGCTGGCCGACGTGATGCGGGAAAGGCCGGGGAAGCGCTGCGCCGTCTGCGGTAAGCCGGTCTATTCTTCCTCCAATCGCGCCAAATATTGCCCCGCCTGCGCCAAGCAGGAGCGCCGAAAGCAGGACGCCAAACGAAAGCGTGAACAATACTGGAACCTCCGCAAATAGAGGGCGTAAAAGCCCCGTGCCGCAAGGCTTTTTCCATGCGGAATCACAAGGGGCTGCGTCATTCTATCCGCAAGCTCAAAAACAACGTCTATCTGCGGAGAATCGCCCCTGTGCAGGATGTGTTTTCTTCTGCGCAGGGGCGCTATTTTTTCTGAAAGGAGATCATCATGGCTGAAAAACAAACCAGCAAAGACCGGATGCGGGAGATCGTTGACAGCATCGAAAACGGCATCAAGGAGCTGTTCGAGAGCGATAAGTACCGGAAGTACCTTGCCACCATGAGCCGCTTTCACCGCTACTCGGTCAATAATACCATGCTCATCTATATGCAGCGCCCCGACGCCACCCATGTGGCGGGCTTCAACAAGTGGCGCGATCAGTTCGGCAGGAACGTCCTGAAAGGCGAAAAAGGCATTCGCATCATCGCTCCCACTCCCTATAAGAAAAAGGTCGAGGAAATCAAGACCGACCCCGAAACCAATGCGCCGGTGCTGGACGCAGACGGCAAGGCCATCATTGAGGAAAAGGAAATCCGTATCCCTATGTTCAAGGTGGTGTCCGTCTTTGATGTGTCACAGACTGCGGGAAAGCCCTTGCCCCAGCTTGCCGCCGATCTGAGCGGCAATGTGCAGCAGTATGAGGTTTTCATGGAGGCGCTGCGCCGCGCTTCTCCCGTTCCGATGGAGATAAAGCCCGTTGCGCGGGATACGGACGGCTTTTTCAGCATTAAGGCGCAGAGCATCACCATCCGCGCCGGTATGAGTGAGGTGCAGACGGTATGCGCCGCCGTCCATGAGATTGCCCACGCCAAGCTCCACGACTACGAACACATGACGGAGCTTGCGGACGATGGTGAGACGATCCTTGTCCCCGGCGAAAAGAGCCGCAACACCGAGGAGGTCGAGGCCGAAAGCATCTCCTATGCGGTCTGCCAGTATTACGGCATTGAAACGGGCGAAAACAGCTTCGGCTATATCGCCACATGGTCAAAGGGCAAGGAGTTGAAAGAGCTTCGCGCCAGTCTGGAAACCATCAACAAGACTGCCTCCGAGCTGATTACGGACATTGACCGGCACTTTGCGGAGATTTGCAAGGAGCGCGGCATCAATCGTGAAGAAGTGAGCGCCACACAAACAGACGAAGCGCTTTATCTTGTGGATGGCTCGGTATATCTCCATGTGCAGCATACAGACGGCGGTTGGGACTATTCGCTCTACGACAAGGAAAGCAAAAAGCTGCTGGATGGCGGTGTTATTGACAGCAGCGCCATTGAAGATTCGCCGGTTGCATCTGTTGCCGGGGCTGTCCGAACGGAGGTATTTGCCATTCAGGGCATGACACCAACCAAGGTGACATTTGCAGATATGAGAATTCTGGAGGGCTTGCAGGAGGCGCAGATTACGCCGCCCTTGGACAGCGAACAGATCACCGGCGCAGTCGCTGTTCCCACCGATGCGGCAGATAATATGCTCCCGGAGTTGGAACAGGCCGTCCCGATGCCTGACCCCACGCTGACGGTGGACGATATGCGCAGCTATGGGTATCTGGATAGCGATATGCTCCCACTTTCCAAGGATCGGGCGGTGGAGCTGCTGGAGCATGACATCACGGTTTATATGCTCTATCCCGACAACGCCGAGGAAATGGTCTTTGAAGCCGAGGACATCATCAAGCACGACGGAATGTTCGGCGTCACAAGACCGGATTGGGATGCGGTCAAAGGCCATATCCCACCCCGCGATGTGGAGCAGCGTTTTTTGAACAGTCCCACCGATTCTATGGCGATCTACCAACTGCGTCGGGATGCGCCGGTGGAGCTGCGTTTTGCCAACCTCGGCAGTCTGGCCGCGCCGCCTGACCCGGCCAACTATGAAGCCGTCTATACCCGTGAGGTGTACCCGGACGATGATACCAGCAGAATCCTTGAAAACTTCTACTACATTTTCAACGACGAGCGCCCCGGCGATTTTATGGGACACAGCCTCTCCGTCAGCGACATCGTTGCGCTGAAACAGGACGGCAAGGTATCCTATCACTACTGTGACAGCATGGGATTTCAGGAGCTGCCCGCCTTTCAGAAACCGGAGAATTACCTGAAAGCCGCCGAAATGTCGATGGAGGACGATTACGGCATGATCGACGGCATTATCAACAACGGCCCCAAACAGCCCACCGTCGCCGACCTTGAAGCACAGGTCAAGGCCGGTATGTCCATCTCCTTGATGGATTTGGCAGAGGCGGCACACCGGGAAAAGAAGAAATCTGTGCTGGAGCAGCTCAAAAGCCAACCGGCCCAAGAACGTCCACACAAAACAGCGCCAAAAAAGAGCGCGGAAAAGGAGCTTTGATATGAACATCGCCTTTGAAGAACGCCAGCTTATGAGCCTCTACAACACCGGCACCCGCACGGGCTTGATCGCAGCGCTGGAGGAAATGCGCGGCTACCTCGCTGCGGATGAAACGGAGCTGCGGGAGCTGACGGACAGCGCCATCGCAAAGCTGCGCAGGATGAGCGACGCGGAATATGACGCGCTCGACCTGTTCCCCGATTTTGAAAAGGAGGATATGGATGCCGAGTAAAGTACAGCTCTATGCGCAGATGGCAGACCGCACGGCGGAGCAGATCACGGGAAGCTACCAGAAGTGGACGGCATTTCTGACCACCGCCGCAAGGCTGTATAAGTACCCCTACAATGAACAGCTCATGATTTTCGCCCAGCGCCCGGAAGCCACGGCCTGCGCGGAATACGACCTTTGGAATAAGCAGATGCGCCGCTATGTGCGGCGAGGCAGCAAGGGCATCGCCCTTGTGGATACCAGCAGCGACCAACCCAAACTCCGATATGTATTTGATGTTTCCGACACCAGCGGCGGCGAGAACTCTCGCCGCCCTTATCTTTGGGAATACCGGCAAGAGCATCGTGAGGTGGTATCTGCGGCGCTGGAACAGCGCTTCGATGTTTCCGGTGAAAACGGACTTGCCGATCAGTTGGAGCGTGTGGCGGCGCAGCTTGTAGATGAATACTGGCACGACAACTGGCGCGATATTGTCGGCATCGTTGACGGTTCCTTTTTGGAAGGTTATGATGAGTTCAACATCGGAGCCGCTTTTCGGAACGCCGCCGTTGTCAGCACCACCTATGCGCTGCTGTCCCGCTGCGGGATGCAGCCGAGAGATTACCTCGAGCATGAGGATTTTCTGAATGTCTTTGATTTCAACACCCCGCAGACCGTCGCCACTCTTGGAACGGCCATCAGCCAGTCCAGCGAGCTGGTGCTGCGGCAGATCGAAGTCACCATCAAGAATTATGAGCGCGAGAAAATCGCGGAAAGGAGCGAAAGCCATGAGCGAACTGACCTACACCCGCAGCGGGGATTATCTGATTCCCGACCTGAGCCTGACCGAGCAGCCGCAAGCCCCGCTGGGCAAGTACGGCAGGATGCGGAAGAATTACCTGAAGGAGCATCGTCCGGTGCTGTGGAACAGCCTGCTGCTGTCCGAGAGGCTGTACCCCCATCTGCGGGAGATCGACGAGGCGGCGAACAACCGGCTGGAACAGATGATGCCGGAGCTGATGAAGTCAGCGGGCGTGACGGAAGCGCTGAAAGCCAGCGACCCGATGAAGTGGGTAGGGCTGATGAACACGCTGAAAGCGCAGGCCGAGGAAACGATCCTCACGGAACTGGTGTTCAGCTAAATATGTTCGATGCCCCTGCTGGGGCGCAGATGTCCTTCTTCCCCTCAGAGGCAGAACAAATTCAATTCATCGCAGAAGCGGAGAGTGTAACACCCTCCGCTTTTTCTATGTTCATTTCTCAGAATGATATTGACCACATCCTGCGCGCGGGCGGTAATGCGGATGCAGCGCGGATGAAAATTGCTGCGGAATTCTCCAAGCAAAAGCCTTTAGAGGATCGCGCGGCATTTCTGAAAGCTCTTTACCACGGCGGCAACGGCCTGATTACGGATAACGGCAGGCTTTCCGCATGGTACGGGGACGATGGTATCCATATTGCAACCGGAGATACCTCTCGCTATCTTCGTTCTGCCCAAGTGATAGGCTGGGCAGATGCGGCGGAGCGCATTGAGGAACTTCTGGACAGCGGCGCATTTGCCACCAATCTGGAGGTCACGGAAGCCCCGCGCTATGAGCGGCTGGGTATTGCTGTGGATGTCTGGAACCTTTATCACGATTTCTCGGATGAAGCAAAGTCACTGGGATATCTGTCCTGCTTGGGTAATATCCATAGCACCAGCTTTCCAGAGGAAACGGAGCGTCTGACGGACGATCTGCTGAATCCGGCGTTCCGGGATAGGCTCCTGTCGGAATACAAGGTATTCATGGACGCCTACCGCGAATACCGTGCGCTTCTGCGTTTCCATTTCCACCGTCCGCAGGCGCTTCTTACACGTATGGAAGATCTGTCATTGCCGCGCAAAGAATATCACTCCGATATGGCGGCTGTTCCGAAGACGGGCCGGTTTATCACTGAAGATGAAATTGCGGCTTCTCTTGCAAATGGAAGCGGCTTTGAGGGTGGAAAGACCCGCATCTATGAGTTTTTCCAGACTCCGCACACCCCCAAGGAGAATGCCGATTTTCTGAAAAAGGAGTACGGCATCGGCGGGCATACCCATGCCGTATCCAGAGAAAGCGGCAGCTACGAAGATCACGGCAGCAAAGGCATCACGCTGAAAAAAGCGGGCTGTGCAGATGTTCAGATGAATTGGAACAAGGTCGCTTCGCGCATCTCGGAGCTGGTTCGGTTGAACCGCTACCTTACGCCGGATGAGCAGGCAGCCTATGACAAGGAAATGGCGCAGGACGCCATGCGGAACGCGGTTTATAACGACTATAACGACGTAAAGGCGGCGCACCCCGATGAAATTGTGCTGTATCAGGTTGGGGACTTCTTCGAGCTGTATGGCGAGGATGCGCGGGCAGTTGCAGATGATCTCAGCCTTGAGTTGACGCGCCGCAATTTGGAGGGAGTAGGCCGTGTTACCATGTGCGGCTTCCCTGCAAAGGATTTGGAGAAATACGTTGAAAAGCTGCGGGAAAAGCATGATGTAACAATTTCGCGCATTGGCGATTCCGGCCATGAACACACGGCATATACGCTTCCGTCCATCGACCACGAGGCAGAACAGGACATCAATGCTTATGAAGCAGAGTTCGGCGCGGACGGCACGAGGGTGTTCCGCGATCCTGCCGCCGACGCGCCGCAGCCCACGGTATGGGAGCTGTTTGACGGGTACAAGCTGACCGTTGGCAACGCGCTTTCCAAAGATACGGCTTTTGTCAATGCCTGCCGCAATTCAGACCGCCAGAACGCTTATCTGGAGGGCGCGGACGCTATCCGTCGTATTGTCACGGCATCTGATGATCTCCAGCTTGTCCGTCTGTACTTCGATATGCCCGCGTTCCATAACCGGCTGCATCAGGAGCTTTTGGAGGAACTGTATCCCACGCTGGCCACAACGGTCACGCCTTCTCCCTATCAGATCACACAGAAGGATATTGACAACGCGCTTCTGGATTGGCACGACAACCTAAAGGTCAAACAGGAAATCGCACTATATATGCAAGCGCATGGGCGAGAACGCAGCACCGCCGCATGGCTGGCTGCAAAATATGGCTGGGAAGATAGCCAAACTCCCATGTATATCCATGTAGGAAACGCCGAGCCGGTGACGCTCACATGGGCGCAGGTGCAACGGCGGTTGGCACAACTCATCCGCGAGAATAAATTTTACGATGAGAATGAGCGACTGCGGTTATTTTCACCTGACCGATACTCCATTCGTCTGCATCCCGGCGAGGGCGGAATTACCGGCATTTGGGATGAGGTGTTGGAACGGTTCTGCGGAGATGGGGAGCAAACTCTCCGCTTTGCAGAACAGAATAACGCCATTGCTTACTTGGATGGCATCAAACGGGATATGGGAATTGAGCTATCCCCTCCGGCGTTTACAACGCCGCTTGGCTATACTTATCATATTGGAGATCGCATTTCATCCATAGAGTTAGACCACATAGCAGCAGTCGGCGCTATCGCGCGTGTAGATGAAGATCACGTCTGGCACACGTTACCGAACGCACCCGAACAGGAGCCGGTCAGCATCGACCGCAATTCCTTTGAACGCTACCTCGATACCAGATACTTCGAGGCTTCTGAACCGGAGCCGCAGCGCGTCATTGCGGCGCAGCACACAGAACAGCCAACCCCGGAGACGCCGAAAGCGGTTCAAAACCTTGTGGGGCAGCGCGTGGAAATTGACGGTACGCTCTATAATGTTGATTCCGCAGATGAAACTGTCGCGCATCTCAGCGCCGTTCCATCCTCCAGTGAGAGCAATCACGAACCGGAACGCAGAACCGAGCCGGTTTCTGCTGTCCTCACACGAATCGCAGATCAAGGCCGTGAGCTTGCGCCGAATGTTTCGGCATATCAGGCACTTCGTGCAGAGCAACCCGAAAAGCTCATCGGTGTCCGCGTCGGAGAACGGCTGCTTTTTTATGGCGCGGATGCAGAACGCGCCGCCAGCGCTTTGAATCGCCGCCTGCTGCAACGCGATATTCCCGGTATGGGAGAAACCGCTGTGACCGGCTATGATTTTGGACAATGGACAAGCGCCGCAAAGCGACTGTTGGAGCATGGACACAGCTTCGTGTTTGCACAGCCAAATAAAACCGACAGCTATGATGTTATCAACGAGGCCGACACCAAGGATTACATCCCCATTGGCATGGAGTTAGAGATCGACGGACGGAAGTTTGTCATTGACAGCGTGAATTTCGGCGCAGATGAAGTATCTCTGCGCGATGTGACTTTTCAAAACAGGCAGGGATTTCCCATCTTCCGCTCTGAACACATTGCGTTTATACGCTCGTTCGTTGAAGAACAGGAACGGGAGCAGCCGCAGCCCATCACCAAACCCGTCGCGTTCTATCCCGCCGAGAAAACACACTTGCCCTACGACATAGAAATCCAGACGCTTCATGTCCCGGAACCGGAGCATGACCCGCCCACTGCGGAACCCGCCGAGCCTGAACCTCCCACCATGAGCGAGGAAGAAGCGCTGATTCTGGAGCAGGAAGGGCGCGCGGCGCTTTCGGAAATGGGCGAGTTCGTGCCTGATTTTGATGATGCCATCTCTCAGGCCGAGATCGACGAGCCTCCCGCACACCGTCCTGCGGTATCCATCCCCATTGACGGCGAGTGGCAGGACTTTCCCAGCATTGCCGCTGCGGAGCAGGCCGCTTACGCTGACTTCAAGGCGGCAAGCCACCGCGACGCGCAGAATTTCCACATCACCGATGATGCCCTCGGCGTCGGCGGCGCAAAAGCAAAGTTTCGGGCAAATATGGCGGCTATCCAACTCCTGCAAGAGCTGGAGTTTGAGGGCTTACAGGCCAGCCCAGAGCAGCAGGAAATCCTCTCCCGCTATGTGGGCTGGGGCGGTCTTGCGGATGCCTTCGACGAGAATAAGCCAAACTGGTCGGACGAGTTTACAGAGCTGTACGCCACACTTTCCCCGGAGGAATACGCTGCGGCCAGAGCGTCCACGCTGAACGCCCACTACACCAGCCCCACCGTCATCAAGGCAATCTATGAAGCGGTCGGCAATATGGGCTTCCAGAGCGGCAACATTCTGGAGCCGTCTATGGGCGTCGGCAACTTCTTTGGCCTGCTGCCGGAGCAGATGCAGGGCAGTAAGCTCTACGGCGTGGAGCTGGACAGCATCACCGGGCGCATTGCCAAGCAGCTTTATCCCAAGGCGGACATTACCATCGCAGGCTTTGAGACAACGGACAGAAAAGACTTCTACGACCTCGCCGTGGGCAACGTCCCGTTCGGACAATATCAGGTAGATGACCGGGCTTATAACAAGCTCGGTTTTTCCATTCACGACTACTTCTTTGCCAAAACCCTCGACCAAGTGCGTCCGGGCGGCGTGATCGCGTTCGTGACCTCCCGCTACACGATGGACAAGCAATCGCCCGAAGTCCGCAGGTACATCGCGCAGCGGGCGGAGCTGCTGGGTGCCATTCGGCTTCCCAACAATGCGTTCCGCGCCAACGCCGGTACGGATGTGGTTTCGGACATTCTCTTTCTCCAAAAGCGTGACCGTCCCATTGAGATCGAACCGGATTGGGTACACCTCGGCCAGAACGAGGATGGCTTTGCCATCAACCGCTATTTTGTTGACCACCCGGAGATGATCCTCGGCAGGCAGACCTCCGAAAGCACCCAATACGGCAAGCAGGATTTTACCGTTGTCCCCATTGAGGGGCTGGCACTTGCAGATCAGCTCCATGACGCCGTGAAAAACATTCGCGGCACCTATCAGGAGGCGGAACTGCCAGAGCTGGGCGAGGGCGAACAGATCGACACGTCTATCCCCGCAGACCCCAATGTGAAAAACTACTCCTACACCGTGGTGGACGGCGAGGTGTACTACCGGGAAAACAGCCGCATGGTCAAACCGGAGCTGAACGCCACCGCCGCCGAGCGTGTCAAGGGCATGGTCGCGCTGCGGGATTGCGTGAATGAGCTGATTGCCCTGCAAATGGACGAGTACAGCGCAGAAAGCCGGATTCAGGAAGCGCAGACCGAGCTAAACCGCCTCTATGATGCGTTCTCCGCAAAACATGGCCTAATCAATGACCGTGCGAACCGTCTTGCGTTCTCTGACGATTCCTCTTACTACCTCCTGTGTTCACTGGAAGTGCTGGACGACGACGGAAAGCTGGAGCGCAAGGCGGATATGTTCCACAAGCGCACCATCAAGCAGCAGCGCAGCGTAGATTCTGTGGATACCGCCAGCGAAGCCCTTGCTGTCTGCATCGGAGAAAAAGCCTGCGTCGATCTCGACTTTATGGCCTCCCTCATGGGCAGCAGCGAAAAGATTCCACAGATTGTTGAGGATTTGAAGGGCGTCATTTACAAGGAACCCAACAGCGGCCCATTTGACTTGCAGGACGGCGGCGAGCATTGGGCGAAGGGCTGGCAGACGGCGGACGAATATCTCTCCGGCAACGTCCGGCAGAAGCTCCGCACCGCGCAGCGCGTGGCAGCGCACGACCCGTTCTTTGCCGGAAATGTGGATGCCCTGATTGCCGCACAGCCGAAAGACCTTGAAGCCAGCGAGATTGAGGTGCGGCTGGGTGCGACATGGCTTGACAAGAAGTACATCGAGCAATTCATGTATGAAACCTTTGAAACGCCCCGCTATCTGCGCGGACAGATCGAGATCAGCTATGTCCCGTACACCGCAGAATGGCAGGTTTCCCGCAAGAGCATGGTGCGCTACAACGACGTGGCGGCATTCACCACCTACGGCACAGACCGTGCCAGCGCCTACCGGCTGCTGGAGGATGCGCTGAATCTCCGCGACATTCGTATCTACGATACCATTGAGGATGCAGACGGACGGGAGCGCCGTGTCCTCAACGCCAAGGAAACCACCCTTGCCGCGCAGAAGCAGCAGCTTATCCGGGATGCGTTCAAGGACTGGATTTGGAAAGACCCGGAGCGGCGCGAAACGCTGGTACGGCAATACAACGAGGAAATGAACAGCACTCGTCCCCGCGAGTATGACGGCAGCCACATCGTTTTCTCCGGTATGAATCCGGAAATCACCCTCCGAGAGCATCAGAAAAACGCCATCGCCCATGTGCTGTACGGCGGGAATACGCTGCTGGCACACGAAGTTGGCGCGGGAAAAACCTTTGAAATGGTAGCCTCTGCGATGGAATCCAAGAGGTTGGGACTGTGCCAGAAATCCATTTTTGTCGTGCCGAACCATCTGACGGAACAGTGGGCGTCCGAGTTTCTGCGGCTCTACCCTTCGGCCAATATTCTTGTCACTACCAAGAAGGACTTTGAAACCCACAACCGCAAGAAATTCTGCGCCCGTATCGCCACCGGCGACTATGATGCCGTTATCATCGGCCACTCGCAGTTTGAGCGTATTCCCATCAGCCCGGAGCGGCAGGAGCGGCTCCTTCATCAGCAGATTGAGGAAATCACCGATGGCATTCAGGATACCAAGCTCGCAGGCGGCAACAGCTTTACCATCAAGAGCTTGGAGCGCACGAAAAAGGGGCTGGAGGCGCGGCTGAAAAAGCTGCAAGCCAGCGACCGCAAGGATGATGTGATTTACTTTGAACAGCTCGGCGTAGACAGGATGTTTGTGGACGAGTCGGACAATTATAAAAATCTTTTCCTCTATACGAAGATGCGCAACGTGGCAGGGCTTTCTACCACCGATGCGCAGAAATCCTCGGATATGTTCTCCAAGTGCCGCTACATGGATGAGCTGACCGGTGGGCGCGGCGTGGTGTTTGCCACCGGCACCCCGGTTTCCAACTCCATGACAGAGCTTTACACCATCCAGCGCTATTTGCAGCATGACCGGCTGCAAGAGATGGGTATGGGCCACTTTGATTGCTGGGCAAGCCGCTTTGGTGAAACCACCACCGCGCTGGAGCTTGCCCCGGAGGGCACCGGCTACCGGGCAAGGACGCGCTTTGCAAAGTTTTTCAACTTGCCCGAATTGATGAACCTGTTCAAAGAGGTCGCCGACATCAAAACGGCGGATCAGCTCCACTTACCCACGCCGGAGGTTGCGTATCACACCATCGCCACAAAACCCACGCAGATCCAGCAGGACATGGTGAAAGCCCTTTCGGAACGAGCGTCCAAGGTACACAGCGGTGCGGTCAGCCCGGATGTGGACAATATGCTCAAAATCACCTCGGACGGACGCAAGCTGGGGCTTGACCAGCGCATCATCAATCCCATGCTCCCCGACGAGGAAACCACCAAGGTCAATCAGTGCGTGGCGAACATTCTCCAATACTGGCGCGACGGCGAGGAGGAAAAACTGACACAGCTTGTGTTCTGCGACATTTCTACGCCAAAGACCACGCCCTCGCAGCGGGCGGCAAAGGCTTCCCCCGGTACGCTGGACAGCCCGGAAATTCATGCGCTGGAGAGCGCGATTTCATTGGAGGAAAGCGCGGAAACGCCGTTCACGGTCTATGAGGATGTGCGTCAAAAACTCATTGACGCCGGTATGCCCCCGGAGCAGATCGCGTTCATCCACGATGCCAATACGGAGGTCAAAAAGCGGGAACTGTTCGCAAAGGTACGCAGCGGTCAGGTGCGCGTCCTGATGGGCAGCACGGCCAAGATGGGCGCGGGCACCAACGTGCAGGATCGTTTGGTCGCACTTCACGATTTGGATTGCCCGTGGCGTCCCCGTGATCTCACGCAGAGAAAAGGCCGTATCGAGCGTCAGGGCAATCAGAACAAGCTCGTTCATGTCTGCCGCTATGTGACCGAGGGGACGTTTGACGCCTACCTCTGGCAAACCGTTGAGAACAAGCAGAAATTTATCTCACAAATCATGACCTCAAAATCCCCGGTTCGCTCCTGTGAGGACGTGGACGCCACGGCGCTGTCCTTTGCGGAGATCAAAGCGCTATGCGCTGGTGATCCCCGCATCAAAGAGCGTATGGATTTGGACATCGAGGTGTCCAAGCTCAAAATTATGAAGGCAGACCACAACAGCAAGCAATTCCGCTTGGAGGACAGTCTGCTGAAATACTTCCCGGAAAAGATAGAAGAACACAAGGGCTTTGTTCGTGGGCTGGATGCGGATATGCAGACCCTCGCGGCGCATCCGCTCCCGGCAGAAGGCTTTGTCGGCATGGAGATTCGCGGCGACCGGCTCACTGATAAAGAAAACGCCGGTGCCGCGTTGCTGGATACCTGCAAGGAGGTCAAGGGCAAAGACCCGGTACAGATCGGCAGCTATCGCGGCTTTACCATGTCCGTTGCTTTTGATTCCATGTGGAAAACGTACACGTTGACGCTGAAAGGCCAGATGACCCATCGCGTTGAACTCGGTTCGGATGCCAGAGGCAACCTTGTCCGCATTGAGAACGCGCTGGATAAAATGCCGGAGCGTCTGCGCAGCGTTCAGGAGCAGCTTGAAAACCTCTATAACCAGCAGGCGGCGGCAAAGGCCGAGGTCGGTAAGCCGTTCCCGCAGGAGCAGGAGCTGGCCGCAAAAACTGCGCGGCTCATTGAGTTGGATATGGAGCTGAATCTGGACGGCAAGGGACAGCCGCAGCCTGAGCAGGCGATTGCAAAATCGACGCGGCCTTCCGTTCTGGACAGGCTGAAAGCGCCGCCCGTTCATGGCGCACCGGAAAAGCCCCACAAAAAAGAAATGGAGGCACGATAATGAAAAATCTCCCCGTTTACAAGCACCCGGCATCCTATGCCAGAGAGCATGACGAGCTTGCTGCCTACCGCGCCTCCAATCAGGCGAACGCAGCCTGCAAGGAAGCTATCGAAGCCGCCATCCGCGACCACTACCGGGATAACCGGCTGGATACAGCAGCGGTCGATCAGGTAGTGCAGCAGTTCGGCTATGACCGCACGTTCCATGTCCTTGCCATTACCGTCTGTCAAGCGGATTGGGACAGACGGTATTCACCCGACAACCGGGCATGGGCAAACGCCATGTCCATCCCCGCCAATCCCGACACATGGGGTACTGACCGCAACTGCTATCTGGCCGTCAACAGCCATCCCGGTCTGGTGGATCTGTTTCTCAGCCAGACCCGCAAAGCCTACGCACAGGAGCGGCAGAAAACCTCTGTCCGGGATAAGCTCAAAAAGCCGCCTGAAACAACTTCGCCGAAAATTTCGGCGAAGTCCAAAGCCCCGGAGCGCTGAGCGATGGCAAAGCGCAAACGGGATATTCAGCTCAAATTCCGCGTCACGCCGCAGGAGCGGGAAATGATTGAAACGAAGATGGCGCAGTTCGGCACCACCAACATGGCGGCGTATCTCCGCAAGATGGCGATTGACGGATATGTGGTGAAGCTCGACCTTCCGGAGCTGCGGGAGTTGGTGTCCCTGCTTCGGTATTCCAGCAACAACCTCAACCAGCTTACCCGCCGCGCTCACGAAACAGGCCGCATCTATGAGGCCGATTTGGAGGACATTCAGCAAAGTCAGGAACGGATATGGACGGCGGCAGAGAAAATCGTTTCCTCGCTGGCGGCGCTGAAATAAGTCGCAGGGGCGGCGGTCACTCCGCCGCCCCTGTTCACACAAAGCAAAAGCCTCGCATTGTTGCAAAGCGCGCGCTGTCATGGTATTCTGATATTAGAAAAGCATAACGTCTTTGAAAAGGAGGCCGTCAAATGTCTATTCTGAAAATTATCCTTGTGCCGCTATCGCTTATCCTGTCCCTGTTCGTCTGGCTGTGCGCGGGGCTGCTGTCTTGCTCCGGCTTCGTGTTCAAGCTGGCAAGCGGCCTGCTCTCCCTGTTGGCCATCGCCGTGATGATTACCTACTCTGTAAAAAACGGCATTATCCTCCTTGTGCTGGCGTTCCTGATCAGCCCGATGGGACTTCCGCTGCTGGCGGTGCAGGGGCTGGGCAAACTGCAAGGCGCAAACGCCGCCATGAAAAACTTCATTCATAGTTAAAGCGCAAGCCGGGGCGAACGCCTCGGCTTGCTTTTTCATAAATACTGTTTTTGATTTTACTCAAAGAGATTGTAAAAACCACCTCTCTGTGCTATAATGTCTACGAACGTTAGAGAGGTGAGCATTATGAAGCACTATGAGAAGCTACTGGAATTAGGCTGTTTCAGCAAAAACGATCTGGAGCAGATTACCGGCAGCGAAGCTGCGGCCAAATGGCTTTGCCGGGAGTATCAAAAGAAAGGCTACATTGAGCGCGTAAAGCGGGATTTGTATGTTGCTATCAGCCTGGAAACTCAACAGCCCATTGCCAACCGCTATGTGATCGCCTCTCACATCAGTAACGATGCCGCCGTGTCGTATCACAGCGCGTTCGAGTTTTATGGTTACAGCAATCAGGTCTTTTACGAAACGCAAGTGACCAGCGAGAGCCGGTTCCGGGATTTTGAATACGACGGCGTGACATACCGGCGGATTGCCCCGCGCATTACTGGCGGTATCACCGAGATAAACGGCACCCGTGTCACAACGCTGGAGCGGACGGTGATTGATTCTATCAATCTGTTTGAGAAAATCGGTGGGCTGGAAGAACTTTTGCGTTGCCTTGCGCTGATCCCCGCGCTGGATGAAGCAGCGCTTTCGGCCTGCCTCGCGGAGTATGAAAGCGGCTTTCTCTATCAAAAAACGGGCTATATTCTGTCCGCCTTTGCAGCCAGCCTCGGCCTCTCTGATAGTTTTTTCGCCATGTGCAAATCGCACCTCCCGAAAGGAAAATCCTATTTATCAAGCGAGAGCCACGGCTTCATCTGGCACGAGGACTGGAAGCTGTATGCGCCGAATAATCTGATGCACATAATAGATAAAGGGGTAACAGACTATGATGCAATTTGACAGAATGACCTTGGGCAAGAAAGCCCGTGAATTGGGCTTCGTCCGTGATACCTTTGAAAAGGTTTGCCGTCTGGCCGATGTGCTGGATTTTATTCAAAAGGATGAGCTGCTTTCCAACGCGCTGGCGCTGAAAGGCGGAACGGCCATTAACCTGACTATCTTCAATTTACCCCGGCTGTCTGTTGACATCGACATGGACTTTTCTGAGAATGTTCCCCGTGAAGAAATGCTTGCAATACGGAAGCAGATCACGGAGCGGATCAGTAAATACATGACCGCCGCAGGGTATCATCTGAGCCAGAAATCCAAAACATATCACGCTCTGGACTCCTTTGTTTATGAGTATCAAAATACTGGCGGGATGAAAGACAACCTCAAAATCGAGATCAATTATATGCTTCGCTGCCATGTGTTAGCGCCGGTGCGCAGGACGGTCAATCTGCCTTGGCTGGAACAGGAGCTTACTGTTTTGAGCGTCGATCCGCTGGAAATCTACGGTTCAAAGATCGTTGCACTTCTCAACCGCGCAGCTCCCCGCGACCTCTATGACATACATACAATGATGGAGTATGGATTGTTTGACGAATCGCAGGAACCCATGCTGAAAAAGTGCGTCATGTTTTATAGCGCCATTGGCTCCGACAACGTTCCAGACCGATTCCATTTTGAGCAGATCGCCTCGGTGTCCCAGCAGCGTGTCAAAACCGACCTTATCCCGGTGCTGCGTCGTGGCACTTGGTTCGATGCGCAGCAGGCGCATGAACAGGTCATCGCCTATCTGGAAAAACTGCTGACGCCGGACGAACGGGAGCTTTCCTTCTGGACTTCGTTCGGCCAGCAGGAATATCACCCGGAGCTGCTTTTCCAAGACGCAGATATTCTCACTCGTATCGGGCAGCATCCGATGGCACTCTGGAAATGCAGCGATAGGCAGAATAAGCCCGCAGCAGAAACGGACTGAGGCCAGTATGAAGAAGCACGGACATTACTGTAAAATCTGCGGCGAGTATAAGGCAAACGAAAAATTCTCTGGCAAAGGTCATGCTGCCCACATCTGCAAAACCTGTTCTACTCTGCCACCGGAAAAGAAAGCTGAGATGCTGGCAATCAACCGGCTGCTGAATCTTCCGTGGCAGCTTTCCAAAGAACAAAAAGATTGGTTAAGGCGCAGGACGCATGATCGCCGCACCGAGGTCAAAGCACTTGCCCAGCAGCAATACGAAGTACGTTTTGGATACACGCACACTTGTGATGAGCTGGATGATGCAGAAGAAATAGAATAGTGTAAAGCGGTCTGCTACGGCAGGCCGTTTTACTTTTCAAGGAGGTGTCCAACATGGCAACCACGCGCCTGATGCCTCTGCACACCGGCAAAGGCCGCACGGTGGGACAGGCCATCAGCGCTATCATCGACTACACCGAAAATCCGCAAAAGACAGACGGCGGCAGGCTGATAACAAGCTGGCAGTGCGACAGCAGGATCGCCGATGCCGAGTTCCTTTTCGCCAAGAATCAGTACATCCAAAAGACCGGCAGAGTGTGCGGCGAGGATGATGTGATCGCCTACCATCTGCGGCAATCCTTTGTTCCCGGAGAGATCACACCGGAGGAAGCGAACCGTTTGGGCTGTGAGCTGGCCAAGCGCTTCACCAAGGGCAATCACGCCTATATCGTCTGCACCCATATCGACAAAGCCCATATTCACAATCATGTGATCTGGAACTCCACCGCACTCAGCCAGACCCGGAAATTCAGAAACTTTTGGGGCAGCAGCCGCGCCGTGCGGCGGCTCAACGATACCATCTGCATCGAGAACGGCTACTCCATCGTGGAGAATCCGAAGCGCCACGGCAAGAGCTACAACAAGTGGCTGGGCGACAAAAAGAAGCCCTCCCACCGGGAGCGAATCTGCGCAGCCATTGACGATGCACTGGCGCAAAAGCCCGACAGCTTTGAAGCGCTGCTGGAGCTGCTGCGGCAGGCCGGGTATGAGGTCAAGGGCAAGAAAGTCCCGTCCCTGTTAGGCGGCGAACAGAAAAAGTCCATTCGCATGGATACCCTCGGCGACGGTTATACTCCCGCAGATCTTCGTGCGGTGATTGCAGGTGAAAAGGCGCATACGCCGCGAAAGAGCGCCGCAGCGCCGGTCAAACCGGAAAAGCGCAGTGGGAATCTGCTGGTGGACATTCAGACAAAACTACGCGCTGGCAAAGGTGCCGGTTATGCGCGTTGGGCGACGTTGTTCAATTTGAAGCAGATGGCACAGACGGTGGCCTATCTGCAAGACCATGAGCTTTTAGATTACGCCGTTCTCTCAGAGAAAGCGGCGGAAGCGTCCGCTCACTTCAATGAGCTTTCCGCAAGGATCAAGTCTGCGGAAAAGCGCATGGCTGAGATTGCGGTGCTGCGGGAGCATATTGCCAATTACGCCAAGACCCGCGATACCTACGTTGCCTATCGCAAGGCCGGGTACTCCAAGAAATTTCTTGCAGAGCATGAAAGCGAGATCACGATCCACAAGGCCGCAAAGAACTATTTTGATGGACTGGGCTTCAAGAAGCTGCCCACCATCAAGGCGCTGAATACCGAGTACGCCGAGCTGCTGGCGGAGAAGAAAGCCGCCTATGCCGACTACCGAAAAGCCCGTGAGGAAATGAAAGAGCTGCTGACGGCCAAGGCCAATATCGACCGTATTCTGGAGTTGGATAAGGAGCAGGAGGAAGCGAATGAACGACGGGAAAAAGAGGCGGAGCAGCGCTGAGCTGCCTGCCCATAAGCGATTTGCAAAATCGCGCAGCCGATGGATTTATCCATCGTTCCAGAACACAGTTTTTGTGTTCTGAGGGGATTGGGGCAACGCCCCAACAAGCATGAAACAGGCGGGTTCCGTGTAAACGGAATCCGCCTGTTTTCGCAAAGTGGGTACCGCTTTGCATTGCTTGCCGCTTTCTTGCCCCCGTCCGTACCCCCGTATTTCCCCCTCTACCCATACTACAATCCGAACAGGGCGTTTTGGCCAGATTTCGGAGTATTTTTTCAAAAAATACCGCTTTTATCCGTAACATTTCTCTGAACACTTCGCCGGATGCCTTGTGTTTCTTCGGATATTCGTATATAATGTATCGTGTTGAGTATTATCCATGCGGAGGTGCGGTATGAACGGGATCAAGGGCTATATCTCCATTCGGGAGGCGTCCTACCGTTGGGGCGTGTCAGAGCGGCGGGTCAACCAATATTGCGCCGAGGGGCGGATCCCCGGCGCGTCCCGGTTCGGGCGCTCATGGGCGATCCCGGAAAATGCGGAAAAGCCGTCCGACCCGCGCTTTCAGGAACAGCACCGCGATCCCGACAGGACAAGCACCTGACGGATACCCCTCTGCATTTTAGCATCCGCAAAAAGGAAGTGAACGCTATGACCTGCGATGAGAGCTTGTACCGCCAATATCTGAGCGGCGATGACGAAGGGCTTAATGCCCTGATGAAAAAATACGGTGACCCCCTGACCCTGTATATTGACGGCTATCTGCATGACGTTCACGAGGCGGAGGAGCTGATGCTCGACGTCTTTGCCTATCTGTTCACCAAAAAGCCGAAGATCCGGGACGGCGGCTTCAAGGCGTATCTCTATAAGGCCGCGCGGAATATGGCGCTGCGCCATAAGAGCAAGCGAAAGCCCCTGTTCAGCCTTGATGCGCTTGCAGACGAGCCGGACGGACGGCTGCTGGCGGAGGAGGTCATCCGGACGGAGGAGCGAAACCGCATCCTGCATTTCTGCATGGATGAAATGAACCCGGACTATCGGGAAGTCCTCTATCTCACCTATTTTGAGGATATGAGCTACGCGCAGGCGGCGGAGGTCACGGGAAAAACGGTAAAACAGATCACCAACATGGTGTATCGCGGAAAAGAGAGCCTGCGAAGGCTCTTAGAACGGGAGGGGATCACAAATGCGGAGTCATGAGGAGCGCGTTGCGGAGACGAAGCGGCGCATCGCCAAAATTGAGCGGGAGAAACGGCTGCGGCGCAATACGGTCACCATGGCTTCCGCCGTGGCGGCGTGTCTTGCACTGCTCATCGGTGCGTCCCTCGCCATGCCCGGCATTGCCGCAAACATCCAGACAGGCAATTATTCCGGCTTTGAGACGGCGGCCAGCATCTTTCACGGCGGTGCTGCCTTGGGATACATCGTCATTGGGCTGCTGGCGTTTTTACTCGGCGTTTGCGTGACCGTTCTGTGCTTCCGGCTGCGTCAGATGAGCCGGGAGGACGAACAGGACAGGGAAAGCGAGGGGATTCATGGAGCTGATTGAGAACCTGCTGCAACTGCTGGTCACGTTCGTCGGCGCGCTGCTTTCGGGTATCGCCTACCGGAAAAGCCGCAGGCAGGTGTATTTTCTGCTGCTGTGCTTCTACGGCTGCTTTGCCCTCGGTGCGCTCTACTGGACGCTGTATCTGCTGCTGTTCGATACAACACCCCGGGTCTTTTATGTGTCGGAGTTCGGCTGGGTGGCCAGCCTCATCTTCCTGCGCATTTTGCAGGCCACGCTCTCCGCCCCGGAGGAACGCGCCTTCCGCTGCCGCAGGGCGTGGCTTGCGCCTGCGTTCGGCGTGCCGCTGCTGGCGTTCTACTGCACCTTCGGGGACATCCTCTCCAACCTGATCTGGTGCGGCATGATGATATGGCTCTCCTACTGCGCCATACGAGGGCTGGTCTATGCGAAAACGCAGACGGGCACGGCGCGGAATATGCGGTACTTCCATATCGGCGTGCTGTGCTTTGCGTTCGCGGAGTATCTGCTCTGGACGGTGGGCTGTTTCTGGCCGGATACCTCACCGGCAAGTCCCACCTTCTGGTGCGATATGCTGCTGACCCTTGCGATTCTGGGGCTGCTGCCCGCCATGAGAAAGGCGGTGGAAGAATGACCTACATCGAAAACATCTTCCTCTGCATGGTATCCCCACTGCTGGTGGCCGCCCTGTGCATGGGCAGGCGGCAGCTCCGCTTCTTCCTGTTTTGCATCGCCGGGATGGGGGTATGCCTGCTCTCGGCCTATATCAACACCTTCCTTGCGGCGGTGTGTCAGGCGGACGCCCTTGCCGCCACGGCGGAGATCGCGCCGGTGGTGGAGGAAATGATGAAGCTGCTGCCGCTGGTGTTCTATCTGCTGGTGTTCGAGCCGGAGGGCGATAAAATCAAGGCTGCCGCCATCACGGTTGCCCTCGCCTTCGCTACCTTTGAAAATGTGTGCTATCTCATCCAGAACGGCGCAGACCGCTTCTCCTTCATCTTCTTCCGGGGCTTCGGCACGGGAGCCATGCACGTCCTCTGCGGCCTGATCGTGGGCGGCGGGCTTGCCTATGCGTGGCGGCGGACGTGGCTTAAAATAGCCGGTACGTGCGGGCTGCTGGGCGCGGCCATCACCCTCCACGCCATCTATAATCTGCTCATTGCTTACGGCGGCGCGGCGCAGTATGTGGCCTACGTCCTGCCGGTGCTGCTGGTGGCGGCGGGAAGATGGTCCGCTTTCCGCTTATCGCAGAGGAAATAACCGAACATTTACTCCCTGAGAGCTGCCTTTTGGCGGCTCTCAAATTTTTTTGAAAAATTTTGCGTTTTGGGTGAGAGTTTTTTCGATTTTTTGTACCTATATAAGTGAAGGGGTTTTTAAGCCGCATTTCAAAAAATCCAGAGAGGAGGTTCAAATGAAATGTACGATACCGCAAGACGGGTCGCACTCGTCAAACAGCGGGTGCGGGAAAACACCCGCCGGAGGCAGCGGCGCGGCATATATGGGCTGAGTGCAGCGTGTATGCTGCTGTGCGCGGTCTTGACGCAGGCGGCGGGCACGGTCGTTGCTCCGGGGCAGACCGCCGCATGGGGCGTGTTCGGCGCGATGCTGCTGCGGGAGGACGCGGGGGGCTACGTGCTGGTGGCCGTCGTCTCCTTTGCAGCGGCGGTGGTCATCACCGCGCTGTGCTTCCGGCTCAGAAAAAGAGAAAATCAGAAAAAAGACGGGGCGGACAAGCCGAACCGACACGAACAGGAGGAGAAAAGCCAATGAAGAAACGAATCCTCAGTATCCTGCTTCTATGCTGCATGGTGCTGACGCTGCTGCCGACGGCGGCCTTTGCTGCGGGAAAAATTTGGGTAGGCACAGAGGAGGAGCTGCTTGCCGCGCTGGCAGACAATACAATCGATAAAATCACCTTGACGGCGGATATTACCGTCAGCCAAACGTTGGTAATCGACAGACAGGTCGTGCTTGTCCTGGACCATAGTCTCAAGATCGATCGGGAACAGAGCAGCAGCGGCACACTGTTCCATATAACCAAAAGCGGCTATCTGGACACCAACGCTGGAAGCATTACCGATAACGTGCTCAATGAGGGCAAATTCTTCCCCCGCCAAATTTCAGGCGAGGTGATAAATGAGGGCGAAATCATCCGCGGCTCGTTTTCCGGAAAGGTGAAGAATCGAGGCTCCATCAACTATGGCTCTTTTCGGGGTGAAGTGGAAAACGCCCCCGGCGGGAAAATCGCCAATGGCGAGCTTTATGGTGAAGTGACAAACCATGGCGAAATCGCCGGCTGGAAGTTTTACGGCAAGGTTACGAATGATACAGATGGCCTTATCACCAGCGGCGAGTTTTATGGCGAAGTGGTGAACAACGGCATTATCTCCTACGGCAAGTTTTATGGCGACGTGGTAAACAATGGCACAATCACCGGCGGCAGCTTCTTTGGTACGCTGACAGGCAGCGAAATCCAAGGAGACTTGTATAGGACGGTCACCTTTGATTCCGATGGAGGCAGCGCGGTCACTCCGCAACAGGTTTTGCGGGGACAAAAGGCGCAAAGACCTGCCGCCCCCACCAAGGACGGCTATACCTTTATCGGCTGGTATAACAAAGCCGATCTGCAATACATCAATCTGCCGGAGTGGAATTTCGATTACCCTGTGTTCGAAAACATGGAGCTGGTGGCGCAATGGATGGAGGCAAGGCCGATCTCCACCGAACCGATCACCTATTTGGACAAAGACGGTAATCAGCAGGTCTGTAACAAATACACCGTGCTGACGAGCGAAACCAAGGAAAGCATTCTCAACTATGACGACAAATGGTACGATCTGCCCGCCGGCTGGTATGTGGTGGAGGGCAACGTGACCATCACGCCCCGCCTGGACACCCACGGCGCGGTCAATCTGATCCTAACGAACGGCAGCCACCTCACGGCGGAGTGGGGCATCGATGTAAAGGTGGGCGACACCTTCACCGTCTACGCTCAAAGCACCGATGAGGGCACCATGGGCAGGCTGACGGCGTGCCTCCCGGCGGATTTCAACCTCGACAGGATGGTCGATTACTCTGTATGGCCGTATTCCGGGATGGCCGGCATCGGCAGCAGTGCGCGCTGGAGAGAAGGCAACGATGGTATCCGCGAAAGCGAGGGTACGATCGTCATCAACGGCGGCAATATCCGCGCCAAGGGGCAGGATAATGCCTCCGCCATCGGTGGGACACGTGCAGAAGAAATTGAGTTTCGCTCCACCGACCGCGGTGAGGTCTACAACCGCAGGCAGGGCGGCAGCATCACCATCAATGGCGGCGTTGTCCGTACCGAACCCTTTGCCTTGCCGGAAGGCAATCCTCTTGCTGTGGACAGCGTAGGGATCGGCACATGCCAAATGGGATATGGCGGCAGCGTCACCATCAACGGCGGCACGGTCATCGCCGAGGCTGCCAACGATGCGATCACCACAGGATATGGCGGCACGATCACCATCAACGGCGGCGATGTAACCGCCATTGGGGGCGTCAACAACTTTGCAGAAGATTTGAACAGGGTGATCCCCGGAAACGGAATCGGGCCGTATGAGAGCGGCAGCGTCACCATAAACGATGGTACTGTCAAGGCAACTGCCAAGGGAGAGGGCTTCGGCATCGGCGGAGCCAGAATTTATAACACCGGGGCAATGACCGTTACCATCAATGGCGGAACGATAGAAGCCACGGCCAATCGCAATAACGCCGCCATTGGCGATAGAGGCAAAGGCAAGAGCGGCGTCACCATCACCGACGGCGTCATCCATGCGACCGGAAAAGGCGGTGCGGCAGGCATCGGCAGTAAGGACGACATTCGCATCACTGGCGGTGAGCTCACCGTTTCCGCCGAGGGCAGCGGCGCAGCCATCGGCGGCTTTACGGACAGCCATTCCGAGCGTGTGAATTGCAAAAGCATCACCATCAACGGCAATGTGATCCAATCCATTTCCAGTAAAGACGGCGCCTGCATCGGCGGAGCTGCCGGCGGAAGCGTCGGAAGCATCACCGTTTCGGACGCAGAGCTTCCGCTTCTCAGCAGCAATAAAATTCTGATCGGCTGGGACGCAGACTCGCCGGGCGGGAAGCTCACCATCCGAAACTGCCGCGTTGCATCCACGGACACACTCTCCGTTCTCACCGATGGGATCCGCGTGGGCAGCAATAGCGAGCTCGTCATTGAAGAAAGCGAGATCAGGCTGCCGCATTTGAGAGGCATTCGCGTCGGCGGTAATGGGAGCATTGCCGTTCGGGATTCCGATCTGCACACCTACGGCATTTTTATGGACGAAACCGTGCACACAATAACTGACGCAAAGATGCTGAAAAAGCTGGAGATCACGGACAGCACCGTGTTGACGGGCGATATCATCGGCGCACGTGGAGAATATGCTTCCGTTGAAGAGATCGTGATCCGCGGCAGCAGCATCCGCCTGAACGAGGAGTACCCCTATAATCGCTGCACGATTGGCGGCGGCGAACAGGCTTCCTTTGGCAGCATCGACATTCAGGATAGCCAAATCGATATTACGTCTTCACTCAACGCGCCCATCGGCAGCGGTTTGCGATCCTCAACCGATCGCGAGAGCCGTATCCGCATTGCGAACAGTCAGGTGTCCGTTCGCAACTTAAAGTTCGGTCCCGCCATCGGCTCGGGGTATACCTCTCATGGCGGCCGGATGGATATCATCATTGAAAACAGCACCGTGACCGCAAAGGGCGGCGATTTGAGATCTAGTACCGACTATATTCCCGGCATCGGGAAAAACGCGAGCGGCTGTAATACGGTGATCGGGATCCAGATCCTGAACAGCACGGTGGACTCCTTCCGGCTTAGGGAAAAGGGGGACACAGACTATGTCTATGACGACCTGCACACACAGGAGCTGCCCGGTATTCCGGCGGAAAACATCTCCATCTGCGGCAGCACCGTCAACAGAAAGACCATTGACCATAGCTTTGACGAATACGGGAAATGTACGCTCTGCGGCAAGTATGATCTTGGATACTGCTATGAGCATGGGCTTTTGACGCTCGAGGGGCTGACGGACTGCGTCTCAGACGGCAGCGAAAAGAAGCTGACGGGTCTTTCCCATCAGACGGGCGAGAACAAAACGAAGCAGCTTACGGAGAACACGGACTACACCGCCATCTATTCCAACAACGTCCATCCCTACACCCTCACACCGGGCGACGAGGGCTTTGACAGCAAAAAGGCTCCCAAGGTGACGCTGTACGGCACGGGAAACTACTGCGGCAAGGCAGAGCATTACTTCACCATCAGCGAAAATGCTGCCGCCGCCCCCACCATCACCACGGACACCCTGCCGGGCGGCAAGGTGGGCGAGGCGTACAGCCAGACCCTGAGCGCCACCGGCACTACGCCCATCACATGGGGCATTGACAGTGGCAATCTCCCTGCCGGCCTGACGCTGGACGAAGCCACCGGCGAGATCAGCGGCACGCCCACTGCGGAGGGAACCGCCAAATTCACCGTCAAGGCTACCAACAGCGCGGGCAGCGATACGAAGGAGCTGTCTATTACGATAACCAAAGCCGCGCCTACCGAGCATACCGTCACCGTGACCAATGACGGCAACGGCACAGCTTCCGCAAGCTCCACCTCGGCGACGGCCGGTACGGAGATCACCCTGACCACCACACCAAACGAGGGCTACCACTTCAAGGAGTGGCAGGTCATCAGCGGCAATGTGACTATCAAGGACAATAAGTTCACCATGCCGGACAGCGATGTGGAGGTCAAGGCTGTCTTCGAGAAGGACGCGCCTGCGCCTACTGATCCCGCCAAGCCCAGCATCAGTGTCACCGGAACCTACACCTACAATGGCTCCGAGCATACCGCAACCGTGAGCGGCTATGATCCCGCCACAATGGACATCTCCGGCAACACCGCCACGGACGCGGGCGATTACACCGTTCGCGTCACATCCAAGACCGGCAAATGGGCGGACGGCAGCACCGATGCCGTGACCGCGGCGTGGAGCATCGGCAAAGCCACGCAGGAAGCGCCTAACGGCTTGATCGGTGTCGCGCCCACTACCGAGGGCGGCAGCGACGGCAAGATCACCGGCGTGGATGCAACGATGGAATACCGTGCGGAGAGCGAAACTATCTACACCGCCTGCACCGGTATCGAGATTGAAAACCTGTCCGCTGGTAATTACTTCGTTCGCTATGCGGAGGAT
>CDZB01072552.1_pt1 | contig 73851 bp, 48 predicted proteins | sample 554961 | NCBI WGS metagenome assembly CDZB01 (sample SAMEA3182106, study PRJEB8094) | gut metagenome | biome: human; feature: gut; material: Stool; isolation source: human stools | place: Canada | collected 2013-02-26 | reverse complement strand
CTAGTACGAGAGGACCGTGATGGACAGACCTCCGGTTTGCCAGTTGTGCCGCCAGGCGCACCGCTGGGTATCCGAGTCTGGTTAGGATAAGCGCTGAAAGCATCTAAGTGCGAAGCCATCCGCAAGATGAGAACTCCATTGAGGGTCGTTGCAGACGACGACGTAGATAGGCTGCAGGTGTAAAGACGGTGACGTCAAAGCCGAGCAGTACTAATTGCCCGAGACTTTCTTCTCGAGTAGCGATACTTTCAGTTGTTGTACAACTTAACAATAGTTTTGCTTAATCAACGTGTCTATCTTATACGCTTGACGAATTAATAACTAAGAATTACTAATTGTCGCAGCGAACGAATATTAGGCGGTTATTGCGGCGGTGTCCCACCTCTTCCCATTCCGAACAGAGAAGTTAAGCCCGCTTGCGCCGATGGTACTGCAATGCAATGCGGGAGAGTAGGTGGCTGCCTTCTTTACTTTAGGTCTTCAGAGTCAAACGACTTTGGAGACCTTTTTTTGTATCCGTAGGAGGGTATGGCAAGAATGCTATACCCTCCTATGGTTAGCATTATATATAACTTGTACGTGAAAAAATCTGCCATATCTTCCAGAAATGGCGTAACGGGTTGATGGTGAATAGGATAAGGGCTGGAAGATAACTTGACAGAGAGGGCTATCTTCCAGCCATCTGCCAGCTATTTACTGGCCATCTCCCAGCTATTTACTTGCCATCTGCCAGCCATTTACTTGCCATCTGACAGCCATTTGCCATATTAGGCAACTATCAATAACTCTAATTGAATGTTATCACAACTAATAAGCCAATTAATAAATTGCCTTATCTGTTGGTGATTCTACCGCAAAGGTAGTTAATTCTGAGCAAATCTCATCAATATACTCTTGCAGATATAAAACATAAGTACGTGAAAAAAACTGCCATATCTTCCAGGAATGGCGTTTTTGATAGATACCATTGCTTGCTGCGGAGGCTTTCACCTCCGCTACGAATGTTGTATATCTATACAATGTTTTATTCATTAGTTTATTCTTTATTGTAATTATATACGCTTTTGCTGCGTGAAATGTTGTATATATGCAGAAAATGCAGTAACTTTGCATATCGTAATAGTAAATGATGATGTATAAATATACGTAATGTTTCAGGATGAATACAATGGAAAATAATAAGAACGGAATTAATTGTGAATGTGTAAATGCTGAGAAATCCGTAAATGCTGAGGAATCTGTAAATGCAGGGAACGCTGCAAAAGCTGCAAAGGTTAACCACGCAGCAACCGCACATTTGAAGAAGCGCCCTTCGGCGTTGCTGTCATTCACGCCGATTGCGTTGCTCGTGATAATGCTCGTTGCGACGATACGAGCGTTCGGCAGCGACTCGCTGGCAGGAGCGTCGCAGGTGACATTGATAGCCGTATCGGCGTTCTGCGTTCTCATCGGCATGGGCTATCTGAATGTGCCGTGGTCAAGTTTTGAGAAAGCTATCACGAAGAACGTGTCGAGCGTGTCGAGTGCGCTGATAATACTGCTGCTCATCGGAGCTTTGGGCGGCGCATGGATGGTGAGCGGTGTGGTGCCCACCTTAATATATTATGGTATGCACATCATCCATCCGTCGGTGTTCCTGGCGTCCACCTGCCTTATCTGCGCCCTTGTCAGTCTGATGACCGGTTCGTCGTGGACCACCATCGCCACCATCGGCATTGCGCTCATGGGAATTGGCAGAGCGCAAGGCTTCGCCGACGGTTGGGTGGCAGGAGCGATAATCTCCGGCGCTTACTTCGGCGACAAGATCTCGCCACTCTCCGAGACAACCACCCTCGCCTCGGGCAGTCTGGGCGTGCAGCTCTTCAGTCATATACGCTACATGCTGCTCACCACCGTGCCCTCGATAACCCTCGCGCTGATAATCTTCGCCGTGGCAGGACTCGCTATCGACACCACTGAGACGCAGGAAGTAGCCTCGTTCATGGCAGCCCTCGACGGACGCTTCAACATAACGCCGTGGCTGCTCATAGTGCCCGTAGCCACCGGCGTGCTCATCGCGCGCAAGACCCCGCCAATCGTCACTATCTTCTTATCGACACTGCTCGCCGTGGCTTGCGGACTCATCTTCCAGCGCGAGGCGTTGTCAGAAATCGACCCGTCGATGTTCAAGGCGGCGATGATGAGCGTATACGGCGAGACGACGCTGAGCACATCGAACCAGATGCTCACCGAGCTCGTGTCTACGCGCGGCATGGCAGGCATGACCGACACCATCTGGCTCATCATCTGCGCCATGTGTTTCGGCGGAACGATGGCAGCAAGCGGAATGGTGGGCGGCATCACCCGACTGTTCATCCACATGGTGAAGGGTCGCACGTCGCTCGTGGCGTCTACAGCCACCACCGGCGTGATGCTCAATGTAGCCATCGCCGACCAGTATCTGTGCATCCTGCTCACCGGCAACATGTTCCGCGACGTTTACGACCGCGAGAACTACGAGCGTCGCCTGCTGAGCCGCACCACAGAGGACGCCGTGACCGTTACCTCTGTGCTTGTGCCGTGGAACACCTGCGGCATGACGCAGAGCACCGTGCTCGGCGTAGCCACGACCACCTACCTGCCCTATTGCTTCTTCAATATCATCTCGCCGATAATGAGCGTCGTTGTGGCGGCAATCGGCTACAAGATATTCCGCAAAGGCGAAGCGCAAAAAGAATTACCGCAGTGTGGTAACACCGTTACCGCAGCGTGGTAATATCGTTACCGCGTATTGGGAATATTGTTACCAGTACGCGGTAACACCCGTTCGAAGCACATATACTATCAGACTAAGCCAAGCAAACATCGGCTCATACTATTGTTTTTTGTGAAAAGTGAACTATTGTGAACTTGTATTTTATCGTTTAATTGCTTAACTTTGTATTTGTTAAGCTTTAACACCGCAAATAATATGAGTGCTTATGATAAGAAACCTGTCTTTCTAATTGCTTTGGCTCTTCTCGTAGCATGCACATCGTGCGGACACGACGACCCCGACGTGCCACCTACGCCCACCGAGCCAGACAAGCCAGATAATCCCGACAAGCCAGATAATCCCGACAAGCCCGACGAGCCCGACAAGCCCGCGGCACAGATACCTATAAATATCAGCGCCACGATAACTCGCGCCACGGAGGAGGCGTTCGAGAGTGGCGACCGTATAGGGCTGTTCGTCGTCAACCGCAATGCAGACGGCAGTGCGGCGACGCTGAAACCCTTGGGCAATCACCTCGACAACATGCCGTACACCTATACCACGACATGGAACGCAGAAAAGACAGTATACTGGAAGGATGCTCAGACGCATGCCGACTTCTATATGTATTATCCTTACACGCAGACGGTGGCGAGCGTGAGCGCCATGCCGTTCGGCGTCAGTGCCGACCAGAGCAGTCTGGGCGCATACAAGTCGTCCGACCTTATCGTAGGCTCCACGCTCGACGCCGCTCCTTCGGCATCGCCGGTGAACATCGCTACACGTCACCTGATGAGTCAGGTGGAGATAGTGATCAAGGCAGGTGCCGGATATAGCGAAAGCTCACTCGCAGACGCGAATGTATCGGTGAAGATGAACAATCTCGCCACCTCCGCCACCGTCGACCTCGCCACCTCCACGGTAAGCGCCAACGGCAGCGTGCGCAGCCTCACGCCCTATAAGGACGGCGCCGTCTACCGCGCCTTCGTCGTGCCGCAGACCGCCACAGACAACAACCTCATAACCATCACCGTCGACGGAACCGACCACAACATCTCGAAGACCGTCACCTTCGTCGGTGGCAAGCGCCACACGCTCACCGCCACGCTCAGCAAGGAAGGTGGCGGACTGAGCGTGAGCATCAGCGCATGGGAGAGCGACGGCATAGATTACGGCGGTGTGGCAAGCTGACGCAGTAAAGAAACAGAAACGATTAAAAGAACATTGCATTTGATATGACCCATACGAATCACAAGAACTTCCATATATGCACAGCTGTACTGATGCTTTGCATTCTGCTTGCCGCCTGCTCCGACTCGTTGTTCGACGGCGACGGCGGCAAACTCGACGGCGAAGACCGCATACAGCTATCGGGCAGCATCGAGCAGTTGGCGATGACACGTGTCTGCGACAACGGCTTCTGCGACGGAGACGTGATGGGCGTCTACGTCGTCGACTACAACGGCGGCACGCCCGACACCCTGAAACCCAGCGGCAACCGTTGCGACAACGTGCGCCACACGTTCGACGAGGCCAACAACCAGTGGGAACCCGCCTACGACATCTATTGGAAAGACAAGCACACGCACATCGACGTTTACGGCTACTATCCCTTCGCCAACCCCGAGAGCATCGACGACTATCAGTTTGAGGTGCAGAAAGACCAGAGCCGCGCTTCCGCCGACGGCGAGATGGGCGGCTACGAGGCGAGCGACTTCCTTTGGGGCAAGGTGGGCGACGTGGCTCCCACGACCAGCATCATCCGTCTGCCGCTGTTCCACCGCATGTCGAACGCCCGCGTCACCCTGATTCAAGGCTCGGGCTTTGCCGACGGCGAGTGGGCTAACACCGAGAAGATAGTGCTTGCGCCCAATCTGGTGCGCAAGGCGAGCATCGACCTTGCCACCGGCGAGGTGAAGCCCTCAGGCAGCGTGGAGAGCACAGCCACCATCCCCTCGCGCGTCGACGACGAATGGCGCGCCATCGTGGTGCCGCAGACCGTCAGTGCAGGCACCACGCTCTTCAGCATCACCATCGGCGGCATGCCCTACAAGTTTGTGAAGAACGAGGCGCTCACATACGTATCGGGCAAGATGATGAACTTCAGCATCCGTGTAGACAAGAAAGCAGCCAGCGGACAGTATCACCTCACACTCGTGAACGAGAGCATCACCCCGTGGGAGAACGACCTCGTGAGTCACGACGCCACAGCCAAGGAATACGTCATCGTGAACTCTACCGCCGGACACCTCAAGGAAGCCATTGCTGCTGCCAACAAGGACTATACAAAGCTGAAGAATCTGAAGATTAAGGGTACTATAGATTCTCGTGACTTCTATTTCATGAGAGACTCTATGAGTTCGCTTTCTTCTTTAAATTTAAAGGAAGTCAGAATCAAAGGTTATGGTAATGTAGAACTTGGAGAAGGTCAGAACTTGGACGACCAGATACCTAACAGTGCATTTTATAGAAATAGTCAGTTGGGCGGAAATCAGACTCTTACGAGACTTGTATTGCCTGATAATCTTGTGTCTATAGGAGCTAATGCTTTTTATGGTTGTAAGTATCTTTCAGGTTCGCTCAACATACCAGAAGGTGTTATAGATATTCAAAGAGGAGCTTTTAATGGTTGTGTAGCCCTAAATGGCACTCTGTCTTTGCCTTCTACTTTGAAGTATCTTGGAAGATATGGCAATGGACCGACAAGTGAAACGGATGATGAGGGCACAGATTATTATGGTGGCGTATTTCAAGGATGTTCCGGGTTTACCGGAAATCTCGTTATACCGGATAATGTGGAGCTGATCCGAGGCTATTGTTTTTCTGGATGCAATGGATTCTATGGCGATTTACGATTGCCATCAAAGTTGAAAAGAATGGGCGTTTGTGCTTTTTCTTACTGTTCAGGTCTCACCGGTTCTTTGACTATACCGCAAGGTGTAATATCCATACCTTCAGAAGCATTTAATAATTGTGGCTTTGATGGTACGCTGACTTTGCATGATGGAATAGTAAATATTGCTAACGATGCGTTTGCCAACTGCCATTTCAAGGGCGAGCTACATTTACCAAGGAATCTGAAGACCCTTTCTAACAATGCCTTTGGAAACAATGATTTCTCTGGCAATCTGAATTTGCCGTCAACGCTTATGCATATTGGCAGTAGCGCCTTTGCAAACAACTGGCGTTTGATGGGTGTTCTTGACATTCCCTATGGGGTTGAAAGTATTGGTGAGAGTGCATTCTCAAATTGCCGAATGCTCGAAGGCTTGGTGTTGCCAGAATCGTTGGAAACCATACGTAGAGGAGCATTCAAAAACTGCTACGGCGTCGGCTCTATAGTATGCAAGGGCACCATGCCGCCCTATGTGCAGAGCGGCGCCTTCGACGGCGTGGCAAAAGACAACTTCACGCTCGAAGTGCCCGAGTCTGCCGTTCAGCAGTATCAGGCAGCCGGCGGCTGGTGCGAGTTCAAGCGCATCGCAGCCCACCACGAGTTGGTATGCCGCCCGTCGGTGGCATGCGCGTTGAGCACCCAGCACAAGCAGACCCTGGTCGTCAACGCCGAGGGCGAGTGGGAAGTGGAGAGCAAGCCCGACTGGTGTGAGGTGTCGCCAGCCAACGGCAACAAGAAGACCGAAGTGACGCTCACCATCAAGAGCATGTCGAAGAACGCGAGCGACCGCGAGGGCAAGATAGTGTTCCGACTGAAGAACAAAGACTATACCCATGCGTGCACCGTCTCGCAGTACGGCTACGAGTACGGCGAGGACGAATGGATAACCCTGCAGAAAGCCACCAAGGGACGCAACGGCGGCATCAACATCGTGCTGCTCGGCGACGGCTACAACGCCAAGGACCTTGCCAGCGGCGACTATCTGAAGCACATACGCCAGGAAGTGGAATACTTCTTCGGCATTGAGCCGTACAAGACCTACCGCGAATACTTCAACGTGTACACCGCCATACCGCTGTCGACCGAGAGCGGAGTGGGCACGGTGAACACCATACGCTACAACCGCTTCGGCACAACCTTCACCGGTGGCGTCGGACTGAAGGCCAACTACGACGAACTGTTCAGTTATGCCCTCGGTGCGCCCACCGTAAACAAGGAAAACCTGAAGCAGGCCCTCATAATCGTCGTGCCCAACACCACCGACTACGGCGGCATCTGCCAGATGTGGCCCGACGGATCGGCTATAGCGTTCTGTCCGCTCAGCACATACGACTATCCGCTCGACACGCGTGGCGTGGTTCAGCACGAGGCAGGCGGTCACGGATTCGGCAAGCTCGGCGACGAGTACATCTACCACAACGCCTTCATCGACGCTTGCGGCTGCAGCTGCTGCGGACACGTGCTGGAGTTCAACAGTGCGAAGTCGCTCGGCTGGTACGACAACCTCTCGCTCACCGGCAAGATGCACAACGTAGGCTGGAGCCACCTCATCTTCGACGACCGCTACAGCGACATCGTCGACATCTACGAGGGCGGCTATATGCACAACCGCGGCGTGTTCCGCTCGGAGCAGAACTCATGCATGAACAACGACATACCCTACTATAGTACCATCAGTCGCGAGAGCATCGTGAAGCGCATCATGAGATACGCCGGCGAGACCTTCTCGTTCGAGGAGTTCGTCAGAAACGACAAGCGCGACGCCGGAACAGCGACACGCAGCATGGGCACAAGCTACACGCGCACCGCCCATACCTATCAGCATGCCCCGAAGATACACAAGGGCAGTCCGCTGCAGATGAAGAAGGTGAGAAGACATCGCTAAGAAAGTCGTCAGTAAGAAAATTCTAAAACGAAGATTTATGAACAACCATATAATAAGATGTGTCGCACTGGCGTTGGTAGTGCTCACGCTGGCGGCTTGCGGCGATGATCTGGAACCTGTTACGCCGCAAGACCCTAAGTCGACACCCATGACATTCGTCGTCGACTATCCAGGGCAGACCCGCGCTACAGCCACCGACTTCGAGCGCAACGACCGCATCGGTCTGTACGTAGCCGACGCGAAACAGCCGCTGGAGCTGGCAGGCAATCTGGTGAACAACGAGGCGCTCACCTTCGACGGCAACAAATGGGAAGCCGGTCGCACGCTGTATTGGGACGAGGGGACGTACAACGCCTACGCCTACTATCCGTACATGCAGAATGTGACGAGCGTAACCGACCAGCCGTTCAGCGTAAGCACTGACCAGAGCACCTCGAAGACCGCCACAGCCCTCGGCGGATACGAGGCGAGCGACCTTCTCTTCGCCACAACCAAGGACGTCAAGGCTTCTGATTCGCCCGTAAGACTCACCTTCAAGCACATCATGAGCAAACTGAAGATTCGCTTGATAAAGGGTGAGGACTTCGAGGGCGACATGCCCACCACCGCCAAGGTATACATCCACAACACCGTGCCCACAGCCACCATCGACCTTCAGGCAGGAGTGGCGACACGCTACGTTAAGGGCACACGCCAGACCATCGTTGCCCACCAGGACGGCGATACAAGCTATTCGGCGATAATCGTGCCGCAGCGCATCGACAACCGTCAGCCGCTCGTCGAGGTGGAGATGATGGGCGTGAGCTATCTCTTCGAGAGCAAGTTCCTTTTCAAGCCCGGTACGGAGCATCTTGTCAACCTCGTCATATCCGAAAATCCCGACAAGGTGAAGATAAACATTGGCGGCGAGAAGCAGAACTGGTAATAAAACGATTCGTATGAAGAAAACTACCGGCATATTGTCAGCCGTAGCGCTGGCGCTCCTCCTATGGGCAGTGGCTTTATGGCTGCTGCCCTTTGGTGGTTATAAGAAAAACATGAAGGAGACGCGCTACGGACTGAACGAAGGCATGGAGGTCGTGGAGCAGATTGTGGCATCGGGGCAGCGCCAGTACGTAGTGGAAGACGCCCAAGGCAACACGCTTTTCCGCATTCCTCTGCGCGGATGTATGATAGACACGCGCTTCCGTGGCGGCAGACTCCGCTTCCGCGAGATGGCTACAGGGCGCGAGGGATACGTAGACACTAACGGAATGGTGACATTCACGGCTGGTGCTGCGGCGCAAACAAAGGCTGTGGTGCCCGAAGACGAACTGACGAGGCAGAACATGGATATGGAGAATCGGTCTGTAGAGTCGGCAGGACCTTCCGACAGCAAGTCGCGCCGTGAGAGTAAAGGACACGCGGTGAAGCTCACGCAGGCCGACATACGCAAGATATCGCAGAGCAGTCCGTTCTACAAAGAGGCGGCGAAGATATTGAAGGGCAAGCTGACGGAGACCGATGCCTCGCGCCGCCGTCAGATACTCAACTACTGCGAGCATCTGCGCACGGCATACACCACGAAGGACATCGACTTCCTCAGACAGGTGTTCAGCGACGAGGCTCTCATCATCGTCGGCAATGTCGTGAAAGAGTCGGCTACGACAGCTGGCGTTGGAGGCGACTCGCGCGTTACTTACGCCCTGCACACCAAGCGCGACTATCTCTCGCGACTCGCCAAGGTGTTCGCCATCAACAAGACAGTCGACGTGAAGTTCTCCGACTTCCGCATCATGCGCCATCCTACGAAAGACGGCATCTACGGCGTTTCGCTGCGCCAACGCTACAGCAGCGACCGCTACTCGGACGACGGTTGGCTGTTTCTGCTGTGGGACTTCCGCAATCCTTCCATGCCGCTCATACACGTGCGAACGTGGCAACCGTCGGCAACCGTCGGCAGTTCGGATGGAGTGATAGACATCTCCGACTTTAATCTTGAATAGACAAAGGAAGTCGGCTTTAATCTTAGCCGACTTTAATCCTGAATAAAAAGACATTGTATTATGCTAAACAATAGTTCTCGGACAATAAACCCATGCTTTTCGCTACGTAAAGTGGCGCTTTGCGTGGCTTTAACCATAGCTTTATGCTGCCTCTCGTTGCAAGACGCTAAGGCAGCTGTGCCGTTCTTGTCTGCAGCGGAAGCCGCAGATGCGCCAGCGCCTGCCGACAGCACGTTCTTGGTAGAGAGCTTCCGTCAGTTGCCCACCGATGTGAGCGCTTTCATCGACGCTGTGCGCGACCTTAACGACGAAGCGTGCGCCCTGCTGAAGGTGGTAGCCCCAGCCGACTTCGCTTTCTCTTCGCCGTTAGGCATCGTTGAGCGTCGCGACAAGGTGGGCGAGATATGGCTTTTCATGCCTAAAGGCACAAAGAGCATAACGCTGAAACACCCGCAATGGGGAGTGCTGCGCGACTATGCGTTCGGTACAAAGCTGGAGAGTCGCATGACATACGAGATGCGTCTTCGCCTGCCGCAGGCAGCTGTTGTGGAGAAGCACGACACCGTTGTGTACACACAGACTATTGTAGACACAGTTACCGTGGCGCCACCGCGTCGCGTCGTGCCTTTGCATCTCTATACGTTGCTCACAGCCTCGATGCACACAGACGGTCCGTCGTGGGGAGCGATGATAGCCGTGATGAGTCGTCACGGTGGCTACGTTCATGCCAGCACCAATCTGCGTTCTGGCAAGAAGACCATAGGAGCGTGCAACCGCGAGGGCTATAGAGACGGAGCTACTGCGAAACCATACTATTCGGGTAGCACGCATACTTCAGAATATGCCGTCACAGTGGGTTTGATACACCGCATAAACGCCAACTTCAACGTCTTTGAGGGAGCCGGTTACGCCAAGCAAACTACCGCATGGCAACTCGCAAAAAGCGAAGGCGGAGGATGGTTGCGCAACGACGGACTCACACATAAAGGCGTGGCAGCGGAGATTGGCGTGCTCTTTACAAAGGGCAGATTGAGTGTGAGCGCCTCTGCGCTTACAATCGGCGGCAGCCAGTGGCAGGGATGTGTGGGCATAGGCATACGTATTGGAAAGAATAGCGTGATAACGAAACCCGCCAAGCGTTGAGGAAGTGCTTATATATAATATATGTGAAAACAACTTGAGATATGAATCATAGCTTACATTATAATAATATGTTCAATCGGCTCTATATCACTTTCGTGGCAGTAGTGGCGCTCTTGTGTTCGTGCAGTAGCGACAAACCCGACAGTCTTGAGCCGCACTTGCAGACTCTGTCGGCTACGGACATAACCCGAACGGAAGCTACAATATCAGGACGGTGTCAAACGGACAATGGTGTGGAGATGCCGCAGTTGTGGTTCCGCTATGGAGCCGACGAGAGTATGAGCGAACGTTCGGAGGCGCTTGAAGCTGCGGACGGCAGTGTGAGCATGCGCTTGCGTAATCTCACGGCAGGCACCACATATTATTATATGTTGCAAGGCGGTAACGGCACCGCCGTACTGTCTGGCGAGACTCTCAACTTCACAACACTACCGAATCTGCAGCCAACTATCGGCGACGTGAAGGTGTTGAGCAGCAGTCCGATGAGTGTAATCGTGGGCTATCGCATTGCTGACGACGGCGGCGACGAGATCGCCGAAAGCGGTTGCCGCATATCGCGTCAGGATGGAGCCGCGATGAGCGACGGTGAGAAGGAAACAACCATAATGCAGACAGACGCAGTGGGCGCTGACGGATTCTACCGCTTGCGCATAGGCAATCTGCAGCCGAGCACGGCATACGCAATATGTCCGTTCGCCAAGAACAGAAACGGCGAGGCTGTGGGCGAACCGCTTTCGTTCACAACTCCAACGGCTGTGGTTTTGGATGAGGCAGGCATGCTTTCGGTAGTCATTGGCGACGACATCTACAAATACACCACCATCTCTATAGCCGGACCGCTCAACGGCGACGACCTTCGCACCCTGCGCCACATGGCAGGACGCGGCATAGACGGCGGCGCTACAAACGGGCGACTTGCCGATATAGACATATCAGGAGCGCGCATTGTCGCAGGAGGCGGTGTGTATGACGCTGCACGCTATTCGGAGGACGACGTCGTGGGAGTGGGACTGTTTGCCGCGTGCAACAATCTGAAGAATATAAAGTTGCCGATGGACGTGGTGAGGATAGAAAAAGACGCCTTCCTCAACTGCTCGTCGCTGCGCAGCATAGTGATACCGGCTACCGTAAGCAGTATCGTTCCGTCGGCTGGATGCACATCGCTTGAAGAGATAAGCGTGTCGGGTGCCAATACTGCCTACACAAGTAGTGACGGCGTGCTGCTGAGCGGCGACGCCAAGAGCATATTGTGGTTCCCGATGGGCAAGCGAGGCGACTACGCATTGCCAGCCACAGTGACAGCAGTTGGTCCGTACGCCTTCCGCGACTGTAGCATTGGGAAGTTCGTGTTTCCGGCAGGACTCACCAAAATAGGCGAATGTGCTTTCTATAACAGTAAGGTAAGAGAAGTAGTGCTGCCTTCCACACTGAAGATGTTGCCGACCGGCGTGTTCCAGAAATGCGCCGACCTAAAGATTGTGCGCCTTGGCGACGACGTCGAACTGCTGTCCGACTACGTGTTTGACGGCTGTCCGCTCACCGATCTGTACATAACAGCCCCACTTCCGCCGGTATGTGGCAGCAATACCTTCGCCACAACCGGCGCCGACTTCGTGAAGACCTGCCGACTGCATGTGCCGAAAGGCAGGAAGAAATACTATCGTGCGAATGCAAAATGGAATGTTTTTGATAATATCGTAGAAGAATGAACTCACCAGAAATAGAAGAACTCAAGCGTCTCGTAAAGGAGAAATACGAGGACACACTTGCTACGTCCACCGACTTCGAGGTGTTCTCGCTGATGCTTAAGAAGAAATACAATGCAACCGTGTCGACATCCACACTGAAGCGTCTTTACAACTATGTAGGCGACGAGCACACGCCGCGTGTGGCTACGCTGAATGTGCTGGCGCGCTATATTGGTCATGCCGACTACACTAAGTTTGTGGCATGGCTGAAGACGAGTCCGTGCTACAACTCGTCGTTCTTTAACGCCAACCAACTCATGAGCAGCGACCTCAATCGCGGCGACGAGGTAGAGATAGGCTGGAGCCCCAACCGCATTGTGCGACTTGAATATCAGGGCGACAGCCGATATGCCGTGCTCGTGTCGCACAACAGCAAAATGCTGCCTGGCGACAGTTTCGTTACGGGTTGCTTCATTGCCGAGCAACCGCTGTATCTGCCGTTCCTTGAGCGCGCCGGCGAGCGCACACCGCCGTTCGTAGCGGGTCGCAACGGCGGACTTTCGATAGTTAGGGTTGTTAAAGAATCGTGCTGATGGACGACAAGGAGAAACGACCCACATCAGGATTCGTGGCAGGCTTTGGCAGTGAGTGCGGCTTCAGCGGCGCGCAGCACGACAGCGGCTTTTCGAACATTAGCGAAGTCTATGTCTCGAAGTCGGGCTTTTCGCGCTTGCTCTCTGCCGTGAGATACGGCAAGCGCTATATGCTGAAGTGCTTGAAGCCCGACTTCGCCTTCACGCCCGTATATCGCCAGGCGCTCATGAAGGAGTTTGAGATAGGCTTGCAGCTCGATCATCCCAACATCTGTCGCACCATAAGCATGGAGCCGGTAGAAGAACTTGGCGAGTGCATCGTCATGGAATATGTAGACGGCGAGAATCTTGAGACAGCCGTCACAAGCGGAACGTTTACTGAAGAGAAGGCGCGCAAGATTGCCGCCCAACTGCTTGACGCGATGGAGTATATGCACGCCAAGCAGACCGTTCATCGCGATATAAAGCCCTCGAACATCATGGTGACACATCGTGGAGGAGACGTTAAGCTCATCGACTTCGGACTTTCAGACAGCGAGACCTTCTGCGTGCTCAAGATTCCGGCTGGAACAATCGGCTATATGGCGCCAGAACAGTTGCTGCCCGGAGCCAAGAGCGACCCCAGCGCCGACATCTATTCGTTCGGCAAGGTGCTCGAGTTCATGGCTGAGGCTGCGCACAGCAAGAGTCTTGCGAGAGTAGGGCGCATGTGTGCCGCCGCCGACCGCGAGCATCGACCCTCCGACATCGCCCAGATAAGGCGCTTGCTGGCAGGCAAGAGCAAGTCGTTCGCCGTTGTGAACGCCGTGCTCGTTGCGCTGATAGTGTTGCTGCTTGTCGTTATCGGTGTGATGACCAACGCACGCCAAGACACACGCACAGAAACTGTTGCTACAGATTCGGTTGCAGCGGACGGCGTGAATAGAGTGGTGGACAGCAATCTTTGGTGATTATTGCGTTTGAAAGCGCAATAATCCTTCTTTCTTCAATAATATTCTGCCCGTAACTGCGTTATTAGTTATATGCAATGGACTGACCAAATACGTAGAGTGAAGATATTTCTTGTGCTCGCCGCGGTGATTATCGCCGTGGCGTCACTTGTCGTGTCGCATATCCTCATACGCGACCTCGCCAGGGAGGAGCACAACAAGATGGCGGTCTGGGCTGAGGCTATGCGCACGCTGAACAACGCCGACGAGAACACCGACATCAATCTGGTGCTAAAGGTGATAAATGGCAACAACACGATACCCGTCATCGTGCTCGACTCGAACGGCGACGTGCAGGCTTACCGCAACATCAATCTGAAAACATGCAACACGGCAGCCGACTCCGTGCGACGTGTGGAGCAACTCGGCAAGGAGATGCTCGCCGAGCGTCAGGTGATACGTATCGCGCTTAACGAAGACGCCGACAGCATATCACACTCCGACGAGTACATCAATGTCTGCTACGCCGACTCCGTCATGTTGCGCCGACTCGCCTCCTATCCTTATATACAGCTCGGCGTGGTGATGATATTCGTCGTCATAGCCATCTTCGCCCTGCTCACGTCGAAACGCGCCGAGCAGAACAAGGTGTGGGTAGGACTCTCGAAGGAGACGGCACACCAGCTCGGTACGCCGATATCGAGCCTCATGGCGTGGACCGAGATACTGAAAGAGACTCACCCCGACGACCCGCTCATACCCGAGATGGACAAGGACGTGAAGCGCCTGCAGCTCATCGCCGACCGCTTCTCGAAGATAGGATCGCTGCCCGAACCTGTGGAGACAAATCTGAAGGAGATAATGCAGCACGTGGTCGACTATATGGACCGCCGCACGTCGCGCAAGGTGCAGATGATATGCCGCTTCCCCGAGGAAGACGTCATAGTGCGCATCAACGCCTCGCTCTTCGAGTGGGTGATAGAAAACCTCTGCAAGAACGCCGTCGACGCCATGGAAGGCGCCGGCACCATTACGCTCACCATTTTGAAGGAAGGCGCACGCGCCGTAGTCGAGGTGGCAGACACCGGCAAAGGCATACGCAAGAAGGACATCGGCAACGTGTTCAAACCCGGATTCACCACGAAAAAACGCGGCTGGGGATTGGGCCTGTCGCTCGCCAAACGCATTGTAGAAGAGTATCATCACGGCAAAATCTACGTGAAAAAGTCGGAATTGGGCGTCGGAACTACCTTTAGAATAGAACTTTTCTGGTAATCAGTTGTGTAATTCGCAGAATATTCGTAACTTTGCACACCAAATGTGTAATTTAGAATCGCTTAAGATAGATTTAAAGGAGTTGAACGAGGGCCTCACAACGCTCCATTTCAACCTGGGCGACGCTTATTTCGAGTCGTTGGACGAGGACGAAATCAAGCGTGGCTCTGTCAGTGTGTCGTTAAACGTGCGCCGCACGGAGAACTATTTTGAGCTCGACTTCCACACCGCAGGCTCGGTCGTTATTCCGTGCGACCTCTGCCTCGACGATATGGACCAGGACGTAGAAAGCGACGACCGCCTTATCGTCAAGTTTGGAGAAGGATATTCCGAAGACGATGACCTCATCACCGTCGACGAGCGCGAAGGCGTACTCGACGTGGCATGGTTCATCTACGAATTTATAGCACTCAACATTCCCGCTAAGCACGTGCATACACCTGGAAAATGTAACGCGGCGATGATAAAGGTTCTCGAAGAACACTCAGCTACCCGAAGTAGTGGCGAGAATGAAGAGGCAGCGGTAGATCCGCGCTGGAATGGATTAGAAAAATTAAAAACAATAATTAAAGATTAAAGAAAATGGCACATCCTAAAAGAAGACAGTCAAAGACACGTACACTTAAGAGAAGAACTCATGATAAGGCAGTAGCTCCTACATTGGCAGTATGCCCGAACTGTGGCGCTTACTATGTATACCACACAGTTTGCCCTACTTGCGGTTACTATCGTGGTAAGGTGGCTATCGTTAAGGAAGTTGCTGAATAATTACAATGGGTAAGATACACGCAGTAATCACAGGCGTTGGCGGCTATGTGCCCGACTATGTCCTCAACAACGAGGAGCTGTCGCGCATGGTAGACACCAGCGACGAGTGGATTATGACCCGTGTCGGTATCAAGGAACGCCACATCCTCACAGAGGAAGGCCTCGGCACAAGCTACATGGCGCGCAAGGCAGCCAAGCAGCTTCTGAAGAAGACTGGCGTAGATCCTGACACAATCGATGCGCTCATTGTCACAACAACAACCCCCGACTACAAGTTCCCTTCAACAGCTTCTATCGTCCTTGGCAAACTCGGACTGAAGAACGCTTTCGCCTTCGACCTTGAGGCAGCATGCTGCGGATTCCTTTATTCGCTCGACGTTGCCGCTACCATGATCGAGAGCGGACGCTACAAGAAGATCATCGTTATCGGAGCCGACAAGATGTCGTCGCTCGTCGACTATACCGACCGCGCTACATGCGTGCTGTTCGGCGACGGAGCGGGCGCAGTGCTTGTTGAGGCTACCGAGGAGGAGAACGTAGGCGTGCAGAACTCATTCCTGCGCACCGACGGCATCGGCCTTCCGTTCCTTCACATGAAGGCGGGCGGTTCGGTATGTCCGCCGTCACACTTCACAGTGGACCACCGTCTGCACTACCTCTATCAGGAGGGACGCACCGTGTTCCGCTACGCCGTTACCGACATGGGCAACGACGTCGAGGAAGTGCTCAAGCGCAACGAGATGACTACAGAAGATGTCAACTGGGTTATCCCTCACGAGGCTAACCTCCGCATCATCGAGGCTGTTGCTAAGCGCATCAATCTTCCGCTCGAGAAGGTAGTTGTGAACATACAGCGTTATGGCAATACAAGTGCTGCCACAATTCCTTTGGCTTTGTGGGATCACGAGCGTCACTTGAAGAAGGGCGACAACATCATCTTCACCGCTTTCGGTGCAGGTTTCGTTCACGGCGCTTCTTACTACAAGTGGGGTTACGACGGCGCTACAGTTGCCGGTGCACAGTAAGCACACGTTTCATTTATACAAAAGAGCATATACGGCTTGCGATTCTTCAAGCCATATATGCTCTTTTTGCGTTTATGCCCCGTTAGACGGCTTCCTTAACCAATGTTAAAAACGACTATTCCGCATACACGCTATACATTATTTCGCTATATTTGCAACATGTAAAACCTAATCTACACCTTATGAAAAAGTCTGTTTTCATATTCTTGTGTATGCTGTGCAGCTCATTCATTTTCTGTACTGCACAACAATTGGACATGCAGCATAACATGTTCCGTAGCGGTGATGTCATAAAGAAGGTGCTGTGTACGTTGACGGAAGAGAGTACGGACTGTAAGGAAACAAAGCTATGGACAATTCATGGGAAGGATGACGATATGTCGGTTTTACAGAAATTCTACCAATCGAATGATTCTCTTCGCAATATATACTTCTCTGAACGGAATGCCTTAAACCATTTCTCTCTTGAGAATAATGTCTTGAAACTGTCAGTAAAGGAGGACAATCAAACATACATACGTTATGACCTGCAGGAGCCAATTCTCATGTTTCCTTTTTCTTATGGCGACCGTATCAGTGGAATGTTCCACGGCACTGGCACTTTCTGCGACAAGCTACGTGTGCGCTCATGTGGCAGCTATTCGCTTTGCGCAGACGAACTGGGATCTCTTGTTACGATTGATGGTGACACGCTGCATAACGTGATATGCCTGCATGCACTCCGCTATGAGAACGTGAGTTATTTTCCACGTGAGCAAGTGCCGTCCGACTACGGCGTTTTTACTGATGACAGCATACGGGCATGCATAAGTAGTGACACACTTGTATTGCAGGAAGACTTTTGCAGATGGTACGCACCGGGCTATCGCTACCCCGTAGCTGAGCGTTGCCGGTATTCATATAGCGGACAAGTCATAGCAGAATATTCGTTGTTCTGTCCTCTCGAAGAACAGGAGAACCTTGACCTTGACGAGGCAAACATTGAGATTCGCCAAAAGGTAAAGGACGGGACGTATGTGCCTTACAGAAACCCGTCAAATGTGAACAGCGACAATATTATGGACTATCATTGCAGCATGGATGACAGCGGCAGAAACATACATGTGGAGTTCACCGTCAACAGCCCTGCGTCGGTGTCGTTTGTCCTTTCCAATTCTGAGGGCATGGCATTCAGAACCTTCTCCGGCAACTACCAACCTGGAGAGAATCACTCCGTTGACATCAGTTGCGCCGGTTTGCCAAGAGGTCAGTACGTCCTTTATCTTAACGCTAACGGTAGCGTGTCGTCCGAGAAATTCAACATACAGTAGCCCTTGATGTTCAACACGTAATAAGAATATAAGGTATGAAAAAGGTTTTGCGTTATATTTGGTCTGTCAAACATATAATACTCGCAGTATTGTCTGTTATATTTGTGTCTGCGGCTGCGTATGCGCAGAACTCTGCCACCGACCTTATCAATGAGGGCACTCTGAAAGTGCCTTATACGCTTTCGGACGGCACAGTGCTGCCTTCGCCTGAAGCTGCTAAGATGCGCCGTTATGTAGACCACCCCGTAGCCCTCAACACAGGTGTGCTCTCAGTAAACATACCTCTTTACACCATGTCTGTCGGCAGCTACAGTCTGCCTGTAGCTCTTTCATACCATGCAGCAGGAATCAAGGCTGACGACGAACATTGCGAGACCGGTCTCGGATGGTCGCTGCTTGGAGGAGGATGCGTATCTCGCTCTGTGCTTGGCATTCCTGATGAGCAAGCCAAATCTTATATATCTCTAAATGAAACAGATCCCTCTTTCCTTACCGATATTCTACACAACAAAAAGGATGCGTGGTATGACCGATACAGCTATAGCTTTGCCGGTTATTCTGGCAGTTTTATCATAAAAAACAAAAGTATAATACAATTGCCTCAAACCGACCTTGTCATCTCGTTCTGTGGCAGCAATGATGAAGGTGTACACGATTTTTGTATTACTACGCCTGACGGTGACCGCTATTACTTCACGGAACGTGAGCATACGGACTACAGATACATAAAGCAAGTCTACGTGATACCCGAGAAAACGGATCCCTCTTATAAAGCGGTAACGGCATGGCACCTCAGCCATATGATAACCGCCAATAACACAGACACTGTCCGGTATGAGTATTCCAAAGAACCGTTCTCACGTTGCGATTTTCAGAAACCGGCAGACTACCGTAGCTTTTTCAAACCCTCCGTTGGAATTGCCACGGAGAGTGGAGGAGGCAACGGCAGTTATTGTATGTCGCCGTCCGTTCATAGCGAGTATCCTGATAAACGTATCATTTCAGCCATCTCTTCGCGTACTTGCCGCATAAAGTTCACTCATGCCAAGTTTTCCAACACAAGTTATCACACTATCAATGGCATGCATGTAATCTCTCCTAACGGTGAAGAAGTAAGAAATGTTTCGTTCAATTACACGTCTACCATTGACGGGCGTGTATTGCTCAGCGATATAACCGTAAAGGATGGAGACCGACTTGTAGACAAACAGGAGTTCTCTTATTTCAGTGGACAGGACTCAAATCATACAGACCTTTTCGGTTACAAAAACTACAAGCCCTCACATCCTGAAAGGACAAGTTTCAGCGTTCTTGATACGGACGGCAAAATCAGTATGCTACGTATTCCGTATTTTGAATCTGCTAAAGGCTACACTCTGGAAAAAATAACAGACGGCCTTGGAGCTACGACAACGTTCGAGTATGAGCAAAGCGTATGTGATTCTCTTCTCCTTCCCAACGACAAGAATGTCTCTGGCAATAATCAGAACGGAAACGGAAGCAACTCCAATACAGGCGGAAATACGGCAGGGGGCAACTTAACGTTTACAACCGACTGGATTGACGGTCCGGCTCCGGAAAAGCCTGTTGCAGAAGGCTTTAAATTTATACCGCTCACTAAAGATTCGGTATACTATAATGTCTCTATAGGTCTCCGTATAAAGTCGGTTACCGTATCCGACCCGATAACAAATCGCACACGTATACGTGAGTTCAGCTACAGTGATCCAGTATGCACTGTTCCGTTGAAAAAACTCGGACCTTCTTCGTTCATCTCCATTGGCGGCACCATCCTTTACGACCAATTTAAGTTAGTCGGCTACACATCCGGTGCTACGTTTGTCACTTCATGCCGTACCCCCGGTGCTCAACTTGAAAACGCCACCGTATACTATGGCTGTGTCACAGAGAAGACAAGCGGCACATCATTGGACAAGCCTGTATTGACAGAATACAGGTTTGACACATCCAATGTACAAAACACTTACAAGGGCAAATCTAACAATAGAAACAACGACATTACATCAAAACCAGAACGTTATTTAGGTTATCCCATCCATACTTCCAGTATGGGAAGCGATGCCCGTCTCTCTGCGGAACGTGTTTTCGGACCTCAACTCATTAACGGATATGTTCAGGAGTCATTCTGGGAGAAGGCCCCACTTGTCAGCAAGACGACTTATCGCTACACGGACAAAGGCTATGAGCCAATGGAACGCATAGAGAACCGTTACAGCACAGACGGTGGCACCCAAATAAATACCGGTCTGTATGTAGAGGGACTCACACGCAATGTGAAGGCAAACTTTCTACATGAGGTTTATGAAAGCAACGATGATTTCAACTATTTCACCGTTTCTGTCATCAGTGGCAGGTTGTTTAAGGATTCAACCATAGTTACAACTTTTAACGAAGATGGAACATCGCGTACCGTAACGGCAGCATACCGGTATGACGGACGCGATAAAACACATCGTCTTCATGGTGCTTCCTTAACTGACAGCCTTAAGGTTTCCGATTTGTATGTTCTGCAGTCCGTACGCTTGAGTTGCGGCAATTCGTCGGTGGAGCGAAACTGGTATCGTTCTGCCAATATAAATACAGAGTTCTACAAAGCAGTGAGCAGTAGGGGCATGCGGATGCTTCCGGTTTTAGAAAAGTTTATTTCTGATAATAAGGACACAATCCTTGTAAGGAACGACTATGCCGATTTCGGAACATACGGTGGCGTATGTCCTGTTCTCGCCCGCATCATGCACAAAGGAACGGAAGTGGCACGGCAGAATTTTCTCGGCTATGACCGTCGCGGCAATCTTCTCGCCACACGCATAAACAACGGCGTTCCTACATCATACGTCTGGGACACAGAGGCCTCATTGCCCGTTGCAGCTATTAAAGGCGGTATTGTGACTACACTACCTAAAACATCTGAGTCTGCGCTGTCTTCAGATTCTGTCCTCGTCACTCGTTACGCCTACAGACCTCTTGTGGGCTGTACCGCAATATCCTATCCCAATATGCGCACCGTCAGCTATGGTTATGACGGCGGCAGATTGTCAACGATATCAAACACAAACGGCAATTTGGTAAAATCATACGACTACGCCATATATGCCGAAGAACCACAAGAAGGCTGTAATTCGGTGACAGAGCATACCTATACGTCAGCAGGAAAAGGTACGTCCGTCACCACGTCAACATATTACGACTCTTTCGGATGTCCGGTAAACGTCGTTGCCAAAGGTGCTTCAACGGACAATCGCAATCTTGCAACCCTGACCGAATATGATGCGCTGGACCGTACCGTGAAGGAATGGCTGGCTGTTCCTTACAGTGCGGTGAACGGTCACATATCCCAATGCGACTTTCTCGGAAAGTCAGTATCAGAGTATGGTGACAGTCTTGCGTTCAAGGAGTCACAATACGAACTTTCACCGTCCGCCGAAGCTGTACGCGTCTGTCCGCCGGGTGTTGCGTTCAAGCGACCGTACACAACATCATTCTTAGGAAATAGACATTCGGGTGCTATGTATCGTTGTAAGCACTTTGTCCCGTCAAACGACTACACATTCCGCGCCCTTGGCAATTATGCCGACGGTGAGCTGGCTGTCGTAAAGACTGTGGATGCAGACAACCGTACCGTATTAACCTTTACGGACTGGAAAGGCAACAAAGTGCTTGAACGCCATATCATAGATGAAAAAAATGGCGTTATGGCTGACACTTATTATGTTTATGACGCTTTGGGCAAACTGCGTTTTGTGCTTCCACCAGCCCTGAACGGCATGACGAGAAACGTGGGAAATACTTGGAATATACACTCATGCGTGGCTCTCCGTCGGTATGCCTATTTCTACCGCTACGACAAACGCATGCTTCTTGTAGAAAAGAAACTCCCAGGTGCAGCCCCCGTGTACTACATCAATGACGTCACGGGAACCCCCGTGTTCAGTCAGGACGGCAATCTGCGCAATGTAAACAGATGGAAATACTCCATCCCCGACCGTTTCGGACGACCCGTTCTGGAAGGTCTGTGTGATGCCCCCGATGCAGCAGCTGTGAAGCAGATGTTCGTACATGTGTACAAAACAGACTTCGCCAATACCGCATCCTCAATCTGCGGCACGGGATATTGCCCCAACATAGCCCTTAAGACCCCGTCTTTATTGACAGCTATCTATTATGACGACTATCGGTTCTTGGCTCTACAGCAGTTTAAAGGCTTAAACCGTATGGGCAGCCGTAACGCCCGTGGTCTGAAGACAGGTACGATGACAGCTGTTCTTGAGCCGATTACATCTCAAGGTGATTCTGCAAACAATACCAAGACCACACCTTCAGAGATATGTTCTGTCGTTTCCTACGATAGTGAAGACCGCATAGCCTGTGTAGAGACTTCCAATATCTTAGGCGGAAAAGACCGCACCGTCACAGACTATACGTTCTCTGGTAAGCCGTCGTCTATGGCTATTACGCACACAGCATCTGGTAGGTCGACGACAGAAGAGAGCTATAGCTATACCTACGACGCCCTTGACCGCCCCCTGCAGACCCGTTATTCCATAAACAACGGCTGCAGCGTAACGCTTGCAGACAATCAGTATGACGAGCTCGGACGCTTGCAGACAGACCGTCGTAACGGCTCTGCGTCACTTGCCACTGAATACAGCTACAATATCCACGGTATGCCAACACGCATCAGCACTCCTCTGTACACAGAGAGTCTGTTCTATGAGCAGTCGCACAATGGCTCTACGCCACAATATGGCGGCAACATTTCAGCTATAGACTGGTCTGTAGCCGACGAGAGCGACACGTACGGCAAGCGTGGCTATACATTCAGTTATGACGGAATGTCGCGTCTGACGGCTGCCGGTTATCTCGAAAACGGCAAGCGCAACGACCATTTCTCCACCTCCTATAAGTATGACCTTATGGGAAACATCCTCTCGCTCCGTCGTGAAGGATTGCTCAACAGTGGCAACTACGGAACTATTGACGATCTTACCTACAGCTATAAAGGCAATCAGGTGGTGAAGATAGACGATGCTGCGGAAGAAAGCCCCAGCTACAAAGGTGCTATGCATTTCCGCGACTATGCCGACGAAGAAACGGAGTATACATACGATGCTAACGGCAATATGCTGACGGACAGCAATAAGGGAATCACAAGCATTGACTACAATGTGTTGGATTTGCCACAATGTATAAGCACAAAATCAAGGGCTTTATTTAAAGAAAACTCCAACGATACCATATACTATACATATTCGGCAGATGGAACAAAACTACGCTCCACATACAAGAAGGCAGAGTTTCGTGTATATCCGTATAATCCCAATGACTCTTCAACTTCCTTAAATATTAGTACAGTCGGTATGGCGAAGACGATAGCCAAACGTCTTAAGACCAAATACTTTTACTGTTCAAATCTCGTCTACGACAATGACAACATTTCCGCCATCCTCTTCGACGGCGGTTACGCAAGTGTGGATGACGACAATGGGATAGTAATGCATTTTTATGTGAAGGACCATCTTGGCAGCAACCGTCTGGTGGTGGATGGCAACGGCAACATCGAGGAGGTAAACCATTATTACCCCTTCGGCGCATTGATGGGCGACCGCTGTGGCGTGAGCCGAAACAAATACAAGTACACAGGCAAGGAACTTGATACTATGTACGGATGGAACATGCAGGATCATGAAGCAAGATGGTATGATCCGGTCGTGGGCAGGTGGATGGTTACAGACCCTTTGCAGGAAATATATCTTAATGTTAGCAGTTATAGCAACGTCTTAAATAATCCATTAAGGTTGATAGATCCTGATGGCAACCACGTTGAAGTTACATTAGATAAAGAAAATAAATATATTGTTACAGGAGGTGCGCTAGATGATGATAAGAATATTTATATTATAGAACATGGAAAGAGAACTGGAAATATTCTTGGAAAGTCTTTAACAAAATACTCTTTCTTTGGTAGTGATAATAAGGTCGTTGTTGGAGCCCAAATAGATATATCAGATAAAAGTGGGCAAATTTTCTTTGATAAAGACATCGTTAAAAGTAAAATAGATGTTATTTATTATATGGCCAATGCGACAGGAGGACAGAAATATGACTTTAAGACTATAGGCATTAAAAACAGAGGAAATCTGAACTGGACACAGTATTCATATCGAGGGATGCCATTCACAGATGAAAATGGTAATAAATTTATTGCATCGGCACGTGACATCGGTAACTATAGTGCTGGATATATGGCTGGTATCTCAGGACAGGGTTGGGAAGCTTCTCGTGCGGCATTTGATGCACTGGAATCTGTACAAAATGGCAGATTTTCTACAGAGGCTATGGTTTCTCAGGCCGCCGAGAAAGCAGGCTTTGATAGAGGGCACAAAAAATACTGGCAACAACAGTATGAAGTTCAAAGAATGTTACAAGAAGGACGAGTCCATACTTGGAATGTGATAAAAGGCTGGTTTAAATCGTTATTTGGAAGATAATAATAAACTTTATTCCTATTTAATAAAAGACATGTTTTTTCATCGAATAGATACTCATAAATATTTTCGAGGAGGAAAGGTACATAAAACTTTCCTTCTCGGATTCTGTATATTTGCATTTGTTTTGTTTAGGGTATTTTGGTATAGAACTTTTTATATTATCAATGAAGTAGAGCTCACTGTTTGGAAAACATATAAGGGATGCTATATAATACCTTATAAATATTGGGGAGTATTACCGCCAAAAGATAATTATCTTAGAATTTCCAATATAGGCATAGCTGATATTTTTATTTGTAAAGATAAAACACTATGTGTCTTTATTGATCCACATTCAGATGGTGCAACGGAAACTATATGCAAATTAAAATTATGTCAATACTATTCCTACAGTACTACGGGTGATAAAGAAGAACTAAAAAGAAGTAGAGATTGGGTAGAAAAATGGAAAAAATATCAGTCGAAATATCCATATATAACTATTTTTGCAAGAGTCATGAAAATTGAAATTAATGGGAAATGATTTGTTCAAAATAGATGTAGTCACTTATGTAAGTAGTGAACTATTATAAACATACGATTAATACATGGCAAAAATAATAATTAGTCTATTGATTCCATTGTTGGTTTCGTGCTCCGTACTGAATCGTAATGCCCGTTCCTCCGTAAGTACGATGTGCGTTGACTTACTTTCTGCAAGGGTAGCTGTTAAAAAAGTATTCTATATACTGGTGGATGTAACACGGAAGGTCCAACTTCTGTTGTATCTGATGACGTAGTTATTATCGTTACTCCTCAAAAAAAATAGATTATGAAGATATTATTTTTAACAATTATCATTAGCTTGAAATCTATGATGATATCGGCTCAAAACATTTCTTCTGCCACAGTTATATATTCAGGGGATCTTACAACTTGTAGAATGTATGACATTGTTCCTGAAATGTTTGATAAAGGCAATTATGGAGAATATGTAGTTACAGTAAAGGACACAACGGAAATAAATGAATTGATAAAATGTGCTGAGACTTTAAAGTTATCCAAACGCAATACTTTGGATACTCGAGGGAAAATAACGATTAATTACGATTACAAAATTCCGATAAAGCATTTGTGGATTTATTGGGGACAATTTGATGTATGCATTGGCATTAATGGACTTCAGTATGAGATCTCGGAACAGTTTGCAAGAAAGCTGAACCAAATTATGCAGAAAGAAGCCAATATAGTCGTATTCGACAGTCTTTGGTTTGAATTTCTTCATAAAAGGAATGGTGAATAAGTAGTTCGGTGCAGTACCCAAGACACATAATATTTATAATCTCCTGTTAATGGTGAATCTTACAGCACAAACAGTTGAATGGTATAACCCGCAAAAAAATAGGTTATGAAGACATTGGTTTTTAAATTTTTCGCATAAACTTATTTCATCCTTAAAAAATAAATTATGAGCAACGATTCCACAAATAAAGTCGATCCCGTTATAAAATGCTTTTTTGTCTCATTTTGTACAATTATGGCAGTGGTATTTATTTTAAGCTTTTCCATAAAAGTCCTTATTTTGTGTTTTGTAATATATGGACTTACAATAATCCCTTTAAATACATTATTTATTTATGTCATCAGTCGTATCAGACTATTCAGATGGTCATTACATAGTGTGTGGTATGTAATATTTGAAAATCTTCTACTCCTTTCTCATATGTGCCTTTATGACAGAATAACTTTGATGTACTTTCCAAAACTTAGATTCAATACTTTAAATATTATATCTGTGTTTATAGCCATTCAATTGGTGTTTGTTCTTGTAGCATCAATTTGTAGGAATAGAATGATAAAAAACAAGCAAAAACAAAAAGACGTATAATGTGGCGTCTCTTTAGAATCGGTGGCGTCTCTTTAGAATCACCATTCCTACGCCTGCTACCGCACCGACTGTCGCTCCGATTGAGTTGGCTGCGAAGTCGAGCCAGTCGCCGCTGCGGCGTCCGCCAGTGCAGTATTCCTGCAGAATCTCGATGATGCCGCTCATCAGTATGGGCGCAATCCAGGCGAGGCAGAACAGCTTTGTCCAGCTCAGCATTGGCTTGTCTGAGGGCGATGCGATGTGCATTACGGGTTGACGCTTCGTGTTGTGAAGGCGCAGATATTCGAGCCATATAGTGGCGCAAGTGCCGCCGTACATGGCTATGTGTACCCATTTGTCTATCAAAGTGACGTTGTCGAGCGGCGTACTCGGTATCGTTGCGAAACACAGAATCCATATCATAAGGATATAGAAGCACGATACCGGGTACGCCTTGAGTAGATGTCTGATGTATGTCATTGTATAAGAAATTCTTTTAATTGTTGTGTAAGAACTTCTTATTAAACGCATAAACCTTACTTTTATTGTTAAGGCATTCCCGCTTTTATTGTTAAGGCAACGGCTTTAACGCACGAGAATCTTCTTGCCGTTCACGATGTATATGCCTGCAGCGAGTCCGTCGACAGCCTCGGCTGCCGACACGGCGCTCTTGAAGCGGCGCACCGTTCTGCCGTCGGTCGCCACTACGGTTGTGGTGGCTGGGGCGGCGTTGGCTGCGATGTCTATGATGGCGGTGGGCTGGTCGGCTGTCACGTTCTTCAGGAGATAGTGGCCCTGAGAGTCCTTTTGGTTCAGTATCTCGAAGTAGGCGTTCGCCTTAATGCCCGTTACATCGGCGGTCTGCACCGAGCTCGACTTGGCGAACACGAAGTTGACGTAGTCGGTCGGTGTGTTTATCTTGAACTGCTTGCTGTACCATTTCTTTCCGTTCTTCTCCGTCGGTGTCGTCACGTTGTCGCCCGGCCATTTTTTGTTAGCCGGTGCGTGTGTGTCGTCGCCGCCCCACGTCCAGAAGTAGCAGTTGGTCCAGCCTACGTTGTCGGTGTTGACATACACGGCGATGTTGTAAGCCTCGAACTTATGCACGCTGTATGTGCGTGTCACGATAGCGCCCACCTTGCCGTTCACGAGCAGCGCAGCCTTCAGCGTGCACTTGCCGTCGGGCAGCGCAATCTTGGCGCCGTTTGTCACCTTTGCGCTCGACGCCGTAGGAGCGGTGCCGTCAGTTGTGTAGACAATCTGTGCGTCTTTGGCTGTAGAGATAGCGCGCAGCGTGACGGTAGGGCCGTTGTAGTATTCGCCCGACGGCAGCGACGGGAACACCGTCTCGGCAGAAGTAGGCAGGAAGTAGCGCCAGTGGTAGCCCTCGGCAGCCAGCGCCCATCCGTCGTCGGTGGGTGTGTATGCGTTCGCCGTGGTGCCCACCGCCGCACGCAGCTTCATGTTCTTGCCCGTTGTGGTTACGACGTAGCGCTTCGCAGAGTTCTCCGTGCACGACCATCGGCTCTCGTTGTGTATTCCGGCTATGTAGCGCACAAGAATCATGTTCTTGATGTCCTGCTTGCAGTCGGTCCAGTGCTTGTAGAACACGCATGGCGTGCCCGGCATGGCGAGCATGTAAGCGTTTGCCGCCAGCGTGTCCTTGCGTATCGGGTCCTGGTCGGCGTCGCTGCGCTTCTCGGTGTCGTGGTTCTCGAGGAACGTCACGGCGTAGCGCTTGTACACCACGTCGGTAGCCAGTCCGCCGTTCGCCAGCTTCGACCAGTTGCCGTTGTTAGCCGCGTCGCGCATCGAGTAGCGTATGGGGAAGTCGAACGCCGCCGACATTATCTTGTCGTCCACCTTCGTAGCGTTCAGCCAGTTGATTACATTCGTCTTGTTGCCGTCGAAGTATTCGCCGACGGAGTAGGTGGGGTTCGCCGCCTTGTTGTACAAGCCCGTGAACCTTCCGGCGTATCCCTTCGTCATATCGTAGCGCACGCCGGCATATCCTAAGTCGTTGAGCAGCAGGTCGAGATACGCCTTCACGCAGTTCTGCACGTTGGCAGAGTTGTGGTCGAGGTCGCGCATACCGTCCCAGTCCTCGCCCGTATCGTAGTTGGCGCTGAGGCTCACGCCCTGCTTCTTCGCCTCCTCCGCAGCCTTGCCTTTGTCGTCGCCAGCGCAAACGTCTGCAGCCGTCATCTTGTACGTCTTGCCCTTGTACGTCTCCTCGGGAAAGTCGAACCAGTTCTTCACGGTTCCGCGGTGGTTGATTACGACGTCGGCGATGGTGCCGATGCCCTTCTTCTTGAACGTGCCGATCATCGAGCGCAGCTCCTGCTCCGTGCCGAACGACGAGTTGTAGTTGGAGAACCAGTAGAGGTCGTTATAGCCCATCGACTTGCCGCCGCAGTAAGCGCTCTGCGGCACCCAGATAAGTTTGAAGTAAGGCGCCATGTCGTCAGCCTCGCTCTCAAGCTTTGTCCACTGCGATGCGTCGTAGCTGTTCCAGTAGAAGCCCTGAAGCATTACGCCCTCGTATTCAGAAGGCCAGCCTTGCGCCGACGCGTTAAGCGGCGAAAGGCACAAGCCGCATGCTATTGCGGCTGCCGATTTTAGGAATCTGTTCATTTTAGGTATCGAATTGATTGTTATTGTTTGAGGTTATCTGATGTTTGCCGAAACAATATAATTGTGTAGAAGGGCAAACAGTAGGAGAAATATGTGCAAAACCCGATTGAGGCGGGCAGCCCGTCTGGGAGATGCTGGTAGATACTGGTAGATGGCTGGTAGATAAAAACGCTATCTACCAGCCTTCAACCCGTTATCCAACAAGACGTTACAAGCCTGCTGGAAGATATGGGAGATTTTTTTAGTTACATACTAAGTACAAGTACACCTCTCGGCTGCAGCTTCACGTCCTTAGAGAGGTCGATCTTGCGACCGGTAAGGATGTTCGTAGCCTCCGTGCGGTTGCCGATAATCTCGGCGTAGCGGGCTACGGGCATTGTTGCAGCCTTCGATGTGCCGTTGAGTACTGTCATCACCGCCTTGTCGCCCAACGTGCGAGCCACTACGTACACGCCATTCACCGGTATGAACTGCGTCTGCTTGCCCTTCGTGATGACGTCGTTGTTCTGACGCCAATGGAGCAGACGGCTTGTGAAGCTGAACATAGCCTGCTCCTCCTTTGTGCGCTCCGCCTTGTTGAACGCGTTGTGTGAGTCGCCGGCGAAACCGCCAGGGAAGTCGCGGCGCACATGTCCGTCGGTAGAGCTCTTAGTGCCGTTCATCAGTATCTCCGTGCCGTAGTAGAGCTGCGGAATGCGGTTGACGGTGAGCAGCAGAGCCAGCGCCTGCTTCAGAGCTAATGTGTCCTGACCCTCGCCGAGGAAGCGGTCGGTGTCGTGGTTCTCGATGAACGCCATCACGTGCGACGGGTCGACGTACAGATAATCGTAGCAGAGCGAGTTGTATATGCGGTTGAAGCCCTTCCACCAGTCGTCGGTCTCCTCGTTCTTCGCCTGGTTGATGCGGTCGAAGAACGCGAAGTCCATCACCGTCTTCAGGTTAGAGTTCACTTCTGCCAGCGGCGAGTCCTTCTGCCATGCCGCCGTGTATGCCGGCTCCGTCACCCAAGTCTCGCCAACCGTGTTGAAGTTGGGATACTCCGTGTTCAGCACCTCCATCCAGCGTGCCATACCCTTGCGGTCGGCATACGGATAAGTGTCCATGCGTATGCCGTCGATGCCAACGGTCTCAATCCACCATTCCGAGTTCTGTATGAGATAAGTCATCACGTGCTCGTTGCGCTGGTTGAGGTCGGGCATTGAGGGCACGAACCAGCCGTCCACCGTCTCGCGCAGGTCTACCTTCGACGCATACGGGTCGAGCACCGGCGTCAGCTTGTAGCTTGTCTGCAGATACTTGTCGTTAGTCATCTGGTCGCCGTCCACGGTCTTCGTCTTCACAGCCTTCGCCTGATTCTCTGGCGCAAGCCATTCGGGTGTGTTGAACCAGTCCTTGGTAGGCATGTCCTTCACCCAAGGATGCTCGAAGCCGCAGTGGTTGAAAATCATGTCCATCACCACCTTCAGACCCTTCTTGTGCGCATCAGAAACAAGCTGACGGTAGTCGTTGTTCGATCCGAAGCGCGGGTCAACACGATAGTAGTCGGTCGTAGCGTATCCGTGATACGTACTGCTCTTGCCGTGGTCGGGCGAGTTGTTCTCAAGCACCGGCGTGAACCACAGCGCCGTGACGCCAAGCTCGTTGAAGTAGTCGAGATGCTGGCGTATGCCTTCGAGGTCGCCGCCGTGACGCAGCGACGGCTCCTTGCGGTTCACAGTGTAAGCGTTCAAGCCCTTCACTTTAAGATTCTTTCCGCTCGATGCAAATCGGTCGGGCATGAGCATGTACAGCACGTCGGCGTTGGTGAAGCCCATGTGGTCTTCGCCCTTCATGTCGCGAGCCTTCAGCTCGTACTTCACGTTAGTCTTGCTCTTGCCCGCACGGAACAGCAGGTTCATCGTGCCCGGCTTAGCATCCTTCACGTTCATGTACACCAGCAGATAGTTAGGCGAGTCGAGACGCACGAGCGAGTCGATGCGCACGCCAGGATAGTTGGTCGACACCTCTGCAGCGCGCACGTCCTTGCCGTAAACCATCAGCTGCACCTGCGGATTCTTCATGCCTACGAACCAGTTTGTAGGCTCGATGCGGTCTATCTTCTGTGCTGCATTCATAGAAAGTGATGTTGAAAGAAAGAGAGCGACGAGCGTCGCGCTCTTCATTCCCTTGTTCAATGACAAGAGAAAATGGTTTTTGAAGTTTATCATAGTTTAAAGTATTAATCGTGAACAATCAATGCCGACTGCGGAGCAACCGTCAGAGTAGAGCCGCTGATGAGTCCGAGACCTTCGGCGTTCACCTTGCCGTTAGCCACCACCTTTGTGTAGCTGCCCTCAGCAACCTTAACGTTCTGCGGCGTCTTCTGCGAGTTGAGCACCACGTATATGTTCTGCCATGCGTCGCCGCCGGCGTTGTTCTTCAGTCGGAACGCCACCACGCCCTTCGGAGCATCGGCGAACTCGAGGTTCTTGCGCACCTCCTCAGCCTTGCCCATGCGGAACGCAGGATGCGCCTTGCGCAGCGCTATGAGACCAGCGTAGTAGTCGAACACCTGCGGATAGCGCTTCAGGTTGTTCCAGTCGAGACGGTTGATAGAGTCGGGCGAGCGGAACGAGTTGTGCACGCCCTTCTTGTCGCGCAGCATCTCCTCGCCAGCGAGAATGAACGGCACGCCCTGCGAAGTGAGCACAGCGGTCTGTGCGAGCAGGTCGAGACGTATCAGTTCGTCGTCGGTTATGTACGGCATTGTAGCGCGCAAACGGTCGGTGAGACACATGTCGTCGTGACAACTCACGTAAGCCACCATCTGCGACGGCTCGTTCGTCCACGCCTCTCGCGAGTAGTTCACCTTCGTTATATCTATCTGCGGATGCGCAATGGCACCCACGATGCCGAACTTGATGCTTTCCTCTTGATTAGGCTCGCCAATGAGGAAGCCGCCCTTATGGTCGTCTGAGAACGGACCGCGCAGAGCGTCGCGCATTTCGTCGGAGAACGCACCGATGCCGTCGAGCTGCTTGGCATGAGCCTTCATAGCCAGTTTCTCCTGCGGATAGGCACAAGAGCCAGCGCTCCATCCCTCACCATAAATATATATAGACGGGTCGATCTTGTCTACCATAGCACGTATCTCGTTCATCGTTTCGATGTCGTGAACGCCCATGAGGTCGAAGCGGAAGCCGTCGATATGATACTCCTTAACCCAATACTCCACGCTCTCCTTCATGAACTCGCGCATGAGCGGCTTCTCGCTCGCCGTCTCGTTGCCGCAGCCCGTACCGTCCGAATACTTGCCTTCCGCAGTCTTGCGGTAGAAGTAGTCGGGGTAGGTCTTTTGGAAGTTGGAGCCGTTGATGTCGAACGTATGATTGTACACCACGTCGAGTATGACGCGAATGCCAGCCTTGTGCAGTGCCTGCACCATCTGCTTGAACTCGCGTATGCGTGTTGTCGGCGTAGCGGCGTCGGTAGAGTAGGAGCCTTCGGGCACGTTATAGTTGAGCGGGTCGTATCCCCAGTTGTACTGCGGCACGTCGGGCTTCGACTCATCCACGGAAGCGTAGTCGTACGACGGCAGAATGTGCACGGCGTTCACGCCGAGACGCTGCAAGTGCTCGATAGCCTTCGGCTCTGTGAGCGCAAGAAACTTGCCCTTGTTCTTCAGTCCCGACGAGAGGTCGACGGAGAAGTCGCGGTGGTGCATCTCATAGATGACGAGGTCGCACGGATTGTTGAGCGTCGGGCGCACATCGCTGTTCCAACCCTCAGGGTCGGTGTCGCGCAGGTCGACGATGGCGCCGCGCTTTCCGTTCACACCCACCGCCTTTGCGAATATGCCGGGTGTGTTGTCAGGCTGCGCATTGTTGTACACGCTGAAGAGATAATACTTGCCTTTCAAGTCGCTCTTCACCGTTAGCTTCCACTTGCCCGCACCCACATGCTTCATCTGCTTAATCATCTGCTCGGCAGGATTGTCACTGTCTGTGTCCGACAGCAGCACGTTCACTTTCTTCACGTCGGGCGACGTGGTGAGCTGGAATGTTGTCTCTTTGGGCGAATACTCCACTTCGTTGAACGTCTGTGCGACGGCGCTGTGAGCCGTGCAGGATGTCAAGAAGGAGAGGAGAATGGTCTTTAGGGTCATGATTGTTGTTATTGAACGTTTTTCAACTCTTAATTTTAAATTTACTTTCTTCCCGCTTCGTCAATCAGTTCCTTCACCTGCTCGTTAAAGTCGCGGTCGGCGAGGAGCTGTTCGATGTTCATGTGCATACGATAGCGCCAGTAGTGCTTCGGGATAGACGGAATGTTGATGCGCTCGGCGTTGGCATCAGCGAGACGAATACGCTCGTCGATGGCGAACCAGTCCTGCAGCGAGAGTACGCAGAGCATAGACGGCGAGGTGAGCTGCTGCGAAACGATGTCGCGAGCGAGCCATCCCGGCAGCGGATGCGGTGCGGCGCCGCCGCGGTAGAGCATGGTGTTGTAGAACTCCTGCGTGCGGTCCCAGTCTTCGTCCCACCACTGGCGCAGCGTAGGCATATCGTGAGTAGAGAGAGTGCACACAGAGCGGTACGGGTTGCGCGAGAGATAGCCGAACTTAACGCTCGGATCCTTCGGCATCGACTGCAGTTCGAGACTCAGGATGCGCAGCTGCTGCATTACCCACTGCACGCAGTCGGGCACCATGCCCAAGTCTTCTGCGCATACCAGCATACGGGTAGCCTGCACCAGAATCGGCAGCTTCTTCATCGCCTCGCCATACCAGAAATTGTTGTTGCGGCGATAATAGTAGTCGTTATAGAGTCGGTTGAACGCAGCCTTGTCGCCGTCCCACAGCGCCTCGTACATGAAGTTGAGCTGCGCCGTGATGCGCGGGTGGAAGAGGTTGGGGTTCTTGCGGTCGCGCACGAAGAGCACGTCGTCAACCAGCGCGTAGAGTCCGTCGCGCAGCCACACGTCCTTCTCCGTCGTCTTGCCCTCGAACGCAGTCTCAATCTTGCGCTCCGTGTCGTATTCGGGCTTGAGCGAGTAGATGTCGTCGTGCTCGTGGTTGAGATAAGTCTTGATAACCTCCTCGGTATGTTCGCGGAACACGCGCTCCACTACCCAGTGGGCTATGAACGGCGTTGTGAAGAGATGCTCCTGGAAGTTGAGACCATAGCTCTGTATTTCGTCGCGCGACATGGCGAGTGCCGGCTGGAACTGTCCGAGCAGTCCGCCTACGCAGTCGGTAGGTATAGCCCATATACGGAAGAATCCGAGCACATGGTCGATGCGGTAAGCGTCGAAATACTTAGCCATGTTCTGGAAGCGGCGCACCCACCACTCGCATCCGTCTGCAATCATGCGGTCCCAGTTGTATGTCGGTAAGCCCCAGTTCTGTCCGTTCACCGAGAAAGCGTCTGGCGGAGCACCCGCCTGCGAGTCGAGGTGGAAGTATTCGGGCTCGTGCCATACGTCGCAGCCGTTGCGGTTCACGCCGATAGGAATGTCGCCCTTGAGGATGACGCCGCGAGCGCGGGCATACTCGTGAGCTGAGCGCATCTGCTGGTCGAGCACGAACTGCATGTAGTAGTAGAACGCCACCTTATTATATAGTTCGCTCTTCGGGTTGCTGAGCGCCTTGCGGTCAGCCTCGTTCCACTGCTTGTGGTCGGGCCACTCAGAGAATACGCATGTGCCGTAGAAGTCGCGCAGATAGCAGTAGTGGGCGTACGGCGCGAGCCAGCGCTCGCAGTCGGTGAAGAACGTCTTGAACTCCTTCGACGCCAGCACCTTCTTGCCCTCCTGCTCAAACAGCAGACGGAGATACTTCAGCTTGGCATTGTTCACGCGCTCGTAGTCGATCTGCGGCAGAGCGTTCAGTTCCTCGCGCAGCACCTCGAAGCGGTCTGCCTCCAGCTTGTCTTTCAAAGCGGGCAACTGGCGCAGGTCGGCATACTGCGGATGCAGTGCGAAGATAGATATGCATGAATATGGATATGAATCGGTCCACGTGTGTGTGGATGTAGAGTCGTTGATAGGCAGCACCTGCAGGAGGCGCTGGTGGGTCTTTGCCATCCAGTCGACCATCAGTTTAAGGTCGCCGAAGTCGCCCACGCCGAAGCTACCTTCAGAGCGGAGCGAGAAGACCGGAATGAGTGTGCCCGCCACCTTCTCGTCGCAGAGTGCGTAGAACGACTGGTCGAGTGCCACCACGCGCACTTCGTTCTGCTCCAAAGGCTTGAGAGTGAGCTTGCGGTTGTCGCATGTCTCCCACATCTCATCGCCTTTGTCGCTGAACGCCACGAACTTAAACTCCAGTTCGTGTACTAACTTACTACAAATCTTATTATTGTTACCTAAACCTACTTCTTTTTCGTTTGTATTGAGCGCGTCGCCGTCGATGTCTACAATCCATTCGTTGTAGTTGTGCTCGGTCATTGGCAGCGCCTTCTTCAAGTCCCAGTTGCCCAGCGCAGCGCCTTTGCCCGTGAGAGCGAGGCGTGAGCCCGAGTGCAACTGCGGAGCGCGCACCACGAGTCGCAGCGCCTTCTTGTAAGCCAGCGGCTCCACCTTGCCCTTTGCGCGTCGGTTGACGCAGTCGGTGAACGCCGAGCTATATAAATATGTGTCGCCCGGTATCTCGTGCCAGCGGTCTTCTACGGTGAAGCGGTGCGACGGCTTCGCGTTGAGGTCGAGTCGGTGCATTATGGTCTTCCACTCGCTGCACTTTATTCCGCAGCTGTTGCGCACGCTATAGTAATAGTCTACGTGCTGTTCGCCCATGCCTGCCTCTACCTCGCATGTCCATGTCAAACCGTCGGTTGTAGACATAGCCACTGTGCGGTTGCCTTGCTGTCCGCCTACGGTGTTCAGCAGCAGCTCTTCGCCGAATACTGTCTTGTATTGGATGTTAAAAGTAATTTGCATAGTATTGTTTAGTCGTTATTAGATTCTAATTGTATTTTGCTGCAAAATTAAACAATTACGCAATTTTTTGCAAAGTTATGAACGCATTTCTTCCAAACTGCAAGGTAAACGTTTGCGCAATGGTTAACGATTACTAACAAGTATATGTTATTTATCACAAATTTCTTACTTTTGCAATCATTAGGGGGTGCACTTGTCTCAAGTGCACCCCCTGAAAGCCCTCCCTGAGAGTACCCAAGCTTATTACTAAACTTAATTATATATGAAAGTAAAATCAATCATCCTCGCTTGCTCGCTGCTGGCTACAATGTCGGCAAGCGCGCAGACCTCAAAGGGCATCGACCTCGCCAACATGAACACGGCAGTGAAGCCCGGACAAGACTTCTATGAGTATGCTATCGGTGGCTGGCGCAAGGCCCATCCGCTTGATGCAGAACACGCTCGCAACGGCTCGTTCACCGACCTCGACGAGATGAACCAGAAGCGCATCCTTGCTCTCATCGAGGAGTACTCTTCTAAACCGCAGCCCAAGGGCACACTCGGACAGAAGATAGGTTCGCTCTACAACCTCGCTATGGACAGCGTGCGTCGCAACCGCGAGGGTGCAGAACCGCTGAAGCCGATTCTGAAGAAGATTAACGACGTGAACGACCGCCGCGAGTATCAGCTCGTCACAGCACAGCTCGACGCACGCGGTCTCGACTGCCTCATGTTCGGAGTCGGCGTAGGTGCCGACATGAAGGACGCTGCCAACAACCTCGTGGGTCTTGGTCAGGGCGGACTCGGACTCGGCGAGCGCGACTACTACCTCTCTGACGACGCTCAGGTGGTTGCTGTGCGCAAGGCTTACGCCGAATACCTCAAGAAGATGCTCGTTCTCGCCGGCAACGACGAGGCTACTGCTCAGCGCAAGGCCGACGCCACAATGCGCATCGAGACACGCATCGCCAAGGCAAGCAAGAGCCAGGTAGAGCTGCGCGACGTGCAGGCCAACTACCACAAGATGACATACAACGCTCTCGTGAAGGACTTCCCGGGCATCGATTGGGGCAACTTCTTCCTGGCTGAGGGCTTCCCCGCATTCTCGCACATCGACGTAGGCCAGCTTGAGCCTATCCACGAGGTGGAGAAGATATTGGCTGACGAGCCGCTCGACGACCTCAAGGCTTACGCCGAGTCGCACGCCATCAGCTCTGCAGCAGGCTACCTCGACGACAACTTCCGCGCAGCCGAGTTCGAGCTGAGCAAGGTGATGTCGGGCGTACAGCAGGACCGTCCGCGCTGGAAGCGTGCCACAGCTCTCGTGAGCGGCGTGCTCGGCGAGGCTATCGGCAAGCTCTACGTAGAGAAGTACTTCCCCGAGTCGTCTAAGCAGCAGATGATTAAGCTCGTGCGCAACCTGCAGAAGGCTCTCTCGCAGCGCATCGACGAGGCTACATGGATGTCGCCCGCTACAAAGGCGCAGGCTCAGGACAAGCTCGCCAACTTCATCGTGAAGGTGGGCTACCCCGACACATGGAAGGACTACACCAACCTCCACGTAGACGAGCAGCTCTCGCTCTTCGAGAACATGCAGAACATCCGCGCATTCCTCTCGCAGGACTATATCTCGCGCAAGGTGAACAAACCGGTTGACAAGACCGAGTGGCAAATGACTCCGCAGACCGTAAACGCTTACTATAACCCGACCACCAACGAGATCTGCTTCCCGGCAGCCATCCTCCAGCCGCCGTTCTTCGACCCGAACGTTGATGAGGCTGTTAACTACGGCGGTATCGGCGGCGTAATCGGTCACGAGATGTCGCACGGCTTCGACGATCAGGGCTCACAGTTCGACAAGTACGGCAACCAGAACGACTGGTGGACACCAGCCGACAAGAAGAACTTCGAGGCTCGCACAAAGGTGCTCGTCGACTACTTCAGCGCTTACGAGGCTCTGCCTGGCAAGAAGATCAACGGCAAGCTCACACTCGGCGAGAACATCGGCGACAACGGCGGTCTGAACATCTCGTTCCGCGCCCTGCAGAACGTGCTCAAGGAGAACCCGGCTCTCAACAAGCCAATCGACGGCTTCACACCCGAGCAGCGCTTCTTCCTCTCATGGGCTACAGTATGGGCAGGCAACGCTCGTCCTGAGTTCGTAGACCGTCAGATCAAGACCGACCCGCACTCACCGGCTGAGGCTCGCGTCAACGGCGCTCTCCCGCAGATCGACGCTTGGTACAAGGCTTTCAACATCAAGAAGTCTGACAAACTCTTCGTGCCGCAGAAGAAGCGCGCACAAATCTGGTAATTTGTAACGGAAAGCTTTTCAAAGGTTTCTAAAGAAATATACGAAAGCGCCCTGCGTTCGGCAAAACCGGACGCAGGGCGCTTCACTTTTTGTAATCTACTTAACAATCTTCTTTCCTGCTACAACATATACACCACTTGCAAGACCATCAAGGTTCTTTGCATTGTGTTTTACGCAAACACCTTCTAAAGTATACACATTGAAGGTCGTTTCCTCCGTTACTCTGCTACCGTTGATAGCCGTAGACGGAGTTACCGTTAGCCAACCATTGTTGTAAAATAACTCGTAGTTGTCAGCCTCGCCACCACTTACAATGATTTCGTACTTGCCGGCTTGCGATGTGGCATCTGCCATGCACGAAGCAACCGGCTTAGTAGTCAGTACGTCTGCCGTCTCTTCAAGCTTAAATCCGTCATAGGTGATGTTGAACACGGGGTTCTCCATACCAGTCTCACGAGTAGCGTCCTCAGCAGTTACGTAAAGCGGAGCTTGTGTCACAACGAGATAGCCGTCTTCAAAATCAACCGCCTCATCTGTGATAGTTCCCGGCTCTATATGAATAGTGTAGCGACCACACTTACTCTCTGTAGTAGCCTCGCAGCTAAGCACGGGTTTGCCTTCTACCTTGTCACCAATAATGGTGAAGGTGAGTCGTGGATTTTCGTCGCCATATTCGCGAGCCTGATTACGAGCCTTAATCGTAGTGCCAAACTCAACAATGTTAGCAAAGTCGTTCCATTGTGCAGTGTTCTGGAAACGCATCTTTGAGCCGGCACGCACCATGAGTAAGCAACTCTCAACGTTGGCTCCTTTGAAAACGTTAGTGCCATTTAACTGCGGTATATTCTTAGAGAAGACTTTGAACTCTGTAAGAGACCAACAGTTGGCAAATGCTTCCTTACCTATCGTCTTTACATCGCTACTGAGCGAAACACGTGGCATAAGGTTACAACCCGCAAAAGCATAGTCGGCCACATTGATAACTCCATGCTTTATATCCACACCATTCGGCTGAAACGGTAAGGCAGCAATAAGAGTAGTCTTGTCGCTATTGTACACTATCCCGTCTTCGTATATAAAGTTGGCATCGGCAGAGGCCGTCAGCACCACTTCCTTTAGCTTGCTCGTATATGCCCATACTCCCTTGCCAAAACTGCTGATGCCGGTCTTTGGGAACACAATCTTCTCCAATCGCGTATTTGAGAACACCTTGTCGGGCAGACTTGCATCTCTTTCTACAGTAAGCTTCTTGCCGTTTTCCATCATGTAATAGTCGGAGCCGGCAATGATACGAGCTTCACTAAGGTCGAGAACGCGCAGATGTCCGCGGGTGCGGTTGCCTTCAGCGTCACGTCCAGCCATGCTACGCAGCGCGCGCAGGTCGGCAGCGTTGATGTTTCCACTCACTGTTAGCGTGTCGTAGTTGTAAAACTTGTCGGCCTCTATTTGTGCAGCAAGCGTTCCTGCGGCTTCAAGAGCAATGCTGCCCTTTAAGGTTGATGATGTCTTGTCTGGCGTGATGTTTATCACAGCTTCTTGATTGCTTGAGAATTTGTATGCCTGTGGGTCGAGGATGTTTATATCGTAATAGCCGTCGTAGTTGCCATCCCATCCCCAGTTGACATGCACCTTACCTTCTGCGTCATATCCGTCGAGAACGAATGAGTGGCCACCCATTGACTTATCGAATCCGCCATACACGAGAGGCTGCTTATTGTTGATCTGTTCGTAAATGATGCGCATCCACTCATTGTCAGAATAATCCTTCCTCACGATATATTTGGCATCCTCAATGCCATAGTAGCGTTGCAAGCCTTTAGCCACATTCTCGTGCAGGGCACCGCTACCACCATCGGTTTCGCTGCCGTACTCCATACCAACCGCCACACCCAGGTCGTGCATTATGAGTGCCACGGCGTCGCCTTCTTCTACGGAGTACTTGGAATCGTAGGTCTCGAGCATTGCGTTCCAGTCGTACTTGCTCTTTTCGAAGTCTGCACTTATCTTTGTGCCCGACATATTGTTGGCAGGATAATAGATGGTGCGGCTGCCGATGCCATGCTCCGGAGCACGATGATAGCGAAGCACCTGAGCTGTCGACGTAGCGGCGCATCCCGTCAGTGTGCGTGTGCCGTTGGTGGCAGTAGGGCAGAGGTTGTTGTATGGCTTATTCTGTCCCCAGCGAGTCTCGCAAAGAGCTGCTACCGACTCGGCATAGCCATACCCGCTCGGCATCTTGTTCACAAGAGCCACTTTAGACGCCTTTGCGCGTGAGACCACCGCCTCGTTCACCATAGAAAGCCACCACTCAAAGTTGGGGTTGGCTGACTTCGGCTCGAACTTCGTGTCGCTATATCCTAATATGGCTGGTGAAGTGTCGTCGGTTGCTATAACTGCAAACCCATTGCCTTCAGAACCATATACCACATAGCCCTCTGACACTTTCAGCTCCTTTATTGCTTTGGTGTCGATTGAGAACGATCCTCTTGCCGCAGCCCTCATTCTTGCGCTACCTAATAGCTTTATTGCCACGGCTTTCATCTGTGTCTTGGAGCGCGGCGCTGCAGAAGCGCCGGCTACAAGAAACATGATGGCAAGAGGAACGAATGTGTATCTTTTATTAATGTTCATATCGTCTACTTGTCTACTCGTCTACTTAACTATAACTTTCTTACCATTTACGATGTACACTCCCTTCTTCATTGTTGAGAAGTTGCTTACGTTTGTAGCAACGCGTATGCCGTCGATGGTATACACATCGAATGTCTTATCGGCTTTGAATACGTCGTTGATGCCGGTTGTGGCGTCTGTAGCAATGGTAGCTTCCGACTCGCCGTCGAAATAAACCGCTGTTACACCGTAGACGTATTTAGTGTTGCTATCGGCCGTTTTGTCAACAAACGTTGTCTGGTCTGACGGTACTGTGCCCACGAGGGTTCCATCACGATATATGCGATATAGTATCACGGTACCCGGACCGTAGGTGTAAGTGATGTCGTCAATCATGAATACGAACGAGTTAGCTGCCTCTGTATTATGGTTGATGGCAAAATACTTGCTGCCTGCTGGCAACTCTACGCTTACTTCCTCCCATTCGCCTTTCGATGTGGTGTGCGTCTCACCAATCTTTGTGAACGAAGCCTGCTTGCTATCTGTAGTAGAGTAGAGCACGTCGAAGGTCTCCGGATAATTAATCTTCTGGTCGGTATCGTTCTCGTTTTTCACCCAGAACGATATTGTCTGCTGCTCGCCAGACAATTCGGGCGAGAAGAGCCAGTTGTCCTGCGTCACGTCATTGCCTCCATCGTCGGCACGGTGGAAAGCGGCAAGATACTTACTGCCGGTGTGTGCCTTGAAGCCCGGAACCTGCTCGAGTTGCTCTTTAGAGAGCCATCTGTCGAGTGGGTCGGCAAGGGTGAATGCAAACGAAGTGCCCTGTGACGGATACTTCATGTTGAACGGACCGCCCGTCGTTCCCGTATTGTTTGCCACCGACTTCCAGTCGCCAAACAAATCGGTGCTCCATGACGTGTACGACTCGAAACTCTCTGTTGCAGTCTTCGATTCGGAATCAACCGCTGTCCATGCTACCTCCACTCCGTTCTCTGTCTTTGTGGCTGTAGCCGAGTCGGGGTGCGGCTTGGTTGATATCTCAAACTTAGTGGATGCTGATACCTCATTGTCATCGGTGTTCAGGTCGTTGCTGTATACCACGACGGCCTTTAGCTCTACACCCTCCTTGTCCTCAAGGATGCTGATAGGATACTCAAAATTGAATGTCTTGAAATAGTATGCCTTCAATGGTTCGGCAGGAGTCTTAGAGGCAATAAGTTTGTTGTTGGCATACAGCTCTACCTTATAGCCGCGCGCATCCTTTGAGCCGAAGTTGTTCACCGTGACCTTCACATTCTCCGTGTCGCCCTTTCTTGCTGTCTCCGGAGCTTCTATCTCTGCACTCAAATCGTAGGTGTATGTATCGCGTATGAACATACGGTCTATGTATACTACATTGCCGGTGTTGGCCTGCGCCACAAAGTTGACAGACACGAAATCCTTATCTACATAGTCGGCAAGCGAAACGGCAGAAGCGGTCCACTTTCCTTCGTCCTTAGCTGCGTCAATATTTGCTACCTCTTCGGTCGTACCATCGGGCAACTCTACTTCAATCTTTATCTTGGCATTGCTGCCGGTTTCTGCCTTGTGGTAGAAGATGAGTTTCGGTTCGGCAGCACCGGCGAGTGCTATCTTTCCGGTTCCGAGATAAGCCCAGTCGGTATCGGCTTCCGAAATCATGTGGAAGGCTCCGCCATCGTTGTCAACACAGTCGGGATAATTGTCGTCAATGGTCCAGAAATCTGACTTGCCCGTGCCGTACGTGGTCCACAAACGTCCGTGCAGAAGATTCTTAGCCACGCTCTCAGAGAACGGAAGCTCGTAGGGCTTGCCGAGCATGATAGAAGGCAACGCCTTGTATGAGCTCTGTCCGTAATCGTTTTTGGCCGAAATCCAGAGTGTTTTAAGAACCTGTGCACCGGTGTTCGTAACCATTGGTATGTCTATTGTTGTTTGACCCTTAACCGAGTCCACTTTAGTATAAGTGGGATAATAGTCGGAACCGCCACGCTCTGCAATGACATAGGTCACGTCTGAGAGGTCTACATATCCGTCGTAATTGCCGACATTCGACTCCTCCCATGTGAATGTCACCTTGTCGGGATGCTCTGCTGTGCGACGATTTTCGGGTTCCAGCGGCGATGTCTGTCCTACATATATAGCTACCGGCTTACAGTAGAAGCCCGCACCCTGCTCGTTCACTGCTGCCACACTATAGATATTGATGCCGTTTGTTGCGGTATTGTCAGTGAATGTCACTGTCGCACCAGGTTCGGCTGATGGTGCCTCTGCCACTACCTGGCCCGAACGGCGGATGAGAAACTTGGTTATATTCTCGAGGTTGCTGCCGTCGTAAGTCTTTTCTGGGGCCTTGAATGAGAGAGTGGCTTGCAGTGATCCTTTCTCAGCGGCTACAACAGAAAGATTGCTAACGCTGTCGGGAGCGTTTAGCGAGATGCCCTCGCCAATAGTGATATCGTCGATTTTCAGACCTTGCTGTCCCTTACTGCTGATGTCGTGGAAACCGATATACAACTCATCGTCTTCTGTGGGCGTGAAGGTGGCTTTGCGCACTTCATAGTCGGAGAGCTCTATAGTCTCCTCGGGCATAAGTGTCTCTGTCATGCCGGCAGCCGTTGCGCTTTTGCCATACTTCACCTCAAACTTCTGCGGATACCATTTTGAGGTGCCCTTGACACGGAACGATAAATTGTATACGCTACCTGCTTTCACCTTCAGAGCCGGCAGTATAAGCCACTCGTCGGCATCTGTGTTCTCCGATTTTGCAGTAGTTGCACATGCGTCCTGATCGTTTGACCAGTTAGGCTCGTCCCAAGCCCATGTTACACCGTCGCCGTTGCCGTCGATTATTTCATAGAGCGCCATCTCCGAAGCATCGTCAAACGTACCGTAGAAAGGTGGCGTTATGGCGTTGCCGAAAGCCACATAGTTGCTCACAACCTCATCGCCCTTCACTCCGCCGTTGACGGGTGTGATGCCATAGCCGTATACGGCCTTGCCGGCATCGGAAGGAAGCATCTCTGTATAGGATGTGCCAGCGTAGCCTTCCTGCACAATCTTTCCTTCTGGGTATCTCACAATGTTATATTTGATGTCGCCCATATAACCTCCGTAGAGTCCTTCTGTAGGTGCGCTCCACGTGACGTTCACCTTGCCGTTCTTGTCAATGGTGGTTGTTACGTTCTGAGCCGGTTTCGGCTTGTCCATACCGACATACTTGCTGCCAAGAAGGCGTGGGCTCTGTCCTGCTTCATTGGCAAGAGTGATGATGAAGTTCACGTTGCCGTTGTCTTTCAGCGTCACGTTCTGACGTACCTTACTGCCTGCTGCGGCCTTACCCTCGGCAAGGGTGTCGGTGCCGTCGGTGATGGTATAGGTGATATCGCCGTTGAGTTCATCGCCGGCGAACGTCTTTGTAGGCACATCAAAACAAACATCGCCCGTGAGCGAGCCGTTCTTGAAGTCGAATGTAAGGTTCTCGGCAATGGCAGGTGCTCCGTCCTCGGCTGCAGGCTTCGGGATAGAGAGCATTGTTATCATGTTCTGACCCTCGAAATCGCCGACAAGCGACAGACTTGCGTCGGTGAGGTCTACAGTGTAGAGCGTCGACTTCTTGTCGGCCTCTACACAGGCCCAATAGAAGGTGTTGGTCTTTTGGTCTATCTCACCACTCTGGTAGTAGAAGCTACCATCGCTCAACTTCAGTTGCTTGCCCGTTGAGCCTATATAGGTCTCTGCTGCAGTATCGGTGTCTATCTTGTAGAGGTTGCCGTCGGTAGCTACACCATAAAGCACGCCCTGCTTGGTCACACCCATTGCCACATACGAGTGGCGCAAGTCGCCAATCTTGGTGCGCGTCATCTTCTCGTAGTCGACAATGCAAAGTTCGTCGCCGTTTCCTTCCGAATTGAGGAAGTCGCCATATACCGTCAAACCATCGGGAGCAATAGCCGTTTCGTTGGCTATGAACGATTTGTTGTCAATCGACTTTTCTGCAAGTTTCTCCCACGTGTCTGTGTTATACTTATAATAGTATATCATATCAACACCCCAGAAGTTCTGATACATGATGAAGTAGAGATTGTTGCCAATCCATGCTCCACTGCCCGTAGCACGGAAGAAGTCTTCAACATATAGCTGCTTAACCTTTACGGGATCTTTAGCCATAAATTCATACCATCCGTAAGCGTAATAGTCTTGGCTGACACTGGCCCACCTGTTGTCGAAGAGTACATTGCCCCAAAGCTTCCGGCCATCCTCGGATGCCACACGCATAATGGTGTTGCTAATGCTTGGGACAGATTGCTGTGTAGCTCTAATCTGAGCATTTGCACCACAGATTGCGAAATTCGCTAACAGTGCAACTGCCCCGATTCTTGATAAAGTGTACTTTTTTCTCATATTTTTTTAATTGGTTATAGTTTACAAAGAGTTTTAGAAAAGAAATTCTATGCAAAGATACATTATTAATATTTAGGAATAAAAGGTCTGGCAGCCTTTCTTGCAAAATGACACGCAAAATACCTACAACTTGTTAGTTGGTTTATGCTCAAATGAGCAAAATGTACACAAATAGGTATCGTATCGTGCAATGTGTTTGTTGAAGTTCTCGGTTCTTTAGTGTATACGTATCGGTTGTTTGTAGTGGGAACGTGCCACCGCTCGCGTCCGCCGTCCGAACGGATCGCGTCCGCCGTCCGATCAGATTGCGTTCGGTGTCCGATCGGATTGCGTTCGGAGTCCGATCAGATTGCGTTCGGTGAACGATGACAAAGCGACGGCAACTGCCGCGTTAACACTGAAATGATTGTTTGCGAACACACGCTGCAAACTATCTAAAAGAACGTGAAAAAGCAGAAAAACTCGCTGTTTTATTTGGCTGATACGCCGAAATAATCTATATTTGCGCTGTCTTAGTTACATAACGGCATTGACGTTATACAGACGACAGACAAACAATTTAAAAACGAAAGAATCTATTATCAACTAAAAAACCTTTTATACTATGAACGTAGAGAAAATCATGCATGATCTCGAGGCTAAGCACCCGGGAGAAGCCGAGTATTTGCAGGCAGTACGCGAAGTTCTTATCTCAATCGAGGACGTTTACAACCAGCACCCAGAGTTCGAGAAAGTTAAGCTTATCGAGCGCCTTGTAGAGCCGGAGCGCATCATCACTTTCCGTGTTCCTTGGACAGACGACAACGGTGAGGTACATGTAAACATCGGCTACCGCGTACAGTTCAACGGCGCCATTGGCCCGTACAAAGGCGGCTTGCGTTTCCACCCGTCAGTGAACCTCTCAATCCTGAAGTTCCTCGGTTTCGAGCAGACATTCAAGAACGCACTCACCACTTTGCCAATGGGCGGTGGCAAGGGCGGTTCAGACTTCTCTATCCGCGGTCGTTCAGACGCAGAAGTTATGCGTTTCTGCCAGGCATTCATGACAGAGCTCTATCGCCACATCGGTCCTGATGAGGACGTTCCGGCAGGCGACATCGGCGTAGGCGGCAGAGAGATTGGTTATCTCTTCGGCATGTATAAGAAGCTCACACACCAGTATCAGGGCGTGCTCACAGGCAAGGGCTTGGAGTTCGGCGGTTCGCGCATCCGTCCTGAGGCTACCGGTTACGGCGCACTCTACTTCGTACAGCAGATGCTCGCAACACGCGGTCTCGACATTAAGGACAAGACAATCGCTATCTCTGGCTTCGGCAACGTAGCTTGGGGCGCAGCCAAGAAGGCTACAGAGCTCGGTGGTAAGGTTATCACTATCTCTGGTCCTGACGGATACATCTACGACGAAGCAGGCATCGCAGGCGACAAGATCGACTACATGCTCGAGCTCCGCTCTTCAGGCAACGATGTCTGCCAGCCGTACGAGGACGAGTTCCCAGGCTCTAAGTTCGTTGCAGGCAAGAAACCTTGGGAGGTTAAGGCCGACATCTACCTCACATGTGCTACACAGAACGAGCTCAACGGCGCCGACGCCGACATGATTCTCGCTCAGAAGCCGTTGTGCGTTGCCGAGGTTTCAAACATGGGCTGCACAGCTGAGGCTGTAGACAAGTTTGTTGCTGCTGAGCAGCTCTTCGCTCCTGGCAAGGCTGTCAACGCAGGTGGCGTAGCTACATCTGGTCTCGAGATGACTCAGAACTCTATACGTCTGAGCTGGAGCGAGAAGGAAGTAGACGAGAAGCTCCACTACATCATGCACTCTATCCACGAGCAGTGCGTGAAGTACGGCAAGCGTGCTGACGGCTACATCGACTATGTACGCGGCGCTAACATCGCTGGCTTCATGAAGGTAGCCAACGCTATGATGGCTCAGGGCATCGTATAATGATCCCGACCGCCGCAAAAAACAATATGAATACGTGAAAATAAGAAATACGACATTAGTAATTCTTGCAACAATAAGCCTTGCCTATGTCTGCGCACAAACGCAGACAGGCAAGGCCTCGTTCTATTCTAAACGTGCCACAGGCTCTCGCACAAGCAGCGGAGAGCGCCTGCACCACGACAGTCTGACGTGCGCTCACCGCACCTATCCCTTCGGCACGCTGCTGCGCGTAACCAACGAGCGCAACGGCAAGCAGGTTATCGTGCGCGTCACCGACCGCGGTCCGCACGGACGCGGACGCATCATCGACCTCTCTTATCGCGCCGCCGACGAACTCGGCATTATTGCGCAAGGCGTAGCAGTAGTAAAGGTGGAACGTCTGCGTAACACGAAAGTGCCGTTCAAGTCCGAAGACGCCCTGCCCGAAATCGACTTCGAAGTCACCGAATACACACTACCCGAAGACGGCATATTCCATTTCAACAACAATGATCAGCAGGTGCATGTAAAGAAGCTGCATACGCCTGACAAGAAGAAACAGTCTGCTGATAAGAAGAAGTCGGTTGCAGACAAGAAGAAACAGTCTGTGGGCAAGAAGAAACAGACTACTCATAAGAAGCGTTCTAAGGGCAGGAAGTAGGGTGGAGCTTTTGCCATTCTTCAAGCAAAAGCCCGGCTATGTAGCCATCGCTACGGCAGTGCATGTCAGCAATGCCCTCGCTGACCATTCTATATACATACGAGTCGTAGAAGAACTCCAAGGAGTTTTCTAAAGAAATTCCGCTCTGCTCGCTGAATAGTTTCACGATGCGGGCATATTTCATTTGAAGTATAGTCTTGTTTGCTTCCATTCTCTCGTTTCTTGTTTTTATTTTATCTCTTCTGCCTCAATGAAGTGCAGACTTTTACTGATTACCTTCTGACTGGTGATGCATATCTGATGGTTGGGATGTATGAATGCCAGGCGTTCCAATGCTTCCGTCTTGCTGATGTTGCCAGAGAAGTAAAGATCTATCGTGTTGAACACTTTGTCGTCTGCGATGCCGCCTGAAACAATATCGTAAAGCTCTGTTGGCTTTCCGGCACGACACGCTGCAACAAAATCAAGCCATTCTTCGTTATAGGCTTCAAACTTTTTGACGTTATACTCACTTAAATCATCATTCAGTATGTAATGATTCAAGAAAGCCTTGTCACCGCGGAACAGAAAGCGTTGCGAATACTTCCGCGCTTGTTCTTCAAGCGCAGTAAGATAGAAACCTTTTCCAAAATCAAGCAAGTCGCGCGAGTGGTATACATCGGGAGTATCAATGATACAATTAGATGCGTGGTATAGTTTCATGCTAAAGTTCCTCTTTTTTTCAGTAGTTCAATCAAGTCGTTCATAATATAGTCTTTGCCGAACGTGTGGAGTACGTCGTAGCAAGGCAGAATATATCCGTCCAAGATTCCAGACGAACGAAGCATTTTGTAAACTTTGCTTGCGCTCATGTTAAGACGCTCGGAGAGATTGCCTACGCAATAAGTTATGAAATCCAGCTGATACTCTTGCATAAATTAAAATCTGTGTAGTATTATATTCGCAAATATACTTCTTTTTGGCTAATCAGCCAACTTTTATTGCCGTTTTCTTATAATTCGTATGCTTTGTATTGCTATTTTTTCTAACTTTGTAATGCAAAGTATATTAACGTGTTAAAAACAAACTAATCATGTTGAAGCAAATCATAACAGCAATATTCTTCTCCGTGTTCTGTCTCTGTGCGCAGGCAAAGACAGTGTCAACAGCCAACTGGCAAGTCATTCCGCTACCGAAGCAGGTGACTGCTGTCGACGCACAGTCGTTTGTGCTCAGCAAGAAGACAAGCATATTCTACACCGACGGCGACGCTAAGCAGAAACGCAACGCTGAGTTCCTCGCTTCTTACATTAAGGAACTCACTGGCATCGACGTTGCGCTCACAACACGCAAGACCGACAACCAGATTCGCCTTGCCGTTGCAGATGTGGATGGCGGCAGCGAGGCTTATCGCCTCAATGTGTCGAAGAAGGCGGTCACCATCGACGGCGCAACCCATGCCGGTGTGTTCTACGGAATGCAGACCGTGATGAAGTCGCTGCCTATCGTGAAGGGTGAGAAGCAGGTGCTCTTGCCGGCTGTGGAGATAGCCGATGCGCCGCGCTTCGCCTACCGCGCGTTCATGATCGACTGCGGCAGACACTTCTTCAGCGTCGACTATCTGAAGAAACTCATCGACATCTTCGCGATGCACAACATCAACTACTTTCATTGGCACCTCACCGAGGACCAGGGATGGCGCATCGAGATAAAGAAATATCCGCTGCTTACCGAGATTGGCTCGAAGCGTACGGGCACAATCACGGCTCCGCAGTCGGGCGAGTACGACAGCGTGCCGGTTTCGGGCTACTATACGCAGGAGGAGGCTCGCGAGATAGTGCGCTACGCTGCCGAACGCTACATAACTGTTATCCCCGAGATTGATATGCCTGGCCACATGCAGGCTGCTTTGGCTTCGTACAACGACCTCGGCTGTACGGGCGGTCCGTACGAGGTGTGTCGCCACTTCGGAGTAATCAAGGAAGTGATGTGCGCAGGCAAGCCGCAGACGCTGCAGTTCGCCAAGGATGTCATCAACGAGATTATGGACATCTTCCCTTCGCCCTACATCCATATCGGCGGCGACGAGTGTCCGAAGGAGCGTTGGAAGGAGTGTGAGCGCTGTCAGGCGAAGATAGCCGAACTCGGACTGAAGGATATAGAGGGACACTCGAAGGAGGAGCAGCTGCAGACCTGGTTCATGGACGAAGTGGCTAAGCAAATTCGCGCTCGCGGCAGAAAGATGATAGGTTGGGACGAGATACTCGAAGGCACGCCTTCGAAGGATGTGACGGTGATAGGCTGGACAAGTCCGAAAGCCACCGTGCGCGCGGCGAAAGCCGGTCACCCTACGGTGATAGCGCCCATACAGCACTTCTACTTCAGCAACGTAGGTCTGAACAAGATAACTGGCATCCCGAGCATAGAACGTGTGTACAACCTCGAACCGTATCAGGACGGACTCACGCCTGCCGAACAGCAGAACGTAATCGGCGCCGAGGGCTGCATCTGGACCGAATGGGTGAAGGACGCGAAGAAGATGGAGTGGGAACTGCTGCCGCGTCTGGCTGCGCTTTGCGAGGTGCAGTGGACGCAGAAGGAACAGCGCAATCTCGACTCGTTCCTGCAGCGTATGCTCCACATCCACGACATCTACCGACTCAAGAACCTCAACTATAAGGAGGACATTGAGGCGGCTGTGAAAAAATAGACAGCTATGCCGACGTTTTTTAAAGATAATTGACTATTTACAAACTGTAACAGAAGGCTTCTGCCTTCACCATAAACAATAGAGTTATGAAGAAATGTTTGATAATGCTTTTAGGTGGAGCGATAACGGTGAGCAGTTGCTCCACTGGCGCAGGCACGGGTGCCTACGCAGGCGGCTCAATGGGCTCGGTGCTCGGCTCCGCAATCGGCGGAATCGTAGGCGGACCGCGCGGACACGATATAGGTACAGTTGTAGGTATGGCTACGGGTGCAGCAGCCGGTGCGGCTGTGGGCGACGCTGCCGAGAAGAAGCAGCGCCAGAGCGTGGGCGTGCCGACAGAAGAACAGCAGCAGCGCAGACCGTCTGAGCGCGAGATGCGTGCGCGCCGCAACCAGCGCATTCAGCGTGAGAAGGCTATGCAGCGTCAGCGTCAGCAGATGCAGCAAAACGATGCCGAATACGATGATGATGTGTACTTCGACGCGAAGAAGCCAAGAGATATTGACGCGAAGAAACTCAAAACTTCCGATGCTGAGGAGCCAGGAAAGCCAGAAAGACCTATGCCGTTCTACAATAACGAGGGCTTCCCGGAGGGTCAGCACTTCAAGTTGGAGCGCATACCGAGAAAACAAATCGACAACAATGTGCAGGAGGAACAGCCGCAGGAGAGCCGTCTTGACACTGATATCGTTGTCGATGAAACCAATTCAAGTGACGACAGCTTCGACTTTGAAAAGGGAGAATAATAAGAAGACTTGTAATAAAAGTAGCGGAGGCCGGAAACCTCCGCTACTTTTTTTATTTCAGTACGAATACTTTCGTCTCGTGCGCAGCCACCGTGCCCTTCCATTTGTTTGCACGCTGCGCAATGTTGCGGTGTTGCCAAACGTCGCGCACGGTGTACTTGCCGTTGAGTCCGACGGTGGCGAAGTTGAGGCTCACACGCTGTGCTGCGTCCGACGGATTGAGGATAGCCACGGCGTGCGAACCGTCAGCCAGCGGTTTCACGTACACCTGCTGCGTCGGCTCGTTCACGATGCGCTCCGCAGCCTTGCCCAGAGCGTCCTGATTGATGGCGATAATCTCCTTGTTGAGCAGTATGCGGCGGTCGTCGTCGGTCACTTTGCGCAGGTCGTTGGTCATGGCGAGCACCGACGAGAGCATACACCACATGCTCATCTGCGTCTGATATTCGGTCTGAGTGCAGCCCACGCCGCCGAGATCGCTCGACGGACCGCCCGTTCCGCGCAGACCAACCACGAGCATGTCCATGTCGGGCCATTGTCCTGGGCGGGCATGCTTGGCGAGTGGTGCCGTAATGTTGACGATGTCGAGAATGCCCATGCCGCCTTCCTTCACGATGTCCTTCCACATGTCGCGCACGTCGTAAGAAGTGCGCCAGAGCTGTCCGCCCACTTCCTCGCACCACTCCTCGCCTTGGCGCTGTCCCCATTCGCAGATGCCGAGCACGATGTCGCGGCCAGAGTTCTGCAGCGCGTTAGCCATTGTGCGGTAGCGCTGTCTTGCCGTGGCGCTGTCCTCAGGCGCGTTGCAGTAGTCGTACTTCAGATAGTCGATGCCCCACGAAGCGAAGGTGCGTGCGTCCTGCTCCTCGAAACCGAGGCTCGCTGTCCATCCGCCGCAGGTGAGTTGCGCCGCATCCGAGTAGATACCGAGCTTCAGACCCTTAGAGTGGACATAGTCGGCGAGCGCCTTTATGCCCGACGGAAACTTCTCAGGGTCGGGTATGATGTTGTTCTGTCGGTCGCGACCGCCCTGCCAGAGGTCGTCGATGAAGATATATTCGTAGCCGGCGTCGCGGAATCCGCCTTCGACCATAGCGTCCGCTGTCTCGCGGATGAGCTGCTCGTTGATGTTGCCCTGGAAGAGATTCCATGTCATCCAGCCCATAGGCGGTTTCGGCGCAAGTTGCTTGCGTGGAGTGGGGACGTTCTCAGCCGAAGCAAAGAGCGACGAGAGGCAGAGAGCTGCCGAGAGAATAAAAGATTTGTTCATAATGATTTGTTTGTTATAGATGTTGTGATGTTGAGATGTTGAGGTGGTGAGATATGATGGTGAGGTGTTGAGATGTGATGTTGAGGTGTTGAGATATGCATTGCTAATGTCAACACAACACCATCTCACCATCTCACCACCTTTATTGTGCAAAGTTAGCAATAATTTCCGTTCGTTCTGTATAATGTCCCCGATTTTCTTTGCTCATTGAAACGTAAAGGTTAATTTTGCACGTAGCGGAGGTCTCCGGCCTCCGCAGCACCAAGTGTATAGCGTGAAGAGTTGTATTCTAAACACGACAACTCGCTATAAAGTAATTTGTGTTATTGATTGCTGCGGAGGCCGGAGACCTCCGCTACGGAAATAGCTATGGAAAAGAAATATAGATTTGAAGTCTGCGCCAACGGCGTAGAGAGTTGTTTGGCAGCGCAGGAAGGCGGCGCCGACCGTGTAGAACTTTGCGCCGGCATACCCGAGGGCGGCACCACGCCGTCGTACGGCGAGATTAAGGTTGCGCGCCGTGTGCTCAGCACGACACGCCTCCACGTGATAATACGTCCGCGCGGCGGCGACTTCCTCTATACGCCGCTCGAAGTGGAGCTCATGGTGGAGGATATACGCGTGTGCCGGGAGTTGGGCGTCGATGGTGTGGTGATAGGCTGTCTGTGTGCCGATGGATCGCTCGACATGGATGCCAACCGTCGCTTGGTTGAGGCTGCCCAGGGCATGTCCGTCACGTTCCACCGCGCCTTTGACCGCTGCAACGATCCGCGCCGCGCACTCGAACAGCTCATCGAGCTCGGCGTCGACCGCGTCCTGACATCGGGTCAGCAGCCCACGGCGCTCGAAGGTGCACCGTTGCTCGCCCAGCTGCACAAGCTTGCTGCCGACCGCATCATTATTCTCGCTGGCTGCGGCGTGAATGAGCAGAACATAAAGCAGATACAGACTGAGACTGGTGTCTGCGAGTTCCACTTCTCGGCGCGCGTTCCCATAAAGAGCCGCATGCAGTACATCAATCCCGACGTGTACATGGGTGCGAAGGATGCCGACGAAGGCACGCTGATGTACACTTCGGCTGAGCGCGTACGTAATACCATCGCGCAGTTGCAGTAGAAAAAGTCTGGTATCTATCGCATACAACACTTTAAGAAACTTTCATGTGCCTTCAAGGGGGTGCACTTGTCTCAAGTGCATCAACCGAGCAAGAGGTGCACCAACCGAGCAAGAATTACACCGTTTACTTGGTTGTGCAGCAGAGACTGCTGCACCCCCTGAGAAAAGTGCATCAACCGAGCGAGATTTGCTGTCTCCTACAGATTTCACTTTAAACGGATTTAGGGTATATAATGAAAAACGGATTAAGCGGATTAATCAGACTCCTTCATTGTATAAGGAATCCGTTTAATCCGCTTAATCCGTTGTTGAATTATTCCGAGCAGTACAATCCGCTGTTAAATCATTCCAAGCAGACAGTCTGCTTAATCAGTTGCCGCTTTATCCCAGCACCTCGATAGCCTTGCGCATGCGCTTCAGCGTCTCCTCCTTGCCGAGGAACGCCGAGATGTCGAACATGCCCGGGCCCTTGCCGATGCCTACGAGCGTGAGTCGGAAGGCGTTCATAACGTCGCCGAGCTTGTAGCCCTTCTCCTCAATCCACTTCATCACTACCGGCTCCTGACCCTCTACCGAGAAGTCGTCGATGCCCTCGAGCACCTCAGCCAGTTCGCCCATCACCTTAGCCGAATCAGCCTTCCAGCGCTTCTTCACGGTCTTCTCGTCGTACTCCGTCGGAGCGATGAAGAAGAACGAGCAAAGCGGCCACAACTCCTTAACGAAGTTCACGCGGTCCTTCATCATAGCCACCACCTTAGTGATGCGCTCCATCGACTCGTCTACGCCGTTGTTAGCCACGATAGGCGCGAAGAGATTAGCCACCTCCTCGTTCGACTTCTTCAGCATGTACTCGTGGTTAAACCAGATGCCCTTCTGATAGTCGAAGCGTGCGCCAGCCTTAGAGCACTTGTGGATGTCGAACGCCTGCACAAGCTCGTCAAGAGTGAAGAGCTCCTGCTCTGTGCCAGGATTCCAGCCGAGCAGTGCAAGGAAGTTGACGACTGCCTCGGGGAAGTATCCGCTCTCGCGGTAGCCTGAAGAAACGTCGCCCGTCTTCGGGTCGTGCCATTCGAGCGGGAACACAGGGAAGCCCAGTCGGTCGCCGTCGCGCTTTGAGAGCTTGCCCTTGCCTTCCGGCTTCAGCAGCAGCGGCAGGTGAGCGAATTTAGGCATAGTGTCTTCCCAACCGAACGCGCGGTAGAGCAGAACGTGAAGCGGTGCGCTCGGCAGCCACTCCTCGCCGCGAATCACGTGCGTAATCTCCATGAGGTGGTCGTCCACGATGTTAGCCAAGTGGTATGTAGGCAGCTCGTCGGCGCTCTTGTAGAGCACCTTGTCGTCGAGAATGTCGCTCTTGATAACCACGTGACCGCGTATCATGTCGTCGATGTGCACCTCGATGCCCGGCTCTACCTTGAAGCGAACCACGTACTGCTCGCCGTCAGCGATGCGGCGCTCCACTTCCTCCTTCGGCAGAGTGAGCGAATTGGTCATCTCGCCGCGTGTGTGCGCGTCGTACTGGAAGTTCTGAATCTCGGCACGCTTAGCCTCAAGCTGTTCCGGCGTGTCGAAAGCGATGTAAGCCTTGTCGGCAGCCAGCAGCTGCTCTACATATTTCTTATATATGCTGCGGCGCTCGCTCTGTCGGTACGGACCATGTTCGCCGCCGAAGCTCACGCCCTCGTCGAACTTGATGCCGAGCCAGCGGAATGACTCGATGATATACTCCTCAGCGCCCGGTACGAAACGGTTGGAGTCGGTGTCCTCGATGCGGAATACGAGGTCGCCGCCGTGCTGGCGAGCGAAGAGATAGTTGTACAATGCTGTGCGCACGCCACCGATGTGCAGCGCTCCTGTTGGACTTGGTGCGAAACGCACCCTCACTTTTCTATCTGACATATTTTGTTTTGTTGTTTTGTTTTCAGTGCAAAGGTAGTGCAATTATTTCGTATTTTGTGATTTTTTTTGTAATATTGCAGTCGAAACCCCCAAACACGGCGGACTAACCCCCGTAGAACCTCTAAACAAACTGATTTATATGGACCGATTGAACCAACCAAAGCGAATTTTCTGGCGCAACATGCTCTCGCGAACGCTCCTTGTACTGGTCACCGTGACGCTCATCGTGTGGGCTCTGCCGCACAACGAACGCCAACGCTACAAGTACGACGTGGGCAAACCGTGGATGTACGGCTCGTTCATAGCCAAGTTCGACTTCCCCGTATACAAGACCGACGCCACCATAAAGGCGCAGGAAGACTCGCTGCTCGAGACCTACCAGCCCTACTACAACTACGACAAGCAGGTGGAGACGAAGATGGTGAGCCGATTCCTCGCCGACTATCGCAACGGCATACCCGGACTCTCGTCGCTCTACGTGAAGCTCATCGCCGACCGCCTGCACAAGCTCTATCAGCAGGGCATCATGGGCACGCCCGAATACAACGAGATATACCGCGACTCTACCACTGAGGTGCGCGTCGTACTCGGCAACAAGGCGCAGAGCATACGCCTCTCCGAGTTCTACTCTACGCTCTCGGCGTACGAGCAGCTCTTCGCCGACGACATCATCGCGCAGCAGCGACCGCTACTGCAGCGCTGCAACCTCAACAACTATATTGAGCCTAACCTCATATACGACAAGAGCCGCTCCGAGACCGAGCGCAACGACCTCCTCTCGTCGATACCGCCCGCAAGCGGAATGGTGATGAGCGGACAGAAAGTGATAGACCGCGGCGACATCGTCGACGAATATACCTACCGCGTGCTCGACTCCTTCGAGCGCGAGATGGAACGGCGCAGCGCCACCGACAGCGAAATGATGGTGATGCTCATCGGACAGATAGTGTTCGTGGCGCTCCTCGTCACGCTCTTCACCATCTACCTCGGACTCTTCCGACACGACTACTTCGCCAAACCGCGCTCCATCGCCATGCTCTACACGCTCATCACGCTCTTCCCTGTGCTCGTGTCGCTCATGGTGAGCCACAACTTCCTCAGCGTCTACATACTGCCGCTGGCTATGGCGCCGATGTTCGTGCGCGTCTTCATGGACTCGCGCACGGCGTTCGTCTGCCACGTCACGATGGTGCTCATCTGTACCGCCGCCGTGCGCTACCAGTACGAGTTCATCATCATACAGCTCGTAGCCGGACTCGTAGCCATCTACTCGCTGCGCGAACTCACACGCCGCGCCCAGGTGTTCCGCACGGCGCTCTTCGTCACACTCGCCAGCGCTCTCGTCTACGTAGCCATGCAGATGATGCAGAGCAACGACCTCTCGCTCGTCGACACCGATATGTACTATCACCTCGTTGTCAACGGCATCTTCCTGCTGCTCTGCTATCCGCTCATGTACGTCGTCGAGAAGATGTTCGGATTCGTGTCGAGCGTTACGCTCTTCGAGCTGTCTAACACCAATCGCGGACTGCTTCGCGACCTCTCGGAGGTGGCTCCCGGCACGTTCCAGCACTCTATCACCGTCGGAAACCTCGCAGCCGAGATAGCCAACAAGATAGGCGCCAACTCGCTGCTTGTGCGTACCGGCGCACTCTATCACGACATCGGAAAGATGGAAGACCCAGTCTTCTTCACCGAGAATCAGGCAGGTGTCAATCCGCACGACAACATGTCGTACATCGAGAGCGCACGCATCGTGATGCGCCACGTCACCGAAGGCGTGCGCATGGCGGAGAAAGCTAATCTTCCGGCGTTCATACGCGACTTTATCCTCACCCACCACGGACGCGGCGTGACGAAGTATTTCTACATAAAGTACAAGAACGAGCATCCCGACATCAACGTCGACGTCACGCAGTTCCAGTACCCCGGACCTAACCCGTTCACACGCGAACAAGCCATTCTTATGATTGCCGATGGCGTGGAGGCAGCGTCGCGTTCTCTCTCCGAGTACACCGAGGAAAGCATTTCCGAACTCGTCAACCGCATCATCGACGGCGACGTAGCCGAAGGTTTCTTCAAGGAGTGTCCTATCACCTTCCGCGACCTCGCCCTCGCCAAGCTCGTACTCATCGAACGCCTCAAGTCGATATATCACACCCGCATATCATATCCCGAAGCGAAGAAGTAATTAAGGAGGCTACGGCATTTTTGCCGTAGCCTTTAATTTTGAAATACGGACCATTATAAATACTTGCAATGCCTACGGATAGTCCGAATTCTCGTGCTATGAGTTTTGCCATACATCCTAAATATTTTTATTGAAACCTGCTGTAATTCAATAAAAAGCAGTAACTTTGCAACATTCTAAAAACCAATCTACAAATGAAAAAATTTACTTTGTTCTTTATCGCGCTTGTCGCTTGCTTCTTCGCAGGCGTAGAGTGCATTAGTGCAGCTACCGCAGGCGGCCTTAAGAAGGCTTCTCCGAAACTGCCTGAGTTTGTAACGTCGGGAGACGGCGGCACTTACTATTACGTTAAGTTCTTGCGTAACGAGAAGGTGATGTCTGTCAGCTCAGACAATTGTATCCGTCTCTACGCAGGCAGCGGCGAAAGCTCACAGCAGTGGCGCCTCGTCGGTTCGCAGAATAACTTCCAGTTCCAGAACAAGGACGGACAGTACATAGTGGTTAGCTCGCAGAGCCTTGGCGCTACCTCTACTGGTGCTGCTAACCCTAACCCGTTGCGTCCGAGCACATCAGAGCAGCCTGGCGGCTTCAAGCTTCAGGTGGCTCCGAACACAGACAACGGCACAGGATGGGAGATTGTAGCCAACTCTAAGTCGGGCAACAACGTCGTTAACCTTTGGGGCGACCCGGGCGACGGCAACTCGATCGGCTTCTGGAAGACCAACGACCAGAACAACGTTGTGGTTTTCGTGAAGCCAGACTCTGACCTCGGCGCTGCCGACTACAAGACTGTAGGCTCGATGACATTCAAGCCCGAGAACAAGCTCACACTCTGGTACACAGAGCCGGCTACAACCGCACAGCTTTACAGCGGCGGTCAGGGCTATTCTAACTGGATGGAGTACGCATTGCCTATCGGCGACGGACAGTTCGGCGCTTGTCTCTTCGGTGGTGTCTACAAAGACGAGATTCAGTTCAACGAGAAGACGCTCTGGAGCGGCACACCCGCACGCTCTTCGCAGGGCGGCAAGGGCTACGGCAAGTACGAGAACTTCGGTTCTATCTACGCTAAGGACCTCAGCGGCGAATTCGGCCTCACAACCGACAAGGCAGTTTCAGACTATGTACGTTTGCTCGACCTCACAACCGCAACCGGCAAGACCATGTTCAAGTCGGCAGCAGGCGTTGAGTACACACGCGAGTATATCGCATCTAACCCAGCACGCGTCGTTGTGGCTCACTACACAGCAAGCAAGGGTGGCAAGCTCAGCTTCCGCTTCACAATGGCTCCAGGCTCTATCACAGCCGACCCGACATACGCTGACGGCGAAGGCACATTCAGCGGCAAGCTCGAGACCATCAGCTACAACGCCCGCATGAAGGTGATACCGACTGGCGGCACAATGACAACAGACGAAGAAGGCATCGAGGTGATCGGCGCTGACGAAATCATGGTTGTGCTCGGTGGCGGCACCGACTTCGACGCTTACGAGAGCACATATACCAAGAACACATCGGCTTTGGCTCAGACTATCGCCGACCGCGTTGCAGCAGCTGCCGAGAAGTCGTGGGCTGATCTCTACGCAGAGCACGTAGCCGACTACCAGAGCTTCTTCGGACGTTGCGACTTCGACCTCGCAGGCACAAAGAACGATATGACAACCAACCGTCTCATCGACTCATACAACGGTGGTCGTGGCGCTGACGCACTCATGCTCGAGCAGCTCTACTTCGCATACGGTCGCTATCTCGAGATTTCTTCATCACGCGGTGTCGACTCTCCGTCTAACCTCCAGGGCATCTGGAACAACATCAACGGTGTAGCATGGAATTCTGATATCCACTCTAACATCAACGTTCAGATGAACTACTGGCCGGCTGAGCCTACAAACCTCAGCGAGATGCACATGCCGTTCCTCAACTATATTTGGGCTATGGCAGAGAAGCAACCGCAGTGGAAGCAGTGGGCAAAGCTGCAGGGTCAGGACCGCGGTTGGACTTGCTTCACCGAGAACAATATCTTCGGCGGCGTAAGCGCATTCAAGAACAACTACGTTATCGCTAACGCTTGGTACGCTACACACCTCTGGCAGCACTACCGCTACACACTCGACCGCGAGTACTTGAAGCGCGTGTTCCCGGCAATGCTCTCAGCATCGCAGTTCTGGATGGACCGCCTCAAGCTGGCTTCAGACGGCACATACGAGTGCCCGAACGAGTGGTCTCCTGAGCACGGACCAGAGTCGGAGAACGGCGTTGCTCACGCACAGCAGCTCGTATACGACCTCTTCAGCAACACTCTCGCTGCCATCGACGTGCTCGGTGACGACGCAGAAGTATCGGCTACAGACCTCGGCATACTCAGAGACCGCTTCGCTAAGCTCGACAAGGGTCTTGCTACAGAGAACTATACCGGCTACTTCGGCACAGCTATTCCTACTGGTTCTAAGATTCTGCGCGAGTGGAAGTACAGCACATATACAAGAGGTGAGAACGGCCACCGCCACATGTCGCACCTTATGTGCCTCTATCCGTTCTCTCAGATTGAGCCGGGCACAGAGCTGTTCGACGCAGCTGTCAACTCTATGAAGCTCCGTGGCGACGGTGCTACCGGCTGGTCAATGGGTTGGAAGATGAACCTTTGGGCACGTGCCCTCGACGGCGACCATGCTCGCAAGATTCTGAACAACGCACTGGCTCACAGCAATGGTGGCGCAGGCGTATTCTACAACCTCTTCGACTCGCACGCTCCGTTCCAGATCGACGGCAACTTCGGTGCTTGCGCCGGTATCGCCGAGATGATTATGCAGAGCAACTCGGGTCTTATCCGCATCTTGCCGGCTCTTCCGTCGGCTTGGACAGAGGGACACATGCACGGCATGAAGGCTGTAGGCGACGTTACGGTTAGCATCGACTGGAAGAACGGCGAGGCTACACGCGTTGAGCTCACAAACAACCAGGGTCAGACAATGCGCGTTCACTACAAGAACCTCGCTAAGGCTAAGGTTTACGTAGACAACGTGCTCACAGAAGTGGCTGTTAAGGACAACGTAGCTACACTCACCGGAGCTAACGGTTCGGTAGTAGTGCTCGACTTCGACGGCTCGTTCACTCCGACCGGCATCGACGCCGTGAAGACCGAGGCTGCTCACGACGGCTATATATATAATGTAAGCGGTCAGCGCGTCAACGACTCATACAAGGGTCTTATCATCAAGAATGGCAAGAAGATGCTGAAGAAGTAATATTTTCTATGTTTTACTTGCTTCGTTTATTATTTTTGGATATTTTTGCAGTCCGAACTTGAAGATTATATTCAAAGTAAACGAAATATATAAACAACAACCGAAGAAGATGAAAGAGATAGCTGGCGTAAATTCAGATACGTTCACGATTCTTATTGTAGACGACATCGCCTTGAACCTGCTTTTGCTCGACAAGATGCTTAAGCCGTTCGATTTCCAGATTGTAAAGGCAGCCAACGGCCGTGAGGCGTTGGAAACCATACAGTCGCGCATAGGCACGCCGGACAGCATCGACCTCGCTATAGTAGACCTCATGATGCCCGACATCGACGGCTTCAAGGTGATAGAGCACGTGCGCAACGGCTGCGACAACGCAGAGTTCCGCATTCCGGCGCAGAGCAAGAGCGACCTTCCGATACTGATTCTCTCGGGCATGAACTTCGGCGAGGACATAGAACGCGGACTTGCGTTAGGCGCCAACCAGTTCATCACGAAGCCTATCGTGATGACACAGCTCTACAGCATCATCGTAGAGGAGCTTACGAAGAAGGTAGAAGCAATGAAGTAGCTTGACGTGAAGTTAAAGTAGCAACTTGATTTATCTATTATATATACGAAGCGGGGGACAATTTGCGTAAGCGAATTGTCCCCCATACTTTTGTAGAAGAATTTATTTGCGCAGAGCCATGTCGCCACCAAGGCGTGAGGCTCTGCTTTTTTTATTATTGGCTATGTAACTTAAGCTTTCTGTTGAGTCGGTTTAGAACGTGATGTTCACACCGGCTGCAAACGCGCTGTTGTTACGCGTGTAATCAGAGTTGTAAGTGTTAGACACGCCGGGTGCGAGAGTCACGGTCTCCGAAGTCTTCACGTGGTTGTAGAATGTGTGGAAGTAAGCCACGGAGAAGTCGAGCTTCTTTGTGATGTGGTAAACGCCGCCCAAGCCAACAGAGTTGGAGCCTACAACGAACGACTTGTCGTCCATGTACTCGTCTGTAAGACCGTAGTTGGTGTTCTGCCAACCGGTGCTGACCGTAATCTTCTTTGTCACGTCGTACTCAACGCCGGCGTTGAACTCGAGTGTGCCGCGCTTCTTGAGAAGCTTGTTGCGGTTGTTGTAAGAAGTGGCGTTATAGTCGTCGAACCAGTGGAAGCCCACGTTGATGCGCAGCTCGTCGATGGGGCTGTAGCCCACGCCCACGGTGAGCAGCGACGGTATGTCGCCAGCAATCTTCTTGCCGTCGGCGTACTCGCCGATAGCCTTGTCGATCTTCGAGTCGAACTGCTGCTTCAGAGCTGCTGTTGTAGCCACAACGGTCGGGTCAGCTAGCACCGCAGTAGAAGTCTGTTCAGCCTTGATGACAGCCTGCTCCTGCGGCAGACCAGCCTGCATGAACTTGGCGGTGAGAACCTTGTTCATCTGGTTCTTCAGATTGTCGTCGAGGTTACCGATAGACGGCAACTGGTTGACCGACTTGTTCTTCAGACGCATACGAGTCTTGAACTCGTACTTAGCCGAGAAGTTCCAGCGTCCGGTCTTATAGTCGACAGCCAACATTGGTGTGAAACCGATGCCGCTCTGGTCGCAGCTCAGCTCGATGTTAGCCGAGTTCTCCTTCGACGGGTCGAGCACCTGGTAGAGCGGCATATTGCCCACCTTGATGTCCTCAACATATCCGTAGTAGTTGCAGGTAGCGTAGATGCCGCGCAAGCCGGCGTAAACGCTGAAGTTGTCTGAAACCTTGTAAGCTGCACCAGCCGAAAGACCGAAGTAGTACTGACGGCCATGCATGTAGCTGTTGAAGCTGTACGAGCCCTTCTTGCCGAAAGCCTTGTCAGAGGTGAACATCTCTGCGCCGAGTTTGGTGTCGATAGCGCGAGCCAGTCCGATTGCGCCCATAGCAGTCTCGCTCACAATCTTCTCGAACGAGCCGAGTCCGTTGTCGAACGTACACTTACCGCCGCCGCCAGTCAGTGCGAAGTTGCCCTGCAGCGACCATCTGCCCTTGTTATAAGCATACTGGAAAGAAGGAATAACCGGCGCGACAGCCTTTCCCTTGAAGTCGCGTGGAGTAGTAGGATTGTTCACGTTGTTTGTGAACAGCTTGTAGTCGTTATTGATTGTACGTGTCTGCCAAGCCGCCTGCCAGTTGATAGCGAGGTGGCTTCCTTCGCCCATAAATACAACACCTGCCGGGTTATAATACACACCATCAATACCAATAGAAGCCTCGCGGCTCATCATACGATTGAATGCGACGTGCTGGTTGGTGTTAGTGAGAAGACCGCCCGCAAAAGTCGCGCTGCTTGAGGCAATCGCTGCTGTCAAGCATACTGTTTTAAACTTGTTTATCATAATTACCTTGAATAATTGGTTGCAAAGTTAGCTGAATTGTTCTAAACTTCGGCTATATCATGGTTTATTTTAATAACTATTAACGCTTAGAGGCTCAACTTTGCGTGTGTGTATGTTATGCTTTTGTCACCGTTCGCGTCCGCCGTCCGATCAGATTGCGTCCGCCGTCCGATCAGATTGCGTTCGGTGTCCGATCAGATTGCGTTCGGTGTCCGATCAGATTGCGTTCGGTGCACGATCAGATTGCGTTCGGTGCACGATGAAAAGAGTAGGGAGTTAGCCTCATAGTAGCGGAGGTCTCCGGCCTCCGCAGCACCAAGTCAGATAGTATCTCCCTGCCCCAAGTCAGATAGTATCTATCTACCCCAAGTCAGATAGTATTCCGGAATAAACCGCTTGATGCTGCGGAGGCCGGAGACCTCCGCTACTATGTGTTGCTACAGAGGCCGGAGACCTCCGCTACGAGATGTCCAAAACGATAAAAAACGTTTAAATGCGTGCGGCTATAGCCTCAGTCTTGAAAAAAAAGAGTAACTTTGCAGCATAGTACTATTTTATACGTATATATTCATTAACAGCAAATTAAGATCAAGACCAATTCCTTGCGACGCGTGGATGCGCCGTCGGGAGTGTCACCCCTTTTGTTTAAACAGAAAGAAATATGCACAAAGCAGGATTTGTAAACATAGTGGGCAATCCTAATGTGGGCAAGTCGACGCTGATGAACCAGCTTGTCGGCGAGCGCATCAGCATTGCCACGTTCAAGGCGCAGACCACGCGCCACCGCATCATGGGCATCGTCAACGAGGAAGACGCGCAGATCGTATTCTCTGACACGCCCGGCGTACTCAAACCAAACTATAAGCTCCAGGAGTCGATGCTCGCATTCTCGGAGTCGGCGTTGCAGGATGCCGACGTGCTGCTCTACGTCACCGACGTCGTGGAGAACCCCGAGAAGAACCAGGACTTCCTTGACAAGGTGAAGCGCATGACAATACCCGTGCTGCTGCTCATCAACAAGATTGACCAGAGCGACCAGAAGACGCTCGGTGACACCGTGGAGCGCTGGCACTCGCTGCTGCCCAACGCCGAGATTCTCCCCATCTCGGCTAAGAACAAGTTCGGCGTCGACATGCTCATGCGCCGCATCAAGGAGCTGCTGCCCGACTCGCCGCCGTTCTTCGACAAGGACCAGCTCACCGACAAGCCCGCACGCTTCTTCGTCTCGGAGATAATCCGTGAGAAGATTCTGCTCTACTACGACAAGGAGATTCCGTACTCGGTAGAGGTGAAGGTGGAGTCGTTCAAGGAGACCGACAAGCACATCGACATACACGCCGTGATATACGTGGAGCGCGACTCGCAGAAGGGCATCATCATCGGACACCAGGGCGTGGCGCTGAAGAAGATGTCGACCGAGGCACGCAAGTCGCTCGAGAAGTTCTTCGGCAAGAGCGTATACCTCCACACCTTCGTGAAAGTGGACAAGGACTGGCGCAGCTCGCAGCGCGAACTCGACAACTTCGGATATAACCCGGAATAAACTCCCCTGAATAGCAAAGAGGGGATACTCTCGTCAGACTGGCGAGGGCCGGAGTAGGGTCAGCTTCGGAAAATCGTTAACAAGGATGCAGAGACCACATCCTACAAGCCTCCGTGAGATGCGGAGGAAAGAATGACTAAAAGAATATGGCAAATTTAGTGGCAATAGTGGGACGCCCGAACGTGGGCAAGTCTACACTGTTCAACCGCCTGACCAAGACACGTCAGGCAATCGTTAGCGACACCGCAGGCACCACACGCGACCGCCAGTACGGCAAGTGCGAGTGGAACGGACGCGAGTTTTCTGTAGTAGACACCGGCGGATGGGTCGTGAATAGCGACGACATCTTCGAAGATGCTATCCGCAAGCAGGTTATCGTGGCAACCGAGGAGGCCGACGTGGTGCTCTTCGTCGTTGACGTGCAGACCGGACTCACCGACTGGGACCAGGACGTGGCTACAATCCTCCGCCGCACCAAGCTCCCCGTGATTCTCGTGGCTAACAAGACCGACAACAACGACCAGATATACGATGCGGCTGAGTTCTACGCACTCGGACTCGGCGAGCCGCAGTGCATCTCGTCGGCAACCGGTAGCGGCACGGGCGACCTGCTCGACCTCGTGCTCACAAAGCTCAAACCCGAAGTGAAGGAAGACGTAGAGGACGGCATACCACGCTTCGCCGTAGTAGGACGCCCGAACGCCGGTAAGAGCTCTATCATCAACGCCTTCATCGGCGAAGACCGCAACATCGTGACCGAGATAGCCGGTACCACACGCGACTCTATCTACACACGCTACGACAAGTTCGGCTTCGACTTCTACCTCGTAGACACAGCCGGCATCCGCCGCAAGAACAAGGTGTCGGAAGACCTGGAGTTCTACTCGGTGATGCGCTCCATCCGCGCTATCGAGAACTCCGATGTCTGCATCCTCATGCTCGACGCAACACGCGGCATCGAGGCGCAGGATATGAACATCTTCCAGCTCATACAGCGCAACAACAAGTCGCTCGTAGTGGTAGTGAACAAGTGGGACCTCGTGGAGAACAAGGACCAGGCAGTCATCAAGACCTTCGAGAACGCCATCCGTCAGCGCATGGCTCCGTTCGTCGACTTCCCTATCATCTTCGCCTCGGCGCTCACCAAGCAGCGCATCTTCAAGGTGCTCGAGACAGCCAAGGAGGTGTACCTCAACCGCAAGGCGCACGTGGGCACATCGAAGCTCAACGAGGTGATGCTACCGCTCATCGAGGCTTACCCGCCACCATCAACAAAGGGCAAGTACATCAAGATAAAGTACTGTACGCAGCTGCCTAACACGCAGATACCGTCGTTCGTGTTCTACGCCAACCTGCCGCAGTATATCAAGGAGCCGTACCGCCGCTTCCTCGAGAACAAGATTCGCGAAAACTGGTCGATGCACGGCTGCCCGATAAACATCTTTATCCGACAGAAGTAACTAAAAGGGGGTGCAGTTGTCTCAACTGCACCAACCTATTTGCACCAACCTATTTGCACCAATAGCTCGGTTGGTGCACTTGAGACAAGTGCACCCCCTATCTGCACCAACCTATTTGCACCCATCTAATTGGTTGGTGCACTTGAGACAAGTGCACCCCCTATTTGCACCCCTATTTGCACCCCCTATTTACACCAATCTATGCGACACATTATATATTTAATAACAACCTTGTGTAGTCTGGCCCTCGTCTCCTGCGGCAAGCAGTCTGCTGCCGTCAGCCCCGACGAGATGGCATCGCGTGCCGCCAAGGTCTACTACGACTATCTGCTTCACGGCAACTGCGCGGCATACGTCGACGGCTTCTACCGCCCCGACAGCATACCAGAGAGCTACCGCGAGCAGCTCATCGTGAGCGCAAAGCAGTACGTAGGGCAGATGAAGACCGACCACCAAGGACTCGTGAGCGTTGAGGCTGCCGGAGCACGCACCGACACCGCGAAGCACGTGGGCGAGGCGTACCTCATGCTCGGCTTCGGCGACAAGACTAAAGAGGAGATCGTTGTGCCACTCGTGCTGCACAACGGCAACTGGATGCTAAGATAATGATATAACATATACAAAAAAAGAGCCATGTTGCATCAACTGCGACATGGCTTTTCAATTAATAGTAAAGTGATGACTATCAGTTTTTCTTATTCTTTGAGAAGGTAATTATTAGGTGATTGTTTAAAAGGTACTTATCTGCTCGCTTCGTCCTGTAAAAGAACCGCTCGCAGACGGTTTGTGTCTTATGGTTTTGGTAGGTTGTTATGTACTGATGATAATTTTCGTGTGCAAAGATAGTTTTATTTTCCAATATGGCAAAATTATCTGGCACTTTTATTTCAATTTAAGCGATATTTGTTTAAAATTCGCAATTATTCTGTCTTTTTTCTGTTTTTTACAGGAAATATTGAGCCAAATCAATATGTTATTAAAATAATTATCCGTACTTTTGTATTACACCCGAAAACGGTTGAAATCCAATCACCACCTCATCACCTCACCATAACAAATCTCACCACCTCACCATCTCACCATAACACCACCATATGTCTACAATATCTCCATTTGCGCGTCCGCTCTACGTGATGCTCAAACCTGTAGGCGCAGCCTGCAACCTGCGCTGCGAATACTGCTACTATCTTGAGAAGTCGAACCTCTACCGCGATGCGCAGAAGCGCGTGCTCTCGGAGGAAATGCTCGAGCAGTTCACCAAGGAATACATCGAGGCGCAGACCTCGCCCGACATTCTCTTCACATGGCATGGCGGCGAACCGCTCATGCGCCCACTTGCGTTCTACCGGAAAGCTGTGGAGCTGCAGCGCAAGTACGGCGTGGGCAGACGCATATCCAACTCGATACAGACCAACGGCACGCTGCTCAACGATGAGTGGTGCCGCTTCCTGCGCGAGAACAACTGGCTCGTCGGAATATCCATCGACGGACCGCAGGAGTTTCACGACGAGTTCCGCCGCACCGCCTCGGGCGCACAGACATGGCAGAAGGTGATGCACGGCATACGCCTGCTGAAGAAGCACGGCGTGGAGTGGAACGCTATGGCGGTGGTGAACGACTTCAACGCCGACTATCCGCTCGACTTCTACCGCTTCTTCAAGGAGAACGGATGCCAGTTCCTGCAGTTCACGCCTATCGTTGAACGCACGGTGAAGCACGCCGACGGACGCCATCTCGCCACGATCACCGACCCGGCAGACGCGCCGCTCTCCGACATGAGCGTCACGCCGGAACAGTGGGGACGCTTCCTCTGCGCCATCTTCGACGAGTGGGTGCGCCACGATGTGGGCAAGATATATGTGGAGCTGTTCGACTGCATGCTTGCTAACTGGGTGGGCGTGACGCCCGGCATCTGCATGTATGCCAAGGAGTGCGGACACGCCGGCGTGATGGAGTTCAACGGCGACGTCTACTCCTGCGACCACTTCGTGTTCCCCGAATACCGACTGGGCAACATACGCGAGAAAACCATCACCGAGATGCTCTACGGCGAGCAGCAGCAGCGCTTCAGCGAGCTCAAACACAAGTCGCTGCCGCAGGAGTGCAAGGAATGTCGCTGGGAGTTTGCCTGCCACGGCGAGTGTCCGAAGAACCGCTTCATAAAAGACCGTTATGGCAACCCCGGCAAGAACTATCTCTGCCGCGGCTACCAGCAGTTCTTCGAGCACGTAGCGCCCTACATGGAATATATGAAGAACGAATACCTCAACCAGCGTCCGCCTGCGAACGTAATGGATAGGGTAGACGAGATAGCAAAAAAGTAGCGGAGGTCTCCGGCCTCCGCAGCAAGCAATAATACTGAATAAACAAATGTATTATCAACTGCTGCGGAGGCCGGAGACCTCCGCTACTAATATAATTGTGTAGTTAGAGCTGCTTGAGCTTGTTCATCTCCACTTCCTTCACCCGCTTGAAGAGGTCGGAAGCAAAGACGAGGTCGTTGAGCTTCTCGTTCGTGGCACCCATCACGTCGTCCTTCGTGCCCTGCCACTCGTTGTTGCCCTGGTAGATGAAGAGAATGTTCTCGCCGATGCCCATCACCGAGTTCATGTCGTGCGTGTTGACGATGGTCGTGATGTTATACTCCTTCGTGATAGACGAGAGCAGCTGGTCGATAACGAGCGACGTGTGCGGGTCGAGGCCCGAGTTAGGCTCGTCGCAGAACAGATACTTCGGGTTGAGCACGATGGCGCGCGCTATAGCCACACGCTTCTGCATGCCGCCCGAGATCTCGCCCGGATACTTCAGCTGTGCGTCGCCAAGATTCACGCGGTCGAGACACTCCTGGGCGCGGCGCACACGCTCGCGGTAGTTCATTGAAGAGAACATGTCGAGTGGGAACATCACGTTCTCCAGCACGTTGAGCGAGTCGAAGAGCGCAGCGCTTTGGAATATCATGCCCATTTCGCGGCGCATGAACACCTTCTCCTGCTTTGTCATAGCCACGAAGTTGCGTCCATCGTAGAGCACCTCGCCGCTTGTAGGCGTGAGCAGTCCCACGAGGTTCTTCATCAGCACGGTCTTTCCCGAACCGCTCTGTCCGATGATGAGGTTCGTCTTGCCGTCCTCGAAGACGGCGTTGATGTCTTTCAGCACTTCCTTGTCGCCGAATGACTTATATAAGTGTTTTACTTCTATCATATTGTGTTGAGATGTTGAGATGTTGAGGTGTTGATATTTGTTGTTGAGGTGGTAATGTCACCACATCACCATCTCACCACAACAACTTCATTTTGCTTAGCTGAGCAGTTGAGTGAGGAATACGTCCGAGAACAATATCAATACACTTGAGCAGACCACAGCGTCGGTACTCGCTTTGCCTACTTCCACCGAACCGCCTTCGACTGTGTAGCCGAAGAAGCTCGACACGCTCGAGATGATGAACGCGAAGACAAGACTCTTGATGATACTCATCCACATGAACCACGCATTGAACGAGTGCTGCAAGCCCAGCGTCAGGTCTTCGGGCGAGAGGATGTGTCCGATGTACGCCGTGCCGTAGGCGCCGAGAATACCCGTGGCTGAAGAGAAGATGACGAGGAACGGCATCAGCGTCACCAGTCCCAGTATCTTCGGCAGGATGAGATAGTTGGCGGAGTTGACGCCCATTATCTCCAGCGCGTCAATCTGCTGCGTCACGCGCATCGTGCCCAGCTCCGAAGCGATGTTAGAGCCCACCTTGCCGGCAAGAATAAGACACATGATGCTCGAAGAGAACTCCAAGAGCAGAATCTCGCGCGTGGTGTAGCCCGACACCCATCGCGGCATCCACGGACTCTGGATGTTCAGCTTCATCTGGATGCAGATTACGGCACCGATGAAGAACGAGATGAGCAGCACGATGCCTATGGAGTCGACGCCGAGCGCAGACATCTCCTTTACGTACTGCTTCAGAAACATGCGCATACGCTCAGGTCGCGCGAAGGAACGGCCCATCAGCATGATGTAGCGCCCCAGTGTGTTTAAGTATTTTAATATCAACATAGTTGCGTTCGCTTTATATAATATTGTATTAACGATGCAAAAGTAGCAATAAAAAGATAAAAACTCGGCATTGTGCATAAGTTTTTATGTTTTATTTGTGGGTTTTCTATCAATTTGCACTACCTTTGTAGAGTAAATAATAACAAGATCATGAGTGAAATCGACATAAAGAATGGTCAGGCGGCAGAAGCTGCTGCAGAGGACAAGCCCCACTGCATGGTGCTGCGCACCGAAGGACTGGTGAAACGATACGGCAAGCGTACCGTTGTCAACGACGTGTCTATCAACGTGAAGCAGGGCGAAATCGTAGGTCTGCTCGGACCGAACGGCGCCGGCAAGACAACGTCGTTCTACATGACCACCGGACTCATTGTGCCCAATGACGGCCACATCTACCTCGACGACAAGGAGATAACCGACTATCCCGTTTACAAACGAGCACGCGCCGGCATCGGCTATCTGCCGCAGGAGGCAAGCGTGTTCCGCAAGCTGAGCGTGGAGGACAACATCATGGCGGTGCTCGAGATGACAAAGCTCACGCACCATCAGCAGCTTGAGAAACTCGAAGCGCTCATTGCCGACTTCAACCTCGGAAAGGTGCGCAAGAACATGGGCGACCAACTCTCCGGCGGCGAGCGCCGACGCACCGAGATCGCTCGCTGTCTCGCCATCGACCCGAAGTTCATCATGCTCGACGAGCCTTTCGCCGGCGTCGACCCTATCGCCGTAGAGGAGATACAGCACGTGGTGTGGCGACTGAAGTACCGCAACATCGGCATTCTCATCACCGACCATAATGTGCAGGAGACACTAACCATCACCGACCGCGCATACCTGCTCTTCGAAGGACGCATCCTCTTTCAGGGCAACCCCGAGGAACTGGCGCAGAACCGCATCGTGCGCGAGAAGTATCTCGGTTCGCAGTTCGAACTGAAGAAGAAAGACTTCCAGCTCGTGGACGAACAGAAACGTAAGCGCGACCGCGACCGCGAACTGCAAGGATAAACAACCGGCTTGGCGACTCACGCTACACGCATTTTTCAATAGTAAATAGACAAGAACTTTAAGGCATAACCAATAGACATGAAGATATTATTCGTTTCTGATATTCACGGTTGTCTGCCAACGCTGCAGCAAGTGCTCAGCTTCTACGACCGCGAACACTACGACATGCTCTGCATTCTGGGCGACATACTCAACTACGGACCGCGCAACCGCATTCCCGAAGGCATCGACCCGAAAGGCATCGTCGAACTGCTTAACGCTCGCAAGCACAACATCATAGCCGTGCGCGGCAATTGCGACGCAGAGGTAGACCAGATGTTGCTCCAGTTCCCGATAATGGCAGACTACGCCCTCGTCGTAGACGGCACACAGCGCTTCTTCCTCACACACGGACACGTATACAACGAGCAGAACCGCCCAACGCTGAAGCACGACATATTCATCTACGGACACACCCATCTCTGGAAGCTCGAAGAGACGGAGCAGGGCGACGTGGTGTGCAATCTCGGCTCTATAACCTTCCCCAAAGGCGGCAACGAACCCACTTTCGCCACCTACGACGACGGCGTGATGCGCGTGCGCAGAATGGACGGAACCGTGCTGCGGGAGCTTGTTAAAAAAACAAATTTTTGACCTTTATATTCTCTATTTACATTATTAATGTGTAATTTTGCACTTCCGTGGAGTGCAGCGAATATGAAGACTACAAGCTGAAGCTGCAAAAGCTATAAGCTGAAACGGCAACACGCACTCCGTCAAACCGAATATAATAAGTAAAAACAATAAATACAAAAAACAGAAAAATGAACATTTCATTTGAAAATCCCGACAAAGTGAATGGTCTGTTGACTATCACAGTCGAAGAGTCAGATTTCCAGGACTCTGTCGAGAAGACACTTAAGGACTACCGCAAGAAGGCTAACATCCCTGGCTTCCGCCCGGGTCAGGCTCCTATGGGTCTCATCAAGCGCCAGTTCGGTGCATCTGTACGCTACGACGCTGTTAACAAGTTCGTAGGCGAGCAGCTCTACAAATACATCAAGGACAACAATATCCAGATGCTCGGCGAGCCTCTGCCTTCTGACAAGCAGGAGACTCCGGCTGACATCGAGAAGCCGGCTCCTTACACATTCGTATTCGACATCGCTGTTGCTCCGGAGTTCACAATCAACCTCGACGGTCGCAACAAGATCGACTACTACACAATCAAGGCTGACGAGAAGCTCATCAACGAGCAGGTAGACATGTACGCAAGTCGTGCAGGTAGCTACTCAAAGGTTGAGGAGTACGATGGCGAGAAGAACGATATGCTCAAGGGCGACCTGCGCGAGCTCGACGCTGAGGGCAACACAAAGGAAGGCGGCATCACCGTTGAGGCTGCTGTGCTCATGCCTTCATACATCAAGGTTGACGAGCAGAAGAACCTCTTCAAGGGTGCTAAGCTCGGCGACATCATCACATTCAACCCGCGCAAGGCTTATCCGGAAGGCGAAGCAGAGATCTCTGCTCTCCTCAAGATCGACCGCGAGGTAGCTAAGGAGCTCGAGTCTGACTTCAGCTATCAGATCACAGAGATCAGCCGCTACAACAAGGCTGAGATCAACCAGGACCTCTTCGACCAGGTATTCGGCAAGGACGAGGTTAAGAGCGAGGAAGAGTTCCGCAACAAGATCGCAGAGTCTCTCAAGCCGCAGCTCGAGACCAACTCTAACTTCAAGTTCCTCCTCGACGTTCGCGAGTACTGCGAGAAGAAGGTAGGCGAGCTCACATGGCCTGACGCACTCCTCAAGCGCGTTATGCTCATGAACAACCAGGACAAGGGCGAGGAGTTCGTAGAGAAGAACTACGCTGAGAGCATCAAGCAGCTCGAGTGGCACCTCATCAAGGAGCAGCTCGTTAAGGCCGCTGAGGTGAAGGTAGAGGACGCTGACATTCGCGAGGCTGCTAAGGAGATGGCTCGCATGCAGTTCGCTCAGTACGGCATGACAAGCATTCCTGAGGAGTACATCGAGAACTACGCTAACGAGCTTCTCAAGAAGCGCGAGGCTGTAGACAACTTCGTAGAGCGTGCTATCGACGTGAAGCTTGCTGCTGCACTCAAGAACACCGTAACTCTCAACGAGAAGGAAATCACTCTCGACGAGTTCAACGAAATGATGAAGTAATAAGTCTATTTGATAGATATAAAAAATCCCTTGCAGAGCAATCTGCAAGGGATTTTTTTAATTATTAATTATTAATT